>OJYH01000018.1_pt1 | contig 168700 bp, 174 predicted proteins | sample 1600921 | NCBI WGS metagenome assembly OJYH01 (sample SAMN04436912, study PRJEB24849) | human gut metagenome | biome: human gut; feature: NICU; material: stool | host: Homo sapiens | place: USA: Saint Louis, MO | collected 2012-05-10
GGTGAGTCATAGCAGGTTATATCTTGATATGCCATATGGGCTCCTCACATTCTTTTGGTTTTGGGTATAAAAAAGCCCCAACACCCTGTAGGGTGCGGGGGATGAATGAGTGGTTTTGATTAGTTTTTGTGCTCCCACATAGTCCGGTCCTTATCCGGCGGATAACCAGTAATAGACGTGTGAGCAACTTTCGCCTTATAAATACTGCCCTCGTAAAGGACCGTGTCACCCACCGCGTAAGGGTGGCCTCCCGCCCATTCGGGGGGCACATACTCGCCTACTTCAACCTCCGGGGCATCCTGCAAAGCCCCCTCATAGAGTTCCCACAAGGCAGCATGCGAACCAGGGCGCGCAAAATTGAACGGCACTTTAGACTGATAAAGCTTGCCCTCGAAAGTGACGATCTGGCCGACAGCATAGGTTTCTTCAACCCGCGTCGGGGCTACCCAAGTAACCCCCGGCTTAGGAAGGCCGGTAGCCACCATCAAATCCGCCTGCAACTGCGTCGCATTCGCAGTAAAGACCCTTAGCGTGTGACGGCGCTGTTCTTCCTCGCAAGCTAGCTCGTAGATCATTCCGAACTCTTCCTGGTCTAACCCCTGTAAGGCTTCTCTACTGATCGAACGAAGATCCGGTTTCTTAGGTTTGGTTGTTGGCTGTTCTGCTCCCATAAGTACTCCTCAATTTTTTTAGGCCCAGTAGGTTACGTGTAAGCGGAAAGAATGCGGGTTGAACGTGGTGTACGGGGACCGGGGGCCAATCTTGAAATTAGCCCACCCATTACTCTTCAAGAACGCGGCCGCGTTCGGGCCGAACCCGACGCTGAAATTAGAATAATCTCGTACGAAAACAGTCTTGGACTCGCCGCTAAGTCGGCATGGGTACCAAATCCCCTTGCCTGAGTCGTACATGTCCCACGTGCACGTGCCGGTCACTACGATTGATGAAATAGTGTGCCCCTTGATTTCAGGGATTCTGAAACCAACCTCCACGTACCTGCCATCGCCAGAAACAACCCCGCCGGTAGTCCAGGCTGGGCCAATAGTCTTCTTTATTGCACGCGGCCCCGGCTTGGGTGCGGGTCCGCCCCCTCCACCACCAGGTTTTGGTTTAGGCGCAAAATACTCAACCTCTGGTAGCAGGCGCGGTTTAGACTCAGAAACAGTAAGCACCGAGGCCATAGCAACAAACTCGCTCTTCTTGTATGAGTGCACCCCAGGCCTGATCGCAAACTTTACGCCTTCACCCTCGTCCTTGTCTGCATCCACATGCAGTAAACAAGAAATAGCGTGGTTAGTGTACTGCTGCTTATTGAAAGTGGTTTGCCAGGAAACCGGTTCGCCCTCGCAAGTGACTTTTCCGCCTGAAACGTCAATGATGTCGAAATAGGTGCCGACCGCGTCGTATGGTTGATGCCCGCCGTGGGCCCTAAGAGTAGTGGACCATAGTAGCTGGTAGTCGCCTACATGCAACGTGAGGGGGATGCGCGCGACGGCTGTCTTTTGATAGCCCGCCGTATGCGTGTAATTCGGTAGGGTGACCGCTATTTCAGAACCAGCACGCGGCTTGTATTCTTCACCCCCAACAATTAGGCGTTGTACTGCTAGCTCGCGGGCGACCGCGTTCCCATCACCTGACACGCCGAACCCGGTGATAACGTTCCCGTTCGCGTCAGTAGATGTAAGGGCAATACGCTGTTCACCTTGCCCGCTTATTTGGGTGATTGGTTCTTCTTGATTCGGCCCGTATACTTGCAACCCAGCTGCGTTTAGTTCTGTTCTTGCGCCGCTGAAAGTAGGGTTAGCATCCGAGCCGGTGCGCTCGCCTCCTAGGACGATACGGCCCGCGCCGGTAAGGTGCATCCACGCGTTCATTATCGAGGATTGGATCTGCTCGAATTTGATTTTGAGGAATTCGCCTATCCTGGCGGCCATACCCTCCGTAACATTCAGCTTTTCCACATCAACGGCGTGAGCGGCAAGCTTCGAGGTCGTAATAGACCCATCCTCAATTACGGTTTCTTGATCTAATGCGACGCGTAGTTTTGCGATCATCAGGTTCCCGCCGTGGCACTGGGCCACTAGCCGCGCGAACGTGGGCTTAACTAGACCGTGTGGGGTGATCTCGTATCTTCTGTGCTCCCAACTAGTAGGCAGTTCCTTCCAAGTTTGCGGGGGGAAAAGCCCCGTCCACGGATCACTAATACTTGGTGAACTAAAGTGTAAGAAGTCCCCGCCAGATACCGGCATAAATCCTATGCTCCCGTGGGCCCCTGACGTAGAGGCTTGCACCCAAAAATCAAGAACATACTTGCGCCCAGGCTCGAAAAGGATTCTGGTCTCGTTAGCTACCGTACTAGAGCTCCCGAAGTGCTCTGGGGGAAATATTAGGGCAACGTGCATCCCGCCGGCGACGTACTCGTCTTGTAAGCCCACATTTTTATCCCACCCAGTGCCGGCAAGATCAGCCTTAGCAAGGTCACCGTCGGGTAATAGATTGGTGCCCTTAACTATAATTCTGGAGGCTGCGAGCTGGTCCACGAAAGCATTATCAGAGATGAGCTTGCTAATAACCGCCCTATCAAAACTGCCAGTGCCAGCCTTGAGCTTATCCACCGTCAAGTCCGCGACGATCTCGGCCCCCACATCAGTTTTCACCCACGCAGTGCCATCATGAACCCATTGCCCAATAATCTTGCCAACCAAGGACGAGTCGGTGTACTGCCACCACACATCCCCCGCATGACCAGCACCAGAGGGGGTAGTGGTTGACCGCGTAATCTTACTTTTACCATCGGCAGCAGTTTGCGCACGCGACGCAGCCTCACTAGCAGAACCCGCAAGCTTCGCCGCAGCAGTCGCTTTAGAATCCGCCTCAGACGCAGCCTTCTTAGCCGCCTCAGCCGCGTTCTTAGCCTCAGGCAACTCACGATTAAACCGGTCTATTTCGTCGCCCATTTCGACCATGTCGCCGCGTAAATGCTCTGCACTATTTTTAGCGTCGTCAGCAGTATTAGACGCAGAATCCGCCTTGGTTTTGGCCTCCTCCGCAAGCCGTTTCGCATTATCAGCCTGCGAAGTCACCGCAACAACGGACTTCTTTACCTCGTCGGTCGCACCCAACGCTTTAGCAAGCTCACCATCAACACGGGCCTTCTCGGCCTCAAAATCCTTACCCACCTTAGTAGCATGATCAAAAGCCGCATCAATACGGCCCTTAGCCTCATCTAAGGCCTTACGCGTGGCAGTACCAGCCACTTTAGCCACAACAACAGGCGACAACGCCGAAGCCTTACCCGACTTCGCCCTACACCGTAAAGCCACGTTGTAAGTGCCTGGAGCTAATTCAACAGTCTTAGCCCCGCCCGCCCGAGTGTTAATAGTCCCCACGAATAAATCAGGGGCAACCCCACCAGCCGGGGGTACCTCGCTGTTAGTGTCAATTTTTGTTGAATCCGGGGGGAGATCCTCCGGGGAACCAATTATCCAAATCTCAACAGCCCTAAAATCATTAGGACACTGCGCTTCATGCTCAAAAGCCCCATCCCACCGCACAGAAAGAGTAGCCTCACCCTCAACAGTAGGCTTAGTAGGAACAGGCGGGGTAGGCCCCTCCAAAACTTTCACCCCGGCAGTACCGTCAGACTGGCCCCCAATAAGCGCCACCGTTTCCCCAGCCTGATTCTTAACCTGAATAGGGGACTCCGCAGGCAACGTCGCATACGGCAGCACGGAGGCAACTTCAAGATCGCCCACACGCCGCGACAGGTCCGAGAGCTGGTCAGCTACCCTACGCGTGTACTTTTCTAACCCTGCCAAAACCTTTTTCTCCTATTCTGTAGTAATAACCGCGCTGCCCGTGTCGCCGTCTTCTTCAATCTGCATGATGCGCACCCACTGGGCGACTTTCTGCCAGTCAGTGACACCCACTATGGGCACCCAGTCCCCAACATTTAGGGACCCTATAGGGCACCAATCCGACTGGTTCACGAGGAACCGGCGTACTCTCATCTGTTGTGAAACCTGTTGGGCTATTTGCCTTGTCGCATTGGTTAGGGAATCAACGCTATTGTTGCGTAGTAGGGATACTTTGCGGACGCGGCGTAAGCCTTTCGCGCCTGTCCTGATAGGGGCGGTGCGTAGTTTCGCGTCACCCTCACCGGGACCCCAGCCGACAATCTCCGAAGCATAATCCGCGCTGTGGTAGGAAATATCGGGCATTTCAGCCACATTCACACCAATTTCTAAACGAACATTAAGCTTTTTTGCCCCTATAGGCCGCCCGAAATCAATGCGATGTTCTACCGTACCGTTTTTACCTTTGTAGGAGCGTTCGACCCAATCAACCCCGGCCTGTGAAATCATCTCGTCAAGGACGCGGCCAATGTCGTCTACTTCCCACGGGGCTATTGTGTAGGGTTCAGCCGGAATATTAGTAACATCTGTAACCCACCTGTCAGGCGTGTTAACTGTCCTCTTCTTAGTCACGGTTTTAGTGGTTGTGCCCTTGCCGGTGAGAATGCGGCGGAAACGGCACGGATACCAGACACTCCCGGTTCTTACTGTGCTGCCAGGGTAGGGTGCGTGAATGATCCTGCCGCCACCCGTATAAATAGCAACATGGCCTGGCCAGCACACCAGATCGCCGGGCAGTGGTTTTGACACAGCCTTACCCATTTGGGCTTGCGACCCTGAATAGTGTGGTAGGGAATAGCCAAGCTGGCCAAATACGAGTTTGGTGAGGCCGGAACAGTCAACGCCCCTGCGTGATTCTCCACCCCAAACATAAGGGACCCCTATCCAAGAGCGGGCAACGGCAACGAGTCTTTGCCGTTCCGCCTCCGCATTAGAACTACTAGTGTTTACCTTGTAGGTTTCGGTGCGCGTGCCGCCTTTAATTAGGCGGCGTTTTTTCTCTACTCGACCAGGCTTCCCAATAGTCACCCCGGCTTTCATAGGGGAAAAAGTGACGTTCAGGTTACCGTCCGGTTTAGACTGGAGCACGCCCCAAAGTTCCCGATACACGTCCAAAACGTCAGCGGAAACATAATCCCGTTTACTGTCAGTCCAGGCCATTCCCTTCGGGTAGGCAGACACGCCCACCGTCTCAACCTTCAGGTTAGGGGACTCATCATCAAGCTCAGTGATAATGCCGCCCCCGCGAACCTGCCCGGACTCAATCAGCCAGGCGGCAGTCCCCCAAGGACGTAATTCCCCTAGGCTGGTAGCCAAAGTTTTCAAAGGAAACTGGAAGGTGCACCGGGATGGCGCGTTCAAAGACCTTGTGATCTTCACGTGAGTCACTGGGGCGGGGACTTGTACGAGACGATTACCCGGTAATGCTTGCAGTAGTAGTTCCAACTGCGCTTACCCCCTTATGTTTAGCCGATAAAAGTCCACTTGATTGTTCCGATAGTCTGGTAGTCCAGGGTGACTTTCCCACCCGATGACATGAGCCCGGCCATGCCGACCATGCAGTTCTTATTACGGAACTTGCGAACGTCGAACCGATCGGCAACAAAATGTGTTTGTCGCTGGTTCCAACTCATTGGGCCTTGGATTGCTTCTTGCACGATGATTGAGTTTTCGCCCATATGCTCGGCGGGGATGTGCCCGTCGCCGAACCTGTCAGTAAGGAACGCGCGCGTACCTGCTTTTAGGACACCCCTGTAAAGGCCGATTTTCACCCCAGATAGGTTTATTTCAACAATGCAGGAGCAAGCCCAGTTAGGCACGTAAACGCCAACGTGGGTTACTGACTTGTACCGAGTGTTCATTTCCGGGAAGTCAATATCGTAGGTGGGTTTAGTGACCGTCAGATCGGTTAGCCGTAGGGAACGGGCGGGCTTTTGTAGCTGGCGGATCATATTAGACGTGATCGTCTGATTGTTTGCGGGCTGGTCAATAGCCGCAATTACATAATGAGGATTACGCAGCCGCGCGTCAACCTGATCCTTTGACACGCCTTGTACAAGCCGGAACCGCGCATACTGGTATGCGGCCACATCATCCAACCCGTCAGACGGGGTCGCATATTTCGTGTCTTCAATTTCTACAACGAGCAAGTCACGGCGCGGGCTCCCTGCGGTTGGGGGAATATTTACTTTTTCCCCTGACGCATCATTGACCGCAACGTAAGACTCACGGCCTGTATGCCCAGGATAAGTAGAAACAATATTAACCGCGCCTGGCGCAACATATACGGAAGGTGTCGCCGGGTCTGTAGCTGTCACCGCGAAATGATCCCCCAAGGCCACACCATTAATGGGGGTCGCAAAGTAGGAGACAGCGCGGGCAACTTCATCAGTGTGTGGAACGTTCTCAACACCAATATAGGCGGGGACATTCTGGAGCATTACTATAACCTCAATCTAAAAAATGGGTGTTCAACATTTTGTTTAGGCGGGCCACGTGTCACGCCAATAAACTGAGCCCACAACTTTTTCATAGGAGCCGTAATCGGCTTTGACTGTGACCTCAGTTAGACCAGGTGGGACTACTAGCTCGGATAGGGGGGTCCAGGGGTCGAGCATGTCATGTCGGGATCGGCCTGAATTATCCAAAATGGTCTTATTGAAGGGGTCAACCGTTACTGTTTCGCCCTTACGTAATTGGCCTAACAGTCGAACGTTTGTTCGTCCAATTGTTACTGTCGGGTGCACGCAAGGCCCGTAAAAGCGGACCTTAGCGGGCGCGTCTACCGTCCCCCGGTTGTCTGCCAGCACAACATTTTGAGAACGGTGCGTTGAATGCTGAAAGAATAGGGGAAACTCTAAGGGGAATACGAAACCCTCTGAGGGGAGTGGGCGGGTTGATACGGTCGTAACCTGTTTCTCATACCCGCCCATCACCGTGTTTGTCATGGCCTCAAACTGGACGGCGACGCGGATAAAACCCCACCGTTCAGCCACGTTTAGGTCATTAGCTTGTAACCTGCCTGGCCTGCCAATAATGAGTTTTTCGTCCTCGTCAGAGTCCCACCGGAGGAGGGCAGTCTCGCCGCTTTTACGGGCGGCAGTCCAAGCCCCTTGTAACCTGTCTAACTGTCCCCTCGGAGTGATCCCCTCGTGCTCGAATAGGATTAGGTCCCATTCCCACACGCCCGGCTTTAACAGGTCCTTTTGTAGGTGGTAGCCGCGCCCATCTCCCCGTAGCTGGCGTTTAGTCTCACGCTCAATGCCAGCTGGTTTTGTAGACGCGATCTTCGCCCCCGTCCCGGCCCCGAACGTGTATTCCACGCCCGGAGCCGACAGAGTAAACCTAGAATCCCACACTTAGATGCTCCTAACTATCTGGTTAGACGCGAGCGTATTCCCCTTCAAATACCACATGAGAGCGCGCCCGAACTCGTCCGTTTCGTCCTGGTTGGGAAGCCTGTCCGAGTTCAGTTTGATATCCATGTTGAATATTTGGGTTACCCCGCCTGGGTTCTCATATGGGCCGCCGGGGCCGCGCCCGTCCGCGAACTTTTTAGGTTTAGCGACCAGGTTGTAGCCGAACATGTCCGCAGTTTCCGCAAGGATTTGGGTGGAGCGTTTCCGCTTTGACCTGGCCAAGGGGATGTAGGATTCGCCCCCGGTTTCTGGTTCTGCCCACACGCGCCATGCCCCCGCCGGGGCGATTTGTGCGACGTGGCTTTCCCTGCCACCAGACGCAAAGTATTTGACCATGCCCCCAGCCGCGTAAGGTAGGAGAATATCCCCGTTAGCATGCCTGGAGAGTTTGGTTTCAATACCTACGACAGCTGAGAAAGTGGTTTTTATGCTATTCCACCAGCCTTGCAGGGTTGCGCCCCAGTTGCGGGCCTGGTGTACATCAACCGGCTTAGATACTTTTGCTCTGCCTGCTTGATTCAGGTTACGAACCTGTGCGTGCCCGTGGGACGCGTCACCGTGAATAGGCTTCGTTACGACCTGCTTAATGTGATTATTGAGCTGACCGTCTTTCGCCATTGCCTTGATTGTGTTCGCATCAATCGGTTTTACGCGGTTCTGTTCTATGAGCTTGTTGAGGGTGCCGTCTTTTGCCATCGCCTTGAGCGTGTTCGCGTCGATAGGCTTAATAACACCCTTCTCAGCCAGAATATTCAGCCGGTCAATCGCATTCTTAGCCTCATTAGTGGTCGCATTGATAGGTTTATCCACTGGCGCTGCCGCAAACACTTCTAAAAGGGAAATGTCCTTCTTGGCTTTACCCACACCGACCCGGACTTTCACATCAATAGCCTTGATGTCTTTCATCATGCCGAGTTGGGTTGCGAGCTGTTCTGCCTCAGCCTTATTTAAGCCCATTGCCTGTGCGGCCTGGAGGAAGGAATTACGGCCCGCGTTTATCTTCTCATTCAACTCCTGCTGAGAGTGCCCGGTTTTCTGCAACTGCTCCAACTGGCGGTTATACGCGTCAATCATGCTTGATAATGGTTCAATCGCTTTCCGGTTCGCAGCGGAAGTAATATCAATCTGGCCGTTAGCGTCTTTTTGGATTCGCGCCCCATTGGAGACCGCCTGGTTCACCTTGTCTTGCGCGTCCTGCAAGGCGTACGCGGCATCAATCGCGGCCCGCTTCTGGCTGGCGTTTTCCATTTGGGCCTGCGTTTCTTTCTTCAACGCCTCCGTATTATCGGTGACCGCGTCTTTCTGTTCTTTAGCTTTCTTCGCGTCCTTATCCCGAGCTTCAACCGTTTTATTTGTCCAGTCAATTAGTTCGCGTAAGGCTCGCACTTGCGGATCATGCTCGATCGCTTGCGGGTCCATACCCTGCAACGATTTAATACGTGCGTCTAACAACTGCTGGTACCGTTCAACAAGCCGTTTAGCTTCATCACCGTTACCAGCCATAGCAGCTGTTAGTTCCTGGGTGGTAAGGTTCGCGTCTTTATTAGCCCTATTCACCCGGCTAATTGCCTCGAACATGCCATCCTGCTGGGCCTTATTAGCTACGAGCTTTTGCGCGCTACCATCGGCAGCCGCAGCCGCCTGATTCAACTCGTGCGCGAAGTCCGCAGTCTCTTTATTGGCCTTCTGCTGGTTCAAGTAGAAGGTGCCGATAGCCCCAGCGAGGGCAGCGACAGCGCCCACAGCTAACCCTACAGGCCCGCCAAACGCGCCCATAATTGCGCCGCCAACGCTCTTAAGTGACCCACTAAGGCCACTAACGCTACCCTTGAAGGCCCCAGTAATACTCGTGAGCTTTCCTACCATGCCGCCGAAAGCATCAACCAGGCCCTGGGTATGGCCTCGCATTAAACCCATAGCGAGAATGCCTGCTTGGATTGGTTCTGGCAGCTTCGTAAAGAGTTCAACAACTTTTGATGCGGCAGTAACCAGTGGCACAAACGCTTCAGTCATTTGTGCTAATGACACGGCTAACGGGATGGAATGGTTTAACAGTTCCGCACCGGCTTTAGCTAACGCTGTGAGCCCAGGCGCGGCAGCATTAATTAGTTTCGTGCCTAAGTCTGCAACAATTACGGCAAGCTGGCCTAATGCTTGCCCAGCCGGGGCCGCCGCTTTAAACGCTTCCCCTAAGCCCTGACGTAGCTTAGGAGAGGCCGCGATAATCGCGCCAATAGCCGGGATAAGCGGGTTAATACCACCCAACAGCATGTTCAGGCCTGGCACAGACTTTAGGCCAATAGTTGCGAAACTAGCGGCAAAACCGGCAATTGCTGGCCCTTTGCCCGCTAACTGGTCCACCGCGCCAGTTATCTTTGACAGGTCAAAGGTCGCAACGGATTTGTTGACTTCGCGGACCGCGTTAGTCATCCCGTCAAAGACTTTACTTACACGCGTGTGAGTAAGGTTAGCGAACCGGTCGGCCTGTTTCGCTGTAGTAGCGAGAGTGTCACCTACGGCCCCAATAAACTTGACGAGGTCGCCCCCGCCGGTGGGGCGTACTAGGTATTTTGTTAGGTTTGCGCCTAGGTTACGCACCTGCGCGCTCACACGCTGGGTTGCGCCCTCCCAAGTCTGTTTAACATTAGCTGCGGCCCCACCGAATTTTTCTGACATGCCCGCAACTAGCATGTCTATAGCCTTGGTCGCATCCAGGGACCCGTTACTAATTTCTTGGCGGATCTGTGCCCCGGTTTTGCCCATTTGTGAGCCGATAAGCTCAGCGGCGTTAATACCCCGCTGACCAAGCTGCATCAAATCCTGGCCGGTTATCTTCCCGGCTGCCTGGATCTGCGCGAGAACGAAAGTCACATCAGATAGTTGCTGTGAAGATCCGCCTGCGGCTGCTACCGCGTCTTGTATAGCCTTCAGGGTGGGAACAACCTTTTTAGCTTCCATACCGAAAGCAAGTAGCTGTTGCTGGCCTTGGATGAACGCGCCTTTGCTAAACGGGGACTGTTGGACGAGGTCGTTTAGCTGTTCCATCTGCTTATTGACCTTGCCCGCGTCACCGAGGAATGTTTTCAACGCGGCGCGCGAGCCTTGTTCGAGGGCATTGAATGCTACGCCTTGGCGAACAATTTTCGCGGTTAGGGTGCCAGCGATACCAGCGGTTGCTGTGAACGCGGCAGCGGTAACCTTACCCACGCTCTTAAGCTTGCCCATAGCCGTGGAAGCCCGGTTAGCTGTTTTTTCGGTGGCTTCTCCGGCCTGCCCGGCTGCTTTAGCGGCTTCACCAGCCTGGCCTGCTGCTTCTCCTGCTTTCTGACCAGCTTGGGAAGCGGCTTCACCGGTCTTTTTGAATCCTTGTTCCGCACTGTTTAGACCCTGCTTGAATTTTGAGTCATCAATTTCAAGGGTTGCGGTTAGGGTTCCAACATTAAACGCCACAACGGGCCTCCCAGGGGGTCTAAAATTTGTTTTATGAAAAAAGGATTAAAAATTGGTGTTGCTTTTTTGGCATGTTTGACCGCGCTTTGTGGGTGCGCTTCGGGGGAACCATCAAACGATACGGCCGCTAAAACCTCCCAGGCGCAGGAGGAGAAACAGGACCCAGAACGCGACCGGAACGCCTGTAACGACTACTTCCGGACGCAGAACTGGTACGATTCTGAGGTCTCGCCGCGATACGTGGAGGCTTTAGGGGGTAGTAATCCCTCTGCCGTGGATGACGTGCGTAATCTGCACGAAATGTTAGGGTACCGTCTTATAGGGCTTCAACGACAAGCGCAAAGCCGCGGACTCTCTGAGGCAATACAGGTGGGCCTGAAGAAGGCTGTGGCCGCCAAGGAGGACCCCTACGGTGAAGCCGGTACGAGGTTGGATCTAGCCCAGGCTCTTAACGAGATTGGGAGGCAATGTGCGCAACTCGGCTACTTCGGAGACTAGCCTTCATTGGGTGTGAAGTGCTCTCTTACCATTGTGCCGTCCGTGTTCAACAGGGAGAACACAATGTTTTGGAACCAGGGCCAAGGCCGACCCGCAAGATCAGGCTCAACAAAACCATAAACCTTAGCTAGATCGGCCTGGACTAGTTCCCACACTTCCATCAACTGGCCCCATGTGACCGTATTCTTCGGCTGTACAGGATCCCTAAGCTCAGACGGTAGAACATAGTCTTCGTAAAGGCCGGTTACTGGGTCTTTTTGCCCGATCCCGTACTTTTCCCACTCTTCGAGCGTTTCCGGCCTTTTGGGGCCGACGTATTACTCTTTTCGTCTACCCCGTACTCAGCCTTCACTAGGGCTTCAGCAGCCTCAGCCCCCATAATCCAATACGTGAACGCGTACTGTACGGCCATATCCAAAACCACTGCCGGGATGCCAGCCTTTACCGCCGCGTCCACAGTGTTCTTATCGAGTAACAGCCCAGTCAAGTTCAAATCAGGGTCCAGACCAGCCTCATTCAGGGCTTCGACCGTGTACTCGGTGGCTTTATCAGCGTTACCGCTATCAATAGTGCGCTGCGTGGCGGTAGCAAGCGCCGCCTGGTAGGCAGTAAGTGTTTTCCCCACTTCAACAGAGGGGACCGGACTAACAAGCGTCCAGTCCCCAACGTTGATAGTGAGCGGTTTGGGCAGGTAGGCGGTTAGATTAGTTGTTGCCATTGGGGTTTACCTTCCATCGCGAAAAAGAATTGGTTAGTGTGATTCGGGGCCGGACGGGGTTACCGTCGGCGTGGCAGGCGTATTAAGCTTTTTCCCGTCCCAAGGATTCTTAATAGGGGTACGCGGGCCTAGGCCCTTGCACTTGATAGAGTGCCCACCAATATCGGCGACACCATCCGCACCACGATTAAACTTGACCGTTACCAGGCCCTCGTATGCTTCTGTTGGGTTACCCGGCCCACCAGCAGGCTTGTCATAGTAACGAACATGAACGGTTGCTTCTTTACCCCGCTTACCAGGCATGGCCGCGTTACGGAACTTTTCAATCTCCGGAAGGTAAGACCCATCCGGTAGCCTGTACTGGCGTACTTCCAGGTCAACAGACCACTTATCGCCCACGTTAATCGGGTGGTCTGCTCCGAGGTCATCATAGGTTGCCGCGTCCTTCTCGTTAGGATCAGCATCCGGGGCGATCTTTGTGGCGAACCTGAGGGGCTGCCAATTTGGAGTTTCTTCCGGGTAGGCCAGATCAACATCTAGACCATACTCGTAAGACATGCCAAGCTTGGCGTTCTTCACATCATTTTCTGCCATCTTCTTTTTCTCCTTCAGTGGTTAGTGACAATAGTGAAATTGAGGGATAGTTCATCACGGCCGGTTTGGTCCGGGCCTAGAGGTAGCCGGGTTGGCTCTGAAACATGAGCGATATTGGGGGCTTTCTGGTCCCCAACGAGAGCGTCCTCGACGGCTTCTGCAAGCGGGGCCGCGCTTACCCTGGCCCTGCACCGGGCTTGTACTTTCCACACCCTGCACCCTTCAAGATTCGGATTCCTGACAGGTAGCCGGTCATACACGGTGATCAGGATGGCTGTATCTGGTTTAGGTGGGAAACGATTAAAAAACACGGGCGGAAGACTAAGCTGGTCGTACTGTTCCGCGTATTCTGCGACTGCCGCGTCTGCTAACAGTCTCGCGAGGGTTTCCTGCAAGTCTTTTGCGGTACCTCCGGGCCTCATGTTGCCCTCCTAACCTCAGCTGCGATCAGATCAACCATTGTTTGGGCTTCCTCACGGGCGGGTTTTTCTAAGTACTTGGCGTTGCCGCCTTTAGGGTGCCGCCATGTAAGTTCCTCATGTTGTCTGGCCGCGTAAACAGTGTCGTAGGAGACTGCGGCCTTCAAACCGGTACTGTCTACGGTGACTGAGGCTGTGGCACGTAGAATGCCTTCATCAATAGGGGCTTGCGCTTGAGATACGCCGCGTAAATGTTCAGCGGCTTTATTCAATCCGACCCGTGCGCCCGCGTTTACTGCCGCTAATAGTTCAGCCCCGTTCCAGGTAAGACTAGTACCCATTGTGGTCCTCCTGCTGGTGGCCCCCAAAATGTACGGTTTCTACATCAGGGAAAGCACTGTTACCTTCGGGGCGCGTATATTCGACGCTAAGTACCGCATACTCGGTTCCCTCAATGACTACGGTGTCCTCGGTAGTAACCTGAATGTCTGGGTGGAGTGCCACAGTGCCAGCCGCTAAAGCTTCATCCCCCGTTTTGGTGACTACTTTGGTTTGCTGCCAGGACACCATCCCTTCTGTTTGTCGCGTAGTGGTATTGCCGGGGCCGTAGGGGCCATAAACGCCAGGTTTTTTTACCTTCACTGGTGTAGTAGGGAAAAGATCAAGAATACTCATCCGACAACCTGTATTTTCATTTTTCCTGTGGTGGCTTGATCAAGGATCAGACGCGCAAGTAAGCAAAGGCTGGTCGTTGTTTCGACTCGGGCCTTCAATTGTTCTGCCTGGTCATCGTAGGTGATTGACCCACCATTCAGGGAAGCGGACCGCACCTTCTTAAGGTCAACCTTGCACGCCTCAGTAGACGGGTCAATATGGTTGTTTTCCCAGTGCTGGATTTGTGCGACAACCGCACTAGTCAGCGTACTGTTAGAGAAATCCCCACTTTTACCCTTGATATAAGCGAGTACGAGGTTTTCAGCAAGCTGTATCGCATCACTAATATGATCCACATTCCGTATTACCTGGTGTACGAGGTTCCGGGTTTCCTCATCTAGGATTGTTCGCACTAATAATCACGACTCCAAAAAGAAAGAGAGTGGGGGAGGGTGTGGGTTTGCCACCCCAATAAGACAAACCCACACCCAGTATTAATGTCAGGCCGCCGTACCTGGTGCTTTATGGGTAATAACGAGAACACCGTTATCATCCCTGCGTGCGGCCGCGTACTTGGAATGGAACCACACCCGGTTCAGGCGTTTACCTGGCACCCTTTCGGTTTCAATGGTGGGCCGCTGCTTGTACTTCAGAGCGAGCGCGCCCGGCTTTACCAGAAGGGCGGTGTTTTCCGGGATGGAATTCACTACCTGTACTGGGACTCCTGCGAGTACACCAATCTGCCCGGTAAGAAGCGGGGTGGTCGCGCCCAGCTTAGAAGCGTTAATGAACTGGTCATCCTTCATTAGAGCAGCCTGCGCCTCAGACCGGATAATCAGGGACGTGTACCGGGTGGGGTCCCACTGGTCGCCTAGGGAGGCGATAGCATCAACGAACAGGCCCCAAGAAAAACCGGTGGCCTTCTGATCGTCGTACTTCTTCGCCTCAGACTTTTCTAGGCCTGCCTGCCTGTCAGCCGGCACAACGTCAATAGCGGCCTTGATCAGGTCAGCGTCTACCTTTTCCGCGTAACGGATACCAAGCTGCCTTGTGCCTTCGGCCTGGATATCTCCGAGGCCGATTAGGCGTGCGTCATCGGTGAACTGGTAGCCAGAACCAACGCCCTTGATCTTAGCGCGGGTCTTGGTCTGGGAGAGCTTACCGAGCTGGGGTTCTTCCAGTTCCTGGACTTCCTGCATTTCCCCTAGCTTTGTCCATTTGGGGAATGTGACCGTGTCGCCGGGCTGGCCTGCGAGCTGGTCATCAGTCACGACAATGGGGGTGCCTAGGAGGGCGCTTTTGCGGGTGAATTCGGCCTGGATTAGGTCCGCCCACACGTCAGGGATGATTAGATCCCCAGTGAGGGTTGTGTTTTCTCGTGCGTCATTGTTTGCCAATTTGGTTGCTCCTGCTTAGAAGTTTTTGACCGCTTCCGCGTATGCGGTTGGGTCGTGCTTGTACAAATAGTTGAGGTCTTCAACTGTTTTTGGTTTGCCCTGCTTCCTGGCAGGTGCGTGTTCTACCGTTGATTGGCCCGCCTGGGGCCGTGCCTGGTAGTAGTCATCCTTTTGGATGAAAGTCTTAATGTGTTCTTCGACTGCTTCCGTGTCGGTAGTGTCGAGGTCATTTAGGGTGTTGGTGAATGTGCGAGAGTCTAGAAGCCGGTCCGGGTTTGCCCCTGCCTTCGCTGCTGCCTTATAAACGGCGTATTCGGTGGCGATCTTCTTGTTGGCTGCGTCTTTAGCCTCAAGCTGGGTGGTAAGGTCTTCCACCGTTGGGGTTTCGTCACCGTCTTTAGTTATGCCTAGAGCAGTAGTTATTGCCTGGGTGAGTTTGTCAAACTTACCCATTTCGGCCTGGAGCTTTTCAACCTTTTCGTTGGCCTTGTTACGTTCCACCCTATACCGGGCGGCTTCACGCCTGGTTTTAGCCAACTCCCCCTGCGGGGCCTCTTCCTTACCCTTGTCTTGCGGGGTGTGGTTGGGGACGTCTGCCGGGGTAGGGGTAGTCTCCTGGGCTTCCCCCTGCTGTTCGGCCTGGGTTTCTTCTGCCATGATTTTAACCTCCTGGGTTAATGTGCTTTCTTGATCTGCTCTCGCACGCGTTTGCGTGGCAAGTCATATTTAGCGGTGAGTTCACGAATCTGTTTTTGGCACTCGCGGATTGTTTGCGCCGGGGTTGGGTCGCCGATCATGTTCACGGCCTCAAGGCGTTTTTGTTTCCTGATTTCGCGTTCCAAAGCCCGCTGTTTTTGTGAGGCTTCATACCTGGCTGGGTCATGCTGTGGGCGGGCCTGCCTGGTTATGCCTGGTAAAAATAGGCGCATGGTGTGGCCGCAGTTCGGATGGTATAGGCCCGCCTGTTTTGCCTCTTCGAGGGTGCCTTTCACGTTTACCGTGACTGTTTGGTCTTCCCGTGTGGCGTGCTGTACGCTTACGCGCCCCTTGTACTGGCCGGTTAGGCTTATTACCTGGTTCTCCCACGGCGCGCACATTGGGCACTCGAACGCGTGATCAGAAACGAGGGCGAGATCTTCACCGTTAACTGTCATTGTGTTTGCCCACCCGTAAACAAGTGAGTGCGTTGCCCCTGTGCGTGTGGCCATTTCTGCGTACGTGTCCATGTGCCACCGTCTACCGGCCTTGTCAGTGAATCCGCTTATCCCATGGCGGGCGAAACTGTTTAGTGCGCCCTGTGTGGCTTTCAGCCGGGTTTCCGCCCCGGTAGTAACACTGGCTACTGGGCGGGAGATAATCCGCTGATACACGTCAACCGCCTCACGTAAAGCTATTGGTGGGATCTGCGAAAGATGGGCGATCAGGTCAGCGGCTATGGTTTCTACGGCTGCCGCCTGCACGGTAGGGAATATTGTGGGGTAGCCGGCTTTGGCAAGGTCTTTCACGGCCTGGCCCTGCCCTGCATCCCTAGCCATGTTGAGGACTTCCTGTGCACGCCGTATTACCCGCTGCCAGCCCCTACCAAGTTGGCGTTCCAGTTCGGCTCTTACTGTGGCGACCTTCGCTAGCCGGGCCACATCCGTGGAAGACGCGCCCATGTCTGCCCACACGGTGCGCGCAATACTCTTACATAATCTGGCTTCCACGTAGGCGACTAGGCTTGCTATTTCTTCAGCCCATAGGCGAGCCTCCGCAGGGTCAAGCATTTAACGGTCACCGCCCTACTATTCTTCTGGTTCGTCTGCCTCTAACTGGGGTGGCCTCCAAGCGTCAGGAGAAGTTAGGGGCGAATCCTGTTTGATCCTCTCGACTTCCTCCGCGACCGCTTTTGCGTCCCAATCAGGGTGGACCATCGCAACTAGGGTTTCTGTAGACGCGATCCTTGCTGCCGCCAACGTGGAAGCGGTAGAGGCTGCCGCCTCGGGGGAATCAATCGCAATATCAGGGAACGCAACATCGACTTCGTCAGGGTTTAGGCCCTTAGTGCCGTAAACATCCGCGTCAATCGTGAGCATTTTGACTAGGAGATCTTCCAAGCGGGGTTGTTCTAACCTGATTTTCCGATCCCTGGTGGTGAGCGTGGCTTTTTCTCTGGCTCTGACCTCGGTTGCGGTCATCACGCCGACTTCCTGCTCCCCAAAGGTTGCAGGAGAATACCCGGCACTGCGAATAATATTGGCGACAAGTTTGTCAATGGTGGCTGCGTGTTCAGCAAACCGGATTGAGAACTGGACCGGTTGGAGGGGTGAGGATTCCCCAATACTGCCTAGGGTTTCTACGCCCTCAAAGACTTCTTGGTCAAGATCAAAGGTGGGGTTACCGTCCCTGTCTTCAAGCATGTCTTTACGTGCGATGATCCTTGCTTTAGCGAGGCGCACGTCGCGCATCCACGCGTTCCAGGTTTCATCTAACGCGTCGAGTAGGCCGGTTAGCCCGTCGAGGTCTGAGCGACCAAGGTCGCGGCCTGCTGCTAGGTCCCGCCATCTGCGTTGAGGTGTCAGGTTCGGGAAGTAGGTTACGCATAGGCCGGGGGTTATGCCGGTGGTTATGGTCGCGTCTGCGTCTACCTGTGTGGCTAGTGGTGCGGTAGTGGGGTGATCTACTAGTGGGCGGATAGAACCTAACTGGGTTTTGGTGCCCTCGTAAAGTTCGTGACGGATACGCCCGTTACCATTTTCGTCTAAGTAGTGGGTTTCGAGGTGCCGCCAATAAGTGGTTGGCCCTGAACCGATCGTAGGGTTGGGATCTTCCAGGTCGTAACAGAAAATGACCTGTTTTAGTTCTCCCCATGAGAAGTAGGGGATTGCTTGATCCGCGTCCACAGTGGTAATAAACGGGCGGGAATGGGTGTTATCCCAGGTAACACGGTGGAACCTACCACCTAAGGCTGCCCCTGTTTCTGCGCCTTGTACGAGCTGGTCGAGTAGGCCGTCTTCAACATATTCGTTGACGCGCCGCCCGGTCGGGGTTGGGGGGTTGCCGTCCTCGGATTTTACGGTGAGCTGTGGGGGCTTTCCGTAGAGTAGTTGTGCGCTGGTTTCGCAAATGTCAGCGGCTAGGGGGACATGTAGGTCAGCTCGTGAGGGCCGGTCTTCGGGCCTGTTATTGTGCCTGCCCCAGAACATGAGGCGGCGGAATAGTCCGCCCTTGCTCCTAGTGTTGGTGTTGGTGGTGGCTGCTAGGCGTGCCGGGTCTCCTACCCACCAGGCTTCCCATTCGTTCATGTCGCGGCGGATGGTTGCGAGGTTTTCGGGGGGCCAGATCGCCCCGGCGGTTATTGCTGCCATTAGTGGCCTCCCTTATTTTGTTGCGCGCCGCCACAAGGTTTCTGTGGTGACGAGTGCGTACCGTAGTGCGTCTAACGCGTGATCGTTGGCCTTGATTGGTTTGTCTTGGCCTTGTTCTGTGGCTTTGGGGTCCCACACGTAGGAGGGGAATTCTTTTAGTAACCATTTGCACCGGTTACTTATTTTGAGTTTTCCCTCGGATAGGAGTGAGCCGACTAGTTTTATGCCGTAGGCGACGTTGTTGTCGGCGTTTCTAATGTTTCTTAGGCCGTCTTCGTAGAGTTGGACTTTGAATGAGCCTGCGGCGGGGTCGACGATGATATGTCGGGGCCGGTCCGCGTATTTGTCCCTGTTGTAGTGCCTGTCGGGTAGGTGGCGGGTTTGGTACAACCAGTTGCGGAATTGTTCTGAGGTTTGCGCGTCTGTGAGGTTTCCTTGGGTTTTGGTTGCCCGCCATTCGTCTACCGCGTATAACCTGTCGTCTACACCCAAAGCGAGCATTACTGCGTCTGTGGGGTTGGTTGTGCCGTAGTCCATGCCGACTGCTAGGGTTTGGCGGATTGGGGGAATGTTTTCCCAGGGGATGACGTGTTCGGTGGGGTTCCACATGTCGTAGACTGCGCCTTCGGCGGCTACCCATTGTCCGAGGATGAATCGTTTGTACCAGAGGCCGGTGTATTCGGCTTTTAGGGATTCTTTGTATTCTTCGGATAGTGCGGGGTTGTCGTCGAGGGTGAAGTTGAAGTTTCTCCAGTCGTGGAGTTCGTCGAGGCGGTCTAGGTAGTCGGTTTTGAGCCAGTGGTAGGGGCTGTCGGGGTTTGTGGTTCCGAGTAGTTGGGAGCCGTCTAGGCTGAGGCGGGATAGGAGCATGCGGAAGAAGGAGTCTGGGAGGACTGTTACTTCGTCTGCGTAGGCTAGGGCGACTGTTGCGCCGCGGATTTTTGTTTCTGCTGATTGGTCGTTGGCTCCGACTATGCTGACGGGTTTGCCGAGTATTTTTGCGGTTGGTGCGCCTTGCCTGTAGTTGATGGCTTTGGCTAGCCAGGCTAGTTCGGGGGTGGAGATTATGGGGGTGAAGAAGTTGCGGAAAATGCTGTCTTTGTTTCTGCCGGTTATGACGTGTACGCCGGGGCCGTCCCAGGTGGCTATTTTCATGCAGTAGGCGAGGATGGATGAGAATGTTTTTCCTGATCTGACTGCGCCTTGCCAGATGTTGGCGCGGCCGTTGCAGTTGGCGATGGCGTAGGCCTGTTTGGGCGACCAGACGAGGGTGTTTTTCTGGTCGTCCACGGCGGGTTTACTCCTTCTGGGTGATGTTTTGGATGGTTTCGGAAAGACTTCTTAGGGCTGCGAGGGCGTTATCTGTGGCTAGGTCTTCTGTGTTGGGTTGTTCAATGCCGGTTAGGCGTTCGATCTGCCGCATAATGTTCACTGCCCGGTCAACGGCGAATTGGTCCCCACCTAGGGCTTGGGTCATCATTACGGTTAGAAGCGAGTCGTAGCGTTCTAGCTGGAGCGTGTAGAGGCGTTTCGCGTCCGGTTTGGGGACCGTGTCAAGAACAGCCTCAAGGTCTTTCATTACGGTGGATTTACTTACCCCGATTTGTTCGGCGATAGCGTTGACGGATTGCCCCATGAGCCTAAGGTCAAAAACTGTTTTGCGGCGTTGCGCGCGTTCGAGGGCGCGTTGCGTTTTGGCAGCGCGTTTAGCGGCGCGGGCTTTTGCTTCTTCAGCCTTGTTTTTGGTGCCCACGTTTTTTACCGATCCTGCCGGCTTTTTGGTGGGTTGGCTCATGGGGTCCTCCTTCGGTTGTGGTTATTTGACGCGGGTTCTTCCTGTTTTTGCTAGGTAGCCTGCTCCTGCTTTGACTTTTTGGGCGGCGCGGTGGAAGGGGTTTTCGGCGCGGGTGTGTCTGAGTATGGTGTTGGCTGCTGCGCGTGCGGCGCGTCCTGCTGCTCTCATGCCTGCGCGTTTGAGTGATCTCAATTTTTTCTCCTTAACGGGGTTGCCCCACCCGTGTTTGTGGGTGGGGTGGTAGTTGTGGTTGGTTTGGGGTTAGTCGGTGGGTTTGGGGATGTCGCTTATATCTATTCCGAGTTCTTTTGCGAGGGCTTGGAAGGCTTTTATGAGGTAGAGGCCGTTGCGGTAGTAGCCTTGGCCCATTTGTTTTTCGTTTACTGCGAGGAGGCGGTTTTGTATTGCCATTGAGTATTCGCAGTGTTCGAAGGTTGGGTATACGTCGGTGTAGTACCAGTGGGAGTTGTAGAGGTTTTTGAATTGGTTTTTTTGGGATTCGTCTTGTTCTTGGAAGGCGCGTTTTACCGCTTTGAAGTCTTCTTTGATGGCGGTTTCGAGGTCGGGTTGTTCGGGTAGGTTTTGTGTTGGGTCGGGGTATTCGGGTTTGGGGTTGCGTACTGCGTCGAGGTCGATTGGGGGGCGGACGGCGCGGCGTGCTTGGTTGAGTGCGTCTAGTGGGTTGCTCATTTGGTGCTCCTTTAGTTGTTTTCGGGTTTGGGTAGGTGGTGGCGCATGTTTTCGTATTTTGCGAGGGGGAACCATTCGAGGAAGCGTTGGTAGTCGTCGGGGGCGTATTTTTCGAGTGGTTCGAGGAATTGGGCGGCGATGCCGTCGAAGGTGCGGCCGGAGTGTTTTATGGGTTTGCCGGTTTTGGTGGTTTTTTTGAACCATTTGTAGTCGGGTGAGTATTCTTCGAGGTTGATCCCGGCTTGGTTTATGCGGTCGTAGCATTCTTGGATGGTCCAGTCCCAGATGATTGCGACTTTTTGTTTTGAGTGGGTGATTGGGCCTGTTTTTTTCATGTAGGTGCGACGGCTGATTCCGTCTGCGGCGCGTGCGCCGTTGCAGGCGTAGGTGTTGTCGTCGAGGCCGTGTTCGTTGCGGTAGATTTCTTCGAGGTCTTGGTATTGGTATGGTTCAAATCCTGCTGCTGCGATTACGGGTATTCGGGTTATGGGTTGGAAGTCGAATCCGTAGAGTTGTGCGAGTAGGGCGGGGTGGGGGTAGCGGGTGATGTGTTGCTGGAAGTAGTCTTCAAATTTTTTGAGTGATTCTTCGCTGAATTTTAAGTCTGGGCAGCGGTAGTAGTAGATGGGGTGGATGTTTTCGGGTTTGATTCCTGAGTCGAGCATGGCTAGCCAGGCTGCGAGTGAGTCTTTGCCTCTGCTGAATGAGAGGATGAGGGTTTGGTTTTGGTTGGCGTAGTTTTCGCGGATTTTTTGGCTTGTGGGCCATTGTGACCCTGCTTGCTTGAATTTTATTGGCATTTTCGTGTCCTTTGAGTGGGGGGCGGGGCCTTGGCTTTGGCCCCGCCGTGGTAATGGTTAGTTGCGGGATTGGATGAGGGGTAGCCCGCTCCATTTTTTGAGGACGGCTAGCGCGGCGTGGTGGAGAATGTAGGGGGCGCTTTCCCCGTCTTGCCCGTGTATTTTGAAGCGGCGGGGGGTGGGGTCTTCGACTTCTTCGGTGGGTGCGACGGTTTCGAGGTCGCGGCTGAAATCTTCGACTTTTCGGGGTTTGAGTTGTACTAGGTAAACCATTTTGGGGGTGGTTTTTTCTACCCTGCAGAAGCATGTTTCGGCCCCGTCGCGCCCTGCGGCTCCTGCGAGGATGTCGCCTTTTTTGAATGGGTTTGTTGTGGTAGCCTGGTTCATGTTCGCTGCTCCTTTCAGTTTCATTTGGTAGCGAACCTTGGCCCCGGACTGTTCCAGCAGTTGCGGGGTCTTTTATTTTTTTGACTCTTTAATAATACTAGGGTTGGGTAGCATTAGCAAGCTATTTTTATGTGGCGTGGTTCACTATGTGGGGGCTTGCCTAATACTGTGGAACCATAGTATACTATTAGTGTCAGCAAGGAAAGGAGAGAACAAATGACTGCTGAAACCACTTACTCGATCCGCCCGAACTTCTTCATCACCGACGCCGTTGAGGGGGTCAACCTAGACCCTGCTAACGAGCTCAATATCACCAGCGCACAGCGCAAGGAAATGAGCGAGAAGGCCGAAGCCGCCTACACTGCCCACCTGGATAAGATCGCCTCCAAGTATGGGGCAAGCGTTTACGCAGACTACGAGGTCTACTACCCGGCAGGCCTGGACCTTGGCGACAAGGACGAGACCGGGACGCTCCTAGGGGATCTTTACGAAGCGGCAAACAGCTTCGACTGGGATCCCTACATGGCCCCGTTTGAGGCTATCTCCGATGCTAATGACGAAGCGGGCGTTGATGCCCGTGAGGAAGACTAACAAATTCCGGCGGGAAGAGCCTTTGCGTTCCTTCCCGCCCATGCGTTTCAAAAGGAGTGCGTCGTTGATGTCGAAACAGTATTTGTCCGTGTCGGATGTTGCCGCCTTGGCGGGAGTAACTGTAGGGACCCTCAGATCCTACGTGTATAAGGGGATGCTTCCTGAACCTGAGGTCCTGGTTGGGTTGGAAACACAGGCGCGCGGCTGGTCCGAGGAATCAATCCGCCACTGGTTGGCTAATAGGCCGGGGCGCGGGCGTAGGACCCCTCCCGCCTAACCTCTTTTTTAGTGCCGGACTGGGGCGAACTGCCCACAATTTTTAGTCGTGTTTGCCTGGGGTTGCCACAGCGGTCACTAAAAACGGTGTTAGGGGGAAGGGAGTATGTGGTGCCCCGCCCAAAAATGGGGGCGTGCGAAACAAGCAAAATCACGCCAAAATGTTTTTTGGGCGGGGCTTCGAGGAGAGAGGGCGCGGCCGGAAAGGAACAAAAACAGCCGCAGACTTCCTCTCTAGAATCCACCAGTTCGGACATTATCGTATCCCCAGCAAGCTAGTCCGAGTGGTGGAAGAACATAAAAAATGGGGTGCCATCACGTCCGCTTCGCGGTTCGGTGGCAACCCTATAGAACAAGTGTTCGACACTTTCGCCGTCTTGTCAAACCGGTTTCAGGTGCACGCGGTTAAAAGTTTTGGGACCGCACAACCCAAAAAAGATCGTACGGTCCCAAACCATTTTTGTTCGGATATCTACCACGCACAAAGCGCAACGAACAAGACTTACTTTACATGGTTTTCTGCAAGTCGGAGGACTTGGGCAACCGAGTACAGCAACCCATCATGATTTCGGCGCACCGGTTTCAGCTTGCCTCTTTCAGCCCACTTGTACACGGTTTTTAGCTTCACCTTTGGGCCAGCAGCCGTCGAGTCCAATAACCGTACTATGTGGGGAATTGTTAGAGCGTATTCGCTGAACTTTTTGTGCGCTTGCTCTAAAAGCCGCCCTGCGTCATGCGCGGTATGGCATTTAGGGCAGGTAACGGTTCTGCGCCCTTTAGGAGCGTAGATCGCCTTCTCACAAAGGGTTTCGTGTGGTCCGGTGGCCGCGTCGCAGGTGCCGTAGAAGTATTTTTCTAATGGCAGGTCTGCGACGCGTTCCAGGATCATGTACGAGGTGCGCACTTGCTCTGCAATTACTGCCGCCTCCTCCTTGACTATCAGGTTTGGGAGCTGGTCCGCGAGGATCTCGCATGTAGTGTGGAAGTAGCCGCGCTCTGCGGGGCCTAGCTTTTTCGCGAGAAGGAAAAGCGGGCCCTCAGCAACACGTACTTTCGTTGCGAGTTCCGGGTTGTAGGGGAGCCTTTCTGCCGGATCACTCCCACCACTCCCGCTGTCTTGCGCCCTGGGTTTTACGAGCCGGTATGCGGCTTGCAACGCGTTCTCGTGCAACCCTGGGAGCTGGCGGAGGGCTTCGAGGGTCATTTCTTCGGCCCTCTCGCTTATGGTCCGACTGTTTTTGAGGGGCTCCCCGGTGATAGGGCATTCAGGTTTTTTCATTCGACCACCGTTTCTTCTTTTGCCACCTCTGGGCCTTCCGGTTCTTCCTGGTCGTCGTATTCTTCTTCGAGCATTCGCAAAATGTGAGTGAGGATAGCTGTTAGAGAGCCGGCTATGTAGGCGTTATCATTGGCTTCGTGCATTGCCTCCTCCCAGCAGGAGTACAGGTAGGCGGCGAGGATCGCCCATATGAAGGCGGCAAGCCAACTGATCTCGTGGGTTTGCCAGGCCATTATTGCAAAGGTTAGGATTGCCGCCCCGCATAGTAGGTAGGCGATTTTGAAGAGGACTTTGAAGATTCGATCAATCATTTTGACTGCTTTCTTTTGGGTATACGCCGAGGAATTCAACGAGCTTTGCGTAGATCTTTTCGGTTAGTAGGGGCGAGTATTGGTTGCTGATTTTGCTAATGATTTCACCGGCGATCAGGCCGGGATCATTATCGAAAGTAGAGATTCTTTCTGTGCGGGCCCCGGCTTGGGTGCGGGATTTGAGCTTGCGATTTTCTGACTCTAGGTGCTCGATCTGCCGCCCGCGCTCGTCGTATTGGGCGTGGAGTCGGGTGAACGCGTCTTCGTCCAAATCGTTTAGCGTGTTGATGAGGTTGGAGAGTTGCCGCCGGTACATGGCATGGTTCTCCCAAAACTTTTTATTAGCACTCATGATCTTCCATTTCTGCGTCTCGTTCTGCTAGTAAGACGGCGTATGCGCGATCGTAGAAGTTTGCGTTATCGGTTTCGACTTGCACTTGGCTGAATAGTCGGAGTGCGGCATCGCTAGCGCACATGCGATTTTTTTCGATCTCGGTAAGCTGCCTGTGCGTTTCTTTATGATTCTTTACCTTCTGGGGGAGAGCGTTTTTTGCTTTCCGCTCAAGTTTCCGCGTATTAGCAAGGATCTGATTTAGAAGGTCTACTGGGTCATCGAGGAATTTAGCCACTGTTTTTCCTTTTCTTTCATTTTTTGGTAGCAGTTTGAGTGGTAGACGGGCCATGGGGTGCCGTCCGTCTGGTTGAGGCTGCTGGTATTGGTTAGTTGGATGGGCTGCCCGCACCCGGCGCAGGTGCGGGTAACCGTGCGGTTAGAGGTTGATGAGGTCACCCCAGAAGGACTCCATAAATTTTCCGTTGCAGATGCAGGCCGGCACCATGACCACGTCGTCTGAGAGTTCCTCGTTAGCGCGTTTTATGCGTTCGGCTTCCTCAAGGAAGAAGTCGATTTTCTGCGCCGTACTGGCAAAGAATGTGATGGCGGTTTCCGCGTCCACACTTGCAGAAGCAAGGTGGTCGCGTTGTTCGATCGTGGATTTACTTCCGGCCTGGTCCTCATTTTCTAGGTAATTATCAAGCATGGAACGAGCGTTGTATACTGCTTCGACGGCCTCGGCCCACGCTTTTCTGGTAGCTTCTTCTGCGCTCATTCTTCTTCACCTCCTTTTAGGGCTTTTCCCAGCGAGAGAATATGCGCGTAAGCGTCGTCGATGTCTTCTAGACACTGGGTAAAATCGTCCGAGCGGAAGCCGTGCTGTTTACTGGCTTCTGTTTCTTCCTTAGGCAGCATGTAATACTGCTTCGCATGCCAGAACCGCATTTGCGCAATTGCTAAGTAGGTTCTTTCTAAACCTGCAAGGTTTGCGGCCGTATCATTTGCATTTTTGAAGAGCTCGCTCTCTGGAAGTGCCTTGAGGCTTTCGTTATTCATGTTTGTGTGGTTTCTTTCTTGTTTTTGAGTTTAAGCATTTTTTGCAGTACCGGGTGGTGACTGGGAATTCTTCCGGTTGTTCACATTCGCCCGGATAGGGGCGGATGTGGCCGGGGGCGTGTGTTTCTGCGGCCTCGTAGGGGTGGTAGTACCAGTAATCCTTTGAGGGCCAATCACGGTGTCTTTCGACCATGCTGCCGCCTTTTAGAATGGTGGGTTGTCGGGAACGCTCCAGGGGTCACCCTGTTGCCCGCCGGCCGGGGCCTGATACGACCCTTGCGGCTGTGGGGGTTGGTTGTAGCCGCCCGCTTGCTGTGGCGGCTGACCTACTGGTGGGATAATCCCCGGCATTGACGGGTGCTTAAGCACGAGATTGGAGCCTTGCCGCCCATCCTTAGTGGTATAGGCTTCAATCCCCAACGTGCCCGTGATGGTGACTTTCGCGCCCCTACCAATGCCGGTGTTGATGATCGCGTCGGCTTCTTTCTCCCAGTAGGTGGCTTTCAGCCACACCGGCTGCCCATCATCGCCCCACTGCCCGGACTGGTCTTTGCGGCGCGGGGTAACCCCGATGGAGAGGGTGACGACGGCTTTACCGGACTGGGTGAAACGCTGCTCCAGGTCGGCCCCGAGGTTTCCGATTGCTGTTACACGTGCTGGCATTATTATTTTTCTCCTTCTTTAATTTCCGCAATAGCTTTTGACGCCACCTTGTGGATAACTTCAAGGATCTGTTCGCGCACTTTTTTGGGAAAGCGGGTATCTGCGACCGCGAGCGCGCCGTATGAGATATCCGCATGCGCGCTTGCGATTTTGATGTCATCTGGCGAGACTGTCACGAGTACGTATCCGACGAGGTTTTCTCCGTTCTTTTCAAGTGCGGTTAAGTGGAATGCGAGGCGTTCCGCCGCAGACAGTTGTTCATTCATAGCTGGTTCCTTTCCTTGTTTTGATCGCGAACAAATTCCGTATTTATGCGTTTAAGTTCGTCGCAGCATTTCTTCACACACCACATAAGAGCGGGGGCCATTTCTTCGATTTCTTGCGCCCATGAGCGCAGTCCCGCATACGCTTTGCGGACTGCTTTCCGGCTCATACTATTATCAATAGGTATCCGGTGGGGCTCGTTTGCGGCGTATTCGCGCACCCTATCTAATTGCTTTAAAAAGCCGTTTAGGCTTGCATTGAACTCAGCTGCGAGCATTTCTTTATCGGTCATTTTTGATCTCCATTTTTCTTGTCTATGATGTCGAGGGCCGCATCCATATATTCGAGGACTTTGCAACAGGCAATAGTGGCAGTTTCAGCGCTTTTAAGTACCGCTGAAATTTCTTTCTCGTGGGTAACGTCAGTTCCGCCTTCAGTTATTCGAAGTATCCGGAGTGATGTTTTCCGGGCGAGGGAGTATATGCCGTCGACATTGTCGAGCATGTCCCAGGGGGTTAGTTTCGGCATTTGGGTTTCCTTTCTTTTTCGATCTGATCGAGGGCGATGTACAGGTTGGTGATTTCGTCGAAGTAGGCGACCGCACGCTCAACGACCCTTTTACTTGCGTCGTCAAGCATTTTCTTGTGTTTGTCGTATGGGTAAAACGGGCCGATTCGCTCGATACGGACGAGTGCGTCTTTGACGCGGCGATTCGAGTCGAGGGCGATCTCTGCTGAAAGCCGCAAAGGCGGGTAATCCATAACGTTTCCTTTCCAGGTTGTCTGTAAGCGTTTTTGAGAGACTTTTTTGGGGCCGGGTAGGTAACCCTACACGGGACACCCTGTTAGGCCGTCCTAGCCTTGACAGTCGGGCTTATTCGGCATGGTCTAGGTTTGGGCGGCAGTAGCTCATACGCGCCGCCCAAACTTTTTGGTTTTCTTGAATAGTTGCTCCCACTCGGCCCGGCTGATCTTCTGGTCCGGCCGTGGTGGGGTGAAAATGTAATCCGCGTTCGCCTTCGCCACCTGCGGCTGCACCCCCGCCAGGCACTCCGCCCGGTACGCACGCCACCACCTCACGTACTGCTCGTGCGTGAGCCGCATAGACGGGCCCAAGTTCGGGACCTCACGGCCACGCGGAGCCAAAGCCTCCTTCTGCACCAGACGCACAAACTCCAGCAATTTCGCCGAAGTAATAAACTCCGGAGCCGAATTGATCAACCTTGTGGTCGCCTCTTCGAGGACCGCGTCAGCCAGGTTCGGGTAGGTCCGGTTTAGTTCGCCAGCGATCTGCGGTGCTTGCGTCATGTCCCAGGCCGCGCCCGCGGAAATAAGCCGGTTTACGCAGATGCCGATCATTTGCTTGCTAGCCATCGGTCACCTGCTTCCGCTCGCTGGCTTCCACCTGGGCCATGGCCTGCTCGTAGGTGAGCTGCCCACCCTGACGCATCGCCGGTAGCGGTTCGGGGCTGGTCGCCCAATCCCAGATCTGCTGCTGGGTTTGGGTACGCCGCTCCGCAGCAGAAACCGGAGCCCGCGCCGGGAGCGGATCGTCTTCCCAGCCGTTGCCGTTGAGCCACCCTTCCGCGTACTTCGTGAACTGGTCAACGCGGTTAGGGTCCGCCGCATACCGGGCCGCGCCTTGGGTGATTTCTTTGGCGCTTGCACGCTTTTTCGCGGCTTTGAAGGCTTTTAGGGCTTTGCGCTTGCCGCGCTTGAGCGGGTATTGGGCCCAGAAGGTTTCAAAATCTTCGGGGTAAGAATTTTTGGGGGTGGGGGTGTCGCGCAAGACCGCGTTAGCGGTTTGCGCCGGGCCGGTTGAGCCGGAATTTGAGCCAGACGCTTTCGGGGGTTGAGCGTTAATTAATTCCCCTGTTCCCCTGTTCCCCTGTTCCCCTGTTCCAGTCGCTGGGGTCTCGCGATAGTGTCGCGATAGTGTCGCGAGGGTGTCGCGAGTATTGCACGAAGAAAAATCATCGTCGCTGGTCGGACGACGTTTCTCACCGTCAGGTAGTGGAAGCCGCGCCTTATTGGGCCGGTCGATACGCTGATGTTTATTCCATCCAGTGATGAATATAAAATCCTTGCTTTCGATCTCGTAAACAACTGCGAGACCATTTGAAATAATTTGCTGCAATGCTCGCGATAGTCTCGCGAGGGTGTCGCGAGGGTTGTCGCAAAGATCCTGAACGAACAAATCACCAGCAATCGAAGCCAAGTCAAACCGCCCAACCCCGTTGTCGTCCACGTAGGACCACAGGCCGATGAAAACCAGCCGCGCGTCCCACGAGAGGGCAGTGATGTCCCTACTGCGCCAAAACTCCGGCTTAATACTCCTAATCCGCATACCTCAACACCTCCCTTCCTTTAGAACGGCACCGATAGATCTATGACTGTGATTTCGGCTCGGGGGCCGTTTTTCGCCCCAATCGTGTTAGACGCGGCGTACGCCTTCGTGGCGTGCGAATCCACAAACCGTGAATCCTCCACCGTGAACTTGCCGCCCTGCCTGGGCGACAGGCCATCCTGAACAGCTCGGAGGAGCTTGTCCACATCCGGTTTAGTCGCCGCGTAATCCTTAAACTTTGGGCGCTTCGGACGAGCCAAATAAAATTGCACACTCAACAAAAGTGGGCAGTTCAAAGGCAACTTCCAACCCGCAAGGCGGGCAGTATTCAACGCCCCAAACTGGACCTTCTGCCGCCACACAGCCAACTGCGCGTTCTTCACGTGATACAACTGGCCGGTACGCCTATTCACGCCCATAGACCCCTGCGAAATAGGCATTCCAAGCACCGTAAAACTGATCTGGCCTTTCACTTCTTATTCACCCTTGCTTTATGATCTGGATTAGCTAGAAGCTGCCCACCAAGCGCAGTCGGTTTCCCTTCCTTAATGCGCCGGTTACACCGTGAGCACAAACCCTTACTCCAAGACGCGGGATACAAGGTCTCGGGAAGGTCTTTCACAGTCAGGCGCGGGTGGCGTAAAAGCCGCCCGCAACCCACGCACGGGCGCGTCGAATCAGAACACTTAATCGCGCACTGCTTGCACAGCCGTCTTTTTGCGTTCACGCACTTGCGCGTGCCTGGGGCATCTTTCGCGCTCACTTTCAGACCGCGCAACTTATGCCCGCACCCACCCCTACAAGGCCCAAGATCCGTAGAGTACGAGGGCGACGCCTCGCGTTTAGCGCACTTATGGCACAGGGTGTCCGTTTCAAGGAGTTTCACCCATTGGGGCACATCCTTTGGCCGCACACCACCAACAACACCAACAACACCGCAAGAGGCGCATCGCTTGATGTCGTCGCGCCGTCTGAGGAACCGATCCAAAGGGGATTCACCCGCGTAAACGCCAACCTGCCAATTCCGCGCCGACAGTCCCTTTTCGGTCTCGTCTACGTATTGGCGGCATGCCCCTATTACAGGGCAGGACGCGCAGACCCTTTTCGCCTCCGCAAACTCATCATGCCTACCGTTTTTGGTATTATTCGTGAACAGCTCCGGTGCCCTCGTGCAGGCCGCGTTTTCTGCCCACTGCCCAGGCAAAGGCAGATCCAAACGGGGATCCAAGCACAAAGTCGAATAACTCATGCTTGCGCCCTTCTAATCAGCTCGTAAACCTCCCGGCCTTTCTCGCTGATCTGCCACAAGCGGACGCGCCGCCCGGCCTTATTTTTCCCGCGCCCGGCCTTTTCTACTAGGCCAATATTTGCGAGTTCGGAGCGGCGGGACCGGTACGAGGACGAGACCGCAGGCGCGTCGTACGCATCCGCATAACAAGCTGTCAGCTGCTCATCACTAATCGGGGCATCTTGATTAGCGAAAATTGCTAAAACCTTGCGGGCGACCTCCCGTGCCGCAACAGCCCGCGCGGCCTCATGCGAGGTTTGCGGGTCCCCAAGCCGGGCGTGCGCCTCCAACCGATCCAGCTTCGCCAACGCCGTTTCCGTAGCAGGCCGCGCATTCGCGCACTCCAGCAGGAACAGAGCGACGAACCCTTCCGCAATTTCCGCGCTTGTGGAGTGGCCTAGCTTGCCGGAAGTGATCCACCCATCAGCGCACAAGCACTTCATGAGGTGCTCGACACTGCCACCTTCGCGTACTCCTAGCAGGAGCGCCCCGTTAGGGAGCTCGCGCAGGTCAGCCGCCCCGTAAAGTTGTTCCCCACACCGAAACAAGGGGTGAGTATCGCGGATCATTCGCTCTCACCCCCGTTTGGGATGCAAAACAGCTTCGCGGATTTGAACTTTTCAAAATCAAAAAATGAGGCAACAAACTGTGTAGAGCGGGTGCCGTAATATGCGAGGCTGGTTTTAATTGCCCATTTGTCCACGCCTACTTTTTCGACAATGAACCCAGAGCCGTCACGGCAAACCACCTCAAACGCAGCTCCCACCGGCAGCCTAGGCAGAGTACCCGCAGTAACTGTCATCCCCCTTTTCAGAGGTGCAACAGGCCCCTGCGACTGCTTTTGAGGCTTATCAAGTGAGGTATCGAAGAGGGGGTTACCAGGGTAGTCAGCAATCAGCCACCCAGGTTTCATAACATGCGCGATTAGCCATTCCGGCCCGCAGGTCTCAGGCACGCCTATTAGACCGGATGGGGCATGCCAGCAGCCTTCAGGGCAGTGCGCAAAAGGAACGGGATACGCCGGGGCAGATTTCAGCCTTCCAATAATCACCGTGGAGGTAGGAAGCCCGCTGAAATCTTCTACCGTGGTAGCGAACCCACCAACGCCAAGATTCTTCATTTTTCTTCGCCTTCTTCAAAAACTTCCACATCAAGGACTTCACCCTCCGGAGCGGGCTCTCCAGCCGACTTTTCTCCCTGCAATTCATTCAGCCTTTGCACCAGGTAGGCGCGCACCACCGCAAGCTGCTCATTACTCAAACCCTCAAGCGGGGTAGTGCCTACCGCATACTCGCAACGCCCACGCTTAGTCGCGTACGCGATAGTGCCCTGCAACTGCGCGGCAGTAAGATCAAGGAATTGCGCGGCCTTCACGATCTGGTCCTGCATGAGCTCACGCGAATCCCCATTCCACACCGGCGGCTCCGGTTCCGGCACATCCTGCGTTTGAGGCTGTGCGGACGGCGGAACCTGCTCTGAGCTCACAGCAACCGGGGTAGAATCCGCTAATTCTTCCTCCGTATAAATAACGCCCATCAACGCGTCATTCGCGGCCATCCTCGCAACCTCGCTAATAGCGCGGGCTCGGAGCATTGCCGCAGGGTACTGCGACCACGGCCCCTTATTCCCCCACAAACCAGCGCGACGGGCCTTCGCCTCATCCCAAGTAACGCTCATTGGAGCATCCGGGTCATCCGCACGGATCACCGTGGCAGTACAATGTTGATCATCACTTTCAACCCGCAACTTATGCCCAGCCTTACGAATCAAAGCCGCCATAAGATCCGCACTCATCGCGGGTTTTCCCTTAATAACATTGATACTGGTCAACGCCTGAATAGGCGGTAAACCGAGAGCGGCACCGGCTTCCATAGCCACCAAAACATTTTGTGGCTGGCGCACATACGCGGCAGGCAGCAACTGGGAAGCTGCGAGCGCTTTCGCATACTCCATACGCGCCGAAATAGGTTCACGATAAACCGCGAGCGCAACGCTGCTTTCACTCATCGCGTCCTCCTAGCTGTGGGAGGGCGGAAAGCTGCTTCACATAATTCGCCAAGTAATTATCAGCCTGCGCGGGAGACTGACGCACAACCACATGCGGAGGCCGGGACGGCTTTACGTTCACGCCGTTAGGGAGGGCTCCATCATTCTTTTGCACATACAATGCCAATTGCGGGCCCTTTTTCGCCCACTCGCGCACAACCTGTACGGTTTGCACGGCCCGCTCATAATCAGCCGGCTCATGCACTTGCAACCAAGCCGCGTACGCGTCTTCATCGGTAACCTCATAATCGAGGGTTTCAGCAGGCTTAGTAATACTCACGGTGGCGATATCCGCCCCATTAGGGGCATGCGCCGTAACCTTAGTACCAGGCTCAAAAGCCTTTTCCACCAGGTAGGCTTTACACGCCTTTTCCACCTCGCTAAGGTGAGACTTAATAATCTTGATAGTTGTCAAATATTCGAGTGCTTGCGCCGTATTCTTCTTAGAAAGACGCGGAAGTTTAGTACCCAATTCTTAATCCTCTACTGGTATATGGGTGATAATCGCGGAAATGACTTTCTCGGAGCGGATAAGATTCATAAGCTCCGAAGTCATAAAAGACTTGTTGTATTGGTTGATGCCGAGGCCGGGGCCGTCCCAAAAAGTAGGGTCCTGCTTCCTGGCAGTAAACACGGCCCCACCAGGGGCTCCTGGGGAGATTTTCTGGATTGTGACTAGCGTGCCAACAGGGGCAAAAACAAGATCCTCCACCCCCGCAACCGGCATCCCTACGTGGACGGAATGCCCCTCATGCTGGCTTCGTACGCGATCGAGAAAATCATCCTCCATATCAATATGGAGTTCCTGCAAATAGTCGTAATACTCGCGGCACATCAGGGAGTCACCCTTCCTTGCCGTTACCAAAATTGGCCAAAAACCCAACCAGACAACCGGCAGTCATGACATAGCACCAAAACGCGAAATAAGGATCAGCAACCCAAAAAACATGAGTGAACCAAGCACACATGGCCCCGCCAATGCCAAAAAGAATACTTTTAGCCACTCGGTAAAACTTGCGATGCCTCATGCGAGCCTCCTAGTAGCTGCGCCTTTACGGGCGGCAGCAGAGCGCGCAGAACGCGGGGCAATCCGCGCCGGGGCGCTCTCATCAAACGCTGCGGCTTTTTCGCGTTCATGGGCTTCAATGGCATCCGGGCGGATACGCCACACCCAACCGAACTTAGTAGCTTTCAAAGCGCCTTCCTGGCACATTTTCCGCACGGTTTTCGCGGAAAGACTCAGTAATTTTGCTGCATCTTGCACGGAAAGCCAAGCTTGCGGATTACGCGGTGGCAATACTGGGGTGCTCATAGCGCACCCCCGCCAATGAAAGGCATGTTGCACTTGCTAGCGATTTTTACTTTGCCGAGGAAGTTAATGAACATTCGGGTTTCCGCAAGCTCATGCCCAGCGGCCTTAAGCAACCCCCGACGGTATATGGCATTAACGAAAACCTCATCGCGGGTCGCACCATCATCAAAATGATTAGCAAGAGCCTCCATGTAATGATTGAAGGTTGCCGCGCACTTGAGCGCCTCAATAGCAACTTCTTCGGGATCCTGCCCTTCTTGCAGGGTGGGTTCGCCCCACTCATCAAGCGTGGTAATAGGCGGGAAAAGTGGTACCGGGGCCTGTTTCGGGTATGATTCACCTTGGAAGGTCATAATTCGTGATTCCTTTCAAAATTAGTGACTCCGCTTGTTGCCGCAGGTGGAGTCACACCTAATTAATTCGCGTAATACTTAGACCAAACACCCTCAAAAAGGGGCCGGTCCTTCTCGGTGTATGCGTTGACCTGGCGGGTCTGCCCATTCCCCAAATTCAGGGGGTACTTCTCCGGCTCCCTACCATGCTCTAGCGTGTAAGTAGCTTTCACCCTTTTGCCGAAAGTAGGGGAAATCCGCTTCATCTGATCCTTGCTGAGGCCTTTTTCTTTCAAAAAGTCCTGCGCGTACAAGGGGCGGGTTGCGGGTTCCAGCTGTGGGAACTCTCCAAGCCCACGCGCTAGAATTACGCGCGCCCTTGCTTCGAGGTGATCCGCTTGAATAAGGCCCCGCGCGGCCTGGCAAAGAACAAGTTCTTCCTTAGCCTGCGCAATAACCGGATTAGCAATAGGAGACAGGGCCGGAAGCTGGTAGGAGCCCTGGTTGAACAGGGTGGGTAGGACCTCATCGAATACCCATGCCTCAAATTTTTGGGCCGTGGGTAGCTTCGACGCAACGATAAGTCGAAGAACATCACCCTCCGAGATAAACCGGGCTTGCTGGGTGCGTCCGAGGCTATCAACGATGGGGTACCGTTTCGTTACCCCATCGGTTTTGCAATGGTCTGATAATGCCTTATTCGTATTGGTGTATCCGAGGGCGGTTGCCACATCCTTACCACAGAAAAAGGCTTTACCGTTCTCTTTGAAGATACGGACATTGGTGCCTTCAAACGTGAAGGGGATTAGATTACTCATGCTGTTTCCTTTTCGCGGTAAGCTCGGGGGAGGAACGTTTTAGGAAGGAGCTCCCAGGGTTCCGATCCGGTGGTTTCGGCGATGGCGCACAATTCAGAGAGTGAAAACTCGGCTTTACCGGAGATTTTTCGATTCATGGTCGAGTAGGGGATTCCGGTTTCATCTGTGATTGATCTGCGGGAGCGGTTCGAGGAAGCGATTGCTTCGCGAACGCTCCTTGCTGTTTCCTTTGCGATGTTCATATGAACATTATATATGCCTATCTAATCATTCTGCAAGTCGGATTTGATACCAATTTAGACATTGCATATGCGCAAAATGAGCAATATAATGTTTGTATGGATATAAGGAAACGCGGCGACAAGTATGCAGATCTTGTCGGACTCACAACCAAAGGAAAAATCACCCAATACGGATGGACAATCACCGATGTAGCAAAAGCCATAGGGAGTGGGCAGGCAACCGTTTCTCGCTGGCTAAACCCCGGAGACCCTCAGCTACCAGTACGTGCGCTATGTAAAATATGCGAAGCTATCGGAGCCACCCCTCAAGAGGTCGCGCAAGAAGCTTACGAATGGCTAAACCGCGATTTTGGCAAGCCTTCAAAACGGGATGACGCCACCGACTTTCCCGCACCTAACCTTTACGCGCTCTCGGATGCGGAGGCGGAAGCGCAAACCGATTTCAGTGCTCTTGCAGCCGATGACCGCACCCCAGAAAACGACCGTGACATACCTCATGCCGACTGAACATTAAAAACGGCTCATTCTGTCAGTCCCACGCGGCATTAATTAACCTGTGGGACTGACAGAACAAGCGCTCCGAGAATACTGTGCCAAAGAAGGCGTAAGTATTCGCGAAAGCGCGCGCATACCCGGCCTAGGCCACTACGACGCAAAAACGCGCACAATCTGGCTGAACAATAAGCTTACCGCCCGTGAGCGCACCCCCGTGCTCTTGCACGAGATCATCCACCACAGGGCCGGCCATGACGGGCCGCAACCCCCGCGTATAGAAGCGCGGGTGAAAGCCGCCGTCGCGCGCCTACTCGTCAACCCCACAATGTACGCTAAAGCGGAAGCAATAACAGGGGGTGCCGCCCGCCTGATCGCAGAAGAACTTGACTTGCCTTGCTGGCTGATTGAAGACTTTCGCACGCTTGTGATACCGACTATGCGAAGTCAGTTTAGTTGAGGTTTGAGATTGGCGAATTTTCGCTTATGTGAGCGGAGGCCCACCTCTGGAGACGAGTAAGGGATGGGCCTCAACTATGCGTACACCAAATCCGATTGGCTAGGCTAAACCGGAGCCGTCAGACGATTTTATTCTACCAAATGCCTTATGCGCACTCATAAGGCGGCTTGTTGTTTTGTATAAAGTGCCTTATGCGTGGCCACCGCCTGTCCCGCCTGTGTCAGGTGACACGAAAAGCAGGGGTAAGCAGGGCAAAGTAGGGCTACCCCTTGGTTCGTAAAAACCGCCAAAAACAGGATAATTCCAACGAAATACCAGGCCACACATGTTAATGCTATAATCTGTTCGTTAGGTTCGAATCCTGTTCGGGGCGCTTTTCATACCCAAAACCGCGCAGATACTTTGGTTGTTAGCAGCCAGCACTTTATGTGAGCAGACAAAAATGGCCCCGCCGAAGCGGGGCCAAATCTAGTAGTTTTCTATTCGGCTGGTCTATTTATTATCCAGTAGAGGAGGCCAACAAAGACGCCCCCACCAAGGATGTTGCCGAGCGTTACCGGAAGCAGGTTTACCAACAAGAAATTAGAGAAGGTTAGCTGCCCTCCGTAGCCCAGGATTAGGCCGTAGGGGATCATGAACATGTTTGCCACGGAGTGTTCGAATCCTGCGGCGACGAAAGCCGAGATCGGGCCCACGATGGCGAGGATCTTATCCGCGACAGTCTTGCCCGCGAAGGTCAGCCACACTGCCAGGCAAACTAGCAGGTTACAGCCAATGCCCAAGACAAAGCTCTCGATTGGGGTGTGCGATACTTTCGCCGTTGCAGTGTTGACTATTACCTGACCGAAGGCGCCTTTGCCGCCTGCTTGCAGGTTTCCGAAATAGGCGAGGGCAACCACAAGTAGTGAACCGACGAAGTTGCCGACGTAGACGATTGCCCAGTGCTTTAACAGTTCCGCCCAAGTAAGGCGACCCGAAGCCTTGGCGATCAGCGACATGGTGGTGGAGGTGAACAGGTCAGCTCCGGTAATAACTACTAGGATCAGGCCGACTGAGAAGACCAAGCCTCCCATCAGTTTGGCTACGCCCAGGGGCAGCTTATCGGCGCCCATCTGCACGGTTGTGAAAAAGATGAAGCCAAGTCCGATGTAGGCGCCTGCGGCAATCGCCAACAGGAAGGTATTCAGCGGCTTAGTATTTGCAACGCCTGCTTTCCCCGCCATTGCGGAGGTGGCAGTTTTTAATGTTTCTACTGGTGAGGACATTACCAGCTTCTCTGAGGGGGCATTTACTTGTGTATTCACCCCGCCAGTGTATGTGACAACCGGTAAATAGGGTAGGAAATTTTGTTGAAAAGGCGAACTTTTCTGTTTTGGGAAAGGCGATTGCGTAGCCTACCCCTTTAGCAGGTAGTCTTAGCGTGTGACTCCAGAAGAACTTTCAGAACTAATTCACCAGTGTCTTTCTGCGGCAGCGAAGAGGGGAGACATCGCCCTCAACGCAGAAGATATTCCTCAGGTAAAAGTTGAGCGACCACGCAATCGTGAACATGGCGATTGGGCAACGAACGTGGCTATGCAGCTAGCTAGGAAGGCATCAACTAATCCGCGTGCCCTGGCAACTCTGTTGGCCGGAGAGTTAGAACAGGTCGACGCTATTGCGGCCGCGGAAGTGGCAGGTCCAGGATTTTTGAATGTCCGACTTTCCTCTGGAGCCGCAGGTGCCTTAGCTGCCACCATCTTGGAGGCTGGCTCGCAGTATGGTCGCAGTGATGCGCAGTCGGGTTCGCACGTGAACCTAGAATTCGTCTCTGCTAATCCCACCGGTCCGATTCATATCGGTGGAGCACGCTGGGCCGCAGTGGGAGATGCTATGGCGCGCGTCCTCGAAGCTGCTGGCGCGCAGGTAACTCGCGAATACTACTTCAACGATCACGGTAATCAGATCAACAACTTCTCGGCTTCATTGCTAGCGGCTGCGAAGGGGCGCCCAACGCCAGAAGATGGCTACGGCGGAAAGTACATTTCCGAGGTCGCAGACCAAGTAATTGCGCAGGTTGGCGCCGAGGGAGGCACTGATCCACGGGAATTAGGAGATGTCGAAGCTCAGGAAGTATTCAGGGAAAAAGGCGTAAAGCTCATGTTCGCCGAGATCCAGGAATCTTTGCACGCATTCCGTACGGATTTTGACGTTTTCTTCCATGAGCAGACTCTGCATGAATCTGGTGCGGTAGACGATGCCATCGAGAAGCTGCGCAAGTTGGGCGTAATTTTCGAATCGGAAGGTGCCCTGTGGCTCCGGTCTACCGATTTTGGAGATGACAAGGACCGCGTCCTAATCAAGTCCGATGGCAATGCTGCCTACTTCTCTGGCGACGTTGCGTACTATCTGAATAAGCGTGAACGTGGGTTTGACCAGTGTATTTACATGCTTGGCGCGGACCATCACGGCTATATCGGACGCATGTACGCCATGGCTCGCGCTTTCGGGGACGAGGCCGGCCCCGGAAAGAATATGGAAATTCTGATTGGGCAGCTGGTAAACCTAGTGCGCGCCGGTAAACCAGTTCGCATGTCCAAGCGTGCCGGAACCGTAGTTACCCTTGAGGACCTAGTGGAAGCTGTTGGGGTAGATGCGGCGCGGTACAGCCTGATTCGTTCCTCGGTAGATACCACCCTGGAGCTGGATTTGGATGTTGTGGCATCGCACACGAACGAGAATCCGGTCTACTACGTGCAGTACGCACACGCGCGTACCTGCGCTGTTGCCCGCAATGCGCAGGAACACGGAGTTTCCCGCGAGGCCGGCTTCGCTCCGGAGGAACTATCTTCCGCAGCCGACGGGGAACTGCTAGGCACCCTGGCTCGATACCCGGAAATCGTGGCGCAGTCCGCTAGCATGCGAGAGCCGCACCGAGTGGCTCGTTATCTAGAAGAACTAGCCGGTGCCTACCACGCCTGGTACGGACAGTGCCGAGTTACTCCCCGTGGGGACGATCCTGTCGAGCCTTCGCATGTGGCTCGCCTGTGGCTAAATGATGCCGTCGGCCAGGTCCTGCGCAACGGTCTAGATTTGCTAGGGGTGCAAGCACCCGAAAGGATGTAGCTCTCATGACTGATTTGGCCGCATTGGCGTGCCCTGATCCTGCCCAGCGCCCCGACCTGTGGCCCTGGAGTGCTGCCCGCGAAGACGGAGCGCTATGGGTGGGTGGAGTTTCTCTGATTGATGTGGCGAAAGAATACGCCACCCCCGCCTACGTGTGGGATGAGGCAGATTTCGAAGGGCGCTGCCAGGTGTGGGCTGCCGCTATGGCCGAAGCTTTTTGGGAAGGCTACGGATTTTCGGGAGCAAAGGTAAATTACGCTGGAAAGGCTTTCCTGTGTGCCGATGCTGTGCGCGCTGCAACGCGGGCCGGCCTCGGTATCGACACGGCCTCCTTGGGCGAGCTCTCACTAGCGTTAGCTGCAGGTGCCCCCGCGAGCGAGATTGGATTGCATGGCAATAACAAAGGGGATCGCGAACTGGAGTTGGCCATCGCAGCTGGCATCGACAGAATAATTGTTGATTCCTTACCTGAAGTAGCGCAGGTCGAACGCATTGCGGCTGCGGCCGGTAAACAGGCGCGAGTGATGGTCAGATTAACCACCGGGGTTCACGCCGGTGGGCATGAATACATTTCCACCGCACACGAGGACCAAAAGTTTGGCCTCTCGATCGCTACTGGGCAGGCAGAGGAAGTCATCGACGCCATCGCTCAGTGCGATCACCTAGAGCTGGTGGGACTGCACTCTCATATTGGTTCTCAGATATTGGATTTGGACGCTTTTGCGGCATCTGCCTCAAAGGTAATGGCATTTCGTGCCAAGATCCTGGAAAAGGGATTAGCCGTAGGCGAGGTTGACCTGGGAGGCGGATATGCCATCGCCTATACCGGTGCTGATCCGCAGGCGCCTACTGCTAATGAGATTAGCCTCGCCCTAGCCGAGGCTGTGAAGGATGCTTGCCAGAAGGCGGGCACTGATATCCCCGTAATCTCGATCGAACCGGGGCGCTCTATTGCGGGCCCATCCCAGGTGATGCTGTATTCGGTCGGAACGATCAAAGATGTCACTATCGCGCAGGGGCAAACCAGGCGTTATGTGTCGGTAGACGGCGGAATGTCAGACAATATTAGGCCGGCTCTTTATGGCGCCAACTACAGCGCCACGCTGGCAAATCGCATCTCTGAGGCAGAAACGGTGCTTTGCCGGGTAGTAGGCAAACACTGTGAATCCGGGGACGTGGTAGTAAATGACGTTGCCCTTCCTGCAGATTTACAGGCCGGGGATCTATTAGCTGTACCGGCTGTGGGTGCGTACGGTCGTGCCATGGCATCGAATTACAACATGCTGGCGAGACCCGGAGTTGTCGGAGTAAGAAACGGCAAATGGCGCGAAATTATAAAGCGCGAAACTATTGAAGATCTATTGGCTGCAGATAAGACCTTGGAAAAATAGCGAGGACTGAATGTCAAAAGAGGTTGTAAAGATTGGCGTCCTGGGGTGCGGCACCGTCGGTACCCAAGTTGTGCGGTTACTCGGGGAGCGGGGACGCGACCTAGCAGCGCGTGCGGGAGCACCCCTAGAAATTGTGGGTATATGTGTTTCAAATCTGCAGGCAGAACGCGATGAGGCAGTTGACCGGTCTTTGCTAACCACAGATGCCAACAGTGTTATTGATGAAGCCGACCTCGTCATTGAACTGATAGGTGGCATTGAACCTCCTCGCACGTTGGTGAGGCGCGCCCTCAGTGCCGGCAAGACGGTGGTTACTGGCAACAAGGCTTTATTAGCCGCACACGGACCGGAACTGTACGAGCTGGCCGCCGAAAAGTGTGCCAATCTCTACTACGAAGCTGCGGTTGCCGGAGCAGTCCCCGTCGTTTATGGCCTACGAGAATCCTTGCTCGGCGACCGTATTAACAAGGTAACCGGTATTGTCAACGGCACTACCAATTACATGCTTGAACAGATGGATACGGCCGGTCGTTCTTACGACGAGGCGCTGGCGAAGGCACAGGAGCTGGGGTTTGCAGAGGCCGATCCCACAGCCGACGTAGACGGTTTCGATGCGGCCGCAAAGTGCGCGATATTGGCGTCCCTGGCATTCCACACCAGGGTGTCGCTGCAGGATGTGCCTGCTACGGGCATCCGCTCCATCACGGAACAAGACTCGGCGGACGCTGCTTTCTTCGACGAGAAGATCAAGCTGGTGGCAGTAGCCGAGCGCGTACAAACTGAAGACGGGGAGGCACTCAGCCTTGGAGTTTATCCCGCAGTTGTACCGCAGTCTTCCGCCCTCGCCAATATAAATGGAGCCTTCAACGCAGTGGTGGTGGAGGCTGAGGCCGCTGGCACTCTGATGTTTACCGGACAGGGAGCGGGCGGAGTACAGACTGCCTCAGCCGTGCTTTCTGACGTGGTGGCGGGTGCGTCCCACATTGCCCACGGGGGGAGCGCGCCACGAGAAAACTCCTATGCGAATCTGCCAATCCTGCCCGCTAGCGAAGGCTGCCATCGGTACCGGCTCCGGGTGAATGTCCCTGACGAGCTAGGTACCCTGGCAGAACTTGCCCAAATTTTTGCAGATGAGGGCGTCTCGATCTCCGCAGTACACCAGAGTGCCAATGAGGACAAGGTATCGGTTGTGTTGTCGACGCATAAGGTAGCGCAGAAGGCTATTGCGAAGATCCGCGAGCGCTTGGAAGCAACTGGGGTTCATGTTGCTTCCGTGCTGGTGCTAGAGGCATAAGATGCGGCTGACTAACGACTCGGTGCGGGTACGGGTACCGGCCACATCTGCGAATCTGGGGCCTGGATATGACTCCATGGGGATGGCCTTGGCCATGTATGACCAGATCGATGCCCGCGCGGTTGCTGGGCCAACTCGGGTAACGGTGAAGGGACAGGGGGAAGGGCAGCTTCCCGAGGGCGAGGAACACCTGGTAGTGCAGGCGCTTCGCGTGGCTTTGGAAGCAGTCGGTGCTCCCCAGGTGGGAGTCCACTTGAACTGCGTCAATACGATCCCTCACGGGCGTGGGCTTGGGTCTTCGGCCTCGGCAATTGTGGCCGGCATGCTGCTTGCGCGTTCATTTCTGGCAGAGCCAGAGGTGCTCGACGATCAACGGATTTTGCAACTGGCTACCCAGATGGAAGGCCATCCTGACAACGTAGCGCCGACGATCTTTGGGGGAGCCACGATCAGCTGGATGGCAGACGAAACTGCCTGCGCAACCCGCATTCCGGTAGCTAATGGCTTGGTAACAACAGCATTTGTTCCCGGCTTTAGGCTGGCCACCTCCAAGGCGCGGAAAATGCTGCCTGCTAAGGTGCCTCACGCCGATGCCGCATTTCAGGCTGGACGCGCAGCGCTGCTGGTTGCTGCTTTGGCCGATCGCCCAGAATTGCTCTGCGCTGCCACAGAAGATCGGTTGCATCAGGACTACCGGGAGCCGGCTATGCCAGCCTCCGTCGGACTCGTTCGCTGGTTGCGCGACGAGGGGTATCCGGCAGTGGTTTCTGGGGCCGGTCCGACCGTGCTAGTGCTTGGACGGGTGACCCCGGGGGTGCGCCGGCAGGCCCGCGAAGGCCGGTGGGATGTACACGAATTGAAAGTAGATGAAGAGGGCGCCAAAACTGTGGGCGGCACCTCTTCGCGTGATCGCTAAACTTTTGCTATTGTTGAGCCATCGCAGACATTTTCTGCGTTTCGGGCTCAATAGCCTTTAGCTAATCCATTTTCTTTTTCTTTCGCGCAATAGGGCGTAAACGGATTATGCTTTCCCAACAACATTTATGAAGGAATTTCGTGAGCACTAATAATGATCTGAGCTCCAAGCGGCTACCCGAGCTGCAAGCCCTCGCCGCATCTATGGGCCTGAAGGGCACTTCTAGAATGCGCAAATCTGATCTGATCCAGAAAATTCAAGCTGCTTCGTCCTCGACCGACGGCGGTGGTCAAGCTGAGCCGCGCCGTCAAGCAAAGGAACAGGAAACCCCCGAAAAGGCTGCTGCTAGCCAGGATAATCTCCCAAAGGCAAATGGCGATGATGCGCAAGGCCTCAAGAATCAGGATTCCCGGGAAGGGCGTCCTCGGCGTAGTCGCAGGCGCAGGGCTTCCTCCGACGCTGGCGCACCCAAGCTGGACGTGAAGCAGGAACTGGCGCGCGAGGGCAAGGCTGAAACTCCGTCCTCATCTGATGAACCGAAGAAGGTAGAAGACATTAAGCTGCCCACCGGCGGCAAGAAACATGATGACGAGGAGCGCTCTGGACGTCGCAGGCGCGGGCGGGACCGGAAGCGGGGCCGCCACGACGGCAACAACAATTCTCACCACAACTCCAACAATTCGAACAACTCGAACAACGAGGTAAGCGAAGACGACGTGCTGATCCCCATCGCGGGTATCTTGGACGTGCGCGATAACCACGCTTTTGTTCGCACCTCCGGGTACTTGCCCGGTCCTAACGACGTGTACTTGTCACTGGGGCAGGTGCGCCGCTGGGGGCTGCGCTCCGGCGATGCGATCCAGGGTGCGGTGCGCCAGCCGCGCGAGGGCGAACGACGGAGGCAAAAGTACAATGCCCTGGTTCGCTTGGATGCGGCTAACGGGCTGACGCCCGAGCAGACCCATGAGCGCCCGCAGTTCAAGGACTTGACCCCGCTGTATCCGGACGAGCAGCTGCGGCTGGAGACTTCTCCGAAGGCTATTACGCCCCGTGTTATCGACTTGGTTAGCCCCATCGGCAAGGGACAGCGCGGACTTATCGTTTCGCCGCCTAAGGCCGGTAAGACGATCATTCTTCAGCAGATCGCCAACGCTATTTCGATCAACAATCCTGAAGCCCATCTGATGGTGGTTCTGGTAGACGAGCGGCCCGAAGAAGTTACTGATATGCAGCGTACGGTGAAGGGGGAAGTCATTGCTTCGACCTTCGACCGGCCGGCTTCTGATCACACCATCGTTGCGGAACTGGCAATCGAACGGGCAAAGCGTTTGGTTGAACTAGGCAAGGACGTGGTGGTCCTTCTGGACTCCATCACCCGTCTTGGGCGTGCCTACAACCTGGCTGCCCCAGCTTCTGGGCGCATTCTTTCCGGCGGTGTTGATGCTTCCGCCCTCTACCCGCCCAAGAAGTTCTTTGGTGCGGCCAGGAACGTGGAAAACGGCGGTTCTCTTACCATTTTGGCTACTGCTCTTGTCGAGACCGGCTCCAAGATGGACGAGGTCATCTTCGAAGAGTTCAAGGGTACGGGCAATATGGAATTGCGGTTGTCGCGTGCCTTGGCAGATCGCCGTATCTTCCCGGCAGTAGACGTCAACTCGTCGGGCACTCGCCGTGAAGAGATGTTGCTGCGTCCTGAAGAGATGAAGATTTTGTGGAAGCTTCGCAGGATCCTTGGCTCGCTCGATACGCAGGAGGCAACCGAACTGGTACTAGGCAAGCTTCGTGATACTTCCTCCAATGCTGAGTTCCTACTCACTATTGGGAAGATGAGCACGTCGGCCGATTAGTAGCGCCTGCAGTGAACACTCTCACGTATGAATACGTGGAAGAGTATGGCATAATCTTTCTGTTCCGGTTCACCGCTCTGGCGGACCCGGCGACCTCGAATTCCTTAAGGAGATAAATTATGAAACAGGGAATCCACCCTGACTACCACCCGGTAACTGTAACCTGCACCTGCGGCAACGAGTTCCAGACTCGCTCCACCATTTCGGGCGATTCGATGCGTGTTGACGTGTGCAGCGCCTGCCACCCGTTCTACACTGGCAAGCAGAAGATCATGGATACCGGTGGTCGTGTTGCTCGCTTCGAGAAGCGCTACGGCAAGCGTAAGAAGTAAATAGGTCTTATGGGCGCCGGTCGGGTCTTCCCGGCCGGCGCTTCTATGTAGTCGGCACCCCAATTTGTAGGAAAGCGGTAATGAGCGCAAGTTTTGACGCAGGCGAGAAGATTTTTGCCGACCTGGCAGAGGTTGAAAAGAAGATGTCGGATCCGGCGGTGCTGTCGGATCAGGTTCAGGCACGTAAGGTTGGTAGGCGTTATTCGGAACTGAAGCGGCAGGCAGAGTCAATCCGGTCGTGGCAGAAGCTTAGTGATGACTTGGATGCTGCGAAGGAACTTGCTGAGGTAGATTCCGAGTTCGCTAAGGAAGCAGAGCGGCTCGAGTCTGAGGTGAGTGCTGCCCACCAAAAGATGCTCTCAGTACTTGCTCCACGTGATCCTGAGGATGCCTCCGATGTACTTATGGAGATCAAGGCCGGTGCTGGCGGTGAAGAGTCCGCCCTCTTCGCGGGGGACCTGCTGCGGATGTACCAGCGGTACAGCGAAAAGCGTGGTTGGTCGTTCAAGGTGATGGACATGAACGAAACCGATTTGGGTGGCGTGAAGGATGCACAGATCTCTATCCGGGCAAAGGGTAATCCTTCTCCGGAAGAGGGCGTGTGGGCGTCCATGAAGTACGAGGGCGGCGTGCACCGCGTCCAGCGCGTTCCTGTTACCGAAACGCAGGGGCGTATTCATACTTCTGCTGCCGGCGTGTACGTTATGCCGGAAGTTGAGGATGAGGGAGAGGTCGAGATTGGCCCGAATGACATCCGGGTGGATGTGTTCCGTTCCTCTGGTCCTGGCGGCCAGTCGGTGAACACTACAGACTCGGCGGTGCGTATTACTCACTTGCCCACTGGCATCGTGGTGTCTATGCAGAACGAAAAATCGCAGATCCAGAACCGTGAGGCTGCGATGCGCGTTTTGCGTTCGAGACTAGCCGAGGAAGAACGTCGCAAGCGCGAGGCTGAGGAAGCGGAGGCGCGCCATTCGCAGGTGCGAACTGTGGATCGTTCAGAACGCATTCGCACCTATAACTTCCCCGAAAATCGCATTGCTGATCACCGTACTGGCTACAAGGCATTCAATCTTGACATCGTCCTGGGCGGAGAACTGCAGCCCGTGATTGATTCGGCTATCAAGCTGGACGAGGAACACCAGTTGGCCAAGGCCACAGGTCAGGAATGAGCTCTGTAAGGGGAGCTATTCGGCAAGGCGCCTATATTCTTGCCGAGGCCGGAGTAGATTCGCCTACTCCAGATGCGAAAGAGCTAATGGAATCCATAGTGGGCGAAATTTTTACGGCTCCGGCTACTCTTAGTCCTGCCCAGGAACGCGAGTTTTTCACCTTGGTAGGCAAACGCGCTAGTCGTATACCGCTGCAATATTTGACTGGAAAGATGTATTTTCGGCGGCGGACGTTAAAGGCTGCCGAGGGCGTGTTCATAGTGCGTCCTGAAACTGAGATGGTTGCCGAGAGCGCAATCGCTGCAGCTCGCGAAGTTGCTCGCCCTCTCGGATACCGTGAAGGTGCTGTGCGTGTGGTGGATCTTTGTGCCGGCTCGGGGGCCATAGCCGGTGCGGTGGCCGACGAGATCCCGGGCGCTAAGGTGTGGGCCGTCGAGATGGACCCGAAGGCTTACGCGCTTGCCAAAGAGAACCTGCAGGGATTGCAGGTGGAGCTCGTGTGCGCGGATGCCACCAGTGCGGAAACTATGCGGAATTTGGACGGGTCAATAGATGTGGTGGTTTCCAATCCGCCGTACGTGCCCGAAGGGGACGTGGCACAAGCAGAAGCGCTCTGTGACCCTCCTAGTGCTCTGTATGGAGGCGGAAGCAATGGGCTCGAGATCCCCTGCCAGATTATCGACCGAGCTGCACGTTTGTTGCGCGACGGGGGTGTGTTGGTGATGGAACACGCGCCCTCGCAGGGGGCGGATTTGTGCGCGCACGCTCGGAAGATGGGGTATGTGCAGCCGTGTATCATGAAGGATCTTACTGGTCGAGATCGTTATCTATTTGCTCGTCGCCCTAAAATGGGGGACATGAATGTGTATCCAGCTTCCGAAGCCGCCCAGCCGTTGCAAGAGGCAGCCCAGAAGGGCGAGCTAGTTGTTATTCCCACTGACACTGTGTATGGAATCGGGGCAGATCCGCGAAATGCGCAGGCTGTCTCCAAACTATTAGCTGCTAAGGGTAGGACCGGGCAGATGCCTCCGCCGGTGTTGGTGTCTGCTTTGGAGGACTGGAAACTGGTGGCCGCATCTATGTCGCCCAAAATGATGGCATTGGCAAGGGCTTTTTGGCCTGGCGCGCTCACATTGATTCTGCCCGCGGGCAAGAACCTCGGATGGGATACTGAGGCGAAGGGCGGCACAGTTGCTGTTAGGGTTCCGGGTCTGGCACAAACTAGGGAGCTATTGAAGCTAACTGGTCCGCTTGCTGTGACCTCCGCAAATCTGCACGGAGACGATCCGGCTCAGAACGTATCCGATGCACAGGGATACTTCGGCGAAGAAGTGGCTATCTATGTAGACGAGGGGCCAACCCCCGGTCCGGTGCCCTCTACAATTGTCTCCCAACGCGGCGAAGAGATGGTGATCTTGCGGCAGGGGGTAATCCCTGAAGAAGAGCTCGCGCGGGTCTGGGAGAGTGCGTGAAACTCTACCTCCTGCTCGCCCTCATAGCTGGCTCCGTTACCTACTTACTCACCCCGGTGGTTAGACAACTCGCCCTGGCAGCTCACGCCCTGACGCCTGTGCGTAAGCGGGATGTGCATACCGTCCCAACCCCCAGACTTGGGGGAGTAGCGATGCTTGGCGGATTTGCGGTGGCCATGGTGCTCGCTTCCAGGACTTCTTACTTTTCCCGACTGTTTGCCGATCCGCAACCGTGGTCGCTTCTTGCGGGTGCTGTGGGAATCTGCCTTCTGGGATTCTTGGACGACCTGTGGGATTTGGAATGGTGGACCAAACTAGCCGGGCAAATCCTGATTGCAGGAGGCATGGCTTGGGGTGGAGTGCAGCTCGTTAGTTTCCCAATCTTTGGCCTCACGATCGGCTCTTCAAAACTCTCTATTGCCGTAACTGTGCTGGTAGTAGTGGCCTGTATCAATGCGGTCAATTTTGTTGATGGGCTAGACGGGCTAGCAGCCGGCTGTATTGCCATTGGAGCGATGGGATTCTTTGTCTATTCCTACATGCTGGTTCGCCTCACGAATGCTCAGTCTTATGCGTCATTGGCCGCAGCCGTAGTGATCATGTTGGTGGGTATCTGTGCAGGATTCTTGCCGCACAATTTCCACCCGGCCACAATCTTTATGGGTGATACCGGAGCAATGCTGCTGGGACTACTGTCCGCAGGAGTGTCAATCCTGGTTACGGGGCAGGTAGATCCTGCAATGTTCGCCGGATCAGAGATGTTTCCTTCGCTGCTACCGATATTGCTGCCGATTGCGGTGCTGATACTGCCGCTAACAGATATGACGATGGCAGTGGTGCGTCGCATGCGGGCAGGGCATTCGCCATTTCACCCAGATAGAATGCATCTTCACCACCGCCTATTGAACCTTGGCTATTCGGTGGTTACCGCTGTCTTAATCATGTATCTGTGGGCAGCTTATGTCGCATTGGGGGCAGCGGCCCTTGTAGTATTTGAACCCATACATGTGGGCATTGGGCTCGCCATCGGTTTAGTTGTGGTCGTGGTTATTACCGTCTTATCAGTACCGTCTGTACACCAATCAATTTTTCGAAAGAGGCAGAGGCACTAATGGAACAAGTTCGCCGAGCAATGGCTGCAGCGCGCAAAGCAGTCCTGGTTTCTTACCTCGCTACGAGCATCCTTGGCCTCATAGGCGGACAGGTCTGGCGAGGGCGGCCGGGGCTTATTGCAGCATTGGTTGCGGCCGCCATAGGGGCGGTGTTGTGTTTGGCGACCATGGCGGTCAACTACTACGGCGTGAAATATCCGGACTACATTGCGCCAGCTCTGGGTGGGGGAATGCTCCTCAAGTTAGTTGCTCTGGCAGTTGGCTTGTGTTTATCTAGAAGATTTGTTTGCATTGACACGGTGGTATTGGGAATCACACTCACTGTTATGATTGTCGTCACAATGTTTGCTGAAACTGTAGCCTTGGTTCGTTCGCGCATCGCCTACGTCGATCCAAAAGCACAGCTCGCCCCTACTTTGGAGGGCGAGGATCGGTAGTGACCGAAACATGAGGGTTTGTTGTACCCTTTATCAGGTGATGGCTATCTTTAGGTTGATGGCTCCATTAAAGAAGCAGGAGGTGCCCTGGTGCTAAGAGCGCTGGCGGTTGGCAATGCGGTAGTGCACACTAGCGGGGAGTTTCATACCCCATCACTAGATGATTTCTTCCCCCCGGTTTTTGCATTTGAGGGAACTCCTTTTGCAATGAACCGTGTCATGGTCATCAGGTTGGTCATGTTGGCGATCATGGTGATTCTGCTCCTGGTCTACGCTCGCCGTGCAAGGCTGGTGCCGGGCAGGGCCCAGGCCACTATGGAGTTGCTCTTCGACTTCGTGCGCACCTCGATCTCGGAGCAGGCAATGGGAAAGACAATGGCAGCTAAGTGCAACGGCGTAGTAGCGGTTGTATTTTTCACCGCCCTGTTCATGAACTTTGCCGGGATCATTCCCGGTTTGAACTTGGCCGGAACCTCAGTTGCTGGTTTGCCAATTCTCATGGCTATTGTCGCTTGGGTGGCGTTCATTTGGGCCGGCATTCGCGAGCAGGGAGTTGGAGGATTTTTCAAATCAGCGCTATTCCCGCCGGGAGTGCCTAAGCCTATCTACCTCATCCTCACTCCGATCGAAGCGCTTTCGACCTTCATCATCAGGCCGTTCACCCTGTTTGTCCGTCTTATGGCAAACATGATCTCTGGTCACTTTATGCTGGCCCTCTGCCTGGCAGGAACTAACTTCCTGCTGCTTTACATGCAAGGTCCGCTGAGGGCAGTAGGTATCTTGACCTTCTTAGGCGCCATTTTCGTGACTCTGTTTGAAATGGTTGTTGCATTTTTGCAGGCATACATCTTCGGCATTCTAACTGCCGTGTACATTGATCTTTCAGTGCACTCGCACTGATATCCGAAGGCATCCGCATTCGGAAACTAAATAAAGAAAAGGAACACACCAATGACTGGTAGCGCAGCAGTACTAGCAACCATCGGTTACGGTCTTGCGACCATAGGCCCCGGCATCGGCATCGGCTTGCTGGTAGGAAAGACTCAGGAATCCATCGCTCGTCAGCCCGAAGTTGCCGGTAGGCTAACCACCAACATGTTCATCGGCGTCGCATTCGTTGAGGCGCTCGGTCTGCTTGGCATCGTAGCAGGCATTCTCTGGGCGAACGTATAAGCATGTATTCCGCAGTACTACAGGTTGCTGCAGAGACACAACGCAACCCGCTTCTACCCGAGACCTTCGACATTTTTTGGTCGGCAGTCGTCTTGGTCGTGGTTGCGCTCGTCCTGGGCAAGTTCGCCCTCCCGGCCTTCAATAAGATGGTCGATGAGCGGACCCGCAAGATCCAAGAGGGGCTGACTCTAGCCGAAAAGGCTAAGCAGCAGGTCGCTCAGGCCGACGAACAGGCCCAGAGCGAATTGCGTGAGGCCCGTAAGGAAGCCCAGGAGATTCGCGATAAGGCACGCGCCGATGGCAAGGATATTGTCGCCCGTGCCCGCGAAGAAGCAAAGCAGGAAGCGGAGCGTGTGCGCACCGCAGCAACGCGAGAAATTGAAGCAGAACGGCAATCGGCCCAGCTCTCACTTCGGTCAGATGTGGGGCTGCTTGCTGCGCAGTTAGCAGAAAAGATTGTGGGGGAGCAGCTCAAGGATCGGGAACTTTCCGCCCGTGTAATTGATCGCTTCCTTGATGATCTGGAGGCAAGCCCGGCGCCGGAAGGAGCTGAGTCGAAGTAATGCGCGCATCTAGTGCGGCAACGCGTGAAGCAGGACGCAAGGTCCTAAAGGACGGCGTTCCCTCTGCTTGGCAGCAGATGCAGGACGTCGCCAGTGACCTATTTAGCGTGGCTGATTTGGTGAAGCAGAACCCCGGTTTAGCCCGGGCACTGACTGATCCTGCTAGGTCAGCTGAAGATAAGGTCGCCTTGGCGAAGGATGTGTTTTCAGAAAAAACACATCCGTTAGCTCAAGCGATTCTAAATGAATTGGTAAGCGGCAGGTTCTCCTCCGAGAACGATCTGTCGCATGCTCTGGAGGACATTGCAAGTGACGGGCAGTTCTACTGGGCTGCTAGCGAGGGTAAGCTGGAACAGGTTGCCCAGGAGTTGTTCAATGTCACCCAGCTGTTGCAAAAGGAGCGGGAGTTGCGCAATGCGCTTTCCGATTCGTCTGAATCCCGTGCTTCTAGGCGGGCACAGCTAGTTCAGACTCTTTTTGCGCACGCGGTTAGCCCACAGGCCCTCACGCTACTGCAGAGGGCGAGCGCCTACCCCAGGGAGGGCTCACTGCTAGCTACCCTGAGGCGCTATGCGCAGCGCGCTTCACAGCTTCGTGATCGAAAGCTGGTCACGGTTGAGGCGCCGCAGGAACTGGAACCGGCTCAGCTGGAGCGGTTGCACAATATTTTGCGTAATCGCTACGGTCGCGACGTGGATTTGAATGTCTCGATTGTTCCTTCCTTAATTGGTGGACTTCGGATCCACACTTCCTCTCACATTACCGACGGCACTGTCCGTAACGCCCTGGCCCGCACGCGCGAACGTTTGGCCGGCTAACAAGATAGATAGTAAGGATTCTCATGGCTGAACTTTCCATCGCTCCCGACAAGATTCGGGAAGCGCTGAACAGCTTTGTTGACAGCTACGAACCAACTCAGGCAGATACTGAAGAGGTCGGTCACGTCACGCAGACGGCTGATGGCATTGCACGCGTCGAAGGCCTACCTGGCACGATGGCAAACGAACTTCTTCGGTTTGAAGATGGCACCCTGGGTCTGGCAATGAACCTCGACGTCCGTGAAATCGGTTGTGTGGTTCTTGGCGACTTCGGTGGCATTGAAGAAGGTCAACAGGTCTTCCGCACCGGTGAGGTTCTCTCAGTCGGCGTAGGCGACGGCTACCTCGGCCGCGTCGTTGACCCGATGGGTGCTCCGATTGACGGACTAGGCGAGATCACCGACCTTGAAGGTCGCCGCGCCCTCGAATTGCAGGCACCGGGCGTGATGATGCGTAAGTCCGTGCACGAACCGCTACAGACTGGTCTGAAGGCAATTGACTCGATGATCCCGGTTGGCCGCGGCCAGCGTCAGCTAATCATCGGTGACCGGCAGACGGGTAAGACCGCGATCGCGATCGATACGATTTTGAACCAGCGCGAGAACTGGCTCAGTGGTGACCCGAAGAAGCAGGTACGTTGCATTTATGTAGCTATCGGGCAGAAGGGCTCTACCATTGCTTCTGTTCGTTCCACTCTGGAAGAGGCCGGTGCTCTGGAATACACGACTATCGTCGCCTCGCCCGCATCAGACCCGGCAGGTTTCAAGTACCTTGCCCCATACACCGGTTCGGCAATTGGCCAGCACTGGATGTACCAGGGCAAGCATGTGCTGATCGTATTTGATGACCTGTCGAAGCAGGCAGAAGCCTACCGTGCAGTCTCGCTTCTGCTGCGTCGTCCGCCGGGACGCGAAGCTTACCCTGGCGACGTGTTCTACTTGCACTCTCGTCTACTCGAACGTTGCGCCAAGCTCTCTGACGAACTCGGCGGCGGCTCGATGACCGGCCTGCCTTTGATCGAAACCAAGGCAAATGACGTCTCGGCATACATTCCGACCAACGTAATTTCAATTACTGACGGGCAGATCTTCCTGCAATCCGATCTGTTCAACTCGAACCAGCGACCCGCTGTGGACGTGGGTATTTCGGTGTCCCGAGTAGGCGGTGACGCCCAGATCAAGGCCATGAAGAAGGTTGCCGGTACGCTGAAGCTTACGCTGGCGCAGTACCGTAGCCAGGCTGCTTTCGCTATGTTCGCTTCCGACCTCGACGAAGCTACTAGGCAGCAGCTGACCCGCGGCGAGCGGCTGATGGAATTGCTGAAGCAGCCCCAGTCAAGCCCGGTGAAGGTCGAAGACCAGGTAGCAGTCATTTGGGCTGGTACCCACGGGTACCTAGACGATCTGCCAGTTTCCGCTGTCAAGGACTTCGAGGCAGGTCTGATCGACCATCTGCATTCGCACTCGCAGGTGCTGCAGACGATCGCCGACACAGGCTTGCTAGAAGATGACACGGAAGCTTCGCTGAAGGATGCTGTCGAAGAATTCCACTCGACCTTTGCGGCAAACTTCGAGTCGGCCCACGTTGATGGTGCCGATAACAAAGTTGAAGCGGAACATACCGAAGAGCAGATTACGCGCGGAAAGCGGTCCTAATGGGCGGCAAGCAACGCGTATATAAGCACAAGATTAACTCCACGGCTACACTCAAGAAGGTGTTCCGCGCCATGGAGTTGATCGCTGCTTCTCGTATTGGCAAAGCGCGCCAGGCTGCTGACGAAGCGGAACCGTTCTCGCGTGCGGTGACCAAGGCAGTCATGGCAGTGTCGGTACACTCGGACATGGATCACCCGCTCACGCGGCCACGTACCGATACCAATAGGGTTGCAGTAATTGCTATTACCTCTGATCGCGGTATGGCGGGCGCATATTCGGCAAATATTTTGCGCGAAACTGAAAAGCTGCTGAAGAAGTTGCAGGAAGAAGGCAAAGAGCCGGTCCTGTACACCTCTGGTAGGCGGGCGCAGTCATACTTCCGCTTCCGGGAACGGGCTATTGAGAAGTCGTGGACCGGTGTTTCGGACAACCCCGATGAAGAAACGATCACCGATATTGCGAAGACCCTGCAGCAGGCTTTCCTAGCCAGCCCCGAAGAGGGCGGAGTGGGCGAGGTCTACATGGTCTTCACGCGTTTCAAGTCGATGGTTTCGCAGGTTCCCGAGGTGCGCAAGATGCTGCCGCTGAAGGTTGTTGATTCCGAAGAAGTCATCGATCTGGATGCCGAAAAAATGTGGAACAAGTACTCCGAGGGCGACGCAATGCCCCTGTACGAGTTTGAGCCTTCCGCCGATGCGCTCTTGGATTACGTGCTGCCCATGTACGTGGGCGTGCGAATCCGCCACGCGCTCTTGCAGTCGGCTGCTTCCGAATTGGCTTCCAGGCAGACAGCAATGCACACTGCCTCGGATAACGCGGAAGAGCTGATCAACGACTACACTCGTCTGGCTAACGCCGCAAGGCAAACCGAAATCACTCAAGAGATTACCGAAATCGTGTCCGGTGCCGACGCACTGGCAAGTTAGAGGGAATACACAAAAATGACTGAAACTGAAGAAAAAGTCCCGGGCGTCGGCCGCATTGCGCGCGTTACGGGCGCAATTGTCGACATCGAGTTCCCGCCGGATGCGATCCCCGACATGTACAACGCCCTCAAGGTTGAGGTAAACCTATCCGGTCAGGGCGAGGGCGAAGGCGTCACCCAGATGACGCTGGAAGTTGCCCAGCACCTAGGGGACAACCTGGTGCGCGCTATTGCACTGAAGCCGACTGATGGCTTGGTGCGTGGCGCCAAGGTAATCGATACCGGCGAAGCAATCACCGTCCCGGTCGGTGACGTGACTCGTGGCCACGTGTTCAACGTGATCGGTGAATGCTTGAACCTGGAAAAGGGCGAGAGCCTCGAGATCACCGAACGGTGGCCAATCCACAGGCAGCCCCCGAAGTTCGACCAGCTAGAGCCGAAGACCCAGATGTTCGAGACCGGCATCAAGGTTATTGACCTGCTCACCCCGTACGTGCAGGGTGGCAAGATCGGTCTGTTCGGTGGCGCCGGTGTGGGCAAGACTGTTCTGATTCAAGAAATGATTCAGCGTGTGGCCCAGGACCATGGCGGCGTATCTGTATTCGCTGGCGTGGGCGAGCGTACCCGTGAGGGTAACGACCTGATTCACGAAATGGACGAGGCGGGTGTCTTCGACAAGACAGCACTTGTGTTCGGCCAGATGGACGAACCGCCAGGAGTACGTCTTCGTATCGCGCTAACCGGTTTGACCATGGCAGAATACTTCCGTGATGTGAAGAACCAGGACGTGTTGCTGTTCATCGATAACATCTTCCGTTTCACTCAGGCAGGTTCTGAGGTATCGACCCTGCTTGGGCGCATGCCTTCGGCAGTGGGCTACCAGCCCAACCTGGCTGACGAAATGGGACAGTTGCAGGAACGTATTACCTCGGCAGGGGGCCACTCGATTACCTCGCTGCAGGCAATTTACGTGCCCGCTGACGACTACACCGACCCTGCACCAGCGACTACCTTCGCTCACCTGGATGCTACTACTGAGCTTTCTCGTGAAGTTGCCTCCCGCGGTCTGTACCCGGCAGTGGATCCGTTGGCTTCGTCCTCGCGAATCCTGGATCCGCGCTACGTGGGCGACGAGCACTACCAGGTTGCCACCAGGGTGAAGTCCATTCTGCAGAAGAACAAGGAACTGCAGGACATCATCTCGATCCTGGGCGTTGACGAACTGTCTGAAGAGGACAAGGTTACTGTGGCAAGAGCTCGTCGTATCGAGCAGTTCCTGTCGCAGAACACCTACATGGCCGAGAAGTTCACTGGCGTAGAAGGCTCTACGGTTCCGCTCGCAGAAACCGTTGAGGCATTCAAGCGCATCTGTGACGGTGTCTACGACAAGGTACCCGAACAGGCTTTCTTCAACATCGGCGGCATCGACGATCTGGAACGCAACTGGCACGAAATGCAGAAGGCATAAATGTTAGACGTAAACGTGGTATCGCGCACAGAATCCATCTGGTCTGGCACTGCCAGCCTCGTGGCGGCTCCCTCTATTGACGGCGAGATTGGCATCTTGCCGGGTAGGCAGCCCCTACTGGCAGCAATGGCCAGAGGCACTGTGCGGGTGAAAAATGGCGATTCACTAGTCAAAGAAGTAAAGGTTCTTCGCGGATTGATCTCGGTCGATTCCGACATGGTAACCATACTTATAGACGAACTGGATAAGAACTAGCTAAAACAGCTAACATATAGTGCATGACGACTACTAATGCACTGACCATCGTTCTGGCAGTTATTGCCTGTATTGGTCTGATTATTGTTGTCGTCGTTGGACTTTATGCGTTCCGCATGCGCCGCGTTATGCATGCCGCATCATTCGATTGCGATTACCGGCCGGACATCACCTCGGGGTGGACGGCCGGTTTCGCTGTCTATGAGCGCGATTCGCTGGATTGGTATCGCCTGGTGTCGTTCCGTCACCGCCCTGATCTATCGTGGGGGCGCAGGACAATGACGCTCGAGCGACCCGTTCGAATCGGGAAACGCGATGACAAAGAAGTATTTTTGACGAATGTGCGCGCCGACGGACACAAATTCGATTTGGCTATGGACCGAGACGATCTGAACGGCCTGGTCTCCTGGTCAGAGGCTGCACCACCACGCGCACAGTAGGGAATTCATGCGACTCGTTGTTGCGACATGTTCTGTCGAATATTCAGGGCGTCTTGACGCCCACCTGCCCATGGCAATCCGGCTCTTGATGATCAAGGCCGACGGCTCTGTGCTTGTCCACTCTGACGGCGGCTCCTACAAGCCGCTCAATTGGATGGCTGCTCCCTGCACCCTTCGCGAGATAGAGCCCGACCAGAGCGAACGGGAAGCTGGCATCACCAAGGTTTGGGATGTGCGGGCCAAAAAGAGCGACGACAAGCTGAAAGTGCGCATCGGGGAAGTACTGCACGACCTCGAAGAAACCTTCGGCATTGATCCTGGTCTTACCAAGGATGGCGTAGAAGCCCATCTGCAGGAACTGCTGGCGGAGCAGGTGCCGCAGATCCTCGGCGAAAGGTGGCGGCTGGTGCGCAGAGAATACCCGACCGCAATCGGACCGGTTGACCTGATGGTCCGCGATCCCGAAGGAAATGCGTGGGCGATCGAAGTAAAACGTGTGGGCGGTATGGACGGGGTAGAACAGCTTACCCGATACCTGGAATTGCTCGGAAGAGACCCCAAATTTGCTGGAATTAAGGGAATTTTTGCTGCCCAGCAAATCCGCCCACAGGCCAAGGTATTGGCCGAGGACCGCGGTATTACCACAATGCTGTTAGATTATGCAGCCATGCGGGGAACCGACGACGTGGAAGCAAGATTGTTCTAGAAGGGAAGAAATGTTTGCCGTCGAGGGAAAAGTTGTAACGGAGCAACAAGTAATTGCGAACGGAGTAGTCGCGATAGAGGGCGAGACGATTTCCTGGGTGGGGCCCGCAGCCGAATTCACCGGCAAGATTACTACCCACTCTGACTACATTTTGCCGGGCCTAGTTGACGTGCACTGCCACGGGGGAGGGGGCGCATCCTTCCCGGACGCCCTCGATGCTTCGGATGCGAAACGGGCGGCGGCAGAACATCTGCGCCACGGCACTACTACCATGGTGGGGTCGCTGGTAACACAGGACGAACCGGTTCTGCTAAAACAGGCCGAGCTGCTTGCGCAACTGTGCGAAGAGGGGATGCTTGCAGGCATCCATTTTGAAGGTCCTTTCGTGTCTGCAGGACACTGCGGCGCGCAGGATCCTCGCTATATTCGCGAGCCCGACACTGACTTTGTAAACGGACTCCTGGCCGCCTGCAATGGGTGGGCTCGAACCATGACGATCGCGCCGGAAAAGCCGGGTGTTTTGGGCGAGGACGGGATTGCCGCGGCACTGATAGCCGGGGGTGTGATTCCGTCTTACGGGCATACTGATGCTTCCTCCGAAGAATTCCGCGAGGCGGTAGAACAGACTGCTCAGATGATGTCTGGCGGGAATGCCCGCTGCAACGTTCCTACGGCTACCCACCTGTTTAACGGAATGGCTCCTATGCACCATCGGGAACCGGGACCTGTCCCGGAGGCATTAGCGGCCGCGCGGCGGGGGAGACTGATCGTAGAGGTGATCTGCGATGGAGTGCACGTATCGCCCTCGTTGGTGCGGAACGTTTATGAGCTTGTCGGACGCGAAGCAATCACTTTCGTTACCGACTCCATGGCTGCTGCAGGCATGGAAGACGGGCACTACCGGCTCGGCCCGCAAGAGGTGGACGTGCGGGACGGGAAAGCATTCTTGGCCGGCGGCACCTCTTTGGCCGGCGGCACCTCTCACCTGCTGGGCTGTGTAAAGATCGCGGTTACGGCTGGAATCCCGCTGCTCGACGCCGTCTACTGTGCGGCCACCTCCGGTGCGAAGGTGCTGGGAATGAAGCACGTGGGAAGCATAGAAGTGGGCAAGCAAGCAGATCTAGTCCTGGCGGATACCAACTTGTCAGCAAGAACCGTGATCAAGGCAGGCCGGCAACTAGACTAGTGTCATGAGCGCTATTCATACCTATGGCGAGGCGCGCGAGGGCGCTCTCGTCCTACTGCCGCCGTTTCCTTTTGATTCCCGCCTGTGGGAGGCAGTCGCCTCCCAGCTTGAAGGGTTGCCCGTGGTAACGGTTGACCCACCGGGGTTTAGTGGAGATCAGGTGCCGGTCACCCCCTCCCTGGAAGCCTATGCTTCTTCGGTGGTAGACAAGCTGCGCGGTGAAGGCATTAGAAGAGTCTTGGTAGCCGGCTGCTCGATGGGCGGCTACACAGCGCTCACTATGCTGGAACGGTACCCTAAAATGGTGGCTGCAATCGGGCTGTTCGGTACCCATGCCGGCCCCGACAGCGCTGCCGCTAGAGCTGGACGCACAGAAGCTGCGGTAAGAGCGCTAGCAGGATCAGATATGCCGGCCCGTGCCGAAGGCACACGGGACCTGTTAGGCGCCTCCTCCAGGAAGGACGAGGAGCTCGTGCACATAATTCGCTCCTGGGCATCGGAGGCTCCCGCAGAGGCCGTGGCATGGTGCCAGCGGGCAATGGCCGGTAGGCCGGGAAGACTACACGTATTACAGAGGGCGAACATCCCAGGCATCGTAGTTCGTGGGATTGAAGACCCCGTCACGAGCCCCGAGCAGGCGACAGCCATGGCCGAGGCACTGCAAACTCAGGTTATAGAAGTGCCCAGGTGCGGGCACTTGGTGCCTATCGAGGCTCCGAGTATTGTGGCCCGCCACCTGGGCGATCTATATAAGCACGTATTCGGTTAGTCCTGAGAAGCCGACGGCAGATCTGCAGCGCTCGCTTCGCCCTCGTCTAGGGCGAGCGGGCGTTCCTGCATGGGGGTAATTCCCTCTAGTGCAGAAGCGGTCTCGGTAGTTAGCAGGCCACGTAGCTCCTCCAGGTAGGCGGCAACCGAGTTGCGCTGCTGGGTGAGCTTTTCGACCGTCCGCTGAGCGGAGGCTCGTTCGGACTGGGCCTCGACACGTGCAGACTCGCGCAGCTGCTCGGCTTCGGCCTCGGCTGCCGCAATAATCGACTCAGCGGAACGGCGAGCCTCTTCCTGACGACGGCGAACCACCGCGTCGGTGTCGGTGAGCAACCGTTCGGCTCGCTGCAGGGTGTCACCTAGATGCTTTTCCGCCTCGGCAACCTGGGCCTTGGCAGCGGCAACCATCTGAGAGGTTTCGTCATATGCCTGCTGGTGGGCGGCAGCGTCAGCTTCCTTGGCCTCGGCACGAGCCTGGGCGATCTCGGTGTCCGCCTCCTGCCTGTTCTGCTCGATCTGGTTGCGCAGGTTTTCTGCTTCGACGCGGGCTTCGCGCAAGAGGGCGTCGGCCTCGTTCTTCGCGTCGGTTAGTAGACGTTCGGCCTCGAGTTTGGCCGCCTCCCGTGCCTGGTTAGTCTCCGAAAGAGCAGAATCGCGCAGCGACTGGGCTTCGGTAGAAGCATCGTTGCGCATCTGCGAAGATTCCTGTTCGGCCTTCACGCGCATCTCGACATAATCTTTTTCAGCCTGGGCCCGCTGCAATTCGGTCTCGCGCTGGGTAGTGGCGCGCAGATCGGCAATTTCAGTGTTCACCTCAGCGCGCAGGGAAGAGGCTTCACGCTCTGCAGCAGCAACGAGCTCATCTGCGCGGTGCTGAGCATTGGTCAGTACGGTTTCGGCCTCAGTTGCCGCACGAGTAGTGCGCTCTTCAGCTTCGCGACGAGCCTCAGAAAGCATTCCCGCTGCTTCGGCTTCCGCCCTCTGAGTCATTCGGGAAGTGTTGTCGCGAGTCTTCTGTAGAAGTGCCTCGGCGTCCGCATTAGCCTTACCGACAATGGCGGTGGACTGCTCCTCGGCCGAGCGAAGAAGCTGCTCAATACGTGCGCCCACGCCCTCGTACGAACCGCGATCGATGTCACGCACCTGCGCTTTAGCATCGGAGAGCTGTTCGGACAGATCCTCGCTTCGGGCCTCAGCTGCTGCGAGTCGTTCACGCAGTTCAGACAGTTCTGCGTTCAGGTTCTGTAACTGCGTATCCACTTGCACGCGGTCATAGCCACGCATCACAATTGGAAAATCAGTCTGCTCTTCCACGTGTTCCTCCTCGCGCGTGCCGCGCGTAAGCGCCCGGGGGCATCCATACAAAAATCGTTCCTATTGTCGCACCATTTTCCTATTTCGACCAAGTTCCACGCCGAAGGTTCGCCCATACATGTTCGGTTGCATGATTTGCTCCGAAGTAGAGGACGAAGAAAAGCAGTCGGCAGTGATGGCCGGTTCTCCCAAGGGCCAACATGACAAACCTGCGCGCTCGAGGCCGCGGTCTTGCCTTCGCCGGAGCAAAAGGGCCTTATTTGTGCCAAAAGGCAGGGTAGATAGTACGGATTGGCCAAAAGAACGTATTCTTAAACGTAAGACTGTCAAATGTGCCGAAAAGGTGCTGAAAGAGGGGAACCGTGCTAGCAATTCTTCGCCGGAACATCATCGCACTCATCTTGGGCGTAATAGGGCTGTGCCTGATCCTTGCCGGTATTGCCAGCGCTACCATTTGGAAGCCAAGTCCCACGGTTGCAGCAACAACTACAGTGCAGAAGTTGGGCGTCACCCGCCCCGGGGTGCTTGAGCTGATCGCTAAGGACGTCCATATTCAAGCGAGCACTTCGAAAGGAGCAGTTGCCATAATGGTCGGCCGCTCCCGCGACGTGAATGCGTGGGTAGGGCAGTCCGGCTACACCGAAATCAACGGCCTGAAGACCTTTACTGCCCTAGACACCAAAGAGGTAAAAGGCAAGAACGTCGACCTACCTGATCCCACCAACTCTGACATGTGGGTGCAACAGGAAGCCAAGAACGGCAAAGCACAGATGAAGTGGCAGAACAAGGAAGGATCCTGGTCCGCCCTCATCTACTCTCCTGAAGCTCCTGCCAAGGTACAGCTGACATGGCATAGGACTGTTACTACCCCGTGGCTGTGGCCGCTAGTTGGCGCCGGGATAGTGTTCCTTCTGCTAGCTGCGCTCGCGGCAGTGCTTGCGTTGCGTTCGTTCCGCAAGCGTTCTGGCACGGGGAAGAACGAACCTAAGACAGATACCGTTTCTATCAATGTTGGTTCGCGAAAGATTGAGGCTCCGGGTAGGAAGGCGTTGCGGCAGGCCCGCGAACGCGGTGAGTCAGAGATAGTTGTGGACGGGGTGTCCTTCCCGACCGGACTGATTCCCGTTGTTTCCAAGAAGGAAGATTCTGCCGAAGAGGACGCAGCTGAAACCCAGGCGCAGGATCAGGCTGACCAAAAGGAAGAAGCCGATAGTCCCGAATCCCAGTTGAAAGAAGCGGAGCAACCTGAGCTGACCCCCGAAGCAGAAGAAGCGGAACCGGTAGCTACTCCGGAGGCCGAGACAAAAGATAATGAGGCCACCGCAGAGGGACACAATCCAGAAGAGGAACTAGCAGTTCCCGTGGTCGAGCTACCAAAAAAGTCCGGCTCAAGCAGAATCGATCTGAGTAAGTTTAATTTCAAGAAGAATAAGAAGGAGCAGTAAATAATGCGTAAGACGCTCCTAACTACTGCACTGGCAGGATGCCTGGTGCTTACTGCAACCGCATGCTCGCCCTCGAGTCCACCTTCCGTGAGTGCTCCCAAAGAGGTCGACGCGCCCTCCTTGAATGCGACGCAGGTTCGCGAAGTGATTAGCAAGGTGCAGGAAACGGTCTCCAAGGCAGACCAGAAGAAGGACAAAAAGGTTCTTGCCGAGAGGGTGTACGGGCCGGCATTGCAGACTCGTACTGCGCAATACGACGCTGCGAAGAAAGATGCCCCGCCCGCCCTCGACATGACCCCCACCGCGCTTACCGTTACTAAGTCGGCCGGGTGGCCGCGAGCAATTCTGGATCAGTCGATCTCAAGCAAGTCAGCAGCAATATTCTTGCTGCGCCAGGAAGACGCCCGCCAGAACTACAAGTTGTGGAATTGGGTGCGGCTGTTCCCAGGGGTGACTGTGCCCGAGACTACCGGCGAGAAGAAGGGCACTCAGATTCTGCCCAACGATACGAAGGATCTGGCCATCTCTCCGACAGACCTGGTCAGCCAGTACTCGAAGGTAGTGGTCAACCCGAAAGATAAGGCGGCTGGCAAATTCGAGGCCGACCCGTACGCGGAGTCGGTGCGGAAGAACTTGTCGCAGTTGCGCGACCAGATCGGTGATAACGGCCAGGTAAGCGTGAAGTTATCTCCCTCTCCGGAGAATGAGCCGATGGCCTTTTCGCTACCCAATGGGGGAGCCCTTGTAGCGGTTAGCTTAAAACAGCAAACTGATGTGAAAGTTACCAAAGCTCGTGGCACCATAACTTTTGAAGGACGCGTCGCAGATCTGCTTGGAGGCGAAGGAAAGGTACCGGGCGCAGCGAACTGGACTACTGCGGTCATGGCGCTATTTGTAGTGCCTCCCAAGGGCTCTAAAGACAAGATTCAAGCTATTGGTGCCGAGACGGCTATCGTTGCAGCGACGCGCGACGATGGGGCGGCGCCAGCAGGGGAATAGGTAATGGCAAATCCATCGACATATGGGGCTGTCGATCTAGGCAGCCAGAAGGCACAAGAGACTGCGCCGGCGGCAGAGCAAGCCGGGCCGGCTCTGGTAGTCGAGCTAACTGAGCAGAATCTGCAGCAAGAACTGCAGCTATCACAAAATGTGCTTGTGGTGGTCAGCTTCTGGGCAGATTGGTCCGATGCTTCGAAACAGGTCACCTCTGATCTGGAGCAGATTGCCGGACAAATGGGTGGGCAGTTCCAGCTGGCAAAGGCTTCCACGGATACGGCCAAGCAGGTGGCCGCTGCCTTTCGGGTGCAGTCTGTGCCCGCAGTATTTGCCCTCCTGGGCGGGCGGCCAATGCCTCTATTCCAGGGTCCGCAGCCCAAGGAACAGTTGGAACAGCTGCTGAACCAACTAGTTCAGGCCGCTCAACAACAGGGGATTACCGGCAGAGTAAGTGCTACTGCTGCGCAGCCGGCAGAAAAGCCCGTGTCCGAAGCACAGCGACTAATTGATGCTGCGCTGGCCGAGGAAGACTACGCCAGGGCAGAGGAGCTGTTACAGAAGGAAGTAACTAACCACCCGGCAGATAAAGAACTGAAAGTGCAGCTGGCAGGTGTGCAGCTGCAAATGCGGTTGAGGCAGGAAGAAAATCAATCCGAGGACGACCCGTTGGTACTTGCCGACCGGTTCGCGGGAGTCGGCAACGAAAAGGCAGCTTTCGACGTGCTGCTCGAAGCAATGCGCAACCACACCGGGCAAGAGCGGGAGCCCTACCGGCAGAGGCTAGTCGAGCTATTCAAGGTTGCCAGTGACTCGGCTGCAGTGAACGAGGCGCGGCGGCAGATGTCGGCAATTTTGTTCTAACCGTCTTAGCAGCTTAATGGCCCAGTACCAGCGGTACTGGGCCATTCTTGCGGGTAAGAGTCATCCGTTCGGTCTTAGCCTTGGAGCCTCCTGAGTGTCGCGCTGGGCGGCAGCCCCGATCTTGCGTTGCCTCCTCACAAAGGAAAACGGGAAGATCGGGGGCTGGCTTGGCTCTATTTGATGTCTAGAGGGCGGAGGAACAGTGCGCCGAGGGGCGGCACCCTGAGCTCAACGGAGTAGGGCCTGCCCATCCACGGGATTGGTTCTGCGGTGACCGAACCAAGATTGGTAACTCCCGAACCGCCATAGGCCTCGCTATCAGTGTTGATGAGTTCCTCGTACCGCCCTTCAAATGGCACGCCGACTCGGTACCCCTCGTGAGGATTTCCAGCAAAGTTTGTTACGCATACCAGGAACTTCCAATTCCCGTCCTTGTCTTGTCCCTTTCGCAAGTAAGAGATAGTGTTCCGGTCACCGTCGCCGGCCTCTATCCACTCGAAGCCCGAATGCGTGTCATCCCAGAGCGCCGGTTCAGCCTTATAGAGGTTGTTCAGGTCGGTCAGCAACCTAGTTATTCCGGCATGCAGAGGATCATCCAACAGCCACCAGTCAATGGAGGAATCGGCGTCCCACTCGCGTTCCTGGCCAAATTCGGATCCCATGAACATGAGTTGTTTGCCCGGATGGGACCATTGGTAGGCGTACAGCGCGCGCAGCCCCGCTGCTTTCCGCCAGTTATCGCCCGGCATCTTATTCCACAGAGAGCCTTTTCCATGGACGACCTCGTCGTGGGAAAGCGGCAGCACATAATTTTCGGAGAAAGCGTATACCAGCGAGAAGGTGAGTTCTCCGTGGTGGAATCGCCGGTTGATCGGATCCTCGTTCAAGTACCGCAGGGTGTCATTCATCCACCCCATGTTCCACTTAAGTCCGAACCCAAGCCCACCAGCGTCAGTTGGGGCGGTCACTCCGGGCCAGGCTGTGGACTCTTCGGCGATCATGACGATGCCAGGATTGTTCTTGTAGGCGGTGGCATTTGCTTCCTGCAAGAAGCTGATGGCTTCAAGGTTCTCGCGGCCGCCGTAAATATTGGGGCGCCACGCTCCGTCAGAACGCGAGTAGTCCAAATAAAGCATGGAAGCTACCGCGTCGACTCGCAGCCCATCGATGTGGAATTCGCTCAGCCAGTACAGTGCGTTGGCAACAAGGAAGTTCCGTACCTCTCGACGGCCAAAGTTGAACACCAACGTGCCCCAGTCAGGGTGTTCCCCACGCAGCGGGTCCGGGTCCTCATAAAGCTTTGTGCCATCGAAGTTTGCTAGCGCCCACTCGTCCTTGGGGAAGTGTGCAGGTACCCAATCTAGCAATACCCCAATACCAGCCTGGTGCAGTCTATCTACCAAGTACCTGAAATCGTCCGGGGTGCCGAAGCGAGCTGTCGGGGCATAGTAGGAGGTTTGTTGGTACCCCCAAGATCCCCCAAACGGGTGTTCTGCAACCGGCATGAACTCAACGTGAGTAAAGCCCAACTTGGTTACATGGTCTACTAGATGATCAGCTAGTTCGCGATACTGCAGTCCCTGCATCCACGATCCTAGATGTACCTCATACACGGACATGGGGGCCGAGTGCGGATCGTGCGTTTCACGATATTCCATCCAGTCGCCGTCGCCCCAATCATGGAACTGGTCAGTGACTACTGATGCGGTTGCCGGGGGCACCTCCGTAGCCCGAGCCATCGGGTCAGCTTTCTGGAACCAGTTACCATCCGGGCCGCAGATCTCGAATTTATAGCGGGCTCCCACCTTCACATCGGGGATGAACAGCTCCCAGACTCCAGAGGAACCGAGCGAGCGCATAGCCGAACCGGAACCATCCCAGTAGTTGAAATCGCCCACCACGCGCACGGCACGCGCATTGGGGGCCCACACCGCAAAGGAAACCCCATCTACTTGGCCAAGTTCGCCCCCGTAAGAATGTACGTGCGCTCCCAGGGCATTCCACAGTTGCTCGTGGCGGCCCTCGCCAATTAGATGCAAGTCCAGTTCACCCAAAGTGGGCATGAAGCGGTACGGATCGTCGACGGTAGAAGTCTGATCGCCGTAAGTCACTCGCAACCGGTAGTCGGGAATGTCTTCGCGCTCTAGCACGGCCACCCACACCCCGTCCTGCTCATGGCTTGCAGGGTAAGTGCCGTCGGCGGTGACGATATCCACCGAATCAGCCAGGTGCCGGACAGTACGAATCGTGACGCCTCCCTGGTCTAGGTGCGCCCCGAGTACCGCGTGGGGCGAATGGTAGCGAGCATGCGCTACATCCAGGAGGGTCTGTGGATCCACGTAGACAGGTTTTGCGTTCATGTGTTAAGCCTTACACGTTTAGGCCCTAAACGTGATGATTTTGACGGGCCAAGTTAGCCTAAAAGACGCTTCAGCCCACCAAGCGGAACATGTACCCACGTAGGACGGTGCTGAGCTTCATAGGCAACTTCGTATAGGGCCTTATCAATCTCAAGGATCTGCAAGGCCTCCTGGTGGAACTGCCTTACTGAGCTGTAGCCTTCTAGGAAGGCTTTCCGGTGGATTTGCTCCCACTGCTGCGATGCTCCGCCGGTGGCCCTAGCGTAGTCGAAGGAACGCAACATGCCTGCTATGTCCCGCTCCGGCATATCGGGTTCTAGGCGCTCCGAAAGAGGGCGAAGAGGCTCGCCCTCGAAGTCGATGATCGACCAGCCCGTGGCGCTATGAAGTGTCTGTCCAAGATGGAAATCGCCGTGCACCCGACACACGGGAGCCGACAGCTTCGGAAGGTCAGCAATGGGCAGATTTATCTGGGTAATGGGCGGGTAGGCGGCAGCGGCGCGCTCGTAGGAGGCCCTCAGCCGATTAGAGGCATCAATGTCCTTCAAAGTGCTACCAAAGTGGCGCTCTAACAGCGAATGCATTTGCGCGCTTATCCTGCCCAGTTCGAAGGCCTCCTTGGAGAGAGAATCGCCTGCCTTGGCCGCCTGGGTAAAGAACACGAAGCCGTCCTCGGCCCGGTGCACGTAGTCACTGGCAACAGAGTCAGTGATGACCTCGTTATTCCTGGTGATCTGCGAAATAGCGCGTACCTGCGGCACCCCTTCAAAGCCAGCCTTGGTAAGGGCTAACGGTAGCGATACCTCAGGCTGTTCACCACCGTAGAGGACACGGAAAAACTTGATAATTACCGGCCAACGCCGCGCCGGTACCAGCACTGAGGTGTTGGACTGTTCTCCGGTAAGAACCTTGGCACCGCCAAGGGCCTGCATCCAATCGGTGTAGGCCTCGTCAACCAGCTCAGGCTGCGACGGAAACAACCCGCCGCTCTTAGCCACCTTCTGCAACCATGCCTTCAAAAAATTAGGGTCTGCGCAGCCGTCCTTTACCAGGTGACCGTTGAAGAGCGCTTCCTTGCCTTCTGCGAGGGGAACTTGCAGGCAGGCTCCCTCATAATCCAGCTCAACAAGCCACCAGTGGTCGGAGTGGTCCAACACTTGCACGGTAGGGACTTGTCCAGCCAGGCGTTTTGGGAACCACCTTTTGGATTCGACCCACTGAGTAAGGGAAGGAATACTATTCATCATCGCCCTTTTCAGGTTGTTTCATTCGGAGCCAGTAGAAGGTGTGTCGCCCCAAGGTCAGTGTCAGCTCATCGTTTGCGTCAACTGTGGGGAACGGGTTGCCCGCGTACATGTCAACCGTGCGCCACCCTGCCATGCCGGGAAGCCATAGGTTCACCGCATGAGGAGTCCCTGCCAAGTTGTAGACGCAAAGGACAGTGTCTGACTCGTCGCGGCGGGTGAAAGCCAATATTGCATCATCGGAGGTATGTACCAAGGTCATCTGTCCCACCCCAAAGACGGGGTAGGACTTGCGGATTGCTAAGGTGCGGCGCAGCCAGTTCAACAGTGAGGTAGGCCGCCCCCACGCCTCTTCGACGTTCACCGCGCGATAGTCCCACGCCGGCGTATCGATCAGCGGTAGCCTAAACGTCTTTGGATCGGCTTCAGAAAAGCCTGCCCCTTCGGAAGCATCCCACTGCATCGGGGTGCGCACACCGTCACGGTCATGGAGCCAAATATTGTCGCCCATCGCAATTTCGTCGCCATAGTACAGGAATGGCGAACCAGGCAAAGCAAGCAAGAGGGCGTGCGCCAGTTCGATGCGGCGGCGAGAGGAACCTAAAAGTGAAGCAAGTCGGCGGCGAATACCAACGTTCGCGCGCATTCGATCCTGGGGAGCGTACCACCCGTACATGGCCCGCCGCTCCCGATCAGTAACCATCTCCAGGGTAAGTTCATCGTGGTTGCGTAGGAACGTGCCCCACTGGCCACCGCTTGGCAGGGGAGGCAGCTGTGCCAAGATCTGCTTTACCCCCTTGGATGTTTCTTCCTGCATCGCAGCGAAAAGACGAGGCATGATCGGGAAATGGAAACAGATGTGACATTCCGGATTCGCATCGGTACCGAAGTAATCTACGACCTCTTCGGGTGGTTGGTTGGCCTCGGCAATCATGATAACGCCGGGAAATTCTTCGTCAATCATCTGCCGCAGATCGCAAATGAACTCGTGTGTCTCGGGTAAATTCTCGCAGTTAGTGCCGTCTTCCTCGAATAGGTAGGGGATTGCATCTAGGCGGATCCCGTCGACTCCCAGCGAGCACCAATAGCGCACTACTTCGCGCATGGATTCACGCACGTGCGGATTTTCGAAATTCAAATCTGGTTGATGCGAGAAGAACCGATGCCAGTAGTACTGGCCGCGCACCTCGTCATAGGTCCAGTTCGAATGTTCAGTGTCGACAAAGATGATGCGCGCGTCCTGGTAGGCGTCCGGCTCATCGCGCCAAACATAATAGTCCCCGTAGAAACCATCCGGCTCTTCCCGAGACGCCTGGAACCAGGGGTGCTCAGAAGAAGTATGGTTCATGACCATGTCGATGACAATGCGAATGCCGAGGGCATGTGCGTCCTCGATCAGCGCCTGAAAATCTTCGAGGGTGCCGTACTTGGGATCGATCCCCGTGTAGTCCGAAATGTCATAGCCGCCATCTAGTTGTGGAGACGGGTAAAACGGGGGAATCCACAAACAGTCAATCCCAAGCCAAGCCAGATAGCCGAGCCTAGAGCGCAGCCCTTGGAAATCGCCTATTCCGTCCGCATTCGAATCGGCATAGGAACCAAGAAGTACCTCATAAAAAACGGCATTGCGGTGCCAGTTCTGAGCCTCATGAAGAGGGCGGACCGGCTCCGGATCTAGCGGTTCGGGAAGATTCACAGTGCCTCCACACTAAAGACGTGCGCGACCTTTCCGTTCGGCCACAAATCCACATAGTTGGAAGATCCCCACTCGTAGGTGCGCCCGTCGAGTTCGTCGCGTACCCGCATAACTGGCCTTCCGCCCTCGGCAGGCGGGAGCGCAAGTCCCAGTGCCGGGATGTCAACGGACACCATGCCCCGGGTCGTATTATGCGGATCTAAATTAACTACCACCAGAACTGTATCAGCGCTGCCAGTAGGTGACTCCTCGGCACTAACGTGTTTCGAGAAAGCTAGTAGATTCGGGCTAGAGGTCTCGTGAATATGAATGTTACGCAGCCGCTGCAAAGCAGGGTGCGCTTTGCGGATTCGATTCAACGAGCGAATAAGCGGGGCAATGCCCAACTGTTCTGCAGCTTCGAAGTCGCGGTTCTTGTATTCGTACTTCTCGTTGTCATTGTTTTCTTCGTATCCCGGCCGCGGGACGTTTTCAATGCATTCATAGCCCGAATAGATGCCATAGGTGGGGGAGCCGGTAGCGGCAAGAACCGCACGGATCGCATAAATTGCTCTGCCCCCGGTCCACATTTGCGGCGTCAAAATATCGTGGGTAGTAGGCCAGAATGCTGGTCGCAGCAAGTGTGCGGTGTCGTTAGCCAGCTCCTTAAAGTAATCCTGCAGTTCCTCCTTAGTGGTGCGCCACGCGAAGTAGGTGTAGGACTGGTGGAAGCCAAGTCCTCCAAGAGTGCGCATCATTGCTGGACGGGTGAAAGCCTCCGCCAAGAAGATAATGTTCGGATGCTCCTCGTGCATCTGCTTCAAGAAGCGCTGCCAGAATGCCAGCGGTTTAGTATGCGGGTTATCTACGCGGAAGATGGTCACCCCGTGGGCTATCCACTGTTCGGCTACCGCGTAGACCGCCTCATAGATGCCTTTGGGGTCGTTATCAAAGTTCAGCGGATAAATATCCTGATATTTCTTGGGTGGGTTCTCGGCATAAGCAATGGACCCGTCTGCCCGCTTCGAGAACCATTCAGGGTGCTCACTGACCCAAGGATGGTCCGGGCTACATTGGAGGGCGAAATCCAGCGCTACTTCAAGGCCAGCTTCCTTCGCCTTCGACACGAAGAAGTCAAAATCTTCCATGGTGCCTAGGTCTGGATGGATGGCGTCATGGCCGCCCTCTAAAGCGCCGATGGCGTAAGGGGAGCCGGGATCGCTCGGGGACGCCTCTAGTGTGTTGTTCTTGCCCTTCCGGAAGGTGGTCCCAATCGGGTGAACTGGGGTTAGATACACGACGTCGAACCCCATCTGTGCCACCCTTGGCACGATGTCGGCAGCAGTCCGCAAAGTGCCCGATACCCACTCGCCATCTTGCCAGTGTGCCCCAATAGAACGGGGAAAGATTTCGTACCAAGAGCCATACAGGGCGCGCTCGCGGTCTACCTGCACCGGGTAAGACCGGGATCTTCCGGCAAGGTCCCGCAGGGGATATTTGCGCATGATGTGGCGGATTCTAGAATGTAGGCCTGCAGAGAGGCGGGTCTGTGCCGACTTGCTTTTGTCGCGTAGCATATCGATTGCTTCGCGAAGGGATTGGGCATTTTTGGGATCTAGCTTTGCCTGCGTCGGATTATGGGCTGCCTTGCCGACAATTGCCCGCTCTAACAGCCTGGCGCCCTCTTCAAGCATTAATTCGGTATCCACCTCGGCGGCCACTTTGATTGACGCATCATGGCACCAGGTCTCGTAAGGATCTGCCCACGTCTCTATGTGAAAGCTCCAGTCGCCGGGTTCACCCGGACGGAGCCAAGCTTCGTAACGATCTAGCCCGGGCGCGATGTCAACCATCCGGACCCGCATATGTTCACTTCCATCGGGTCTGATAAGGACCGCTTCGGCGGCGTAGCGGTCGTGGCCCTCACGGAATACCGTGGCGCGCACGGGGAAAGATTCGCCCTCGACAGCTTTCGCTGCCCACAGCCCATCTTCTATGGACGGGAAAACTTCGGTAACCGGAATACGTGCAATCTGCCCTCCAGTAGGCCTTTTCAGACTCTTTCTAGGCTTTCTGGCCCTACGTGGGCTAGTGGAGGTCACGGGCGAAGATGCCTTGGAAATCTTCCGGTCAGTCATGAGGCCGCCTTTCAACGTAGCTCGTGTGTACCAGTCTATTGAAAAGCGTCCCCCTTCGTGGTTTTTAGCGCCTTCAAGGGGAGACAAAAAATTTTGGGGGCCGAGTTTATCGACCCCCAAAAAAATTGTCTTTAGTAATCCATCTGCATTGCAGCCTTGACTTCAGCCAGCGTAGCGTTTGCTACTTCATTGGCGCGTTCGTTGCCCTTGTGTAGTACGGAAAGCAGATAGTCAGGATCCTGTTCCAACTCCGCGCGACGGGCACGCATCGGAGCCAAGAATTCATTCAGCGATTCCGTGACGACCTTCTTTAGAGTGCCGCCACCGCCGTCACCAATCTGGTCGGCCAGCTCTTCGGGGCTCTGGTCGCTTGCGAGTGAGGCTAGCGTCAGCAGGTTTGCGACCTCGGGACGGTTCTGCGGATCGTACGTAATGTGGCGATCGGCGTCGGTCTTAGCCTTCTTAATGCGCTTGGCAGTCTCGTCGGCGCTCATGCGCAGTTCGATGGTGTTGCCGCGGGACTTAGACATCTTGGTTCCATCAAGGCCAAGCAGGAGCGGAACGTTCGATAGCAGTGCATCGGGGCGCGGGAAAACAGCATGTTCCTTATCTGCCCGCCCGTAGCGCTTATCGAAGCGGTTAGCGATCTGGCGGGTCTGTTCTAAGTGGGGGAGCTGGTCCTTGCCTACGGGAACCACGTTCGCCTTACAGAACAGGATGTCTGCCGCCTGGTGAACCGGGTAGGTAAGCATGAGTCCGGACATTGCTCGCCCCTCAGTGGCCTCCAATTCGGCCTTCACTGTCGGGTTGCGGTGCAACTCCGATTCGGTGACCAGCGAGAGGAAAGGTAGCAGTAGCTGATTTAGTGCCGGTACCTGGGAGTGAGTAAAAATAACAGACTTAGCAGGGTCTATGCCTGCTGCTAGATAGTCAGTCAGAAGACTTAGTACTCGCTCTTTGAGTGGTCCCACACCGTCTCGGTCGGTTATGACTTGGTAGTCAGCGATGAGTACCCAAGTTTCGACGCCGCGATTTTGCAACTTCACGCGGTTCTGCAAGGTACCAAAGTAATGGCCTAGGTGAAGGTGGCCGGTGGGTCGGTCGCCCGTCAGTACGCGGAAACGAGAAGGGTCTTCATCAATTGCTTTGTCAATTTGCGCCGATCGCTCAATAGAGCGGGCAAGTGAAGCCTCATTGGTAGAGGTTTCCAGTAGGTCTTCTGCGTTTGTCATGGCTCCACTTTAGCGCGAAATGTAAATCTGCATCGAAAGGGCCGGGAGGTCGACTTTTGTACCCGGTTCTTCGACCTCTGGAACTTCGTTATCGAGGGCGACTAACGGGTGGGGCTTCGATAGGGCAGAGTCCCACACCTTCCTCCAGAATGTGCCTCGTCCATCCGCCAGAGAAAACGGGATGGCCTCGTCTAGGCCATTGAAACAAACAAGAACGTCGTTGGACGTGGACGGTAGGCCAGATCGGAGCATCTGGAAGGCCCGTCCGGCCGGATCGTGCCAGGCGCGTTCGCTCATAGGCTTTCCGCTTCGGTCAAACCAGCTTTGGTCCGGGATGGAATCGTCGCCGTACTGGGTGCCTGTCAAGAAATAGTCCGGGCGCATTGCCGGATACCTTTTTCTTAAGGAAATAAGGTGGGTTACGGTTTCTTGCAATTCCCGCTGCCAGGGTGCAAGATTCCAGTTCAGCCACGATATTTCGTTGTCTTGGCAGTAGGCGTTGTTATTGCCCTGTTGAGTGCGCCCAAATTCGTCTCCGGCAACCAGCATGGGGGTACCCGCAGAGACGAACAGCGTGCCGAGCAAATTTCGAATCGTTTTCAGGCGATCCTCCATCAAAGAGATGACCTGAGAACCGCCATTCGAACTTTCGCGGATGTCTCCCCAAGGGAGCGAAATGGGCGCCTCGAGCCCGTGGTTCCAAGAGAGATTGTGGTCAGAGCCGTCCCGATTATTTTCTAGGTTCGCCTCGTTGTGCTTGTCGTTGAACGAAACAAGATCGGCCAGGGTGAAACCGTCGTGAGCGCAGATAAAATTCACCGAGGCTCTGGTGCCTACATTCTGCGCAGGGTCGGCACGGTAGTAAAGGTCGGGGGAACCTGAAAGGCGGGTGGCTAGATCCCGGGGAGAACTGCCTCGGGAGGAGCGTTCAGCCTGCGCCTTGGCGTCGCTAATCCAGAAAGTGCGCAAACTGTCGCGGAAACTGTCGTTCCAGGTAGAGAACGGCCTCTTGAAATTGCCAGTCTGCCAGCCATTTTCGCCTACGTCCCACGGCTCGGCGATCATCTTCACCTGGCAAAGAATCGGGTCAGTAGCGATTGCAGAGAGGATCGGATGGTCGGGCGTGAACTGCGTGCCAAAGCGGCCGATAGTAGTAGCTAGATCGAAGCGGAATCCGTCCACTCCCATGTCACTCACCCAGTACCGCAATGAATCCAGGATCATCTGCTGAACGCGGGTGGAGCCGGCATCGAGCGAATTGCCGCAGCCGGTAACGTCAGCAAATTTGCCCTCCGGGTCATATAGGTAATATTCAGCTTCATCTAGGCCGCGCCACGACAGGGACTGCCCGCCCGGTCCGCCCTCGCCGGTGTGGTTGTATACGACGTCCAAGATTACTTCGATGCCGGCCTCGTGAAGGATCGACACCATGCCACGTACCTCGTCAACTACGGCGCCTGGACCGGAGTGCTGCGACTGCTTCGTTGCCAGTGAGGGTTCGGGGGCGAAGTAGGACAGCGGCGAATAGCCCCAGTAGTTGGTCAGGCCGCGCTCGGCTAGGAAGGGCTCGTCAAACTTCGCATTAATTGGCAAGAGTTCCAGGGCAGTAATGCCCAGTTTTTTCAGGTAGCTGATGGTGGCCGGATGCGCCACCCCAGCGTAGGTGCCACGTAGGTGCGCGGGCACGCCCTCGAGATTCTCGGTGAGGCCCCGCACATGGGATTCGTAGATGACCGTGTCTCGCCAGCTGGTATGTGGACGTCGAGCGACCTCGAATGATGGTCCGGTAATGACCCCGCGCACCGTGTAAGGAGCCGAATCTGTTGGGTTTGGCCGCATCGGCTGGAGCGGGTAAAGCTCATCATCGGTCTGGTGGGCGTGAATTGCCGGGCAAAGTTCTACTTTGCCGGTGATAGCGCGAGCGTACGGGTCGAGCAGCAGTTTGTTGGGGTTGTAGACCATTGCGTTTTCGGGTTCCCACGGGCCCCAAGCCCTGAAACCGTAGGCTGTGCCCGGGCCGATGTCGGAAACATGCCCGCTAAAGATGCCTTCTACGGGGCCGCGAAGGCGAATTCGCCGTTCTGCTGCGTCGGGTTCGTAGGAAGAGAAGATGCAAAATTCGATGTCAGTCGCGCGGGGAGCAACGACAGCTATGTCGACCCCACCGCCAACCAGGGTTACGCCGAGGGCGGGCATGGCCCCCATGATGGGAAGGGCCAGTTCTGAAGTGGGGGCAAAAGTCCGATCGTTACTCACTACTGCATATTCTCATAGATGGTCTGGAACAACTCTGGAAGCGTTTCGCCTTTTCGCCGCTTCGCGTAGAAAGGCACGAAATTGCGCGGATTGGCACTTATTTACATTTTCGTTATTGGCGGATAACTTAAGTCATATCGTCATTGCAGGCATGTTTGTGGCACGCTGGAGTCATGAAGATTGTCGTATGCGTAAAACACGTGCCTGATGTGGAATCAGATCGCAGGTTGGAAGATGGCGTCCTCGTCCGTGGCGAAGACGACGTGCTGAACGAATTAGACGAAAATGCTGTCGAAGCAGCAGTGTCTACTGTTGAAGAATTTGGTGGGGAAGTCGTAGCTCTCACCATGGGCCCCGAAGACGCTGAGGATGCAATTAGCCGGGCCTTGCAGCTGGGGGCTGATTCGGGTGTTCGAATTACGGATGATGAATTGGCGGGTTCGGATGCGCTGGCAACTGCTGAGGTGCTAGCTAAGGCAATTCAGAAGATAGGTCAAGACGGCAAGGTCGACCTGATCATTACGGGTATGGCATCTTTGGACGGTATGACTTCGATGCTGCCGGGATCGCTGGCAACTCAGTTGGGGCTGCCATCTTTGACGCTTGCCCAGGAACTGCAAGTAACAGAGAAGACCGTGCGAATTCGCAAGGTGGCAGACGGCTTTGTCGACGAACTCGAAGCTGATCTTCCGGCAGTCGTTTCTGTGACTGACCAGGTAAATGAGCCGCGATTCCCGAATTTTGCGGATATGGCTGCGGCGCGAAAGAAGCCGGTAACGGTGTGGCAGGTTTCCGACCTGGGCTTGCAAGGCGATGACCGTACCGGTATTGAGGGCGCCGGTACCAATGTGCTACGCGCCCGCCAGGCTCCCGCCAAGACTGCCGGGAAGGTAGTTGCCGACGCCGGTGAGGGCGGCCACCAGCTCGCGCAGTTTTTGATTAACGCCGGCTTTTCTGGGGAGGAAAAATAATGAAGCAGTTTACTGACCCTGTAATCGTCGTGGTCGACCACGTCGGGGATGCCACTCATGGCTACACCTTGACCCCTCCTTCTGAACAGCTGCTCAGCGCAGCCCGGAAGCTGACTTCTGGCAAGGTGTATGCGGTAGCGCTAAATCCCACCCCGCAAATGGACCGTCTTGCCGCATTCGGCGCGGATAGTGTATTTGTTCCTGACCTGCAGGGGCGCAGCCCGCGCGTAGCTGGAGTGGTAGCTGACGCCGCTGCAGCATGCATCAAGCATCTTCCGGAGGCCGCAGCTTTGTTTACGGTGTCGAACTACCGAGGTCGTGAAGTTGCTTCTCACATGGCCACTTTGATGGATGCGGGAGCATCTGTAGACGTCACCCGACTCAGTGTGCGCGACGGTAAGTTAGTTGCGGGCAAATCGGTGCTGGCGGGTTCCTGGGAAACCATTTTCGCGGTGCGCCGTGGTACTCCCGTGATCGCGGTTCGCCCTTCCGCTTTCGAGGCGGTACAGGTGGATTCTCCTGCAGACGTTGAACGAATCGACCTGACAGTAGAATTTCGAGATTCTTCCTCGGCAGTTCGCGTGGTCAGCTCCGAAGCTCGCGAGGGCGACGGGCCGTCTTTGACAGAAGCAGCAGTAGTCGTATGTGGCGGTCGCGGCACAAATGGGGATTTCTCGCTCGTCAACCAGATGGCAAGTACCCTTGGCGGCGCAGTTGGAGCAACCCGCGTGGCAGCCGACGAAGGATGGGTAGATCGTGCTATCCAGATCGGACAGACAGGCGAGACCGTGGCACCATCCCTATACATAGGCCTAGGCGTCTCCGGCGCTGTCCATCACACCTGCGGCATTCAAGGAGCCGGCATGGTTGTCGCCGTTTGTGACGACCCTGACGCCCCCATCTTTGAACTGTGCGATTTTGGCGTCGTAGGGGACATCAACCAGGTGATCCCTCAGGCATTGGAGGACCTTCGCAAATGAGTCCGGTCTACCTGGACTATGCAGCCACCGCTCCGATGCGCCCATCGGTACGGGAAGCAATGATGAAGGTACTGAGCGGTCCCATGGTGGCCAACCCCAACGCGCTCCATATTGCCGGCCGCTCCGCTAAAGAAATGCTCGAGGCTGCCCGCGAACGGGTAGCCCGAGCACTGGGCGCAGCCCCCGCAGAAGTCATCTTCACAGGTGGAGGAACGGAAGCTGACGCGCTCGCGGTCCGCGGCCTGGTCGGCTCTGGTCCCTTGGCAATTAGCGCGGTCGAGCACGAGGCGGTGGCAAAGAACGCTGCCGACATAGCACAGCGCGAAGGAATTGGCTTACTTCACCTGCCTGTGGGGTCCGACGGAGTGCTAGACCTCGAAGCGAGCCGAGAGGTAATTGAGAGGGAACGCCCCTCACTGATTTCGGTGATGGCTGTAAACAACGAAAACGGGGCAATCCAGCCAATCGCGAAACTGGTTGAAATCGCCAATTCGTTGCCGCGCCCCGCCCTCGTGCATACTGACGCTATCCAAGCAGTAGGCAGAATCGATTTTGATTTTGCAAAATCCGGTCTTACCGCTCTTTCGGTGGCTTCTCATAAGCTAGGGGGCCCCGCGGGTATCGGGGCGCTACTCTTACGCAAAGGCCAGTCCTTGCGCACAGATCGCAAAGGCGGGGGGCAGGAACGCGACCTTCGCTCCGGCACGCAAAATGTGCTGGGGGCGGTTGGCTTTGCCGAAGCCATTACTACCACGTTGGCGTGCCAGCACGAAGAAGAACTGCGAGCCAGGAAGTTTCGTGAACAGATTCTGCAAGCAGCTGCCCAAATTGATGGCGTAGAGGTTACTGCAGAGGGCGTTTCCGAAATAATCAACTTCACATGTGAGGGATGCACCTCAGAGGGCTTGCTCTTCGGGTTTGACCAGAGCAAAATATGCGTCAGCGCTGGTTCTGCATGCAAAGCTGGGGTAGCCAGGCCATCGTCGGTGCTCCTAGCCATGGGCAGAACCGAAGCTCAAGCGGCGTCCTCTCTGAGGGTGTCAATGGGCTGGCATACCACTGAAGAGGACATAGAAGCGTTTTGTGCTTGCCTACCGCAGGCGGTGCAGATAGCGCGCAGACTGGAAGGGCGTAAATGAAGGTACTCGCTGCACTATCGGGCGGAGTCGATTCGGCGGTTGCATGTGCGCGCGCCGTAGAGGCCGGGCACGAAGTAACTGCGGTACACATGGCGCTCTCCGGTTCCAGTCAGGCTACTCGGTGTGGTTCGCGTGGCTGTTGCACTATCGAAGATGCGGATGATGCCCGCAGGGCTGCCGCCAAGTTGGGCATTCCTTTTTACATTTGGGATTTGGCAGAAGATTTCGAGGATACAGTAGTTTCCGACTTTGTCGCGGAGTATCAGGCCGGCCGAACTCCGAACCCGTGCGTGCGATGCAACGAATTCGTGAAGTTTCGCGAGCTGCTAGAGAGGGGGATCGCCCTCGGCTTTGATGCTGTCTGTACAGGCCATTATGCCCGACTAGTTCAGGGCGAAAACGGCCCTGAACTACATCGGGCTATTTGCGAGGAGAAGGACCAGTCTTACGTGCTCGCGGTAATGGGCAGGGAGGCGCTCTCGCACGTACTTTTCCCGCTGGGAGAGGTTCCGTCTAAGGCACTGGTTCGTGCCGAAGCGGAAGAGCGCGGACTGATCATGGCTAACAAGCCGGACTCATACGACATCTGCTTCATCCCCGACGGAAACACGCGAAACTTTCTTGCTTCTAAACTTGGCGAGAAAGAGGGCCAGATCGTGGACGTCGATGGCAACGTGCTAGGCAGCCACAAGGGATATTTTGGGTACACGGTCGGGCAGCGGAAAGGGCTAGGACTTACTGTTCCCGCTCCGGATGGCCGCCCTCGATATGTGCTGGAGACGCGCCCACAGTCCAATCAGGTAGTGGTGGGAGCTGCTGAACTCTTGTCGGTTGATCGGATTGAGTGCGCGGACATGGTTCCAATGGCGTCCGATATTTACGGAGAGGGCGCGCGAATCCAATTCCGAGCACATGGGCGGCAGATAGAAGCGACGATCGTGCGTACTGAGGCAGGATTCGTAGCGGAGCTACTAAAGCCTGTGCGAGCAGTTGCACCAGGACAGTCGTTGGTGGTGTACCGCGGCTCGCAGGTGGTGGCTGAGGCGACCATCATGAAGGCTTCCAGGGTGGCACAGCAGGTCGCCTGAAGAATGTGGCGATAACCATTATTTTGGCTTTGGAGATAGGCCACTGGCGCTGGTATGGTTATTGAGTCTCGCGCGCGTGGCGGAATTGGCAGACGCGCTGGATTTAGGTTCCAGTGTCTTACGACGTGGGGGTTCAAGTCCCCCCGCGCGCACCACAAAATAGTTCTCACCAGTACTGACAACTGGTTATAAATGTGAATCGCTGGCCGGCAGCAAACGCTGCGGCCAGTTTTTTATATACCTTCTTCGTGCTTTTCTGTTTTGCGCTAGCGCTAACTAGACTAAAAGGCAGTAGAAAGGCGCTCGATGAACCTAACAACGTTTGTGGCAGATATGTCCGATCCCAAAGATTTTTATCGGCTTTCCATGTCCCTGGTGGTACCCAGGCCAATCGCCTGGATTTCTACCTATAATTCCAAGGGAGAAGCCAACGTCGCGCCGTACGCGTTATTTACTGCTGCTAGTACGGAACCGCTGATTGTGCAATTCTCTTCTAGAAAGCCCAAGGACAGCTACCATAATGCCTGTGAACGCGGTGCTTTCGTTGTGAATTTTGCCGGGGTAGGCGACAAAGAACTGGTTGCGGCTAGCTCGAGGGAATTTAGGCGCGACGTTTCGGAGGCAACCGAATTGGGCCTAGAAGTTATCCCTGCCCAGGACGTGGATGCACCTATGCTGGCAGGCACTAAAGCTGCTTTTGAATGCAGACTAGTGGACACCCATCAGGTTGGTGGGGCGATACTAACTTTCGGGCAGGTGACCCGCATACATGTGGCGAAAGATGTGCTTGGGGCAGATGGCTTGGCAGATGTCACTCGTCTTGCCCCACTTTCGAAATTGGGTAGCTCCCTGTGGGGAAGTACTCTTACTCTGTAACAGCGTTGGAAGGAGCAGCATGCGACTGGAAATAGGACAGAAAGCCCCCGACTTCTCTATCCCGTTATGCGGAGGAGGCCAGTTTGTTCTGGCAGATGAACTGAAGAAGACCGAAAGCGGGGCAATCGTATATTTTTACCCGCGAGCTTCGACCCCCGGTTGTACCACTGAAGCCTGCGACTTTCGTGACTCCTTAGCCTCTCTGCAAGGCGCTGGGTACGCGGTGGTCGGAATTAGTCCCGACAAGATGGGAGCGCTAGAGAAGTTTGCGCAAAAGTATTCTTTGTCTTTCCCGCTTGCATCTGATGAAGATAAGGAAGTCATGAAGGCGTACGGAGCCTTCGGCGAGAAGAAGAACTACGGCAAGGTGGTTCAGGGAGTGATCCGTTCTACCATCGTGGTGGGCAAGGACGGACTGGTAAAAGTTGCCATGTATAACGTGCGCGCCAAAGGCCACGTTAGCCGGCTTCGGAAGGAACTCGCCCTCTAAGGCATCACTTCAGGCTCGCCGTGGCTGCTAGCCTTGCGAGCCTGAGCCATCAACTTGTGAGTATCGCCGCTGAATATAGCCTGCTTCGGAGGAGTCTCGCCGGATGCCCACCAGCAGGCCGCTTCCACTGGACCCATCTTTTGCCGCAGTAGCGCGTGGATTTTACCTATGTTTTTGTCGAGGGCGCGATCTGGACGCATCTGCCAAGTCGGGTAATACCAGGTGCGTCCCAGTTGCACTGCTACAAGCCGGTTTTCCGTTGCCGCTTTATGTATTCCCTGTCTAGAAATACCTAGCCACGCAACTAGTTCGGGAGTTGTGCAACACGGCCCAACTAGCTCTGTCAGGCGTAGGGGAGTGTTTACTAGGGACCGGACTAGTCGCAATACCTCCTGGGCAAGTTCGTCCTCGCGCGGACTCTTAGAAAGGAGGGCGGCTATCTTGTCTTTTGAAGAGGGCACAGGCGAAATCCAGTCTAGATAAAAAAATATCCCAGCCCGCGGCTGGGAGAGAGTGCGCCATGAGGGAATCGAACCCCCAACCCGCTGATTAAGAGTCAGCTGCTCTGCCAATTGAGCTAATGGCGCAGGCGTTTGTTTCTCAAAACGTCCGAGAACTACTGTAGCGCTACGTCTGTTCAGATATCAAATTGGCTCCCTGTGACATGCATCGCGTTGCCCTGAAGCTGTAGCGCAATGGGATGTCAATCCCGGTTAAACTAGCTTCAGATTGGAAGAGTGTTTGGAGAGATTTTGAACGAGCATAGCGGGGTAGGCCGCACTTGGGCGGAATGTTTTCTGCTGCTTTCGGTAGTCGGGATGGCGGCCTCCATTGCCCTGGTAAAGGCAGAGCTTTCGCATCTAAAGAATCCAGATGCAGCTTTGGCTTGCGACATCAACCCACTGGTGGGGTGTGGCAAGTCCCTGATGTCGCCGGCAGCGCACTTGCTTGGGGTGCCCAACGCCCTAGTCGGAACTGCGATCTTTGCGTTTGCAGTCGCGGTAGCACTTCTACTTGCCATGGACGTTGCCTTGCCGAAGGTAGCTTGGTTCTTGGGTGCCGCTGGTGGAATTGTGGGATTGGGGGCTGTGGCGTTCTTCCTCTACCAGTCCATTGTCGTTTTTGGGGCACTGTGCCCCTACTGCCTTGTGGTGTGGGTGGTCGCCATTGCTATGGCGTGGATGCTAATTGGTAAGGCTGCGCGCCTTTGCAATCCAGACGGGGCGGTGGGTTCTTTCCTGTCCGCTTACCCGTGGGCTCCAACTGTGCTTACCTATCTCGTTGGCGCGGTTGTGGTCGTCTTGGCAATGGCGGACCAGATTGCGTTGGTGTTGTAAATGGATCTTTCTGCGATGGCCGAGGACTATTTGAAATACATCTACTCGGCAACAGAATTTGAAGATGCCCATGTAGGAACCAACTCTCTAGCTGCCGCAATGGCCGTGGCGCCCTCTACGGCCTCGGAAAATATTCGTCGTCTGGTGGACGCCGGACTGGTCGAACACGAACGTTACCGCGGCATAGGGTTAACGAAACAGGGGTACGAACTGGCGGTGCAGCTCGTGCGCAAGCACCGGCTACTGGAGACCTTCTTGGTGGACATTCTTGGTTACACCTGGGAGGAAGTAGACGAGGAAGCCGAGATTTTGGAGCACGCTGTCACGGAGCGCCTCTTAGGGCGCATTGACAAGGTCCTGGGCCACCCTAGACGCGATCCACACGGTGACCCGATTCCCGCAGCTGACGGCAGTGTCGAGGACGCCCAATGGGTTCGCCTGAGCGCGGTCGACAAGGGAGCGCTGGCACGCATAGAACGCGTCTCCGACGAAGATCCGCTAATCCTGAAGGAAGTAATTGCACAGGAGCTGTTACCCGGTGCGGAAGTCTTTGTAGCTGAACACAAGACGTACGCCGGAGTTATGCAAGTGGTGGTAAATGGAAAAGAAAAGACGATCGGCGACCCGGTGGCCGCCGCCATCTTTTGTGCCATTACTTGAGCGAGTGAAGATCCTTTGGCACGAGCTTCTCAAAACCTGCATCCACAAGTGCGCGGCGGAGTTTGGTGGCCGCCTCGTCCAGTTCGGCAGGGGAAGCCTGTGCTGCATTAGCAAGGTTGAGTTCGCCCTCACCATGAACCGGGATGACGTGCAGGTGCAGGTGTGGAACGTCGAAACCGGCAATGACTAAACCAGCGCGCTCGCAGTCGAAAGCCTTTAGCTGGGCCGCGCCGATCCGCTTAGCAACCACGGCAAGGTGGCTGAAAAGCTTTTCGTCAGCCTCCCAGAAGCTCTCCACTTCCTGGCGGGGAACAACTAAAGTGTGACCGGCATTTACCGGCTCGATAGTCATAAACGCAACCGCCACGTCGTCCGCATAGACGAAAGTGCCGGGAATTTGCCCATCGATGATTTGGGTGAAAACGGACATTTATCCTCCTTGTTATACCGCTTCAATCTTATGAATTTGGAAGTCGGATTGTGAGCTAGTTTCAATGGTTGGGGCTAAATGACCTAGGATTGAGGCGATAACGCCGCAAGGAGGAGACAAGATTCATGGCTGAAGAGACTGCTCACCGGTATACCGCCGCTCTGGCAGGCCAGATTGAAAGAAAATGGCAGGACAAATGGGAAACTGAACAGACCTTTGCTGCCGATAACCCGGTAGGAGACCTTGCAGGCCCTCTGGCCGAGGCCGATCCTTTCTTCCTCCTAGACATGTTCCCTTACCCTTCAGGGAAAGGGCTGCACGTGGGGCACCCGCTTGGCTATATCGCGACTGACGTGGTTGCCAGGTATCAGCGAATGCTCGGCAAGAACGTGCTGTACACCATGGGCTACGATGCTTTCGGCCTGCCTGCTGAGCAGTACGCGATTCAGACCGGGCAGCATCCTCGGGTAACTACCGAACAGAACATTGCAAACATGAATAGGCAGCTGCGGCAGATCGGCCTCTCTCATGACAAGCGTCGTTCTTTCGCCACTACTGACAACGAATACGTCAAGTGGACTCAGTGGATCTTCTTGAAAATTTTTAGTTCCTGGTACGACCCGGATGCGCAAAACCGTGAAGGCGGCAAGGGCTGTGCGCGGCCTATCGAGACTCTGATTGCCCAGTTCGAGGACGGAACTCGGCAGACACCAGATGGTCGCGAGTGGGCAGAACTGTCTAAGAAGGAACAGGCCGATATCGTAGATAGCTACCGGCTCGCCTACGTGTCCTATGCGCCGGTCAACTGGTGTCCTGGCCTTGGCACTGTGCTCGCAAACGAGGAAGTTACTTCCGAGGGCCGCTCCGAACGTGGCAATTACCCGGTCTACAAGTCGAAGCTGCGCCAGTGGATGATGCGGATTACGGAATATGGCCACCGGCTTACCAAGGACCTGGAAACTATTGATTGGCCCGACAAGGTGCGGGCAATGCAAGAGAACTGGATTGGTGAATCGCATGGGGCGAACGTAACGTTCGATTTGGCTGATTCTGCCGGATCTGATGTTTCTTCCCTAGAGGTGTACACGACCAGGCCGGACACTCTGTTTGGAGCAACCTTCATGGTTATTGCTCCTGAACATCCTCTGCTGGGCGATTCGGATCCGCAAAATGACGACCTGCATGTGCCAGCTCAGTGGCCTGAGGGTACCAGGGAGGCGTGGACCGGCGGTGCGGCGACCCCGAAGGAGGCTGTGAAGGCATACCGGCTCCAGGCCGCTGCGAAGAGTGACGAAGAACGTGGTGATGCAACCGAAAAGACTGGCGTATTCACCGGTATCTTTGCTACGAACCCGGTCAGTGGTGTCCCGGTTCCAGTGTTTGTGGCCGACTACGTGCTTTGGGGCTATGGAACGGGCGCCATTATGGCGGTGCCAGCACACGATGAGCGCGACTTCGCATTCGCTAAGAAGTTTGATCTGGATATCATCACCACCATTTCGCCGGAAGAAGGTTTTGACCCCAGTGAAGCAGCCTGGACCGGCGACGGCGTGCTCATGAATTCTGCCAACGATTCTATTGACCTGAACGGTAAGAACAAAAAAGAGGCAATCGCGGCGATGGTGCAGGGGCTGGAGCAGACCGGCCATGGTCATGCCGCCACCACCTACAGGTTGCGTGACTGGCTCTTCTCTAGGCAGCGCTACTGGGGGGAACCATTCCCGGTGGTCTATTCGAAGGATGGGCGCGTTCATGCCCTCCCCGAGGACATGCTTCCGGTGACCTTGCCGGAACTGGATGATTTCAACCCGCGAGTCTTTGATCCCAACGATTCTAAGTCGGAGCCAGAACCTCCGCTTGGACGGGCACGAGATTGGTTGAGTGTAGAACTTGACCTGGGCGAAGGTAAGCAAACCTACTATCGCGACTCAAATACGATGCCGAACTGGGCGGGTTCTTGTTGGTACGAGATCCGTTACACTGACCCGAATAATGACGGCCAGTTCGTGGATCCCATGAACGAAGCCTACTGGATGGGTCCGCGCTCAGATGGTGCCTCTGGCGGAACTGACCTGTATGTGGGCGGCGTGGAACACGCCGTGCTTCACCTGCTTTACGCTCGCTTTTGGCACAAAGTGCTCTTTGACCTTGGTTATCTGTCTAGTTCGGAGCCTTTCCACAAGCTCTTCAACCAGGGCTATGTGCAGGCATACGCGTACACTGACGGGCGCGGTCAATATGTGCCCGCAGACGAGGTCGAGGGCGACGAGGAATCTGGCTTCACCTACCAAGGAGAGCCAGTCACCCAGGAATACGGCAAAATGGGGAAGTCCCTCAAAAACATCGTTACTCCCGACCAGATGTGTGAAGAATACGGTGCCGACACGTTCCGCGTATACGAAATGTCGATGGGGCCGCTTGACATGTCCCGTCCCTGGGAGACCCGCGCCGTTGTTGGTTCCCAACGATTCTTGCAGCGACTGTGGCGAAACGTCCTCGATGAAAACACCGGAGAGGTAACTGTCACCGAGGAAGAACTTGATCGGAAGACTGCAAAGCTTCTGGCTCGCACGATTGCCGATGTGACTGTCGAATACGACAATATGCGCATCAATACGGCGATTGCCAAGATGATCGTGCTGAATAACCACCTGACCGGTTTGAAGCAGGTACCGCGAAAGGCAGTTGAGCCGCTAGTGCTCATGCTCTCGCCTGTCGCCCCGCACATCGCCGAGGAATTGTGGCAGATTTTGGGACACGAAGACTCCATCGCCCGCGTGTCCTTCCCCGTGGTAACTGATGAGTCCTTGCTGGAAGAGGACGAAGTTACCTGTATTGTGCAGATTCAAGGCAAGGTGCGCGAGAGGCTTTCAGTGTCGCCCTCAATTTCTGCTGAAGAGTTGCAGGAGGCAGCGCTTTCGACGGACGCGGTGAAGGAGGCACTAGGTGGCCGCGAGCCCATGCGTGTCATCGTCAAGGCACCGAAGCTGGTGAACGTCGTACTTCCGAAGAAATAGGCTCTAGATAATTAGTGGGGCCAGCTAGCGCTGGCCCCACTAATTATCTGTCGAAAGGTTGTCCCAACTGTAAGGGGTTTATTTAGTTCCTAGCAGGTGGGTTCGCATACGCTCTTCCGCTTGTAGGCGGGTAGATTCCCGGTTGGTGCGCTCAGCAAGAAGAGCGGCAATTATCTGTTCTGGCGGTGCCTGTGGCGGCCGTGGCAGTACCGCTACGTATACCTGCCTCATAATCTGCTCAGCGAGGGAACGTCCGCCGGCGGAGCTAAATAGGTCGCGTCTGGTTATGAATTGCCTCATGGCAATGGCGAGCCCAGGGCTGATGCCTCCAAGATCGACAGTTTTGGCCCATGCCTCAAGTTGCGGGGGCATCTGCGGAGGAGTGGGGATGCGCAGTGGCATGCGTTCGCGGATTACGTAAGTGCCTGCTGCCAAGTCACCAACTCGCCGAGAACGTTTTTCCACTAGGACTGAAACGACAGAGATAGCTTGTATGGTCCAGATTTCGATTAGCCCCATGAGCGCCCTGGTAAAGCACTGGCGCCAGACGATTGGGCCCGAATCTATCCGAACTACCCTCATTCCGCCAATCAGCTTCCCCAAAGACTTGCCTTTTGACAGGTACTCGACTGTGGCAGGAAGAATCAGGATAGAAAAAGCCATAAGAAGTATAAGTGCTGCTTTGACAAGGGCCTCGTCCAAGCTGGGGCCGTACTTTATGAAGAAGTACAGCATGAGGATAGCCAGAGAGGCGTAGAGAACCAGGTCCAAGATGCCACAGCAGATCCGGATTACGGGTGCAGCCGGAGGAATCAGCAGGGCTACGCCCTCGCCTGCAATGAGTTCGTCTGTTTCGTTAGTCGCCACGCCTTCGAGCATACAGGTTCGGTAAGCTAAAGGCATGGACATAGATGCGTATGCAAATATACACGAACCGCGGTGGCGAGAACTCGAAAAGCTTACTAAAAAGAGGAAGCTCACCGCTGCTGAAGCAGATAGGGCTATAGAGCTTTATCAGCGAACTAGCACGCATCTGTCGCAGCTGCGCACAACTGAGCCTGATCCGTCCCTAGTGGCTTCACTGTCGATGCTGCTCGCTAGGACCAGACGCAGGATGGGCTCTGCGACTCGTCCGTCCTTGAAGATGGCATCGCATTTTTTGACCTCGACTTTCCCAGCAGCACTCTACAAGTTGCGTTGGTGGTGGATGTCAACGATGGCGGCAAGCCTAGCAGTGTGCATTTTTATAGCGTGGCGCATCATTCATGATCCGTCTCTCGAGAGTTTGATTGGTACGCCGGAACGAATTCGACAACTAGTAGAGCATGACTTTGCAGATTATTACTCCGAGTATGCTGCCAGTCATTTTGCCTTCAGCGTGTGGGTCAATAATGCGTGGGTTACCGCTACCTGTATTGCTACGGGCATGCTGGGGCTCACGGTGATCTTTTTGCTCTATCAAAATGTGGCTAACTTGGGCGTTTCTGCGGCAATACTAATAAATCATGGGGCAGGAGCACAGTTCTTCGGATTGATTTTGCCGCATGGCACACTGGAGCTCACTAGCGTGTTCGTGGCGGGCGGGGCCGGTCTCTACCTTTTTTGGTCGTGGATAAGTCCGAAAGATAGAACTAGAGGCGAGGCCCTTGCTAATGCGGGACGCACAGTTGCCGGAATTGCAATTGGGTTGGTACTAGTCCTAGCCGTATGCGGCGCACTAGAGGGGTTCGTTACGCCCTCTGGACTGCCCACCGCCGTCCGCATTGGCATTGGTATCGTTGCTGAGGTGCTTTTCTTCGTGTATGTGTTTGGACTGGGAAGATATGCCTACAATCACGGTAACGATGGAGACATCACTAAGTCTTGGCAGGAAGATAAAGAAATAAGAGTTGGGTGAATATGTCGCGGAGGGCGAAGATCTTTTTACCGCTGTTGGCCTTAGCATTAGCCCTGGCAGCAGGCGGAGCATACTGGTTTTATTTTCATGACAAAGGGCTCCCTGGGCAGAGCATTTCCGGGGTGTCTATTGCGGGAAAAAATCAGTCTGAGGTAGCTGCCCTTATCCGTAAACATGCCCAAAATGCCTCCCTTGAGGTTACCGGTCAAGGCGTAAAATCTCGCTCTTTCACTGGAAAGGAATTGGGGGCTAGTGTCAGCGCAGAGGAGAGCGCGAAAAAGGTATTCGCGCACCGCTCGTTCTGGGACTACTTCCTAATACCTGTCAGCGGAAGCACCGAGGACCTAGTTGTGGATTATGCTTATCCCGCTTTGATCGAAGCCGCCGCGGGACTTACCAAAGACTACAAAGAGGCCGTCGAACCGGAACTGGTCGTTGCCGCGGGAACGCTCACGATTCAGGAGGGCAAAGAAGGGCGCGGCATTGCGCCTACAAAGCTATCCGAAGGCTTCACAAAGGTACTTCGCGAGGGCAATTCGCAGAAGATAAATCTTTCCGCTGGGGTAGTGAAACCTCTAAACACGGCTAGCGATTTACAAACCTATCTTGCGTCAGCGAAGAAGTTCGCGCAGGTAGCAATCAAAGTTGCCGCTGCCGACAAAACCTTCGAAGCGGCAGAGACTGACAAGCTTGGATGGGTTACTTCGCCCTCCAAACTGGGGAAAGCTCCAAAACGAGCCACAGCCGATGCGGCAAAGGTACAAAAATGGCTCAGAAGCAAAGAAAAGGAAGCTGCTAAGGTTCCTCAAGATGGATGCCGGAACGTTACCGAGGACGGAAAGGTCACCCAGGTCGTAAAGAAGAAGGTCGACGGAACAAAAGCAAATAATGTCCCCGCACTATCGCAGCAGATAGCTGCAGCATTGTCCACTACAAAGCCGTTCTCGGGCTCATTTGACATGGTTTCGGCGCCGGCAAAGTGGCAGGACAAGGTGATTGCTCCTGGAGCAGAGAAGCTTCCATATCAGGCCAGCAAGGGCGAAAAATCAACCTAACTGACTACACAATTGCCGCCTACCAAGGCGCAGACAAGGTGATAGGTCCCTACCTGATGGTTCCGGGCAGTCCACAGCACCCAACGCCGCAGGGAACTTATAAGGTTTACATTAAGCGGCCTATACAAACCATGGTCGGCTACAACGATGACGGCTCGCTAGCATACCGCGCCCCGAATGTGCCATGGATTTTGTACTGGCATTACTCATACGCAATCCACGGCGCATACTGGCAGCATCAGTTTGGTCCGGGCGTAGGCTTCGGAGGCTCGCATGGGTGCGTACAGCTACCGCCTGAAAAAGCAAAAGAGATGTTTGACTTTGGTGAACTTGACACCGTAGTGAGGGTCCACAAGTAACCGTACTGCTAGAGCAGCCCCCGCGATTTGAGAGCAAGATAGTGGTCAACAAGCTTCGTAGGAACTTCTTCGGGCGGGGCATCTATGACGTGGACGCCCATCTGCGCCACCGCATTTATCAGCTTTTGCCTTTGTACTTGTGTCTTCGCTGCAGCAGCGGCGCTATAAACCGAATCGGCATCGGTAGTTTGCCGTCGCATCTGCTCGACCTCGGGATCAGCTATCGAAGCAATAACAACCCGATACCGCTTAGCTAGGTGGACTAGCGTGGGCAGCAATGTTTCTGCAGCTGCAACGGGCTCTAGGGGAGTAAGCAGCACTAGCAAGGAGAGCTGCGGGGCCTGCGCAATGATCGCCGAGGCCAGCTTTGTCCAATTCGCCTCAACCAGCTTTGCCTCTAGCGGCATCATCGCGTTTGAGAAGTCTGAGAGCACACTAGTGCGGGAAGTATGCGGCACCGTAACGCGTACTAGCTGGTCTCCTGCCAACAGGCTTACGTTGTCGTCTGCGCGTCCTGCCACCGCGCCTAGCAACAAGGCAGCGTCCATCTCGGATTCCAATCTGGCCACGTCCTCGACACGGCCGGCTGACAGACGCGAGGTGTCCAGGACCAGCATTACCTTCCTGTCTCGCTCTGGGCGCCAGGTACGGACTACAGTGTCGTTATGTCTGGCTGAAGCTCGCCAGTCAATTGACCGAACGTCGTCGCCATCTACCCATTCGCGAAGGGAATCGAATTCCGTGCCTTGGCCGCGCTGCCGCGACCGTGCACGACCTTCTACAGCCTGCAATTTGGCGAGTTTTGCCGGCAAGTGTTTCCGAGAGGGAAATTCCGGAAGTACACGGAGTTCTCCGGGTAGAGTAAAGGAAACTTGCCTAGCGGCTAGGCGCATAGGACCCCATGAACGTACGGTCACATAATCCGGGTGGGCTACACCACGCTTCTTCGGACAGACGGGAGTAGTTACCTCTGCCTCTTTACCAGGAATTAGGACGAGGCGGTGGCGGTTGGCCTTGGCTTGTACGCTGGGTGGCCACGCGTCGCGCACCTCTACCTTCATCTTCCGAGATCCGGGAAGGGACAGGTAAAGCCCTACGCTACCCTCCTCGAATGCTCGAAGTGGTTCGTTTTCAGTGCGCCGTATCTGCAGTTTGCGTGGTGAAGGTGCTGCCACCAGATCTATGATGGTCAGCCCTATAACGACCGCGAGCCAGATATATACCAGCTCTAGCCTGGGAAAAAAGAACAGGGGGAGCAGGCAAAGCACTGCTAAGAATGGAACCCGCCAAGATATGCTCATCGCGGTACCGAGATAGAATCGAGCGCGCCAGCTAGGACTGCCTCGATGGAAACACCTTCGAGCTCAGCTTCAGCACGTAGGACCAGACGGTGTGCGATGGTTGGCATCACGAGTGCCTTCACATCGTCGGGCGTAACAAAATCCCTGCCGGATAACCAGGCCCAGGCGCGGGCAGCGGCGAGCAAGGCAGTAGCCGCCCTAGGAGACATCCCGAGCGAGAGCGAGGGGGCCTGCCTGGTGGCCCTGGCGATATCTACAATATAGGCAATCACTTCGGAGCTTATTTGCACCTGGGAGACCTGGCGAATCCCCTCCTCAATATCGGCCGCACTGGCGACGGGCTCGAGTCCGGCACCCTTTATATCGGACGGGTTGAAGCCATCAGCGTGCCTGCGCACGATTTCGATCTCTTGATCCCGCTCTGGAGCAGGCATCTGGATCTTCAGCAAGAATCTATCTAACTGGGCTTCGGGCAGTGGGTAGGTGCCCTCAGATTCGATAGGGTTTTGGGTAGCCGCGACAATAAAAGGGCTGGGAAGACGGCGAGCGGTCCCCGCTACGGAAACCTGCCGTTCAGCCATTGCTTCTAGCAAGGCCGACTGAGTTTTTGCCGGAGTACGGTTGATTTCGTCGGCTAGCAGCAGATTTGTGAATACAGGACCTGGTCTGAAAGTAAAGTCTTTCTTCTCTTGGTCATAGATCAGCGAGCCCGTCACATCGCCTGGCATCATGTCAGGGGTGAATTGGATGCGGGAAAAGTCTACGTCCAAGGCCCTAGCGAGGGATCGGATAAGAAGCGTCTTACCCGTACCAGGCACGCCCTCTAAAAGCACATGGCCGCGGGTGAGTAAGCCGATGAGCAGTCCGGTTATTGCCCCTTCCTGGCCTACGACAGCCTTTCCAACTTCGGAGCGCACGCGGATCATTGCCTCGCGGGCGTTATTTTCGTTCACGGATTACCTCCTGTTCGAGGGCGGTGAGTCCACGCGCCATGGAAACCATTTCAGATTCGGTTGTAGGGGAGCCATAGAGTAGATAAAGCAATTCTTGTTCTTTGCGCCCGCTTCGCCTTGCAAGTGCACTCACAAGTGCCTGCTGGCCTGCCGAGCTGGGCAAGTAAAGTGCTCTCGCCAGACGGGGGCGTAACTGTTCTTGCAAGGCTGCAATCATCGGCTCGGGTTCACAGGCTTGCGCATACATTCTGCCCAAAGATTGGGTAGTTTCGGAAGCTTTTACCACCACAGGAAGTGGTTCAGTGGCTAGGCGGCCGAAGCGGCGCCCTCGCCAGAAGGCAAATAGGAGGAATACCCATGCCAGAAGGATCATCATAGGCTGTACCCAGTTAGGTAGCAGGTCTCGCGTGGTAAAACCAATGCCTCCGGTGGCTGCCGTGTTTGATTCCGACGGGGAGTACCACACTACGTTTTGGGTCGGGCTGAGGGCCGCCAACGCAGCTGCGGCATTGTCATCTTCTGTAATGGAACCATTTACGAACCAACTAGCTGACCCCAGTAACAGTGTTTCAGGATGGTCTTTAGTCCGGGGGAGGAGCACAACCTGAGCACCGCCGGGCTGGCTCATACATTGGAAACTTCCCTGGGGCATAACACCCATAGGGGTATACATGAGTCCGACTTTGGATACAGTCCTGGCTTTTCCAAGCAGATTGTTGCAGTGCGACGGCGGATCCGCTACGGCCATGCCCTCTGAGAGCACAGCCATGTCAGTCTTCAGCTGGCCGAGCACCTCATCTGTCGGTGCAAGTACTACAGAACGCCTTACTTTTTTGCTGACTAGTAACTCAGGTACGCCCTCGCCGATCCCAACCCTATTGTCGGATATGACGACAGTGACGTTTTCCTGCTTGGAGAGTTGTTTTTCCAAGTCCTTCTTTGTGCGGACGATAGTAAGGTCTACGTCTTGTCTAGCTAAAACGCGGGCAAGAGCCTGACTGCCTTCCGCCTTTGGGTTCATTGGGTCTAGCGGAAGAGGTTTTTCGGAGGGCCAGAGTACATAAAGCCCCAAAGCGATCAGGATGAAAGATGCCACCAACAGCGTGGCGCTCGATCGGAATATTGCCTTTGGATGCGCACCAACAGCCTTCATCTTGGTCATGATCCCTGCCTCATTGTTGCAGGAATAGGCATGCTTGAGGCGGCACCGGCGGTGCTACTGGGAGAGAGGGCGGATAACTCGTCGTAAAGGCTAATCGCTGCGCGCGCATCGACTTCAGTAACAAGTGAGGCATGCCCGTATGTGGCTTCGTCAAACGAGGCATTCACGTGCGCAATTTGCGGTGAATTATTAGGAAATAGTGCCTCTAGCTGCCGGCTCACCTCGCCCGCTGTTTGGCCTGGTACCGCCTCTATCAGCCCGCGCTCGACGCCTCGTTGGACAATAGCCCGGAAGGCCGCTTGCACTGAGAGGGCTGGAGCGTCGGGATAGTTATTCTTTGCTTGGGCCAAATATGTTTCGGCAGGTATCGACGGATCTACCAAGGCGGCAGAGTCATGACGGGTGCCTTTTGATAGATTCTTGCGTAGTCGCCGAATAATGAAGAACCCTATTATCAGAACAATCAGGATAATAATTGTGGGGAGTACCCAGCCCAGAGAGGGTGGCTCGATGGTTGCCAGATTGAGCTGGCTTAGGAGTTGTTCCCAGAAATATCTTAAGAGAGCACCAAGATCGAAATAGCCCGGTTTAGCTAGCTCGTCCTCAAGCGCCTGACGGGCGTCATCTGGAGATGGCGCAATACTTGGCAAGTACAAGAGGAACATTTATCGTCCGGAGCTAGTCAGATATTGGATCAGAGCTACGTCCAGCCCTTCTTTGCGGAAGCGCACGTCTACATATAGCAGTGACATCAAGGAAGTCTGCAGGGGCAGCGTAATTATTGAAGCAAGTAGAGAAGTAATTACTGACAACACCAGAATGATCGTCATCTGCGAAGCTGCGTTGCCAGAGCCGATCGCCACGGCTATTAGGGCGGAGACAGCAGATATTGGGGTAGTTATGGATGCTGCAATGATGCCAATTATGAATTGTCCAAGCCAAGTAATTCCCAGGCAGCGCAAAAAATATCCAGACATCAATTGCCAAGAGCGCTTTAAAGAAGCAAATGCGCCGGCTCCTTCAATGACTATGGCCTGGCCGTAGAAGGAGAAGCGAACGGCCACAATTGAGATAGCAAGAAGGATACCAATTCCTAAAATAAGCAGGAACAAGATGGCGAGTCCTCCGCTTCCGATGGTCTCAAACGCTCCACTGGCGTAAAATATCCCACCAATAGTTGCGGTGATTACAACTAAGATGAGCATCATTACTAACCATAGGATTATAGACGCGCCGAGGTAGCGCCATATTTTTCTGCCTACCGCTTTCCAAGTTTGCCCTATAGATACTTTTTGTCCTTCAACAGCCTTCATTACCACGAAGACCATCAGCGGTATCAGCAAGATCTGGCCAATAAAGATAGGTAAATAGGAGATTAGCTGAGTGCCTTCCATAGCCAGGGAATTGTCGTTATTAAAATCGAAGTGGGGAATCCAGCCCATGCGAGCGGATATGAGCACAGGCATGAGCATTGCCAAGAGGACGATCTCTACAAGGAAAGTTAGCCCAAAAACAGTTTTTGGATTCATGCGGGCGAGCTTGAATACTCCGCCCAAGATGTCTCCTACCGATAGTGGGCGCAGTGGGATAATGCCCGGTTGGAGCTGATCATAATGGAGGGGGCCCTGGGGAGCATTGGGGAAGCCGTTAGAGCTGTGCTCGCTGGGAGCGTATTGCCCATATCGAGGCTGTGGGGTCTCAGGCAGGTGTTGCTGATTCTCTGGGGGACGCGGGCCCGACGGGAGAGTGAAATCCGACACTAATACCTCCTGTATTTGTTGCTTCCACCTTCCACTGTACTGAAGATGCGGGCTACTGGCTCCAGGAAAACGAATTTGGACAGTTTTCTAATCTCTTCTTCATCAAGACAGTAATCTTGTTTCTATGAATGATTGGGTAATTTCTTGCGCGGACGCGCGAGCTAGCGTTTCTGCCTTCCGAGGCGTTGTTACTTCGTGGATTATTGAGCGCGACGGAGTAGAACACGAACTAATTGATGGCTACTGTACCGAGGCAGAGATGCAGTCCTTGGATGGGTACCGTGGAGCCTTGATGGCGCCGTGGTCGAACCGTATATCTGATGCTCGGTTCACTTTCGAGAACGAGGAATTTGATCTGGGAGTCGATCCGTCTGGACTGCGCGAAGGCCTGCATGGGTTGTATGCGTCCGCCACCTTCAGCCTCGTCCGTCTTCTTCCCGATTCTGTCACCATTGAGGCTGAAAATCAGGGAGTACCAGGGTATCCGTGGCCTACCAAGTTGCAGGCTACGTACACCATTCGGGAAGGTGGAAGGCTCGAGCTGGAACTGCGGTGCACAAACTGTTCTGATCGAGCCATAAAAGTGGGATTGGGGTGGCACCCGTACCTGGCGTACCAGGGGAGCGGGCCATGCACTGTAGATATTCCCGCGCGTACGAAGGTAAACGTGGACGATGCGCTTATACCTCTGCAGGAGCCGCATACCTTCAGCGATCGAGGCGAAGAGCGCCGAATCGACTTTGAAGGATTAGCCGGAATTGATTTGGCATATACGAATTTGGTTCCAGACCCAGATGGTGTAGTGCGAACTAGGCTGACTCACCCAGACGGTTCTGTCACTACGTTAGAGGGCCTCCTTGAAGGTGGTAAGGATGGTGTGGGGATAATCCACATATTCACCGGAGATACGTTGCAGTACCGGCCCGGCGAATCTTTTGCCATGGAACCGTGCCACTTTATGACAGACGCTTTCAATCGGGAGGCGGTTGGGGACACTGCTCTACTTCAGCCAGGACACACAAGAGAGCTGCGAGCTGCGTTAATACATGAGTTCTAAATATCCACAGGCAGATCGAGGCTAGGTGTCCACAACCGGTGTGTTTCTGCTGAGCTAACTAGGGGCGAGTAAGCCTATTTTCGAGGCATGAAACAAATTCCGGTGGAAACTCTAGCTAACGCTGCCTTCAAAGCGGTGAAGCCGCAACCGGAACGAGCTCCTAAAAGCCGGTTGCGGCTTCTCCCAGGGCCTACCTCTGCACTAGTATTGGGCATAATAATCGCGCTGGTGGCGATCGTGTGCGGCATTGGTAGCGCCATGGACAATCCAGACACACCCGCTAATTCCTCGCCTAAACAGCAGGTGAGCGAAGCGGCCTCTGCGCCTGCTGGTGACGAAGTAATCGTGCACGTCGTCGGCAAGGTGGCCACACCTGGTTTGGTACATCTAAAACGGGGAGCAAGGGTTGACGATGCGATCAAGAAGGTTGGCGGAGTAAGCAAGGGAGCCGACCTTGCTGCTATCAATCTTGCCCGCCCCCTCACGGACGGGGAACAAATAGTAGTACCGGCACTCTCTCAGCCTAAATCCCCTGGTACGCAGACTGCCGAATCCGATTGCATAAATTTAAATTCTGCTTCCGAGAAAGATCTTCAAGAACTAAACGGCGTAGGCCCTGCCCTGGCCGGAAGAATTGTAAATCACCGGGAAAGCCAGGGGCCTTTCACCAAAGTTGAAGACCTACAGCAAGTGTCTGGGATAGGCCCGGCGTTGGTCCAGAAAGTATCCGGACAGGCATGCGTATGAGAACTACCGACTTGCGCCTTTTGCCAGCGGCTATAGGTGGTTGGCTGCTTATCCTAATGAGCCAATATGTTTCCGGACTGGTACTTCTCTTATTTGCTGCAGGATCCATACTTGCCGTCGGCGGCGCTTGGATGAACAAGGGAGGCCGGCACCTGCAGGCAAACGTCGGGCGTATTAACGGCATGGTCATCCTGCTTCTCATTTCCATGGTTGCGCTCGCGGGACCTGCCTGGCTCAAGGCATCACAAGTGAGTGCTTCGCCACTGGGGCAACAAACTGCGGGGCAAGTAGTCGCAAAAATAGTTACCGAGACAAAACAAAACGAGCGCACCGCTTTTGCTAAGGCGCAGATAATATCCGTCTTAGATCGGCCAATATCCATGCCCGCGTTAATTTTTGAAAAGCGCCTCCATGCCCATCCCGGACAGACGATCAGAGCAAAGTGTACGTGGAAGCGGCACAGTGGACTGGGAAGGATAATGCTGGCCTGTTCCAGAAGCAAGATAATTCGCCGTGCTGATCCATGGACTCACTGGGCGAATTCGCGCAGACAAAAATTACACTCAAGGCTCGGCAATTCCGCAGCGGGGGCTTTAGTTTGTGCAATGGCACTGGGCGACAACAGGTATCTGTCGCCAACTTCCTCTGCCAACATGAAACGAGCCGCGCTAGCCCATCTAGCCGTGGTCTCGGGTACTCACGTGGCTATTGTTATTAGCACGTTTTGGGGTCTGCTAGCTTTTCTGAAGCGGCGACTTCGGCTGCTGAGCGCTGCAACAGTACTTGTTGGCTTCGTGATCTTAGTGGGGCCTATGCCTACGGTGGCAAGAGCTAGCGCAATGGGAATGATTGCCCTCGCAGGGATGGCATTAGGCCGGCCCGGAAGCGCAACGGGTGCACTGGCACTAGTAACGATGGGGCTGCTAATAACCCACCCGACTTATGCGGCCGATATTGGCTTTGCCCTTTCAGTAAGTGCCACATTCGCCGTCCTCACATTGTCTGAACGAATTGAGGCGCCCCTACGCAGCATACTTCCGAAGGGCATCGCTAAAGCAGTGTCAACCTCAATTGCTGCACAAAGTTTCTCTGGACCGTTGCTGCTCCTACTATCGCCAGGTACCTCCTTATATGCCCCGATTGCCAATTTATTGGCCGCACCGGCCATCGCTCCAGCGACGTTACTAGGTTTGCTTGGGGCACTATTGCCTCGACCAGTGGCCCAGCCGATATTAGCTCTAGCAAAGCTAGCAGCCTGGTGGATAGCTACCGTAGCCAACAAAATCAGCGCATTACCTGGGGCTGTCTTGCCCTGGCAAGGAGGACCGGCGGGAGCGGTGGCACTCGCATTCAGCGTGCTCTGCATTCTATTTGCGGTACACCGCCACTTCGCTGCAATAGATGGGGGTGGTTCATGGCATGGTTAACCCATGGCCAAAACAACATGGGATAAATTGCAGTTAGCACCGGTGATGCTCATCCGCGGCCCCGAAGAAGTCATTGCTTCCAGGGCAGAAGCACGCGTTCGCGATCTGGCGAACAAAGCAGACCCCAACGTAGGGATCATCGATGTAGAAGCAGCCACATACCAGGCCGGTCAGTTAGGAGTGCACACTGCCCCTTCCCTGTTTGGCGAGGCCAGACTAATCAGGATACACAACTTAGAGACGCTGTCAGAGTCGCTGGCGAAGGACTTGCTGGAATACCTGAAGGCTCCTGAACCTGACGTTTGGATTCTTGCCCGCCACGCAAAGGGGCAAAAGGGAAAGAAACTGCTGGAGGCAATTTCCAAGGCAGGCATGCCCGTGGTGCAATGCGATCCAATAAAATCTGCCCGCGATAAGGCCGATCTATTGAAAGCCGACGCACGCAGAGCACACCGAAGCATTGAACCGGCTGCTGTTGAGGCGCTAGTTGACGCCTTAGGATCCGATTTGCAAGAAATGTGCGCCGCCCTCGCCCAACTCTTCTCGGACAAGGAAGGCAAGATCACTGAACAGGATGTGCACACCTTCTACGGCAACAGGGTAGAAGCATCGGGATTCGCAATAGCCGATGCGGCAGTAGCCGGAAACAGCGGCAAAGCCATAGAACTTGCCCGCCATGGATTTGCCACAGGTGCTGCCCCGGTAGCGATGATGGGAGCACTGGCACTAAAGGTGCGTAATATCGCGAAGGTATCTTCCGGAGCACGTAACCCCCGCGAACTTGGGATGGCACCTTGGCAAGCTGACAGGGCCCGCCGCGAGGCCCGCGGTTGGTCGCAGGTAGGCCTAGCCGAGGCGATAGCGGCTGTTGCGGCAGGAGAAGAAGAAATAAAAGGTGCCTCCCGCGACCCCGAATTTGCTTTTGAGCGAGCCCTTCTGCGGGTCGGGGCTGCGCATGGGCGCCACTAACAATTCCATTATGTGACCCGAACCAACACCGAAGTACCTCTTGGTCTACTTTTTACAGAAAAACTAAGGAGGAATGTAATGGCTGAGAAGATCCGTGTCGCAATCAATGGGTATGGCAATTTGGGTAAGGCGGTGGAATTAGCCGCTAGCGCAGCAACTGACATGGAACCAGTAGTTGTCTTTACCCGTCGAGACCCGGCATCCGTGAAAACCTCCGGAACCCCAGTGGTCAGAGTGGACCAGATGGCGGATTGGGAAGATAAGGTAGACATCTGCGTAAACTGCGGAGGTTCTGCTACGGATATGCAAGCCGCAGGTCCTGCAGCCGCGAAACTTTTTAGCACGGTAGATTCTTTCGATACCCATGCGAAGATTCCTGAGTACTATGCCGCGGTGGACCAAGCCGCAAAAGAAACCGGTCACCTTGGGATGATTTCCTCCGGCTGGGATCCAGGATTATTCTCGCTCAACCGCGTGCTAGGAGATGCAATTATTCCCACTGGAAATACCTGGACATTTTGGGGGCCGGGAATTTCCCAAGGCCATGGAGATGCAATTCGGCGAGTAGCTGGAGTAGTAGCAGGAGTGCAATACACCATTCCGCTGGACGCTGCTGTGCAAGCTGCGCACGACGGGAACGGCCAGACTTTGACCGCCCGCCAAATGCATCGGCGCGAATGCTACGTAGTAGCTGAAGAGGGCGCTGATAAAGAGCGCATTGAGCGTGACATCGTGTCAATGCCTAACTACTTTGCTGACTATGATACGACGGTGCACTTCATCTCCATCGATGAGCTCAAAAAGAATCACTCTGGGATGCCTCATGGTGGGCGAGTGATTAGGCAGGGACAGACGTCGCAGGGGACCAACCAGGTTTATTCCTTCCAGCTGCATCTGGACTCCAACCCGGAGTTCACTGGGGCGGTATTAGCTGCCTCCGCCCGGGCTGTCTATCGGTTGCACAAAGAAGGTAAGACAGGCGCAATTACAATCCTTGACGTGCCTGCAGCATACCTATCGGATAAGTCGCCGGAGCAGCTGCGCTCCGAATTGCTCTAGTAGACAGTGGCCGCGGGTCCATCGCCATGGGCGCGCGGCCTATGCAGCATTCCGGAATGCATCTGGATTTCAAGCAAATCTGCAACTATGGTGCCGTAGCCGTCCACTATCAACGTCCAGCCGTGGCGTTGCAGAGGCTGCCAGAGAAGGGTCACGTGGTTGTTCGCCGCAACATTTTGCTTGATTGACTGCCGCGGATTGGCAACCAGTATCTTTCCTCCTTTTAGGATTGGGTCGACCGTCATGACCTTGGCGAATCCACCTTCTCTTAGAGTGATTAGGGTGGCACTGTTGTAGTTCTTCAGTACCTGCGCTAGCGAGGTAAACGGGACGGGAATACTCATTTTGCAAGCTCCAATGAAAAGTGGCTTAGTCCTGGCTTCAACTTCGATACTGATGCCCCTGCTTCGACCTGGAGCATGACCCAGTGCGGATCTATAACTGCGGACGGAGCCAATACGTTAGCTCGTCCAGTAAACGCTTGCACTGCTGCAGGTAGAGAAGGGCCGATTACGTAAGTTTTCGCCCTCTTAGCCAACGAGAGCAGACGCGGCAAAGTCTTATTAGTAAGTGCCATGGCGGTAATCAGTGCTACTTCCGCGTCAGGTAGTACGTACTCGCAGGCAGAGTCTGGTAGATCGCCACCGGTGGGTTTCCGCTCGAGTACGGTTAAAGAACATATCTTCTCCAGCGATGCTATGGCAGTACTGAAATGCCCTACCATTACGACTTTCTTCCCGGCTAATTCCTGGCGTGCCGCTGTAAAAATGGATTCTCCTGGATTAGCGCAGCGATTGTAAAAGCTATTCATCGCAGCCACTCCGAGACTTGCCCGGGCAAAATCCCAGCTCTTCGCCATGGCTGCCACCTCTCGCAAAGGGCGTCCTTGAAGGGGAGCCGCATCGAAGCTACCCAGGCCAGCGGCAACCCCAACTCCTGCCTCGGACTCTACGCAAGCCGCGTTAGCGCTAAGAGCACGGCGAACCAGCACATCTTCCGGAATAGCGGCAATCAAGTCGTCATAAAGTGCGAAGGGATTCATACCTCCATTGTCCGAGAAAAAATTCCTGAATCAACCTGGAGCACTTACATGTAAAAGGTGGGCGCAACCGATCGGTTGCGCCCACCCGAAGAACAATCAGCTTAAGCTGACATCTTGTTCACACGACGAGCCAGCTTCGACTTGCGGTTTGCAGCCTGATTCTTGTGAATCACGCCCTTGGAGACTGCCTTATCCAGCTTGCGGGAGGCAATCTGCAGGAACTTTTCTGCTTCTTCGCGGTCTCCGGCCTCGACGGCTTCGCGGGTGTGACGCACGTAAGTCTTTAGTTCGGACTTGACGGCGCGGTTGCGAAGACGACGCTGCTCGTTGGTGCGGTTACGCTTGATCTGAGACTTGATATTTGCCACGGATTTCGCTCTCTGTACGTTCTTACATCGGTCGGTGAGGGTGTGTCATAACCGGACTGAGGCCGTGGGGCGGCCGTGGTTGGTGTATGACCGGACCACCACCCGACCAGGCGGCAATCCAGCTATCCACTGTAGCAGAAATGTAGGTCGTAACAAAGGTATGTGCGCGCTTTCACCTGGGAGGGCGATGTGGAGCGGGTGACACTTAGCTCCACAACTAAAAAGAGGCAGGAAAGGCGTCGAAAGTAACCCTATGATGTTACCTATGCAGTCGCCAACCAGCTCTCAACGATTCCGGGTCCGTGGGCTCGATGGCGTACGTGCAATCGCGTGTTGTGCGGTACTTGCCTATCACTTCTTCCAGGCGGGTACTCCCGGAGGGTTTCTGGGCGTTGACGTATTTTTTGCACTCTCGGGATTCCTTATAACCGGTCTGCTGGTGAAGGAACAAGAGCGCTCCGGCAAGATTGACATCCCCGCATTCTGGTTGAGGCGAGTCCGCAGACTCTTTCCCGCGGTGGCGTCCACCGTCGTCGCTACCTCACTCATTGCTGCTCTGGTATCGACAGATCTGCTGGTAGGGATCCGCAGACAACTGTTCGGGGCCGCCACCTTCACCTACAACTGGGTAGAAATATGGGCAGGCAATAGCTATTTCAATCAGGGATCGCCGCCGCTTTTTCGAAACCTGTGGTCCTTAGCTGTAGAACAGCAGTTCTATGTGATCTGGCCGCTTGTAGTCACCCTAATTGTCTACATGCGTCCAACTAAGCGATTCCTGGTGCCTATCCTGCTTGCAGTCGCGTCGGCGATTTTTATGGCCACAATTGTCCTGAGCGGTGGGGACATATCCCGGGCCTACATGGGCTCGGACACGCACGGCTTCTCGCTCATGATTGGTTCTGCACTGGCCTGCCTGCAAACAAATCCGCTCTCGCCGATGCCTTCAAATCCAAGGGGGTACAGGCTCCGCGGGATTCTCGGCTGGGTAGGCCTGGGCGGGATGATTGCATCCTTCTTTTTAGTGTCGGATTCATCTAAAGCCACCTATCCATTCCTCACCGTTGCGGTATGTCTATGCTCAGGGGCCACCATTGCGTCCCTGGCGCAAGAGACCGCTCCCGGAGCGCGAGCATCCAGAGTGCTGGCTCAGGTATTGGACGTAAAACCGCTGCGGTGGTTGGGAGAACGTTCCTACAGCCTCTACTTGTGGCATTGGCCAGTGCTCGTAATCATGCGTCAAGCCTTCCCCTCCACGCAGATCTGGGTTCTCGCCCTCGTCGTAGCCGGACTGTCGATCCTCGTAGCGGCCGTTTCCTACACGTATGTAGAGACTCCCATGCGTAAAGAAGGGATCATGGCTGTCCTCTCCAGGTGGCTATACCTACGCAGCTCCTCCCGTTACGGCGACCTTTCTAGGTACGTGGCGTGGGGTGTGGCTGCAGCGACACTAATTGGAGTAAGCACCGTCGTCATGATCCAACCGCCAAAGAGCTCGGCGCAGATCGCGGTAGAGAAGGGGAAGGTGGCAGCTAGGCCAACTCCGAAGCCGAAGCCGGCCCCACCAGATCTAGGCGACAACCAACCGGTAGGCGGCAATATCACCGTCATTGGAGACTCGGTGACGTTAGCATCTTTGCAACCGCTACAAGAAACGTTCCCCGGCGCCCTCGTCGACGCAGAAGTGTCGCGACACTGGGACGATGGGGTAGCGCTAATAGACCAGTACAAGGCAGAACAGAGCCTGGGTAGGTGGGTAGTGCTGTCGCTCGCAACGAACGGTACCGTCACCACGGACAACCTAAACGCGGCGCTGGCACAGCTTGGACCGGAGCGCCGCCTAGTGCTTGTCACCGGATTTGGTCCGCAGTACCAGTCCGAACAGTGGATCGATCAAAATAATGCAAACATCCTTGCCTTCGGCAAAGCACATCCAGACAGAGTGGTAGTTGTCCGTTGGGATGAGGCGATAAAGGCACATACTGACTGGCTTGCCGGCGACTACATCCATCCGGACGAGGACGGAGCAAAGCTTTGGCGCGACACCCTGGTGGGCGCCCTCAAGTCCTTCCCCGGTGTGAAACAGGTGGGCGGGGCCCCCAAGAAATGACACGACCAGTTAGGATTGTTCATTTGGACGTGGGAAACTAGAAGTGACTACGCATATTAAGGAGGCCGCGTGAGCGCGCAAAAAGGAAAGTTGGACCCCCAGATTTCCCCGGCGAAGACTGACCCTTCGCTCATTCGTAACTTCTGCATTATTGCCCATATTGATCACGGTAAGTCCACTCTTGCCGACCGGATGCTCCAGCTATCTGGCGTAGTTGAAACGCGAGAAATGCGTGATCAGTACCTGGACCGCATGGATATTGAGCGCGAGCGAGGCATCACTATCAAGTCGCAGGCCGTGCGCATGCCCTGGAAGGTAGATGGCCATCCCTACGCCCTCAACATGATCGATACGCCCGGACACGTGGACTTTTCCTACGAAGTTTCCCGGTCACTGGCAGCCTGCGAGGGAGCGGTCTTGCTGGTAGACGCTGCCCAGGGGATCCAGGCACAGACCTTGGCAAATCTGTACATGGCAATGGAACACGATCTGCAGATCATTCCTGTGCTGAACAAGATTGACCTTCCTGCCGCCCAGCCTGAACAGCAGGCTGAAGAAATTGCTGGCCTGATCGGATGCGACCCATCCGAGGTACTAAAGGTGTCAGCAAAGACCGGCGAGGGCGTCGCAGAATTGCTGGACAAGATAGTTTCTGATGTCCCCGCTCCTAGGGGGAATGCGGACGCTCCCGCCCGGGCCCTGATCTTTGACTCCGTCTATGACATTTACAGGGGCGTAGTTACCTATGTGCGCGTCGTAGACGGGTCGCTCAAACCGCGGCAAATAGTCAAGATGATGTCTACTTCTACGACTCATGAGCTGCTAGAGATAGGTGTTATTTCGCCCGATCCTATTCCCAGTGAAGGATTAGGTGTGGGTGAGGTAGGCTACCTGATCACCGGCGTGAAAGATGTACGTCAATCCAGGGTCGGTGACACGGTTACCGACGCCCACGCTGGGGCGAGCGAGCCACTATCCGGCTACCAGGATCCCAAGCCCATGGTTTTCTCGGGGATCTACCCGATTGACGGGTCGGATTTTCCGGCCTTACGAGAAGGGCTAGACAAGTTGCGTCTAAACGATGCTGCCTTATCGTACGAGCCGGAAACTTCTGCAGCACTAGGCTTTGGCTTCCGCTGCGGCTTCCTGGGGCTGTTGCACCTAGAGATCATCCGCGAGCGCATCGAACGAGAAGCGGGCATATCGATTATTGCCACAGCGCCTTCTGTTGTTTATAACGTCATTACCGAGGACGGTACTCACGTTCAGGTCACGAACCCGTCCGAGTATCCGGATGGGAAACTTCGAGAAGTTCGCGAGCCCGTGGTAAATGCGACTATCCTTACGCCCTCGGAATTCGTGGGAGCGGTGATGGAGCTTTGTCAGGGGCGCCGCGGTGTCATGAAGGGGATGGACTACCTATCTCCAGAGAGGGTAGAGATTCACTACACGCTGCCGTTGGCCGAGATTGTGTTGGACTTCTTCGACCAACTCAAGTCCCGTACCAAGGGCTATGCCTCCCTGGACTATGACGTCGAGGGCGAACAGGTAGCAGACCTGGTGAAGGTAGACATTTTGCTAAATGGCGATGGGGTAGATGCGTTTAGTGCCATTGTGCATCGCGACAATGCTTACGCCTACGGCGTGAAGATGACGAAGAAGCTGAAGGAATTGATTCCTCGCCAGCAATTTGAAATTCCTGTGCAGGCAGCGGTTGGGGCGCGAGTCATTGCTCGCGAAACTATCAAGGCACTGCGCAAAGACATGCTGGCTAAGTGCTACGGCGGCGACATTTCCAGAAAGCGAAAATTGTTGGAGAAGCAGAAGGAAGGTAAGAAGCGGATGAAGGCTATCGGCAGCGTGGATGTGCCGCAGGATGCCTTTATTGCTGCGCTAACTTCTGATGCGGAGGCTAAGTGAGTCCCGCAAAGAATTCTCCGGACCCTGGAAGGTTCATGGCACGTACGAAGTCCTTCACTAGGCGCGGCAGGTCCTTGGAAGGGGCGCTCGCGCGGGCGTGGGAAGAAAGCGGTGACTTCATTGTGCCTGTGCGCCGCGGTGAGGGGTACACAACGGTTGCTGAAGACCACGAACCACTTGATTTTGAGGCTCTCTTTGGGCGCAAGGCGCCGCTGGTAGTCGAGATTGGTTCGGGCACTGGGGATCAGATCCTGACGGCAGCTAGAAAGAATCCGCAGAACAACTATCTTGCCTTTGAGGTCTGGGTACCGGGAATTGCGAAGGCCCTAAATAAACTGGACGGGCTTACCAACGTGCGGTTTGTGGAAGCTGACGTGGCCCAGGCTGGTCCTCTTTTGCTTTCACCTTCTTCGGTGTCGGAACTGTGGACATTTTTCCCGGATCCGTGGCGAAAATCCCGGCACCACAAGCGGCGGCTTGTACAGACGGAGTTCGCCACTCAGGTAGCCACTTGGTTGGTGCCCGGTGGGCGCTGGCGTCTGGCTACGGATTGGAACGACTACGCCTGGTGGATGCGAGACGTAATCGAATCCGTCCCCGTGCTGCGCAACGAATATGCCGGGCAGAATCCCGATCTGGACGATCCAGCGGGCAACAGGGGAGGATTTGCTCCGCGCTATGATGGCCGCATCATGACTACCTTCGAAAACAAGGGACTGCAGGCGGGACGCACAGTGCACGATCTGGTTGCGGTCCGTGACTAGACCATTTTCGGCCTACGTTCACGTCCCATTCTGCCGGGCAAGATGCGGTTACTGCGATTTCAACACTTACGTCGCCGACTTCGGACCGGGAGCGAACCGGACAACTTTCGACCAAAGCGTCGCCCTCGAAATTGGGCGCGCGAAAGCGCATCTAGGGCCTAGGCAACTGCAGACTGTATTCTTTGGAGGCGGCACTCCTACAATGCTTCCGGCTGCGGCATTGGCGAGTATCCTCAGTGAGTTGGATTCGGCTTTCCCGCTCGCCTCGAAGGCAGAGGTAACAACCGAGGCAAACCCCGAAACTGTAAGTCGCGATGATCTATTCCAACTAGCGAAGGCCGGCTTTACTAGGGTGAGTTTCGGCATGCAATCTGCCGTCCCAAGAGTATTAGCTACCCTGGATCGCACCCACCGTCCCGAGCGCGTGCCTCAGGTCGTCCAGTGGGCAAAGGAAGCTAACTTTGCAGTAAGCCTGGACCTAATCTACGGCGCCCCAGGCGAGAGCATTGAAGATTGGAATGCCTCCCTGGATGCGGTAATAGGCATGGACGTAGACCACGTGAGTTGCTACGCCCTCGTCATAGAGGGCGGCACAAAAATGGCGAACGACCTGCGTCACGGTAAGATCGCGCCGGTCGATCAAGATGTGCAGGCAGAAAAATATCGCCTAGCCGACGCCCGCCTTTCCGACGCTGGTTTTAGATGGTACGAAATCTCGAACTGGGCCCGCCCGAAAGAGGGCGAAGAACACAAGGTTAGTACCGAGCTAGAAAACGCATGCAAACACAATCTGGCATACTGGCGAAACTGGGATTGGTGGGGATTTGGCCCCGGCGCCCACTCCCACCTGGCAGATCGTCGGTTCTGGAACGTTAAACACCCGCTGGCTTACGCAAACGCGCTGCGGCAAGGGCGGTCTACGGTACTTGGAGAAGAGCGGCTAGATGCAACCACGAAAGAACTAGAACGAATAATGCTGGGCGTACGCATCTCGGAAGGACTTCCCAAAGCAGACGTGTCTGCCGCAGGACTTTCGCGATGCCGCGAACTGGGATGGGTAGACGAGTACGCCCTGAAACAAGGACGGGTAGTGGCAACATTGCAAGGGCGACTCATGGCCGACTCAATGACGCTCACGCTGTTGGGAAGCTAAGGGCAGGTCACAAAATCGATCAGTGCTTCCACCTTGCCCAACAAAGCTGGCTCCAAGTCCTTGTACGTGCGCACAGTACGCAAAATCCGCTTCCAGCCCTGAGCAATGTCGGCCTGAGTTGAATGCGGCCAACCCAAGGCGGCGAGGGTCCCCTTCTTGATATCTGTTGTCTTTGGAATATTCGGCCAGGCGCGCAACCCCAACCGGGCCGGCTTCACCGCCTGCCAGATGTCAACAAATGGGTGCCCCAATACCAGTACCGAATCGGGATATTTCCTGCCAATACTAGCGGCAATACGTGATTCCTTTGATCCTGCCACCAAATGGTCCACTAACACGCCCGCCTTTCGGGAGGGGGAGGGTGAAAAAGCGGAAAGTACGCACTCCAAGTTGTCTACGCCCTCAAGAAGTTCAACCACTACACCTTCATGGCGCAAATCATCGCCCCAAATGTGCTCTACCAACTCGGCGTCATGCTTTCCCTCCACCCAAATTCTGGAGGCCTTAGCAACCTTGGCGGGCTCAGGGGCGAGCGCATAGGAGCCGGAATTAGTAAGCTTGCGCCCCGTAGAAGAGCGGAGGCCGCTCTGGCGCGTCTTAGCTACCGGCACGAGTGTCACAGGCTTGCCATCAATCCAATAACCCGGCCCCAGCGGGAAGGAACGCACGCGCCCTTTCGCATCTTCTAGCTCCACCACGTGCATGCCCCCAATTTTCTGGGTACGCAAGATGGCGCCAACCCACCCGGACTCCACGTCCTCGACAACCAATCCCACCTTGGCGGGAACTTCGGTAGAGGTGGGCCTTCGGTGAGGATCATTTGCTAAAACGTCGCTGCCATATCTGTCGAACACGCCCTAAATCCTATTAGAAATAACCGAAAAGAGCGCACCTGCCAACGCGGTTAGTATTAATCGCTTCTAATGTGGCACAATCGATATATACGCATTCGGGGTCAGTGAAAGTCTGAACCGGCGGTTATAGTCCGCGACCCGCTAAGGCGGTTGAGCTGGTGAAATTCCGGCACCGACGGTAAAAGTCCGGAAGGGAGAATGTTACACGCCTAAGCAAGTCGCGCTTGGGCGTACGCCCCCTATGCAAGAAAGGGGGAAAATGATAAACACCGCGTTAGCCAGAGCAATCACTCTGGCAGAAAAAGGGCCACAATTCGGGCCCAATCCACGCGTCGGCTGCGTAATCTACAGCGAGAAGGAAATCCTCGCTGAAGGATTCCATCGTGGCAGCGGTAGCGCTCACGCAGAAGTAGCTGCTATCCAAGACGCCCACCAAAGAGGCAAGTGCGTGCGCGGCGCTACCGCTCTAGTGACGCTAGAACCATGCAACCACACCGGGAAAACCGGCCCATGCTCGCACGCCCTACTTGCAGCTGGGATCAGCCGAGTCATATATGCCCAGGCAGATCCCAACCCCGTGGCTGCGGGAGGAGCTGCCTACCTGCAAAGCCATGGCATAGAAGTGGCCACCGCGCTCGCGGCGGGTGCAGACCAAGGATTGGTAGCTAGGGCACAGGCGATCACTGCTGCCTGGCGCACAGTTCAAAAACGAGGCCGAGCCTGGGTTATCGCGAAAGTAGCCCAAACCCTAGATGGCAAAGTAGCTGCCAGCGACGGCACCTCGAAGTGGATTACCGGCCCGCAGGCTCGCGAGCACGGCCACCAGATTCGTGCGACGGTTGATGCGATCTGTGTCGGTACCGGAACGTACCTGACAGATTCGCCCCAGTTATCGGCGCGGCCAGCAAATGTGAAGGACCCACACCAACCGAAGAAATTCGTCATTGGCAACACAGATCTGTCACTGCCTGCCCAGTTCACTCAGGTACGCACGCATGACCTGCGTACCTTCTTTGAAGACATGTTCAAACAGGGCAATACCCGGATTCTGCTCGAAGGCGGACCGACGCTAGTAAGCGCCGCCCTCAAAGAAGGTCTGGTGGATGAACTGCACGTTTATACAGCACCTAAATTGCTAGGCGAGGGCAAAGCCTCCTTCGCAGATTTAGGCATAACAACGGTGGCAGACGCCATCGACGCAAAGGCAACGATCACGCAGCTGGGACCGGACTGGCTAGTGTGCCTCGCCCTCACGGAGTAGGAAAATGTTTACAGGATTAGTAGAAGCAACAGGGAAAATACTGGCCGTTACCGACAACGAGGGCGGCAAACGCATCAAGATAAGCGCACCGTTCGCGTCATCTTTGAGCTACGGGGAGTCTGTGGCGGTAAATGGCGTGTGCCTGACAGTGGTCGATTTTGCTGAAGACGGATTCACTGCTGACGTCATGCCAGAGACGCTGCGAGCATCCAACCTCGCAGAAGTAGAAAAAGGGCAAGTTGTGAACCTAGAACGCGCCCTCAGCCTTCAGGATCGCCTAGGTGGCCACCTGGTTCAAGGACACGTCGATGGAGTAGGCAAATTAGTTACTAGGCGCCGTGGGCAGCGATGGGACGAGCTCACCTTCTCTCTGCCGACCGAGCTGGCAAGGTATGTCGCGCGAAAGGGATCAATCACGATCAATGGGGTATCGCTCACCGTGACTGAGGCGGGCGAAGCCTCCTTCGGGGTAGCGCTGATTCCAACCACTATGCGTGAAACCAACATGGGACTGCTTGAAGAGGGCGACGCAGTCAACCTGGAAACTGATGTTATTGCAAAATATGTTGCCCGTCTGGGAGGATACGATGACTGAATTTCGTGTTGCCTTGGAAGAGGCTTTAGAAGAACTACGTAAGGGCAAGCCGATCCTGGTAGCGGACGATGCGGACCGCGAAAATGAGGTCGATGCGATATTTGCTGCTGAGACCGCTACTCCCTCGACAACCGCGTGGGTGATCAGGCATTCCTCCGGATACCTGTGCGCGCCAATGACTAATGACCGAGCCGATGCTTTAGAGCTGCCGGTTATGGTCGAGCAAAACGAAGATTCTTTGCGGACTACCTACACGATCACCTGTGACGCCGCTAGCGGGGTCACCACAGGCATTTCTGCGGCTGATCGGACAACGACGCTGCGAGCGTTGGCGCGCAAAGAGCCTGATCCGCGAGCACTAATAAGGCCTGGTCATGTGGTGCCGCTAAGAGCCCGAGATGGGGGAGTCCTGGAGCGTAGTGGACATACTGAAGCTGCAGTTGACCTGACTAGGTTGGCAGGCTTGGTGCCGGTAGCCGGAATCTGCGAGTTGGTCAATGATGACGGCACTATGATGCGCCTGCCGCAGGCGCGCAAGCTGGCTGAGGAATACTCACTAAAGGTAATCACTATTGCCGATCTGGTTACTTTTAGAAGGCAAAGTGAATCTGCCGGAGAAGCGGGGGTGGCTCCCGTGGAAGCTGCCCCTCGAGTTGAGCGAATTGCGCAGGCGAAATTGCCCACTGATTTTGGCGAATTCACCATCACCTCGTATCGCGATCTTACTACCGGTGCCGAACATGTAGCGCTGGTGCCTGTAAAGAAAAGTGAGCATCTGCCGCTTGTGCGGGTGCACTCAGAATGTCTGACTGGGGATGCTTTTGGCTCGAAACGGTGCGACTGCGGTCCGCAGCTGCACGAAGCCATGCTGCAGGTGGCTAACGAGGGTGGGGCGATTGTCTATTTGCGTGGCCACGAAGGGCGCGGCATAGGACTATCCGAGAAGGTGCGTGCATATCGCCTCCAAGATGAGGGCGAAGATACGGCTCAGGCGAATCTATCGCTTGGTTGGCCTGTAGATATGCGTGAATATGGCGCTGCCGCCGCGATCTTGGAAGATCTGGGAATTACTCAAATTCGCCTACTCACCAATAATCCCGACAAAGTGAGGCTCGATACCTCCCGAGTAGAGGTGAAAGAGGTAGTACCTCTTGTAGTTGGGGTAGGACCAGAAAATATTGAGTATTTGCGGACCAAAGTTAGGTTGGGTCACACCCTAAACCTGGATTCTTTTTCGATGGAAGGACAAAAATAATGGCAGGAAGTGGAATCCCCTCTCTGAAGGTTGATGGGAAGGGCCTGAAAGTTACCATTGTGGCGGCACAGTGGCATAAGCAAGTAATGGATGGTCTTATCGAGGGCGCCAAGCGTGCGTGTGCAGACGCCGGTGCGCAGGCAATGACAGTACGAGTACCCGGCTCTTTTGAGTTGCCGTTGGCATGCAAGACTGCGGCACAGAAGGCGGATGCGGTAGTCGCCCTCGGCGTGGTAATCCGGGGTGGCACCCCACACTTTGATTATGTCTGTGAGGCGGCTACCAACGGGCTAACGCAGGCGTCGCTGCTAACTGGCACTCCAATCGGGTTTGGGGTTCTTACCTGCGACAACGAACAGCAGGCGCTGGATCGGGCGGGACTGGAAGGTTCCGCCGAAGATAAGGGGTATGAAGCTGCTGAGGCGGCAATGGCGATGGTGGCCACTTTAGAGCAGGTAGGTGCCTAGCTCTCGCCCGCAGTGAAATAAATGTGCCCAGGTGGTAGCTGGGGGCCTCGACCGCGTAAGATTAGCAGTCGAGGCCCCCGGGTGCTAAAAGGAGATGAGGATATGGGTAGCTCTCGCCAGCTGCAGGTTCTAAGCGCCATCGTCTCCGACTACGTAAACAACAGGGAACCGGTGGGATCGAAGGCTCTGGTTGAACGCTACGATTTGGGTGTTTCTTCAGCTACTATCCGCAACGATATGGCGGCACTGGAAGAAGCCGGTTACATCTACCAACCACACACTTCTGCTGGGCGAGTCCCGACCGACAAGGGGTATCGGGCTTTCGTCGACCAGATCGCACATTTGAAGCCGCTTTCAAAACCGGAACGCACCGCCATTGAGAAGTTGCTCGCTGGGGCAGTCGATATTGACGACGTCATGGAACGAACGGTGCGGGTCCTGGCACAACTAACTAGGCAGGTGGCGGTCGTGCAGTATCCGTCTATGCACCGCGACAAACTTCGCCACCTTGAGGTTGTGCCAATTGCAAGCCGATATGTTTTGCTCGTAGTAATTACCGAGGTGGGCCGGGTAGAACAGCATCCGCTCGAGGTACCGGAGCAAGTAAATCCCGCCCAGTTGACGGCCGCGGCAGCCTGGATCAACCAGACTTTTGCTGGCAAGGGTTCAACCGAATTAGAAGAGGGCAAGGAACTAGTATCTGCGCTTCCGCCCGAAGTAGCTGGACTGGTTGCCCTTATCATAGATGCCCTGTTGGTGGCTTTACCTACTGCCGAAGATCGGATCGTAATGGCGGGCACGGCAAACCTAGCTCGGGCTGGCACCGATTTCGCACACACTATTGGCCCTGTTTTGGACGCTCTCGAAGAACAGGTGGCTCTGCTCAGGTTGTTTGCTGAAATGGAGCAGGGTAGTGTTGCTGTCTCGATTGGCTCTGAGAACCGCCATGATGGTCTTTCTGAGGCCTCGGTGGTAAGCGGAACATACGGAAGCGAGGACGGACTGACTGCCCACGTGGGGGTAGTTGGTCCAACTCGAATGGATTACCCGGGAACGATGCGTTCTGTAGGAGCGATTTCCCGGTACCTGACACATTTCCTATCCAACTGAAAGGAATAACGGTTGAAGGACTACTACGAAGTACTGGGAGTGCCGCGTGATGCCTCACCAGAGCAAATCAAGCGTGCCTACCGCAAGCTTGCTCGTAAGCTTCACCCGGACGTTGCAGGTCCTGGTCATGAAGAGGACTTCAAAGAGGTTTCAGTAGCCTATGAAACCCTGTCTGATCCGTCCCGGCGGCGCAAGTACGACATGGGAGGCGACACCGGCAATTTCGGTGACGCATTCGGCGGTTTTTCAGACATTTTTGAAACCTTCTTCGGTAGTGGTGGGGCCGCTAGCGCAGGGACTGGCCCCGTGCCCCGAGGGCGGCGTGGACAAGATTCCCTTACCGTTGTCGAAGCCAGCCTGGCAGATGTTACTTTCGGCGCCACTAAGGATGTCGAGATCAATACTGCTGAGGTGTGCTCGAACTGCGATGGTTCCTGTTGTAAGCCCGGTACTTCGCCTCGGAAATGCGAGACCTGTGGAGGACGAGGGGCTGTGCAGCGTACTGTGCGTTCCTTCTTGGGGCAGATGGTCACCTCGGCTCCCTGTGCATCCTGCCAGGGGCATGGCACGATCATTCCCGATCCGTGCCCAGAATGTGCCGGGGAAGGACGGATCCGCACTAAGAAGACGATCAAGTTGGATATTCCTGCCGGAGTCGAGCACGGTACTCGCATTCGTATGGCAGGACGCGGCGAGGTCGGCCCTGGCGGCGGTCCGGCGGGAGACCTCTATTTCGAGATCCATGAGCAGCCTCACCCGGTGTTCAAGCGGCAGGGCGACGAGCTACACACAGAGGTGAGGGTGCCAATGACTGCTGCGGCGCTCGGGACCACCTTCACGCTTACCACTCTTGACGGCGACAAAGAACTGACGCTCGAACCGGGAACGCAACCGGGCGAAGACGTGCTCATGCGCGGACTCGGCGTCACCCACCTGCGGCGTTCTACTAGAGGAAATCTTCACGTACATATAAACGTTGAAGTGCCGAAGCACTTGAACGAAGAGCAGCGGGAATTGCTCAAGCAGCTCGCGCAGCTACGCGGTGAAGAAAAGATAATCGCCGAGGGCGAGGACACGGGCATGTTTGCTAAGTTGCGTGACAGGTTCACTCGATGAGCCTGCAATCTTTCCTTTTCCCGCACACCGATGAGTTGGTTGAGGGAGCCACTGTAGGTTTGGCTGGCGAGGAAGGTCATCACGCCGCCTCCGTGATGCGAATCCGCCCGGGCGAGGAAATCTTTCTGGTAGATGGGAAGGGGCGGCGCGCTCGCGGCGAGGTCCTTCAGGCCAGCAAGAATCAGGTGCAGGTCAAGGTCTTGGCTACTGTGAACGAGGCATTTCCGGGTAAACAAATCACCCTGGTGCAGGCTCTAGCCAAGGGTGGGCGAGACGAGATGAGTATCGAGACCGCCACCGAGCTGGATGTCTTCGCGGTGATTCCGTGGCAGGCCGATAGGTCCACTGTGCGATGGAATGGGCCAAAGGTTGAAAAAGGAGTGCGCAAGTGGCAAGCCAAGGTAGCGGCAGCTACCAAGCAATCTAGACGTTCTTACATCCCCGAAGTCGCTTCCCTTGTGGGCACTAAGGCACTGGCCAAGCAGATAGAGGAAGCGGTAGCAAATAACACCTTGGTGCTGCTCCTACACGAAGAGGCCGAGACGCCCTTGATGCAACAGCCGCTCCAAGAAGCTGATCGTATATGGTTGATAGTTGGCCCAGAGGGAGGCATAGGACAGGCAGAAACCGAGCTGCTTGTAAAAAGTGGCGCTCGCACTTGCAAATTAGGGAGCACAATTTTACGCACCTCAAGTGCCGGGCCCGCAGCACTGGCTTATATTGCCGGTACGTGCGGGGCATGGAACAGTTAAGATAGTTCCAGAGCAAGGAGGAACCCTGAGCACTATAACCATCCCGGAGGGACTAGCTCCGGTAACACTTTTCGGCGCTGGCGATAGCGCACTTAGAGCAATAGAAGACGGCATGCCGAGTGTCGATATTCGGGTGCAAGATCGCACGATCCACGTGGAAGGGCCTGCCGGCGTGGTGCAGGCGGTGACCGCACTTTTTGAGGAGTTAATTTCGCTTGCCGAATCCGGTTCTCCTTTGGGGCCCGATGAGGTGGCGCACGCGGTTTCGCTGTTGCAAGCTTCCCAAGAGAAGCAGGCTACCGTTTCCGCGGCTGTTCTTTCTGCGCGTGGCCACGCAATTCGTCCTCGAAGCGAGACGCAGGCCAAGTACGTGCGGGCAATGGACGAGTCGACTGTGGTGTTCGGGATCGGCCCGGCGGGTACTGGCAAAACCTACCTGGCAATGGCTAAAGCAGTACAGCAACTGCTCGATGGGGTAGTACGACGCATTATTGTTACGCGTCCTGCCGTCGAGGCCGGAGAGTCGTTGGGATTCTTGCCTGGCTCGCTTACCGAGAAGGTGGATCCGTATCTACGCCCAGTTTATGATGCGCTCGGGGATATGCTTGAGCCCGAAACCTTGGTTGAACTGCGTGAGTCGGGCACTATCGAGGTGGCACCGCTGGCTTACATGCGCGGGCGTACTCTAAACGATGCCTTCATCATCCTTGATGAGGCGCAAAATACCACCAAGATGCAGATGAAGATGTTCTTGACCAGGCTTGGGTTTAACTCGACCATGGTGATCACAGGAGATCCGACCCAGGTCGATCTTCCCAAGGGCAACCTGTCAGGTTTAGTGGATGCGGTGAACGTGTTGGCCGGGATTGACGGCATCGAGTTTTGTAAATTCTCCAGTGCGGATGTAGTGCGCCACGCCACTGTCAGGGCCATTATTGACGCCTACGATCGGCGAGACAGTGCTAAAGAGAGGCTGAAGCATGAGTACTGAGGTATGTAACGAAACCTCCTACGAGGTCGACGAAGCAGAGTTTGCTGCGCTAGCAGCGTTCGTGTTGCAGAAGATGCATGTCTCTTCCAGTGCGGAACTGTCTATCATGTTCATTGATCCTGAACCCATGGAGGAATTGCACGTGCGGTGGCTGGGTCTGGAAGGGCCAACGGACGTGATGAGCTTCCCAATGGATGAGCTGCGCCCCGGCACCGCTGAAGATCCCACTGAGGCAGGGATTTTGGGGGATATTGTGCTGTGCCCCCAAGTTGCCGAAAAGCAGGCTAGCGCTGCCGGACACTCGACTACCGAGGAAATGCTCCTACTGACCGTCCACGGCATTTTGCATCTGCTTGGATATGACCATGCTGAAGAAGAGGAAAAGAAGGTCATGTTTGGCCTGCAGCGGAAGTTGCTGCTTACTTTCCTAGCGGAGAAAGATTGAAGGAAGTAATTTGGCTGGGCGTACTAGCCCTAGTTTGCCTAGTTCTTACCGGATTCTTCTCGGCCGCAGAGACTTCATTCTTACGCCTGTCTAGGGCAAGAGTTGAGGACCTTGTAGAGGACGGACGCGAGGGCGCCGAGGTCGTGCGGAAGATTATCGAGCACAAGGCGTTGTCGCTTACTGCAACCAGGGGAATGCGCATCATATTCTCTACTTTGGCGACCGTCATTATTGTGCTCGCTGTTAATTTTCCGTGGTGGCCTACCTGGGTGCGGATTCTAGTAGCAGTGCTAATTTCGGCGGGAGCAGCCTGGCTCATCTCCGGGTTGTTCGGTGATTCCGTTGGCAGTCGCAATCCGGAATCTGTAGCCCTTCTGGCTGCGAAGCCGGTGTGGGCCGCGACCTATCTGCTTGCCCCTGCGACCAAGGCTTACCTGTGGCTTCGCCCCGAGTCTGCCCTTACTGAGGCAGAGGCGCGCCAGGTAATGGCCGACGATCTTCGCGAGATGGTAGACGAGATGGGCGAGGAAGAAAGCCTCGAGATCGAGGACGAGGATCGCGAACTTTTGCGATCTGTCTTTGAGCTGGGAACTACCTTGGTACGCGAGATAATGGTCCCTCGCACCGAAATGATTACGGTAGATAAGGACACGCCGGCTTACAAAGCAATGAGCCTTTTTGTGAAGTCTGGGTTCTCGCGTCTTCCAGTTACCGGTGAAGACACCGACGATGTGCGGGGAGTGCTGGTACTGAAGGATCTCTTGGGCAGGGTTCACCGGCATAGTGAATCCAAACAGGCGCCGGTTCACACAATGATGCGCCCCATATTGTTTGTTCCCGAGACGGTTTTACTCGATAACCTGTTACGGCAAATGCAGGCCTCTGGCGACCATATTGCGATGCTGGTAGACGAGTACGGAGGGATTTCCGGCCTCGTCACCCTCGAGGATCTAATTGAAGAGGTTGTGGGCGACGTTACCGATGAGCACGACCATTCCAAGGCGGAACCGCGCCAGCTTGCTCCCGACACTTGGGAGGTTCCGGCAAACTTCCCGTTGGATGATTTAGGCGAGCTATTCGACTTGGAAATTGAAGATGAAGACGTAGACACCGCGGCGGGATTGTTGGCAAAGGCACTAGGGAAAGTGCCACTGGCCGGTGCCAGTGCCCCCGCGCAGGGGCTAGACTTGACAGCTGGTGAAGCAACTGGGCGACGCCGCACCATTACTACTGTGATCGCACGGTGTAGAAACGAGGACAAGTGACTGATTTTCCATCTGACGAAGAGCTAATGGCTGGCCCTTCCGCTGTAGAGGGAATGTCTCTACCGCAGACGCCAGAGGACTTTGTAGCCGGTTTTGCGACGATCGTCGGGCGTCCTAACGTTGGCAAGTCCACACTTACCAATGCGATCGTAGGCAAGAAGATAGCCATTACCTCGATGCGTCCAGAAACGACCAGGCATACCGTGCGTGGGGTACACACCAGCGACGAAGGCCAGCTCGTGTTGCTGGATACTCCCGGTTACCACCGCCCTCGAACCCTGCTGGGCAAGCGCCTCAACGATCAGGTGCGCGAGGCACTAACGCAGGTCGACTTGGTATTCTTCTGTATCCCGGCTGATCAGAAGATTGGTCCGGGTGACCGTTTTATCGCGCGCGAGTTGAAATCGGTGAAGGTGCCGGTAATAGCCGTGGTAACCAAGTCTGATCTGGTGGGTCCAGAGCGGCTGCTACCTCAGATTGATGCTGTCTCGAAGTTGGGGGATTGGGCCGAGATCGTGCCCACCTCGGCAGCCAAGGGGAGGCAGGTTGACGACCTGATCTCGGTTGCCATGAAATATTTGCCAAAATCGATGCCGCTGTACCCCTTGGATGCCAAGTCGGATGAATCTGACAACACGATGATCGCGGAGTTTATTCGCGAAGCTGCGCTAGAGGGGATGCGCGAGGAGCTGCCTCACTCTCTAGCAGTCCAGGTGGAAGAGGTAATTGAGCGCAAGCCGGTAAAAGGGCAGAAGAAGCCGCCGCTGCTCGACATCCACGTCAACATGTACGTAGAACGAGACTCCCAGAAGGCAATAATCATTGGCAAGGGAGGCTCACGGCTGAAGTGGATCGGGTCGAACGCTAGGCAGAACATCGAAGAGTATTTGAATCGGCGGGTTTATCTTGATCTGCATGTTCGCACTGCTAAAGATTGGCAGTCCGATCCGAAGATGTTAGGTAGGCTCGGCCTTTAGTGTCAAAAGGCGGACTTTAGCAATCCAATACATAAAGTGGTGTTAGTTTTTACTTTATGAGGTTGTTCCTTCTGCTTAGTTGCCGCGGCGAGTCCTGATGTGCCGGTTCCTCGTCGTGGAGTTAGCCGTACCGGCGAAACGACTATGTGGAAGTGAATACTAATGCGAACGACCGGGAGAAGCTCTACCCAACAACCTTCGGCCATGCCGGTATCTAAATACCGTCCTGCCAGTGAGACTAACCCACTGTCTCTGCCCGATAGGACGTGGCCGGCCAAGACGATCACTAAGGCTCCAAGGTGGCTATCGACGGATTTGCGCGATGGCAACCAGGCACTTATCGAACCGATGTCGCCGGAGCAAAAGCGAAAGATGTTCTCGCTGCTTGTGAACATGGGCTTCAAAGAAATCGAGATCGGTTTCCCTGCGGCTTCGCAGACAGATTTTGACTTTGTACGTTCCTTGGTAAAGGACAGTGCAGTACCAGAGGACGTGACAGTCTCTGTTCTGACTCAATCTAGGGCAGATCTGATTGACCGCACTTTTGATGCAATCGATGGTCTGCCGAGGGCGACTGTGCACCTCTACAATGCCATCTCCCCATTGTTTCGCGAGGTAGTTTTCAAGAATTCGAAACAGGCTACGGTGGATTTGGCCGTTACTGGGGCCCAGCAGATAATCGCTACGGCAGAGAAGCGACTTAGCGAGGAGACGATTTTCGGCTTTGAGTATTCTCCTGAAATTTTCGTGGATGCCGAGATCGATTTTGCCCTGGAAATTTGTAATGCCGTTACGGGAGTGTGGCACCCCGATGCGGATAGGGAATTGATAATAAACCTTCCGGCTACTGTGGAACGTACGAGCCCTAACGTGTTTGCGGACCGGGTTGAGTATATGAGTCGGAATTTGGCTCACCGGGAGCACATCGCCCTCTCTGTTCATACTCATAATGACCGCGGCAGTGCTGTTGCTGCCGCTGAGCTGGCAATTATGGCGGGAGCCGATCGCGTTGAAGGATGCCTCGCTGGGCAGGGGGAGCGCACGGGGAACGTTGATCTAGTCACCCTTGCTATGAATTTGTTTAGTTCGGGCGTGGATCCAATGCTCGATCTGTCGAATATCGACGAGGTAAGGCGAACTGTAGAGCACTGTACAGGGATGCGGGTGCCGGATCGTGCTCCCTACATGGGGGACTTGGTCTACACGTCGTTCTCGGGCTCGCACCAAGACGCGATTAAGAAGGGCTTTGCGGCGCGAAAGGACCAGCTTGCTAAAGCCGGCTCTGAAGAGGACGTGCCCTGGCAAATCCCGTATTTACCCATCGATCCGCATGACGTGGGTAGGTCCTATGAGGCGGTAGTGCGGGTCAACTCGCAGTCCGGCAAGGGCGGGGTGGCCTACGTCATGGCTTCGAAGTTCAACATCGACATGCCGCGCCGGCTCCAGATTGAATTTTCCCGGATTATTCAGCGGCATACTGACACTTATGGCGGCGAGATTGACCCCGACGCAATGTGGAACATTTTTGTCGATGAATATCTGCCGTATGGTGCGGCTAAGGATGAAAGCGTGCGCCCGTGGGGTAGATTTGCGCTGCGGGCAGCTTCATCTATCACGTTTACTGACGGCAATGACGAGGTTGTAGAGGTCACCTGTGACTATACGGACGAGGGAATTCCTTGCAGTATTACCTCTCGTGGCAATGGTCCCATTGATGCGTTCTGCCGTGGATTTGGCGAGGAGGGAATTGCAGTTCACGTGCTCGACTATTTCGAACACGCAATGTCTTCTGGCCATGACGCGGTTGCAGCCGCATTTGTCGAGGCTGACGTAGATGGGCAGGTGCTGTGGGGAGTCGGCATTGATCCGTCTATTACCAGGGCTTCTTATAAGGCCATTATCTCGGCAGTGAACCGTTCACTGCGTTAAACAGTTGTGGGGCCCGAGGGCCCCACAACATGTAGCTGATTGCTATTCAGCCGGTGCTAGTTTCTGTCCGGCGTGGATGTGCCTTGAGATCCATGGGGACAAGGCTGCAAGAACCACGGCAAGAACGACTGCGATGCCGCCGACAACCAGGAACATCTGGTGTGCCGGCAACTCGCCGGTAGCCTTGAGCACCTGGGCACCAATTGACTGTCCGGCTGCGGAAGCTAAGAACCAGAGCGATAGTGCCTGCGACCGGAATGCCTTGGGAGCCAACAGGGTGGTTGCTGCCAGTCCGACGGGGGAGAGGCATAGCTCGCCAATAGTCTGGATGATGTAGCAGATGGTGATTACCCACCAAGGAGCCTTCATATTCAGGTAGTGGAAGGCAAATGCGCCCAGCCAGATGAAAGACAGGCCAGCCAGCGCGAGGCCGACGGTGAACTTGACTGCGGTTGAAATGTTGCGGCCTCGTGTTTCCCAGAAGCGTGCAAAGAAGGGGGTAAGTAGCACGATAAAGATCGGGTTTACAGCTGCAAAGAGCTCCGGCGACATGTTGAAGAGGCCGGTATTCAGGTCGGTGTTGTTCTTCTGGAACGAAGCCATGGAAGAGGAGGCCTGCTCAAAGATCATGAAGAACATCATTGCGGCAATGAATAGCGGAATGAAGGCGCGGAGACGAGACCGTTCATCTGCCGTTACCTGCTTGGAACGGAACATGACAATGAAGTACACGATCGGTGCAACCAACGAAATTATGGTCAGCGTATCGATCACGTTTACTAGGAACGAGTTTCCAGTGACCATGTGAACGATAAGGAACAGAACAACAACGGCGACCAGTCCGGCCGCGCAGATCATGGTGATGCGGCTCTTTTCTTCGTCGCGAACTGGAGTAGGCACGGTGTCGGCTTCAGCTGGCAGATACCTGCGCCCAACTACGAAGCAAACTAGTGCCAGCACCATGCCGATTGCAGCAAGCGAGAATCCGGCGTGGTAGCCACCAAAAGAACGCACTGCGGAAACCGCGAAGGGCGCAACGAAAGATCCGATGTTGACGGACATGTAGAACAGTGAATAGCCTGCGTCGCGCTTGGGGTCGGTCTCGTCGTAGAGTTGGCCGACCATGGTCGCGGTGTTCGGCTTTAGAACGCCGGAGCCGATAGCTACAAGAATGATGCCAACGTATGCAGAGGTCTGCATGGGAAGAGAAAGACACGCGTGGCCCAGCGCGATGATGATGGCGCCGTAGAGTGTAGACCGCCGCGGGCCCCAGAGGCGGTCGGACACCCAGCCGCCCAGAACAGCGATCAAGAAGATCGATGCTGAGTAAACCTGAACTAGTGATTCGCCAAGGGACTGCTCAAGCCCCAAACCATTGTTAGCAACGGTGTCGACCAAGAAGTAAAGCAGGATCGCACGCATTGAATAGTAGCTGAAGCGTTCCCACATCTCGGTAAAGAAGATTGTTGTAAGCCCAAACGGGTGCCCAAAAAATGTTTTTACCTTGTTGGGGTGTTCGGACCGGCTGACGGGCGACGATTGCTCGCTCATGCGGTCTTTCCTTCCAGGAATAGGTGGGTCGCGTCGCCAGTTGACGCGACGTGTCTTTATCATGGCTATGACACAGATAGCATTGTTCGCCTAATACGCTCTTTTATGCAAACTGAGACGCAAATTTTGCATATAGGGTGATCTTAATCACGGAGGGGTAATTGGTTAGGACTTACCGAGATTATGCCATTGTCCTGCGCACACATAAGTTGGGCGAGGCTGATCGCATTATCACGGTGCTTAGCCGTAACTACGGGCAAATACGCGCGGTAGGCAAAGGCGTTAGAAGAACCAAATCTAAACTTGGGGCGCGCTTAGAACCTTTCTCGGTGATTGACTTTCAGGCATACCGAGGGCGGAACCTAGATACCTTCACGCAAGTAGAGCCAATTGCCGAATACGGTCGGCAGATTGCTGCCGACTACGAGCTGTATACAGCTGCCACTGTCATGGTTGAGGCGGCGGAAAAATTAACTGTGGAAGGGGCTTCTTCACCAGCCCATTTCAACCTGTTGCGTGGTGCGCTTCACGCTCTTGCGCATCGGCGGTTGCCACGAGAGCTGGTCATGAATTCTTATCTTCTTCGCGGTCTTGCCCTATCTGGGTGGGCACCTTCGTGCTGGGATTGCGCTATCTGCGGGGCACCCGGCCCTGGCGAGGCATTCTCTACTACCGCAGGGGGAGTGGTTTGCGGGAATTGTCGTCCTCCTGCTTCTGTGAGCCTGGAGCCGGAAGAAGTTGCGTTAGCCGCTGCTTTGCTAACGGGGAACTGGCAGGAAGCACTGAAGTCTCAGTCGCCTGCTCGGTCTAAGATTGGGGGGCTGGTGGCAGCGTACGCCCAGTGGCACCTGGAACGGCGTCTGAAATCTCTAGCAGTATTGGAGCGAGGAATATGAATGAAGTAGCAGGTCCTGCCGAGGGCGAGAGGCGGGTTCCGTCCTCGTTGGTCGCCCCAACGCACGTGGGAATCATTATGGATGGGAACGGCAGGTGGGCTAATGCTCGCAAGCTGCCACGCACAGAAGGCCATAAGCGAGGCGAAGTGGCTCTTATGGACACGATTGCCGGGGCTCTAGAAGCGGGAGTGCGGTACCTGTCTGTGTATGCCTTCTCTACAGAGAACTGGAAACGGTCGCCGGCAGAGGTGCGCTTCCTTATGGGATACTCCCGCGACATTTTACGGAAAAGGCGCGATAGGCTGCACGAATGGGGCGTGCGGGTGCGGTGGGCAGGGCGCAAGCCAAAGCTGTGGAAGTCAGTGATAACTGAGCTGCAGGCGGCCGAGGAGCTCACCAAGAATAACACCAAGATGGACTTGGTGATGTGCCTCAATTATGGAGGCCGCGCTGAGTTGGCCGATGCGATGAATAAGATTGCCTCCCGCGTTGCACAGGGCAAGTTGAAGCCAGGCTCGATAAGCGAGGCAACCGTGGGAAAGAATCTCTATTTGCCGGATGTTCCCGATGTAGACTTGTTGATTCGCTCCGGCGGCGAGCGTCGACTCTCGAACTTTCTGCTGTGGCAATGCGCCTATGCTGAGCTGGCATTCTCTCCAAAGCCCTGGCCCGAATTCCGCCGCGAGGATCTGTGGGATGAATGCCTGGCCTTTGCCGGTCGGGAGCGCCGTTTTGGGGGAGCCGTAGACCGAGTTTAGGCGGTGCGCTTTTTGCGCATGTATACAACGAGGGCGATAACTGCAGCTACGGCGAGCACAGCCACGATCGCGTAGGGACTGCCTGCTAGCGCAGAGAAGGCAGCGTAAAAGGCGGCCATCCCAACGGTCGAATAGATACCCGCCCAAGCAAGGTAGCCGGGAATTGCTGCCAGGGTGTAGTGGGTCCAATTCATTGCCAGGGAGCCAGCGGCCAGGTGGATCATGGTTTGGAAGCCGATGGTCAAAAACGACAGGGGGATAGCTAGTAGACCCCATTTATTGATGAAGCGTACTGCCTTGTCGAAACCATCTGAGTCCATCTTCGCGGTGATGGTTTGAGCGAGGTGGCTGTGTGATTTGGAAGCGCCCTTGCGAATGGCTCCCACTGATCCGCGCGCTAGCCAATAGGTAGCCTGCGAGCGCCCGGCCACAACCACTACTAGGAAAGCGAAGAAGAAAACCCAGGGAAAACCCTCTAGAAAGCCAGGAACACCACTCATAGGCTCAGGTTAGCTGTTTAGTGACGTTTAGAGCAATCCTGACATATTCCCAGTAGGTCGACAGAATGATTGACCTCGCTAAACCCTGTTTGAGCTGCTATTTTAGCTACCCATTCTTCGAACTCAGGGCCGGAAACATCTATGGTTTTGCCGCAGTTTCGGCACACGATGTGATGATGATGACTTTCAGTATCGCAAATGCGGTAAAGAGCTTCGCCCTCGTCATTCTTCATAACGTCTACCTCGCCAGCTTCAGCAAGTCGCTGCAAGTTGCGATAGACGGTAGTGAGTCCCACATTCGAGCCCGAAAGCGTTAGGTCGGTAAAAATCTGTTGTGCAGAACGGAAACTGTCAGAGGTGCGCAGATTCTGCAGTACTGCTTCCTTCTGTCTGGTGTTCCTTTGTTCCGCCATTCTTCCTCCTGCAACGATCCTTCAGAGTTAGGATACACGGACGCGCAAACGCAACGATAGCGTAAAGCAATATAGCCAGAACTACAATTGTGGCTCCGGAAGAGACCGGATAGAAATACGAAACCACGAGTCCGGCAAGGCACAGCAATGTTCCCATTGCTGCGGCAAGCGCCATCGTGGAACGGAATGAAGCCGTCACCAGCTGAGCGATTGCCACCGGAACAATCATGATTGCCGAGACCAAGAGGACGCCGACGACTCGCATTGCCGTCGAAACAGTCAAGGCAGAAACTATCGCTATCAGGGTGGTCAGCATGCGCACAGGCAATCCGCTAGCGCGCGCAAACTCAATGTCGTGGCATAGCGAGAATAGGGCTGGGCGAAGCCCGAGGCCAACGCCCAGAATCAGCGCAGCAAGGAGGGCGGTAAGCAGCACGTCTGCCCATGACACCGACGCGATAGAGCCGAACAGGTACCCGTTTAGGTTTGCGGTGGTGCCGCCGGCAATCCCGATTAGGAGCACGCCGCCGGCAATGCCGCCGTAGAACAACAGTGACAGGGCCACGTCGCCGGAGGTGCGCCCTCGTTCGCGAACGATCTCGATCAAGACGGCTCCCACAACCGAAGCAACTACCGCACCGGGCACTGCGAGCGCATCCGAGGAAGTCAGGTTCATGGCGTTCCCGACCAGCCATCCGAGGGCGACGCCGGTAAGTGCCACGTGGCCAATCCCGTCACCGAGAAGAGCGAGGCGCCGCTGGACCAGGTAGGTGCCCATGATGGGAGCAGAAACGCCTACCAGCACAGCGACAATGAGGCTGCGTTGCATGAAAGGCGTGGAAAACAAGGTAAGTAGAGTGTCAAGCATTCGGGGTTCCCGTATCGATCGGTCCTGCGGCTACCTCTGGCGAGAAGTCGCCTCCTGAAGGGCCCATATGGGCATGGCTGTCGCCGTGGGAATGAGTTTGGTCAAAGTTGCCAGAGTGGGCGAGGTGGCCTCCAGATAAGACGATGGCGCGATTGAAGAAGGTGGCAAGCGGTCCCATCTCGTGCATCACTATCAGGAAGGATCTCGCTGGGCTGCGCAGATTGTTCAGCGTCTTGGCAAGGGTGTCCAGGGAGTGGAGGTCGATGCCTGCTGCGGGTTCGTCCATGATGATGAAATCGGCCTCGCGGACAAGCGCGCGGGCAATGAGGACTCGCTGTTGCTGACCACCCGAGAAGGTCTGTACTGATTCGTCTGCCCGGTAAGCCAGCCCTACCCGCTCGAGGGCAGTAAGGGCTCGTTCCTTATCTCCCTTTCTATACCGGAGCCGCCCTCGTCCTAGGGTGCCTGAAAGCACTACTTCCAGCGCGGTAGCCGGAACGCCGGAGGCGGCACTGACTCGTTGAGGAACATAGGAGATTCGGGCCCAGTCGGAGGACTGGTGAATGCGCGCCAGTTTTTGTCCGTAGAAGCTGATGCTCCCGCTCTGGTGAGGGTTGATTCCTACCAGCGTTTTTACCAGGGTAGATTTGCCTGAGCCATTTCCCCCGAGCAGCGCTACGGCTTCGCCCTTTCGAATTTGAAAGGAGAGGTCATGCAATATCGTTCTGCCGGATAGGGCGACTTGAAGATTTCTTACGTCTAAAGCTACTTCGTCTTGCACTGGAGGGCGTTCGCAATCTTGTCTAGGTTTAATTTCATTGTGTCAAGATAGTCGGCTTTGCCGACTTTAGTTTCGATGGGGTCCAATACCTCAGATTTTATGCCAAGATCAGCTGCCAGCGTCTTAGCGCTTTTCTGGTTGAGTAGGTTCTCTGAAAAGATGACTTCCACGCCCGCGTCGGCGGCGATTTTTCCAATCTTTGCAAGCTGGGTGGGGGAGGCTTCTTGCTCCGGGTCGAATCCTGAAAGGCCGACCTGTAAGAAACCGTACCTGTCAGCTAGATAGCCGTAGGCTTCGTGGGAGACGATAATCTGGGAAAGCCCGCAATTGCGCAGCCGCTGCCGGTACGAGGAGTCCAAGTCGTCCAGCCGCTTTTTCAGTGCTGCTGCGTTGGCTGCGAATTGTTCCTTATGCTCTGGGTCTGCCTGCGTAAGTGCCCGGTTGATGGGGGCAATCGCGGCTTCCATTCTTAGCGGATCTAACCAAAAGTGGGGGTCCAGCTCAGCGTGCTCGTGGGCTTTAGAGATCCCGACTAGAGCGTGTTCGCCCTCGTGTGCGGTGGTGGGGACCAGGGCAACGGCTGTGGAGATGTCTAATGCGGTTTTTGGTTCCGCCTGCCTTATGGCTTCGTCCACAGCTGGCTGGAATCCCTTCTGATATAGCACCAGGTCAGCTTTGTGTAGTTGCACCAAATCTTTGGTAGCCAGTTCGAGGTCGTGAGGTTCCGTTCCAGCGGGAGTTAAAGAGGTGATATGGGCTTCCTTCCCTGCTATCTCCTCTACTAAGTACTGCAGTGGGTAGAACGCGGTCGATACCTCCAATCCTTGCTGCGGCTGGGCTGTTGTGCCCTGACAGCTGCAGAGGGCTAGGCAGGCTGCGGCAAGGAAGGCGAATCTCTTCATAGTGGCAGAGTAAGGGTAATGAAAACGGTTGTCAAAAAGAGGTTTCTTCTAGTGATCAAAAATTGTCCAGAGCGGCGGTAAGGTTTCTATGTAACATTTCTTTTCACCGATGAAGGAACCCCATGCGCGCACGTGTACTGCTTGCTGCCGCCTGCGCCACATTGTTGGCTTTGACAGGCTGTTCGGCGGCTACTCACTCCGATAACGCATACGGTCCGCTGACTCTTTGGACCGATAGTATTCGCCTTGATGCGATGAAGCAGCTGGCTGCGGATTTTGAGAAACAAGACCATATCAAGATCAATGTTGTGGTGCGCAAGGGTGATGCTGTTACCGATGATTTCGTCCAACAAGTTCCCTCGGGCAAGGGGCCTGACTTGATTGTTACCGCCCACGACGGACTCGGCAAACTAGTTCAAAACGGTGTGGTAAATCCGGTAGACATTCCCACCGAAAGATTCCGTAAAGAGGCCATTAAGGCGGTTACCTACGACGGGAAAATCTACGGAGTTCCCTATGCAACAGAGAACCTGGGCCTGGTTCGCAACGATGATCTAACTAAGGCGGAGCCGAAGACCTTTACCGAGATGATCGACGCGGGTCGGCAAAGTGGGGCGGAGTACCCGTTCGTCATCGATCAGGATCCTGAGCTGGGCGACCCCTATCACATGTATCCCTTCCAGACTTCTTTCGGTGCGCCGGTATTCAAATCGGACAAGTTCGGCTACACCACAGATCTGGGGATGGCGGGCAAAGAGGGAAAGAACTTTGCCAATTGGCTTGCCCAGCAGGGAAAGAATGGTTCCATTGATGCGCACATTACTGGCGACAAATCAAAGCAGCTTTTCATGGATGGCAAAGTCGCTTTCCAAATCACTGGACCTTGGAATACCAGTGCCTACGAAGAAGCCGGCAGACACATCAGCGTCCTGCCCATCCCGTCGGCAGGAGGCAAGAAAGCTTCTCCGTTCTTGGGCGTGCAGGTATTCTTCGCCTCTAACAAGACTTCTAATCCGGTACTGGTGCGGAAATTTTTCGACTATGTAGCCTCCGAGAGGGGCCAGAAGCTGCTATTCAAACTTGATCCTCGCGTGCCGGCACAAACCAAGATCGCTGCCAGCATGAAAGATCCGGTCCTTAGAGGTTTCCTCACAGCCGGAGAAGGCGCGTCGCCGATGCCGGCGCTGCCCCAGATGGGCTCCGTCTGGAAGTTCTGGGGTGGAACGGAACTAAACATTCTCACTGGAAAACAGGATCCTACCAAGGGGTGGGATCGCATGAACGCCAACATTGTAAACGAGATCGGAGCTAAATGATGCAGGCATCTTCGACACGTCTATCAGGCGGCTGGCTTATTAAGCTCCTGCTCATGGCAGCGGTCAATGCTTTCGGGCTGTACTGCCTGTTTGCATGTTGGATGGCGGGCTCGACGATTGTGTTCGTCGCCGTCCTCATCTCCTTGATCATTATTGACGTAGTGTATTTTTCGAAGCGATTCTTACCCGGAAAATACTTGATTCCCGGAATGGTCTTTCTGCTGGTATTCCAGCTATTCGTCATGATCTATACCGGCTACATCGCCTTTACCAACTACGGCAGCGGGCATAATTCAACCAAAGAGGACGCCGTTGCTGCCATTACCGCGAAGTATGAGACGCGCGTGGGGCCGGTAGTACCCGCAAAGGTTGTGACATCGATATCGAAGACGGGCCTTGCAGTTGTCAAAGACGGCAAGGTGTACGTAGGCGAGGATGGCAAGGCGCTGGAACCAGCCCCCGGGGCCAAGGTCAAAGACGGCCAGATTGTCTCGGTGCCAGATTGGAAAGTCGCCGATTTTGCAGATGTAGTAGACAACCAAATGCAAATAACGCAGATGCGACTGCCAGCTGCAGACGGTGCAGCTTGGCGCACTGAAGATGGCGAGCATGCCTATCTATCGCGCTCCAGCATGAAATACGATGCTGGCAAACAGACTATGACCGACACGCAGACGGGCAAGGTTTACAAGGCCACCGATGACGGGGCTTTTACCGCCGCTGACGGCACGGCTCTTTCGCCGGGCTGGCGAGTAGCTGTTGGAGCCAATAATTTCAAACAAATGGTGTCAGGAACCGACATAGGGGTTCCCTTCTTCAAGTCATTGATATGGACGTTTGTCTTTGCGATCGTCTCTGTAGCCTCGACTTTCGCGTTCGGCCTACTGCTGGCACTCATCTTCAACGACAAACGAGTGCGCGGGCGGAAGATCTATCGATCCCTGTTCATCTTGCCCTACGCGTTCCCGGGCTTTTTAGCTGCGCTCGTCTGGAAGGGCATGCTGAATCAGAAGTTTGGCTTCATAAACACCGTTTTGCTGCAGGGAGCAGAGATTCCCTGGCTTTCAGACGGAACCCTGGCGAAGATAGCGATTCTAGGTGTAAACCTCTGGTTGGGTTTCCCCTACATGTTCTTGGTTTGCACCGGAGCATTGCAGGCGCTGCCTGACGACGTAATGGAGGCGGCAACTATTGATGGTGCCGGGTGGTGGCGCAAGCTGCGTTCTATTACCTTGCCTCTGGTACTGGTGGCAACCACCCCATTGTTGATCTCGTCTTTTGCCTTCAACTTCAACAACTTCGCCCTCATCTACATGCTTACCGGGGGAGGGCCCCAGTATCCGGGCAACCCGCTCGGGGTGGGCGAGACCGACATCCTCATCTCTTTCGTTTACACGATCGCCTTCGACTCGGGGGCAAAGAACTACGGCTTGGCTTCTGCCATGTCCCTAGTCATCTTCATAATTGTTGGACTGATCGCCTGGATCTCCTTTAGGCGCACCAAGACTTTGGAGGAAATCTAAATGAGTACCACCCTCCCGTCCCGCCGCAAGAAGGGATTCGGCAACCGGATGAAGCAGGTTGGATGGAAGCATCTGCTGGCACTGGCGGTAATCGTTTACTGCTTGTTGCCGCTGCTATATGTGCTTTCCACCGCGCTGCAGGAAAATGCGACGCTTACCGGTTCTAATAACCTATTCGCGTCGTTCTCTCTGGCAAACTTCGCCGCATTAGGAAAAACAAAGTTTTGGACTTGGGCGCTCAACTCGCTGCTAGTTTCTGGGGTTACCGCTATCGGCGCGGTAATCATGGGTGCTTGCGCGGCATATGCGTTCTCTCGGTTCCGTTTCCGAGGGCGGCGGGCAACGCTCACATTCCTGCTACTGGTGCAGATGTTCCCACAGATGCTGGCTTTCGTTGCAATCTACCTGCTGCTATTGGCAATAGGCGAGGTATTTCCCTCTTTGGGGCTCAACTCGCTACTGACGCTGATCTGTGTGTATTTGGGCGGCGCCTTGGGCGGCAATACATTCTTGATGTACGGCTTTTTCAACACTATTCCGAAGTCTTTGGACGAGGCCGCGCGCATCGATGGAGCTTCTCATGCCCAGATCTTCTGGGGCATCATCATGCGGTTGGTAACCCCAGTTCTAGCAGTGGTGGGCTTGCTGTCGTTCGTCTCTACTTTTGGTGATTTCGTTATCGCACAGGTAGTACTGCAAGACGAATCGAAACTAACTCTGGCTGTGGGGTTGTTCCAGTGGGCAGCTGACGAACGCAATGCGCCGTGGGGACAGTTCGCTGCAGGCGCTGTAGTGGCAGCGGTACCCGTGCTGCTATTGTTCCTGTTCCTACAAAGGTACATTGTCTCCGGACTGACCGCCGGCTCGGTAAAGGGGTAATACCGGTTTAGGCTGAGATACCCGTTGTGGGTAGACTGGTTTTCAGGTTCACGCACCAGCCAGGTGCGCCAACATTGAAGGAGTCAACGTGGCATCTCGCCTAGATTCAGTAATCTCTTTAGCGAAACGACGCGGGTTCGTCTTCCCGTGCGGTGAAATATACGGCGGCACCCGCTCCGCCTGGGACTACGGTCCGCTCGGGGTAGAGCTAAAAGAAAACATCAAGAAGGCCTGGTGGGGCCGTATTGTTCGCGGCCGTGACGACGTTGCCGGCCTCGACTCCTCTGTAATCCTGCCGCGGCAGGTCTGGGAAGCTTCTGGGCATGTCAAGGCATTTACCGATCCGCTAATTGAATGCCAGGCTTGTCATAAGAGGCTCCGCGAAGATCAGCTCATCGAAGAATACGCCGAGAAGAAGGGCATCAGCGAAGACGAGGTAGACATTTCCGCCCTAGCTTGCCCGAACTGCGGCAACCGCGGCAAATGGACTGAGCCGAAAGCATTTTCGGGCCTACTTAAGACTTACCTGGGCCCGGTCGACGACGAATCCGGCCTGCACTACCTACGCCCCGAAACGGCACAGGGGATCTTTGTAAACTTCGCGAATGTCATGTCTTCTGCCCGTAAGAAGCCCCCGTTCGGCATCGCCCAGATCGGAAAGTCCTTCCGAAACGAGATTACCCCCGGTAACTTCATCTTCCGCACCCGCGAATTCGAACAGATGGAACTGGAATTCTTTGTGGCCCCGGGAACTGACGAAGAATGGCACCAGTACTGGATCGACGAGCGCATGTCCTGGTACACCGACCTCGGCATCTCTAAAGAGAACCTGCGCCTGTACGAGCACCCGAAGGAAAAGCTTTCTCACTACTCCAAGCGCACTGTAGATATCGAGTTCGCATTCGGATTCCAGAACTCGAAGTGGGGCGAACTGGAAGGTATCGCAAACCGTACTGACTATGACCTGTCTACCCACGCGAAGGCTTCAGGTACGAAACTCGACTACTACGACCAGGCTAACAACGAGCGGTGGACACCGTACGTAATCGAGCCGTCAGCAGGACTGACCCGTTCTCTCATGGCATTCCTCGTTGAGGCTTACACCGAGGACGAAGCTCCTAACACTAAGGGCGGCGTAGATAAGCGCACCGTGCTGCGTCTTGACCCGCGCCTGGCTCCCGTCAAGGCAGCAGTTCTTCCGCTGTCTCGCAAGCCACAGCTGGGGGAGCCTGCTCGCGCCCTCGCCAAGGAACTGCGCACCATTTGGAACGTGGACTTTGACGATGCAGGTGCCGTCGGACGCCGGTACCGCAGGCAGGACGAGATTGGTACGCCGTACTGCATCACCTACGATTTCGACTCGCTCGAAGATGGGCAGGTCACCGTGCGTGACCGTGACACCATGGCCCAAGACCGCATAGCGATCGACCAGGTGAAGAACTACCTGCTCGACAAAATCGGGATTTGCTAAGTTCAGTTAGGATCGGTCCGCTCGCCCTCGGGGTACCAATGATGTTGGCCCCGATGGCGGGCGTTACCGACGTGCCGTTTCGGCGACTGTGCCGTAATTTCGCGGAGGAAGCTCTGCATGACATGGGGCAGGATCTGACTGCCCGGCCGGGCTGGGCCCCAGCTGGGCTATATGTCACCGAAATGATTACTGCTCGAGCGCTGGTCGAGGGAAACTCCCGTACCTTGGACATGATCACCCCTGATCCCACCGATCCGGTCAGGTCAGTCCAGTTTTATGGGGTGGACCCTGTCACCACCGCGGCTGCTGCCGCGCGCGCAGTGGCAATGGGGGCGGCTGAGCATATTGATCTGAACTTTGGTTGCCCGGTACCTAAGGTTACTCGGAAGGGCGGCGGGAGTGCCCTCCCGTGGAAGCTAGGTCTACTGCAGGATATTCTGCAGCGCACTCGTAAGGCTTTAGATAAAGAGGCGGGGCCGGATAGGATCCCCCTAACCGTAAAGATGCGCACCGGGATAGATGCCGACCACCAGACCATCTTTGATGCTGCAAAGATAGCCCAAGATGCCGGCTGTGCCTCGGTAACACTACATGCACGATCTACCGCTGAATACTATTCGGGCAGTGCCCACTGGGACATGATCGCTAAGCTAAAGAGCGCGATGGACATACCCGTGTTCGGCAATGGCGACGTTTTCAGCGGTGACGATGCTCTGCAGATGATGACTCAAACTGGCTGCGACGGCGTCGTAGTCGGGCGGGGAGCCCAGGGCCGACCGTGGATATTCGCCGATATCGCCTATTGTCTTTCCGGAAGCAAAAAACGGCTAGCTCCTTCCCTGGAACAGGTAGCGCAGACTCTGCTAAAGCATGCGCAGCTAATGGTGGAATGGAATCACAACGAAGACCGAGCAATGCGCGAGATGCGGAAGCATGTTGGATGGTATTTGCGCGGTTTTGCTGTTGGTGGGGAAGAACGTCGCAAGCTCAATCTCGTGGGAAGCGTAGCCGAACTGGAGGACCTTCTTGGCGAACTAGATCTGGATCAGCCGTACCCAGCTGCTGCGAAGGGCGCCAGGGGCAGGAAAGGTAGGCCTAGGCAGCCCCATCTGCCGGAAGGGTGGCTCTCGTCCAGGGAATTGTCTGCCGGGCAGCTCGAAATGGTGGCTGCTGCCGAGGCACGGGTGGCCGACGGGGGCTAAGCCTTCATCGGGCTGAACCAGGCGCAGGTACCCGGATCAATTGAAGGAATGGCTTCTACGCCCGAGGGCGAAGAAACGTGTACTCGCTTCATTGATTGAGGAATGTATTGCGTGGTATTAGACGTGTTGAAGACCGTAATTAGCGATCCTGAGGTACCAACCAGTACCTGATTGCGCGGGTATGCCTCCGCCTCTACCCAGGACCAGGATGATTCCCCAAGTCCATACTTTGCGCGCAAAGAGGTAGCCTGCACCATCGTCGAATATGCGGACGAGGAATCGGCTGCTTGCCTGGCGCATTCGGCTGTAGTTGCGGCAATGAGCTCTGTCGAATGCTCGCCCTCTTCGGGGGCAAAACCCGGGGTAATTAGCTCCGGCTTCGCCGTTTCTTCCCCCGAGCGTAAATAAACGCATCCGGGCAGGGCTAGCACTAAAGAAGTGACGGCGCGTATGCGCTCCGAGATCTTTTCGTGTTCTGGCTTATACCAAGCTAAGTCGTCGAATACTCCAAGTTTCCACCGTTCTGTCGATGGTGGGGTGGTAGACCACGCTAAACCTGAGCCGGATGTATTGTGCTCGCGGATAGTTGTGACGATTGTCGATAAGAAGTCGATGGCCTCGAACTCAACTCGGATGAGGCCGTCGTCGCGGACCTGGTCGAGGTAGTCGGCAGTCAGAAGGCCCTGTAGGCCTTCCTGCGTGTTCGTGGTGGCACTGGCTGCAAGCAGACCGTCCTCAGGAATGTAGATGCCTACCTCCGAGCGGGCATTTTGCATGTATTCGCTATACCAGCTAAAGAGCTCGGGAGCGGAGGAATCGTTAGCTAGCATCCCAAGATCGATGCCGTCTGCTCCGGACTCTAGGGCTGCAGCTAGATGCCTTACAGGGTCGGGAGCCTCGTATCCGAGGGCGCAGGCGGGATTGTCGGGCGCAACCGGTTCATGGGTGTGAATGTTGCCCGAAACGCGCACTACCACCTTCAACTTCGCCCTGTGTGCTGCCGCAATGAAGTCCTTTACACAGGGGTCCTTGTCTATCCTCACGAAAGATGGACGAATCTCGACAGCATCAACCCCTAATTTGGCTACCCAGGGGAGATGCTCAATTGCAGCGCGGACACCTGCTGCATTGCAGAATCCACGGAAGTCGTAGATGAGTCCGTTGCGCCACCACGGCTGCCTTCCCCGGGTAGGGGGATGGATGCGGTGGGTACAAACTGTACCCGGCAATGAAAACGGAATACTCACCTTACTATTGTGACCCGACGCACCAGAAAAAGAAACCGGACTCTCCCATGAGCGGACAAATAGGCCTGGCAGAACTGAAAAAATGACTTCAGCCGATACACTGACCTCGTGAAGGACGAATACGAGGCAGCTACTTTCCCACCCGCTTTTACCGCTTACAGCCAAGATGATCGCCTACGGTACGTACCAGAGGCCCCTAAATCCCAGCGCAGAACCGAATTCGAACGGGACCGAGCGCGCATCCTGCACTCTTCCGCGCTCCGCCGCCTCTCTGCCAAAACGCAGGTAATGGGGCCGGTTAATTCGGACTTTGCTCGCAACCGTCTGACACATTCTTTGGAAGTAGCCCAGGTGGGCCGAACCCTCGGCAGAGAACTGGGGTGCGACCCTGACATTGTCGATGCTGCCTGCTTGTCTCATGACATAGGGCACCCACCCTTTGGGCACAATGGGGAACGCGCTCTCGATCAGGTTGCCACTGAATGCGGCGGATTTGAGGGCAATGCGCAAACATTTCGCATTCTGACCCGGCTCGAGCCGAAGGTAGCCGATAGTGAGGGAAACCCGGCAGGAGTAAATCTGACTCGCGCCTGCCTTGACGCAGTGCTGAAGTATCCGTGGCTGAAAGGCCAGGGGACTAACCAAGAAAAATCCCTGCGTAAGTACTGCGTCTATCAGGATGATGCGCACTACTTCGCCTGGGCTCGAGAGGGCGCGCCAGAGGGACGCCGGTGTATAGAAGCCCAGATCATGGATCTATCGGACGACATTGCCTACTCTGTTCACGACGTTGAGGACGCGATCGCAATGGGCAAGGCTAAGCTTCCGGAACTGGCATGCGAACAGGTGCAGGAAAAAATATTCGACTGCACTCGGCAGTGGTACGGAGACAAGATCCAGGTTGATGAGCTAGCCGATGCCCTCGACAGGCTGATGAGGACCGACTTCTGGCTGCGGGAATTCGACTGGACATACAGCGCAGAGGCAGCTTTGAAGGATCTTACCTCGGAACTTATCGGGCGTTTTTGCGGGGCAGCCCACGACGCAACCAGGTTGGCAGCAGGAGATGGGCCCCTAACCCGCTATGACACGGATCTGGTGATCCCTGAACAAACCTTGGCTGAGATTCTGGTGCTGAAAGGAATTGCGGTCTACTACGTAATGGCTCCTCGCGAAATGGAACCGGTATACCTTGACCAGCGCACAACACTCTTTGATCTGGTCGATGCGCTTTACGAGGGCGGTCCTGAGCTTCTTGAGGTACCCTTCGCTAACTCTTGGCGCGCTTGCAATACCGATGCAGAAAAACTGCGAGTGGTAATAGATCAGGTAGCTTCTTTGACAGACATATCTGCTTACCAATGGCATGGTCGCATCTGCGGAATGCTCTCTGGTATCTAATGCCTGTGTCATCTAAGAGCCGAAACACCGTAGACTGAGACTCGTGGCAGGATTAATCAAACGTGAGGATATAGATGCGGTGCGCGAGGCCACCCGCATCGACGAGGTCGTCTCCGACCATGTAACTTTACGCCCCGCCGGAATTGACTCAATGAAGGGACTCTGTCCGTTCCACGACGAACGTACCCCTTCCTTCCACGTTCGCCCTCAGATGGGTCTGTGGCACTGTTTCGGATGTGGCGAGGGCGGTGACGTAATCTCGTTTGTTCAGAACATCAACCACATTTCTTTTACCGAGGCCGTCGAATACCTAGCCGCAAAAGCAGGCATAACTCTCCATTACGAGGACGGCGCCTCAGGGCCTTCGCGCGAAGAAACGTCGATGCGCTCGCGGATATTGGACGCCAACCGGGTGGCTGAAGAATTCTTCGTCTCTCAGCTTTCTACGAAGCAGGCTAGGGTCGGACGCAATTATTTGGCATCGCGTGGCTTCGGTCCAGAGGTGGCTGCCCATTTTGGGGTGGGCTATGCCCCCGCCTCTTGGGATGAGCTACTTCGAGTGCTCCGCTCGAATGGGTTTACAGAAGCCCAGATTCAAGCATCGGGACTTGCTTCGCAAGGCTCGCGCGGGCTCTATGACCGGTTTCGTGGCCGCTTGATCTGGCCTATTCGGGATTTGACCGGGGCCACGGTGGGCTTTGGGGCACGTCGTCTAGGGGACGACGACAAGGGGCCGAAGTACCTGAACACTCCTGAAACGGCGGTCTACAAGAAATCTCAGGTTCTCTACGGCATCGATCTTGCAAAAAAGCAGATTGCTGCTTCGCGCAAGTTGGTTGTGGTTGAGGGGTACACGGATGTGATGGCCGCGCACTTGGCGGGTGTAGAGCAGGCAGTAGCAACTTGCGGTACGGCTTTTGGGTCTGAGCATGTGCGTATCGCGCGTCGCCTTATAGGCGACTCGGCTGATCCGGCTGCAGGAGTGATTCTTTCTTCGGGGAAGGCTCGCGGCGGGGAAGTGGTCTTTACCTTCGATGGGGATGCTGCTGGGCAGAAGGCCGCGTTGCGCGCATTCCGCGAAGATCAGAACTTTGCCTCGCAAACGTTCGTTGCCGTCGAGCCGAATGGGCTAGATCCATGTGATTTGAGGATGGCCAAGGGCGACCAAGCAGTTAGGGCCCTAGTGGAGTCGCGCGAACCGCTGTTTGCCTTTGTGATCCGGTCGGTACTTGCCTCGTTGGATTTGAATACGGCAGAGGGGCGGGTAGCCGGGTTGCGGGCTGCGGCCCCCGTTGTTTCCCAGATAAAGGATCGGGCTCTAAGACGGGAGTATGCGCGTGAGCTATCTGGCTGGCTAGGAATGGACTCGGCGGAAGTAATGCAGGCTGTGAGGCATTCGTCGTCTTATCGCCCCGCGAATCGTCCGGGAGTGCAGATGGCTGGTGCTGGTAGGCCGGCGGCGCCACCGGCAGTGCCTCCTGCTGACCCGGTTACCAGGCTAGAAAGGCAGTGCCTGGAGGTTGTATTGCAACGACCTGCGGATGCTATTGGCGCCGGCTTCGACCAATTGGATGGAGAGGCTTTTTTGGCTCCTTCTCACAAGGCGATTCACGATGCCATCCGGGCCGCTGGAGGGCTGGCGGCCTTTGCGAAGGCTTCATCTCTCACCCCACCTTCTGATGAGGCGGGACAGCGGGCAGCGCAAACTAAATGGCTCGAATCCGTTCTTGAAGAGGGCGGGGAATTCATAGCCCCGCTAGTGCGGCAGTTAGCAGTAACTCCGCTAGCGCAAGATGATCCGGGCAGAATGCGTTCCTACGTGCAGGGGATCGTAAAAGCACTCGTTGGCATGTCGCTGACCCGTAGCGCTGGAGTGCTTCGATCTCAGCTCGGAAGACTGAAACCGAATGATCCTAGCTATTCTGAGGTATTCAGTCAGCTTATGGAAATCGAGAAGAAAAAGAGAGCTTTGCGCTCGTAGAGGCATTATAAATGCCCTCCGTAGGGATGCCAGCTAAGATGAACGCATAAAACTTTTGAAAGGACACCATGGGTAAGCACATTGAGGGTGAAGAAGCAGCTGCTGCCAAGCCGAAGCACCCGTTTCTTTCTTCGGTAAAAGAGTTTCTTCTAATCGTGGTGGTGGCGATTCTGCTCTCGGTGGGGCTAAATACCTTTGTTGCGCAGCCATTTCGGATCCCGTCCTCGTCCATGGAAAACACATTGCTAATAGGCGATCAGGTGTTGGTTACAAAGATCAACAAAGAGCTAAAACGAGGCGATGTTGCTGTTTTCGAAGATTCGCAGGGGTGGCTAAACGGTCAGGATGTTCCGGAGTCTTTTTCAGATCAGCTCCGCCGGCTTGCTTTCAAAGCAGTAGGTAAGAACGAGGAGCCTAAGCAGTACCTGATAAAGCGAGTCATTGGCATAGGCGGTGACCGGGTTAAGTGTTGTACTGCAGACGGGAAGATTACTGTCAACGGCAAGGCAATAACTGAACCCTATCTAAAGCCCGGTTCACATCCGTCCTTGCTTTCATTTGATGTGAAAGTCCCTGCAAATTCCTACTGGATGATGGGTGACAACCGCGATAACTCTGGAGATTCCAGACTGCATATGTCAGGTCCACTGTCGGGGGCTATTGCGCAAGAAGACATCGTAGGTCCCGCTAAGAGGATCATGTGGCCAGTAGGTCGGTGGGGGTCCTTGGGGGCGCAAGATGTGTTCGAGTCGGTGAAATGATCCAGCCAGATCGGACTACCGAGGTCGCCCTCGCTAAGAAGTACGGGACTGTTGCGGCTATGGACGAGGTCGGCCGCGGGGCCATAGCAGGTCCGGTTGGCGTCGGATGTGTCCTAGTGAAAGAGCTCATGGGACCTGTCCCCGAGGGACTTGCTGATTCAAAGATGCTTCGCCCTAAAGCGCGCGCCGGCCTTGTTAACGCAATAACGAGCTGGGCTGTCGAGTATGGGCTGGGCTATGCTTCGAATTCCGAGATTGACCGGTGGGGAATCGTTGCCGCACTGCGCTTAGCTGGGCGGCGGGCCTTGGCGAAGGTGTCGAAGGCGGATGTAGTGCTTTTGGATGGGTCCCACAACTGGCTTTCTATACCTTCTCCCGACCTGCTTACGCCCGTCGACCATCCTGACTTAGATACGTCGCTGCCAGAGGTGCCGCCGGTCATTACCCAGGTCAAAGCGGATGCTAACTGTTGCGCTGTCGCTGCTGCTTCGGTGCTAATAAAAGTTGACCGTGACCGGTATATGGAATCATTGCCTGACCCTGGTTATAGCTGGGCATCGAATAAGGGATACGCCTCAGCTGCCCATAAGGCTGGTCTGGCAGAACTGGGCGTCTCTTCGTTCCATAGACGCTCCTGGCATCTTCCAGGAATTTCGGAAGATCATCTGAAATAATCCTTGCGTGAGTGCTGAAGACCTAGAGAGCTACGAGAACAATTTAGAGCTAGAGCTTTTTCGCGAATATCGCGATGTTGTGGGCCTTTTCTCGTATGTCGTCGAGACTGAACGTCGCTTTTACTTGGCTAATGGAGTGGACGTACAAGCGCGCACCGCGGGAACTGACGTTTTTTTTGAGCTAACTCTGACAGATGCTTGGGTTTGGGATATCTACAGGACGTCAAGATTCGTAAAATCCGTTCGTGTCATTACTTATAAAGATGTGAATGTAGAAGAGCTGAATAAACCTGAACTCAACTTATAAGTATCCACAGAAAATAACGCCCCCACTTTCCACAGCTGTGGCGTCTCTTGGATGCAAGAGCTGGCTGCGGTGGCCAGACTCGAGGTATGAGCGGTGAAATTGGAAATGCGGGGGAATCCCTAGCTTGCAAGGTCCTCACTGATGCGGGCTTAGTCATATTGGAACGCAACTGGCGCGCGGGGCACTTGGAGGCCGATATTGTTGCGTTCGATCCGGCTGCGGGAACAACTGTTATTTGCGAGGTAAAGACTCGTCGATCTCGTGTTGCCGGAGCCCCCGTCGAGGCCGTTGATCACAAAAAGATGGTACATCTGCGAGCGCTTGCTTCAGAATGGATTCGCCGCCATGGTCCAACGCTGATGCGGATTGATGTGGTTGGAATAGACTGCGTCATTCCTCCGAGGGTTACCTACATACGGGGCGTGCAATGAGCAATTACACGCACACCTGGTCAGTCGTAGTCTTAGGAGCTACTGGTCATGTAGTTAGGGTTGAGGCGAAGAGGGCACGTTCGCTACCAGGCTTTACAGTTATAGGTTTGCCCGATTCTGCTTTGCGGGAGGCCTCTCACAGGGTGGGGGCGGCTATCTCAAGTGGAGCTTTACCATTTCCGAGTGGGCATCTGACTGTAAATTTAGCACCGGCATCTTTAAAGAAGGCAGGAACTGGTTTCGATCTAGCGATTGCGGTGGCTGCTATTGCAACTGCAAGTGCAAAGTGCAGAAATATTGCGCGTGAGTGTGTGTATCTAGGTGAATGCGGTTTGGATGGAACTATACATCCAGTAACTGGCGTTCTCCCTGGAGTGATTGCGGCGGTAGAACAAGGTAAACCGAGGGTAGTGGTCCCAATCCAGAATCTGGAAGAGGCCTCTTTAGTACCCGGAGCTCGGCCAATTGGGGTGCGCAACTTTGGGGATCTAGCTAATCACCTCGGAATTGAACCGGCTCGCGAAGTCGTATATCCCGATTCTGAACCTTTAGCCATGCCTGCAAAAACTAGCTTAGATGCGATAGACATGGCCGAGGTGTATGGCCAATTTGAAGGGCGATTGGCTCTAGAGGTCGCCGCTGCCGGAGGACACAATATCTTCTTTCTCGGCACTCCGGGATCTGGCAAGACTATGTTGGCGAAACGGTTGCCAACGATAATGCCACCATTGTCGGAAAAAGAAGCAATCGAGACAACGGCTATTCATTCGGTAGCTGGCACGTTGGATCCTAGTGAAGGGTTGATATACGCGCCTCCTTTCATCGCGCCCCATCACAATGCATCTATGGCGGCAATGATTGGAGGTGGCAGTGGTCTTGCGCGTCCAGGCGCTATCTCTCTTGCTCACAATGGGGTGCTGTTTTTGGATGAGGCACCCGAATTTGCCCCGTCGGTATTAGACGCCTTGCGACAGCCAATTGAATCAGGATCGCTTACTATTCATCGCAGTCTTGGGGCAGTTACCCTTCCGGCAAAGTTCCAGTTGATAATGGCTGCTAATCCCTGCCCCTGCGGGTATGCCGGAGATACTTCTGGTAGGTGTGTATGTACTCCCTATCAACGCCGAAGATATCTAACTAGACTTTCTGGTCCGCTGCTAGACCGAATGGACATTCATGTTGATATGGCTCCACCAAAACCTGGCACTCTTGCAGGGCCGGCACCAGAGTCTTCCGCTAGTATCCGCCCCCGGATCGAAGCGGCAAGGCAGGTACAGCGCGAGCGTAGTGGCTGCCTAAACGCTTTCCTGAAGGGACCGGTGCTAAGGAAGTTTGTGAGTGCAAAGCAGAATCTAAAACTTGATGAATTAGTTGAGCAGTCGGTCATAACGATGCGTGGAAAGGACCGAATTCTGCGAGTAGCGCGAACTCTTGCAGATCTGGCGGGGCGTGACAATTTGGAGGCCGACGACATAGCCAAGGCCTTCATACTACGCACCAGGAACGGAGGACAAAATGGATGAGCGCGAGGCAAGGCTAGGTTGGGCATTGGTTAGTGAACCAGCGGATACGGTAGCGCTCTCCTTCGCAACCGAGGTTGGTGTAGTGCAGTCATATGAATGGTTGCTCTCTAGTCAGAAGGTTCCGCCAATTTCGGGGAAGATGGGAAAGCTCGTTTCGCAGCGGGCAGAGGCCTGGCGGGCCCGGCTAAATCCAAGCGAGGTTGCGGGGCTCTTGGCTAGATGGGGAACTCAGGGGCATAGGTTCCTAATTCCTTCCGACCCAGAATGGCCTCTAACCGGCAGACGGTTGGTAGAACAGGCCCCCTTCGGCCTCTGGTTTATAGGAAACGAGGAGATTCTCCGAGGACTAGATGCTTCTGCTGCACTTGTGGGTGCCCGAGCATCTACCCGGTACGGAGACGAAGTAGCGGCTCAACTTTCACACTCACTGTCAGCAAAAGGAGTAACTACGATCTCTGGAGGGGCATACGGCATCGATGCCGCAGTACATAGAGGGGCTCTTTCTGCAGCAGGAAACACGCTTACAGTGCAAGCTGGAGGACTAGATCGGCTATACCCGCAGATGAACTCTCAGATGTTCGAACAGATAAAGGTAAACGGAGGAATAATCTCGCAAATCGCACCAGGACGACGGCCATCGCGATGGCGCTTTCTAGACAGAAACCGTCTTATTGCTGCTCTGTGCCCACTAACTGTCGTCATCGAAGCAGCGTCTCGTTCAGGAGCCCTAAATACTGCTCGCCATGCCCTTGAGCTAGGCAGAGAACTGGGGGCCGTTCCTGGGCCCATTACTTCCGAGATGTCTAAAGGTACTAATAGGTTGCTCCAGGAGGGCGCAACCTGTATCACCGATCAGAACGACATTATGGAAATACTGGGAGAACGGGAGAGCCTGTCGCGTCCTCCATCATGTGGCAGTCTTCTTGACGATCTTGACGAACGAGAATCCAGAGTTCTGGATGCTTTTCCGAAGGTAGGTTCTACAACCTGCGAAAAGCTGGTGGTTGTATCCGGGATCCCTCCAATTGAGGTAAGCGCTGCCCTCGGAACACTGGAGATGGCTGGCCGCATTAGTCGTAATGGGAAATCCTATAGGCGCATGCAGTAGAATTTGCCCATAGTGGAAGTAGAAGAAACTCTGACGGCATATGCCGATTATTTGCGTTCGGCTCGCTCTATGAGTCAGAACACCGTGCGAGCCTATACAGGCGACGTAAGGGATTACTTCGCGTTTGTAGATAAGGACGGTAACCAGTCGCTTAGGCCAGAGGATCTGTCTTTACAAAACTTACGAGATTGGTTGGCAAATTATGCTGAGCATGGCAGTGCCCGTGCTTCACTTGCGCGCAGGGCAGCGGCTCTACGCTCTTTTTGTGCCTGGGCTAAGGGCAGGGGGATTATCTCAGATAACCCTGCCGCAAGACTGAAATCGCCGAAACTACAGAAAACTTTCCCCGGGCTATATACCTCAGAACAGGCAGATTTATTCCTTGCGGTAGCAAAGAAGGTTGGCGATGATCCTGCCTCTATCCGTGATTGGGCCGCATTAGAACTGCTATATGCCACCGGCATTAGAGTCTCAGAGTTGGTAGGACTAGATCTACCAGATCTCAACATGGACGAACTCGTTATCCGGGTATTCGGCAAGGGCGCAAAGGAACGCACAGTACCCTTTGGCATACCAGCAAGGAATGCGCTCCGCTGTTATCTGCGGCAGAACCGAGACAGGCTGCTTGGCAAATCGAAGCAGAATACGAAAGCCCTATTCATATCTAATAGAGGAATTCGTCTCTCGGACCGAGCAGTACGGCGAGCGGTCACGAAAATAAGCGCGCTCGCGGGGCTAGCGGACGTCGGGCCACATGGACTGCGGCACTCTGCGGCAACTTCGCTATTGGCGGGGGGAGCCGATCTTAGAGCCGTCCAAGAACTGCTTGGGCACTCCTCAATGCAAACTACTCAAAGATACACGCATATTGATGATGCTCGTCTTAGAGCCGCATTTTTGCAGGCACATCCCCGAGCCTAAGCATCCACAGTTTACGATCCACAGTTAGTGGTTTTCAGCCCCTCAATCAGAGGATAATTATTCTTCAGTTAAGACTATGAAGAAGTTATTTTGTGTATGTACCTGTCTAGTTTTCGCTCTGAGCCGTTGCCCCACAAGCAGTGCCGTTCCACACTATCGTTTTCTGTGGCCATGCGGATATAAGTCCCGGGTAGTCCGCAGTTTTGCTCCGCCAGCAAAGAAGTGGCTTGCAGGGCACAGGGGAGTTGATTTGGCATGCGGCAGGAAAATCTTTGCGCCGGCGGCAGGAACCGTCTATTTTTCTGGCAACATTGCCGGGAAATATGTGATCTCAATAAAGCATTCAGAGCACCTTCGCACAACGTATGAACCTGTGCGATCGGATCTGAAAAAGGGCCAAAGCGTTAAGAAAGGACAATTTATAGGAACGCTTATGCCAGGGCATCATGACGCATTGCATTGGGGAGCTCTGGTGGGACGAGATCGGTATATAAACCCTCTTCAATTTCTCTTCGGACCCATAAGGCTAAAACCGCTATAGAAGAAAGCGGAGGCGAAATTCACGGCCGCGGGCTTGGAAGTACTCACTTGCTCAGCTAAACTGCTTCATAGCACTCACCGTAGGTGGGTGACTTCGCGTGCAATTTTCGGCTTTTGCCGGTGCGCCGACAGCGGTCCCTTCGGGGTGTTGGCGTTCGTTGCACCAGGAACCGTTGAAACGTAACCGAAACTAGGGGCAAAGGCCCCGCGCGCTTTGGCGCGTCAGAGAGGAATTATCATGGCAGTAGTAACCATGAGCCAGCTGCTTGAAGCTGGCGTTCACTTCGGGCACCAGACTCGTCGCTGGAACCCGAAGATGAAGCCGTTCATTCTAACTGACCGTAACGGCATCTACATCGTCGATCTGCAGCAGACCCTAACCGGTATTGACGAGGCTTATGACTTCGTGAAGCAGACCGTGCTACACAACGGCACCCTGCTGTTCGTGGGTACCAAGAAGCAGGCTCAGGAAGCTATTGCTGAGCAGGCAACCCGCGTCGGCATGCCCTACGTCAACCAGCGTTGGCTCGGCGGTATGTTGACTAATTTCTCCACCGTCAACAAGCGTCTGCAGCGCCTGAAGGAACTTGAGCAGATCGATTTTGACGACGTCGCTGGCTCCTCTTACACCAAGAAGGAACTGCTGATGATGCGTCGTGAGCGTGACAAGCTCGCCCGCACCCTTGGTGGCATCCGTGACATGGCCAAGGTGCCGTCGGCTGTTTGGATTGTCGACACCAAGAAGGAACACCTCGCGGTTGCTGAAGCCCGCAAGCTCAACATCCCCGTTGTCGCCATCCTGGATACCAACTGCGATCCTGACGAAGTTGACTACCGTATCCCTGGCAACGACGACGCTATCCGCGCTGTCGAATTGCTGACTCGCGTCATTGCTGACGCAGTAGCTGATGGTCTTCTAGCTCGCTCTAACTCGAAGTCCTCTAACAAGGACGAGGAAGGCCAGCCTCTGGCCGACTGGGAACGCGAGATTCTGGAAGGTTCCGAAGGCAAGGAAGAAGCTAAGGCTGAAGAGTCGGAGTCGGCTGCCAAGGGAGAAGAGTCCAAGTCTGAGACCCCGGCAGCCGATGCTGCCTCCGCAAAGTAATTAGGGGAAACAAAATGGCAAAGAACTACACCACTGCAGATATCAAGTCTCTGCGCGAGGAAACTGGCGCGGGCATGCTTGATGTCAAGAAGGCTCTTGACGAGGCCAATGGTGATCACGACGAAGCTCTGAAGATCATCCGCCTGAAGGGTTTGAAGTCCATCTCCAAGCGTGAAGATCGCTCGGCCTCTGCTGGCCTAGTGTTGGCTCACATTGCTGATGTCGATGGCAGCCAGGTTGGCGTCATGGTCGAGGTAAACTCCGAGACCGACTTCGTGGCAAAGAATCAGAAGTTCATTGATTTTGCCAACGAGGTACTTGAAGCCGCTGTCGAGTCCGGTGCAACCAACGCCGAAGAGCTGCTTGCAGCTAAGGCTGAAGAGGGAACCGTCAAGGACAAGGTAGACGCAATTGCAGCCGTAATTGGCGAGAAGATTGAGGTCTCTCGTATGGCCCGCGTTGAAGCGCCCAAGGTCACCAAGTACATGCACTACTCGAACCCGGATCTGCCCCCGCAGGTTGGCGTTCTAGTTGGTACCGACGACGCTGCTGAGCAGATTGCGCACGATGTGGCAATGCACATTGCGGCATACCAGCCTGATTACCTCTCTGAATCCGATGTTCCCGCAGAGGATCTCGAGAAGGAACGTCAGACTCTAACTGAACTCACAATCAACGAGGGCAAGCCCGAAAAGATTGTGCCGAAGATCGTTGAGGGGCGTATGAAGTCCTTCTACAAGGATCACTGCTTGCTTGATCAGGATTACGCAAAGGATCCCAAGCACACGGTGGGTCAGATCGTTGAACAGGCAGGCGGCGAAGTGAAGTCCTTCGTCCGCTTCCACGTAGGCGCTTAAGTCCAGCAAAGGATGGCCCCGGGCGGTAGGCTCGGGGCCACCGGCATGTTTACAGCAAAGAAAGGCTAGCTATGTCTGCACAACAACCTCGCCGAGTTCTCCTGAAGTTGTCTGGGGAGGTGTTCGGAGGAGGCGCCGTAGGGTTAGATTCCGAGGTAGTCTCCGGTGTTGCAAAGCAGATCGCGCAAGCCGTCGCGCAGGGCGTGCAAGTGGCAGTCGTTGTGGGCGGCGGAAATTTCTTCCGTGGTGCTGAGCTAGTCACCAAGGGCCTAGACCGAGCGCGCGCAGATTACATGGGCATGCTTGGTACGGTGATGAACGCCCTGGCTCTTCAGGATTTTCTAGAGCAGGCGGGAGTTACCTGCAGGGTCCAGTCGGCGATTGCTATGACCCAGGTCGCTGAGCCATACATCCCGCTTCGAGCCATCAGGCACATGGAAAAAGGTCGCGTAGTCATTTTCGGCGCTGGCGCTGGCATGCCATATTTCTCCACCGACACTGTCTCCGCGCAGCGAGCTCTGGAAACCCACTGCCAGGAGCTACTAGTTGCAAAGAATGGCGTGGATGGTGTTTACACCGATGATCCTAAGGCAAATCCAGATGCGGTGCGTTACGACCGAGTAACATACCGTGAGGCTCTGGCTGAAGGACTTCGCGTCGTTGACGCAACTGCATTCGGTCTTTGCAGCGAGAACAGTCTGAACATGCGTGTTTTTGGCATGAATGGGCAAGGGAACGTAACTCGCGCCTTATTAGGTGAGAAGATTGGAACACTGGTAACTGCAGACGAAGGGACAAGCAAGTGATTAAGGAAGTTCTTAGCGATTGCGAAAATCGAATGAAAAAGGCGTTGGCCTTTACCCGCGAAGAGTTCTCTAACATTCGCACGGGGCGCGCCAACACTTCGATGTTCGATTCTATTCAGGTTGATTACTATGGGGCGCCTACTCCTTTGCAGCAGCTTGCCTCGTTCAACATTCCTGAAGCTCGCACCGTCATTGTTAACCCATTTGACAAGGGCGCCATGGATGCCATTATCAAGGCAATTCGTGAGTCCGACCTTGGCGTTAACCCCACTGATGACGGCAAGATTATCCGTGTTACCCTGCCTGCCCTCACCGAGGAGCGTCGCAAGGAATACGTGAAGCTTGCTAAGACTAAGGCCGAAGAGGGCCGCATCGCGGTGCGCGGTATTCGTCGCAAGGGCATGGATCAACTCGACGAGATCAAGAAAGATGGCGACGCAGGCGAGGACGACGTTGAGCGTGCTCAAAAGGATCTCGAAGGCCTAACCAAGACCTATGTCGAGAAGGTCGACAAAGTCATGGAAGCGAAAGAAGAAGAACTGCTGACTATCTAGTCTCAGGTAGGGAAAGTGCGTCAACGAGCGAAGAACATTCTGCGGCCTAAAGCTACCCAAGAGCGGGCAAAAGCTGCCCCTACTGGAAAGGCCGGAAGGAATTTGCCTGCGGCGATTGGTGTGGGCGCTGCGCTCATTGGCGCACTTTTGCTTTCTTTGCTGCACCCGTTCCCACTTGCCGTGCTTATCATCCTCGCTGGCGCTTTAGGGCTTTACGAATTAGCTGGGGCATTTGCGCGATCAGATAGCGAGGTAATGTTGCCGCCCCTATGGGTCGGCATGGTGGGCATGGTCGTGTGCGCGTACTTTATTGGCCCTGAAGGGATGATGGGTGCCTATTTCGCTACTTTGTTGGCGCTGGTCTTGTGGCGCTCTGTTGAGTCACTTGATCAGTCAGCGATGCGGGACATCTTAGTCTCTGTCTTCGCTGCAACTTATGTTCCATTCCTTGGAAGTTTTCTTGTTCTAATAGGGTCTTCGCCGCAAGGTACGTGGCCCGTTGCGTTAGCTGTGCTGTTGCCGGTGTGCTCCGATACGGGCGGATATGCGGCAGGAGTTAAGTGGGGGAAGACCCCAATGGCACCAAAGATCTCGCCGAAGAAGTCCTGGGAGGGATTCGCAGGATCGGTGGTAGCTGCGGTAGTGGCGGGAACCGTCGGCATGTGGTTGTTGGGTGCATCACCGCTCTGGGGAATCTTGCTCGGCGTTGCAGCTGCCACATTTGGCTCACTTGGCGATCTGGGTGAATCTCTGCTAAAACGGGACCTCGGTCTAAAAGACATGGGATGGCTCCTGCCCGGACACGGAGGTGTTATGGACAGGTTGGATTCCATTCTTTTGGCGACTCCAGTTTGCTATTTTATCTTCCGCGTTGCGTTTGGTTGGTGACATGAACATACAGGTTAGGCCTACGGATCAGGCGCCGGAGGGGGCTACCCACCCGGATGCTCGCCCAGTTCTCTCTTTTAAAGCCAAGCGCCGCGGTAAGGCACCAACCCACCTAGCTGATTTCGATCTGGCTGGTAGGAAGGCTGCTCTGAAGGAAGCAGGACTGCCTGCCTTTCGTGCCGACCAGCTGTCTAGGCATTTTTTCACTCACTTGACTACCAATCCGGCAGATATGTCAGATTTGCCCGCCGGGCAGCGGAGCCAGATCTGTGAGCTCCTGCTTCCGCGCCTTATCCAAGAGGCAGCTGCAATTAGGGCAGACGATGGTCGCACAGTGAAACATCTTTGGGAACTTTTTGATGGAGCCCGTGTTGAGTCTGTCCTGATGCGGTATCCGAGCAGGACAACGCTTTGTGTGTCTTCCCAAGCCGGTTGCGGCATGGCTTGCCCATTTTGCGCCACCGGTCAGATGGGGCTTACTAGGAATTTATCCACTGGCGAGATAATAGATCAGGTTCGCAGGGCTAGTCAGGCCGCACGTGATGGTGATCTTGCTGGGGGGCCAACTAGACTCACCAACGTTGTCTTCATGGGGATGGGAGAACCGTTGGCGAATTACAAGACGGTCGTGGGAGCGCTACACCGTCTTATCGATCCAGCACCGGAAGGGTTCGGGCTTTCTGCTCGCAACATTACTGTTTCTACCGTGGGGTTGGTCCCTGCGATTAAGAAGCTATCTAAAGAGGGCCTACCGGTAACACTGGCAGTTTCTTTACACGCTCCCGATGATGACTTGCGCGATGATCTTATTCCTATTAATTCCCGATGGAAAGTAGGTGAGTTGCTGGATGCGGCGCACCAATATTTCGAGGTAACTGGTAGACGCGTATCCATCGAATATGCGCTTATCAAGAACATGAATGATCATGCCTGGAGAGCGCAGTTACTCGCTGATGAACTGAATTCTCGCGGTAGCGGTTGGGCTCACGTTAACCCAATCCCATTGAATCCGACCCCCGGTTCTATCTGGACGGCCTCGACAAAGGCTGCCCAGCAAAAATTTGTAGATACTCTTAGAAGGAACGGTGTGGCCACAACTATTCGTGACACGCGCGGATCCGATATTGATGGGGCTTGCGGTCAGCTGGCCACAGCAGTGGAAAAGAAAATGAAGGAGCAGCAATGAGCGAGGTCTTTCCGAAAGCTAGATGGCCTAAGAAGGGCTACACCCAAAATGAGGTAGACAGCTTTTTTGAAAGAGCTCGGGCTGCCTACGAGGGCGGTATGCCGGCCGAGCAATTTAGTTCTCCCGAGGTTAGAGCAGTCCGGTTTTCTATGGTTCGTGGCGGATATGCTACCGAGGTCGTAGATGGGGCTCTGGATAGACTTGAAGCCGCCTTCGTGAAACGCGACCGAGCCGACCACGTGGCAGTAAACGGGCAACAAGCCTGGTTGGATCGGGTAGCTTCGAGGGCTACCACGCTTTACCCGCGCTTGCTGCGTCCGGCGGGGGAGCGCTTTGACCATCCTGCTTCTGGAAAGGGCTATGATGCCGAGCAGGTCGATCAGTTCCTAGATCGAATCGCTTCATTTTTTGACGATGGGGAAGTACTTACCGCCGATCAGATCAGGGGCGTCACCTTCAAGCATGCTCGCGGTACTAAAGCGTATGAAGAGGGCGTAGTAGACGCCTATCTGAATCGGGCTATTGAGATATTGCTGTCGGTAGAATGAAACAGATATCAATACTAGGCTCTACGGGCTCCATCGGTACGCAGGCTTTGGAGGTCATTAGGACCCATCCTGGTGAATTCGAAGTCATAGCGTTAGCCTGTGGCGGTTCTAATGTAGAGCTGTTGCGTAGGCAGATTGACGAGTTCAAACCTGCGTTTGTTGCAGTAGCTAACCCACTTGCGAAGGAAAAGCTGTCCGACATCTCGAATGTTGATTTCGGCGCTGAAGCAGTAGTTCGTGCGGCTAAGGCTGTTCCTAATGGAACGGTACTAAATGGGATAAATGGTGCCGTGGGATTGGAATCTACACTCGCTGCTCTGCAAAGTGGTGCGACGCTCGCACTGGCTAACAAAGAGTCGCTTGTGGTTGGCGGTTCGCTTGTGCGAGCGGCTATGGTGCGGCCGGGCCAGATTGTTCCGGTGGATTCTGAGCACTCCGCTATTGCCCAATCGCTGTCGGGTGGAGTCCATAACCGTGGTCTTACTAGCCAGAATCAGGATGGCCATTCAGAGGTTGACAAGCTCGTTCTTACCGCCTCCGGGGGTCCTTTTAGGGGGAAGAGCCGGGCTGAACTTTCGGCAGTAACCCCGCAGCAAGCGTTGAACCACCCTACGTGGGCAATGGGGCCGGTGGTAACTATTAATTCATCTACCCTGGTGAATAAGGCCCTCGAACTGATTGAGGCATATCTTCTTTTCGATATCGCGCCCGAGAATATTATTCCTGTAGTACACCCCCAGTCCATTGTGCATTCCATGGTCACCTTCAAAGACGGTGCGACATTGCTGCAAGCATCCCCTCCATCTATGAAGATTCCAATTGCCCTTGGCCTCACCTGGCCAAAGAGACTGGTAGAAGTGGCACCGGCGTTGCAGTGGGATAAAGCTAGTGCTTGGACCTTCGAGCCGATCGATAGTCAAACCTTCCCTGCTATAGATATTGCTCGGCAGGCTGTCGCAGCTTCCGCTGCCCACCCCGCGGTGTTTAACGCCGCGAATGAGGTATTGGTAGATGCTTTCTTGGCAGGACAGGTGCCCTACCTGGCGATAGTTGACACGGTGCAAAAGGTTGTAGCGGAATTTTCAGGAGTTGACGAGCCTGATCTAGCTCAGCTTCATGAAGCTGAAAATTGGGCGCGAACTAGAGCGAAACAACTACTGAACTGATATGTCTTTCTTGCTTGGCGTTCTTGTCGTAGTAATCGGGCTCATCGTCTCGGTTGCTCTACACGAGTGCGGACATATGCTGCCCGCAAAGAAATTTGGTGCGGCCGTCCCTAAATACATGGTCGGGTTTGGGCCCACCCTCTGGGCTAAACGAGTTGGTGGAACTGTCTACGGCATAAAGGCTATTTTGCTGGGCGGTTATGTGCGTATTGGAGGAATGTTCCCACCCGCTAGAGCCGATGAGGTAATTGGCTCCATTGACGGTGAACCCATTAGGGCTGCTGACTACGAACTGATGGATAGAAGCCGGCAGCAGGACGTACGCCTCACACTGGCCCAGGAGGCCCGTGAGGCTTCTGCCGCTGACCTGCTAGATCAGCATGGCCGCAAAGCCTTTTGGCAGTTGTCCGCCTCGAAAAAAATCGTGGTCATGTTTTCAGGCCCCCTGGTGAATCTATTGCTCGCCGTTGGCTGTGCGGTGGTTACATTGGCAGGCATAGGGGTTGCAGTGCCTGAAACTTCGCTGGCAAGTGTTGATAGCTGTAGTGATGCGTCCTGTCACCAAGCGGCTTTCAAAGGGGGCTTGAGATCAGGGGACAAGATAACCTCCATAGGCGGAGTCCCGACGAATTCATGGCAAGATATTACGCGGCAAATTAAGGCGCACAGTAGCCAGCTAACCCCGTTTGAAGTTATCCGAGACGGTCATACTAGAACTGTTAGAGTGACTATACCTAGTGATGGACCTATTGGCATTACCGCTGCGACAAGCAGGAAACGTCTGAGTGCCTCACAGGTAGCCCAGAGTGTGTGGCAACAGTTCACAGGAACCTTAGCGGTAATCGGGAAACTGCCAGTTCAGGTATTTGAAGTTAGCAAGTCAGTCTTTACTGGAGCTCCGCGCGATCCGAATGGCGTCGTTTCTGTGGTCGGCGTAGGACACATTGCCGGAGACGTAGCTTCCACGGCAAAAGTTACGTTAACGGACCGCATCGCTATGCTTATTTCCCTGTGGGGCGGAGTGAATATGGCTTTGTTCGCTTTCAACCTAATTCCACTACTTCCTCTTGATGGCGGGCACATTGCAGGAGCGCTGTGGGAAGGTGTGCGTAATTTTTTGGCACGTATGCGGGGGCAGAAAAAGCCGCAACCTGTTGATACTGCGCGCCTAATGCCACTTACGTACGGGGTATTTGGAGTTTTTCTTTTGCTTACCGTGCTTCTTGTTGTTGCAGATTTTGTGGTCCCGATTCAGCTTTCGTGATATGGCTCGCGGCGAAGCCGGGCGACAATTGAGCCTCAGTTGGGCATACTTATGTCTGTGAGTGAAGCTGTATCTTTAGGAATGCCAGAAGTTCGGAACGTTTTCCCCCGGAAGAAGACCCGTAAGGTCCGACTAGGTAATTTGTGGGTTGGTGGCGACGCTCCGGTCACGGTGCAGTCGATGTGCACTACTAAGACCACCGACATTGGCGGTACCTTGCAGCAAATCGCAGAGTTGACTGCTGCAGGATGCGATATTGTGCGAGTTGCCTGCCCGTCTGCGGATGACGCCGAAGCGCTTCCAATTATTGCGAAGAAGTCAAACATTCCGGTTATTGCCGATATCCATTTCCAGCCCAGGTACGTCTTTGCTGCTATCGAGGGCGGCTGTGCAGGGGTGCGTGTGAACCCGGGAAATATCCGCAAGTTTGACGATCAGATTGAAGATATTGTCAAGGCGGCTAGGGACCACGGGACGTCTCTGCGTATCGGAGTCAATGCAGGTTCTTTGCACCCGAAACTTTACAAGAAGTATGGAGGGGCTACTCCGGAAGCAATGGTGGAGTCCGCCGTCTGGGAAGCGTCGCTTTTTGAGCAGTATGATTTCCACGATTTTGCTATTTCTGTGAAGCACCACGATCCGGTCACAATGATTAAGACTTATGAGCTGCTGTCTTCGAAGGGGGACTGGCCGCTACATCTTGGAGTGACTGAAGCGGGTCCTGCTCTGCAGGGGACGGTTAAGTCCGCTACCGCTTTTGGTGCACTATTGCGCCAGGGCATTGGCGATACGATTCGCGTCTCCCTGTCTGCTCCTCCCGTTGAAGAGGTAAAGGTAGGGGTTGAAATCCTACAGTCTCTGGGTCTTCGTGACCGTACGCTCGAGATTGTCTCGTGTCCGTCGTGTGGGCGTGCCCAGGTGGATGTCTACACTTTGGCGAATGCCGTTACAGAGGGATTGAAAGATTTGAAGGTTCCGCTCCGAGTAGCGGTTATGGGATGTGTCGTCAACGGCCCGGGTGAAGCTCGTGAGGCTGATCTTGGCGTGGCTTCCGGCAATCAAAAGGGCAAGATCTTTATTAAGGGAAAGGTCGTCGAGACAGTCCCCGAGACCGATATTGTGCCTACACTGATCCGGTATGCCAACAAGCTTGCCGAAGACATGCCCGAGGGCGAAGGCGAAGGGGTTCAAGTCCTGGTATAGGACGAAGTAGCTATATCTGGGCCACGTCTACTAAAGTTGTAGGCGTGTTAGCTCAGATGTCATCGTATTTCGTACGAACCTTACGTGAAGACCCGGCCGACGCCGAGGTCGCAAGCCATAAGCTGTTAGTCCGCGCGGGCTATATCCGCAGGGTAGCCCCGGGGGTTTATACGTGGCTTCCTTTGGGGATTCGTGTGCTTCGTAAGCTAGAAGCGATTGTGCGCGAAGAGATGGAACGGGCGGGTGCCCAGGAAGTCTTGTTCCCTGCCCTGCTGCCGAAAGAGCCTTATGAGGCTACCGGCAGGTGGGAAGAATATGGCCCGAACCTGTTTAGGCTGAATGATCGCAAGGGCGCGGACATGCTGCTTGCTCCGACTCACGAGGAAATGTTCACCTTGATGGTGAAGGACATGTACTCCTCCTACAAGGACTTGCCGGCTACTCTGTACCAGATCCAGACGAAATATCGTGACGAAGCTCGTCCTCGTGCTGGTCTGATTCGCGGCCGAGAATTTGTCATGAAGGACGCGTACAGCTTTGACATTGATGATGAGGGGCTAGAGAAGTCTTACGAGTCTATGCGTAAGGCGTATCAGCGGATTTTTGAACGCGTGAATCTGCCGTATGTAATTTGTTCGGCCATGTCGGGCCCTATGGGAGGCTCTCGTAGCGAGGAATTCTTGTTCCCCTGCGAAATTGGCGAGGATACGTTTGTGCGTTCTGCAGGTGGTTTTGCCGCCAATGTTGAGGCGGTCACGACCCCTCGGCCGGAGCCAATTACTGAACAGTCTCCTGCTGCACACTTGGAGGAAACTCCGGGTGCCGGCACCATCGCAGCATTAGTCGATTATTCTAATGCTCATTACCGTCGCGATGACCGCGACTGGGATGCGGCGGATACACTGAAATCCGTGGCGCTAACGGCAGTGCATCCCGACGGTCACCGCGAAGTCATTGTGATCGGTATACCTGGTGACCGAGAGGTGGACATTCGTCGCGTTGAGGCTGCTCTATCGCCTGCGGAAATTGAGTTCGCTAACGAGCAGGATCTGGCTGCTTTCCCGGGGTTAGTTCCCGGCTATATCGGGCCATCGGTGTGCGGCCCTAACGCGCCGAAGGATGCCGAGGGCAATTCCACTGGTCCGAAATACTTGTTGGATCCGCATGTCGCGGAAGGCTCCGCGTGGATTACTGGTGGTAATAAGGCCGGCTATCACTATTACGACTTTGTATATGGTCGTGATTTCGTTGCAGACGGCTTTATTGAGGCATCTGAGGTCAGAGAGGGCGACCAGGCACCGGATGGATCTGGCCCACTGGAGTTGGCCCGTGGTATCGAAATTGGACATATTTTCCAGCTAGGGCGCAAGTACGCCAAGGCACTGGACCTGAAAGTTCTGGATCAGAACGGTAAGGCTCAGGTCGTGACCATGGGCTCTTACGGGATCGGTGTTTCTCGTGTGCTGGCAGCTCTGGCAGAAGTTGGACATGACGATGCTGGGTTGATCTGGCATCCCGCGATTGCACCATTTGATGTGCACGTATTGGCTACTGGCAAACACGCAGGAGTATTTGAAGCCGCTGCAAACTTGGCCGAAGGATTGCATGGTTGCGGTCTAGACGTCATTTATGACGACCGGCAGAAGGTCTCGGCGGGCGTCAAGTTCAAGGATTCGGAACTGATCGGCGTGCCGTATTCGATTGTCGTCGGACGAGACTTCGAAAAAGAAGGCGTAGTGGAACTGCGCAATAGAGCAACTGGTGAGCGTACCCAGCTGCCTTATGAAGACGCCGTGGACAAAATCGCCTACACGATTATTTCCGCTAAGGAGGACTAGTGGCACTTCGAGACATTAGGGTTGTTGGTGACCCTATCTTGCGCACTGAGTGCGAGACGATTACTGATATTGATGACTCGATCAAGGAACTCGTCGAGGACCTTTTAGAGACCGTTGATATGGATGGCCGCGCTGGCCTCGCCGCTAACCAAATTGGTGTGGGCGTGCGCGCTTTCAGCTGGAATATTGATGGCGAGATCGGTTACATCTTGAATCCGAAGATTGTGGAATTGTCCGAGGACGAATATCAAGATGGCGACGAAGGCTGTTTGTCGGTGCCCGGACTCTGGTTCCCAACGGAGCGCGCCTGGTACGCCAGGGCAGAGGGTATTGATCTTGATGGCAAGAAGGTTGTAGTCGAGGGCGAAGAACTAATGGGCCGTTGCATTCAGCACGAGTGCGACCACCTGGATGGGCATCTGTACTTGGATCGGTTGTCTAAGAAATACCGGCGGAAAGCGATGAAGGAACTTCGCGAGCAGGGGCTCTAAGAAGTTTTCGGGCCGGCACGCTGCTAACGGCGTGCCGGCTTGTTATTTCGTATAGGTGTGGTGTTCAATAGTTTTGCACACCGCCGAATGGATCACCCTGAGGTCGTAGGGGAAGACGTCCCTCAGTATTATGGAGGTCCAAAATGAATGGAACGTTCTCGCGCGGTGTACTTTTCGTGCATTCAGCCCCGCGTGCACTCTGCCCTCACGTGGAGTGGATTGTCTCCGACGTGTTGGGGACAAAAGTATCCATGGATTGGACAGAACAGCCCGCACAAGAGGGCACTTTCCGTGCTGAATTCAGCTGGGTGGGGAAGTCTGGCACCGGTGTCCAACTCGCGTCTGCTCTGCGCGGGTGGGAGCATTTGCGATACGAGGTGACTGAGGACGCTTCTGCTGGAGCAGATGGAGGTCGTTGGTCGCATACTCCGTCCCTCGGAATATTCCATGCACAAACTGACGTCGCCGGGAATGTTGTTGTACCCGAGAACAGGATTAGAGCGGCGCTGGAAGAGGCAGGGGGAGATGCTACTTTGCTCCAGGAGAAACTTGACGTCGCATTAGGCGTAGCGTGGGACGAAGAGCTGGAGCCATTCCGGTATGCAGGATCTGGAGCCCCCGTCCGCTGGTTGCATAGGGTGGGGTAATGGCACTAGATGCAGAGGCTTTAGCTAAACTCGCGGCACTACAGGACGAAGACTTCAGTGAATCCGGCGAGGGTGGTAGCGGGCGAACTACTTCTCACAGTGAAGAACTGCGAACCCAAGTTCGCCAGGCGTTGGCCGGGGAAGTGGGGCATGTTGTCGAAGAGGACGACACCTTAGAATCTCTTGGTCTTACTGACCTTCAGCTCTGGGCCGTTGTGGCGAGAGTAGAAGATGAAGGCTATGTAGCCATGGATAAAGATGTAGATAGCGCGAAGAGCGTTGCTGATCTGATCGGAGCTTTCGCCAGTAATCAAAAGTAGTTCGGCTCCTCAGTTTCCGACAGTTAGTAGCTATTCTTTGCAAAGGTTCGCGAAAGCACGAATTCCTATGGCTCTATCTTGATGGCAATACTGGCGTCTAGATTTTAACGTTTAAGAAGCGAGTCCAGCTTCGTACCGCGGCGCGAATACGCAGCCACTTAGGACACGGCATTTGGGCAAAAATTTGGGGGATGTTCCGCGGAACATCCCCCAAATTGTCTTTGCCGTTAGGCTACCGAGTCATCGGAATCGTCAACTCGATGCGAGGTCGCATTGACGTTCATCAGGTCATACTTTTCAATGGCCTGACGGATTAGGTCGCGTTCGATCATTCCGTCGTCAGCCATTGCCTGTAGGGCCCGAACTACGATCGATTCCGCGTCGATCAGGAAGTGCCTACGAGCGGCTGGGCGAGTGTCGGAGAAGCCGAAACCGTCTGCACCGAGGGTGTAGTACCTTCCGGGAATCCATTCGCGCAACAGATCCGGGAGCATGTGGTCGAAATCGGTGGACGCGACGAATGGGCCACCGGTATTTTCGAGCTTCTGTGTCACGTAGGGCTTGGTGTAGTGATCCGGATCCAGGTAGTTCTTCCGGTTAGCTTCCATGCCATCTCGGCGGAGTTCACCCCATGAGGTGACTGACCACACGTTGGCACCGATGCCCCAGTCGTTCAGCAGTAGTTCGCGAGCATGCCGGGCCCATGGCACGGCAACGCCAGAAGCCATCAGGTTGACGGTGGGACGATCTTCCGGTGCCTCATCCACCTTGTAAATGCCGCGGAGAATGCCTTCGACGTCCACGTTTTCCGGCTCGGCAGGCTGCACAATCGGCTCGTTGTACACGGTTAGGTAGTACATTACGTTTGGATCGCGGTCGCCGGGATCTCCGTACATACGCTGCAGGCCATCGCGGAAGATGTGCCCGATTTCGTAGGCGTAGGCGGGATCGTAGTGGACAAAGGCGGGGTTGGTTGCAGCAATGACGGGCGAATGACCGTCCATGTGCTGAGTTCCCTCGCCAGTTAGGGTGGTGCGACCGGCAGTAGCGCCAATCACAAATCCGCGTGCTAGCTGGTCGCCCGCTGCCCAGAACTGGTCGCCAGTACGCTGGAATCCGAACATCGAGTAGAAGATGTAGAACGGAATCATCGGAACGTTATGGGTTGCATACGATGTACCAACGACCTGCATTAGTGCAGCAGAACCGGCTTCGTTAATGCCGGTGTGCATTAGTCGACCCTGAGCGGATTCCTTGTATGACAGCATCAGGTCGTGATCTACCGCCGTGTAGTTCTGGCCGTGAACGTTGAAGATCTTTGCGGTCGGGAACATAGCGTCGAGGCCGAAGGTACGTGCTTCATCCGGAATAATCGGAACGAAGCGGTTACCGATGTTCTTGTCGCGCATGAGCTCTTTGAGGAGGCGTACCAGCGCCATGGTGGTAGCAACCTTCTGCTTCCCAGAGCCCTTGGTCATCATCTTGTAGGCTTTATCGCCGGGAAGCTCAAGGTGCGGATCTTCGTGGTGGCGCGAGGGTAGGTATCCGCCTAGGGCCTCGCGACGTTCGAGCATGTACCGAAGAGCTGGATCGTCCTTGTCAGGCATGTAGTACGGAGGCTTGTACGGATCCTTCTCTAGTTCCTCATCAGTGATCGGGATCTGTAGCCTGTCGCGCAGTGCCTTCTGATCCTCAAGGGTAAGCTTCTTCATCTGGTGAGTTGCGTTTCGCCCAGCAAAGTGTTCCCCGAGTGCATAGCCCTTAATCGTATGGGCCAAAATCACGGTAGGACGGCCCTTGTGCTTCAGAGCAGCATCGTAGGCGGCATATACCTTGCGGTAGTCGTGGCCACCGCGGCGAAGATCCCAAATCTGCTCGTCAGTCCAGTTCTTTACCAATTCCTTCGTACGTGGGTCGCGACCGAAGAAGTGCTCGCGCACGTAGGCGCCGTCATTGGCCTTAAGAGTCTGGTAATCACCGTCACGTACCTCGTCCATCAGGTGTACGAGCGCGTGGTCCTTGTCTGCTGCGAGCAATCCGTCCCAGCCACGGCCCCAGATTACCTTGATTACGTTCCAGCCGGCTCCCTTGAAGAAGGATTCCAGCTCCTGAATGATCTTGCCATTGCCGCGGACGGGGCCGTCTAGTCGCTGCAGGTTGCAGTTGACAACAAAGGTGAGGTTGTCGAGGTTCTGGGCGGCGGCGGTCTGGAGCATGCCCCTAGATTCCGGTTCGTCCATTTCACCGTCACCAAGGAACGCCCAGGTGTGCTGCTCAGAGGTGTCCTTGATGCCATTTAGGTGCAGGTACTTGTCGAACCAAGCTTGGTAGATTGCTTCTGCAGGTCCTAATCCCATGGACACGGTTGGGTACTCCCAAAGATCGGGACGTTGCCTTGGGTGGGGGTAGGACGGCAGTCCCGAGGGCGTGGAAACCTCCTGGCGGAAGCCGTCCATTTCTTCTTCACTGATGCGGCCTTCAAGGAATGCGCGCGCATAGATGCCGGGGGAGGCATGACCCTGGAAGAAGATGTGGTCGCCTCCGCCGGGATGGGACTTACCTCGGAAGAAATGGTTAAAGCCGACCTCATACAGGGTGGACACAGAAGCGTAGGACGAAATGTGGCCGCCGACGCCAATGCCTGGGCGCTGTGCCCTGGTCACCTGTACTGCCGCGTTCCAGCGAATCCAGCGACGGTATGCGCGTTCAGTGTTTTCGTCGCCTGGGAAGTAGGGTTCGTTCTGCGCTGGAATAGTGTTGATGTATGGGGTGGTGAAGGATGCGGGAACCGACACGTTCTTGCGGCGTGCTGCATTCAGCATTGCAAGCATGACATACCGCGTGCGGTTTGCACCCCGCTCCTCGATCAGATCATCTAGTGATTCAATCCACTCGCTTGTTTCTTCAGGATCGTTGTCAGGGATCTGTACTAACAAACCGTCAACAAGCGGGCTCGACTGGTTCTGTTCGGGCACGTCATCTCTTTCCTCTAAAAGGACACCCCGAGGAGGCGTCCTTGCCGGATAGGGGCACAAAAGTCCCTCGTTCACTTTGAATTGTGCCATAAGTCCCGGAAAAGTTCGGCCGGAAGGATGATATTCGTGTCCCAAGTGGGGGTGAGATGTCCCATTGGGGGGCGTGACAATGTAAAGTGAACACAGACACGTACCCGTTTTATTGTTTCAAGGAGAAAAAGGTGTCCCAGAAGTCGGCTGTAAAGCCGCTCGATTTCAAAGACGGTCAGATTGTCCAAGAGTTTCTTTGGGATCAAGATGTCGACGAGGCGCTGCGTGAAGCAGTTGCTGAGCAAACTGGCAATGAATTAGTAGATGAGGATTATGCGGACCTCGTCGATGGGGCCATTATTTGGTGGCGCGAGGACGACGGTGAAGTAGACGACTTGACCGATTGTTTGGTGGATGCCACTCAAAATTTTGCCGGACCTGGAGTAGTGTGGGTAATCACACCTAAGTCTGCTCTGCCGGGCCACGTATCTCCGTTTACCATTGAAAGCGCAGCTCAGGTGGCAGGTCTGCACGCTACCTCCTCAGTGGTGGTGGCTCCGGATTGGGCAGGAATTAGGGTTCAGACCCGCGATCGAGCATAAGTGGATTTTCCTTTTGAGGCCACAGTAAGTTATTGTTGTGGCTCCAGGGCCTATAGCTCAGTTGGCTAGAGCGCCACGTTTACACCGTGGATGTCGGGGGTTCGAGTCCCTCTGGGCCCACAGTAAGAATGAAGAGTCTCGGTGCAGCCGAGGCTCTTCATTTTTGTTTACATAGATTTCTGCCGTCGTATTTGGCAGGGCGTAGGCAGCTAGCAGTGGTCGAAGCGCGGACTCGTGCGTTAGTCGGAAGGCCGACGAACTAGGGTGAAACTATGACACTGACAGTAAACGTTCTTCCTCAGGTCCGCACTCTTCCGCGCTATCAGCCTGGGAAGAAGGCGCCGGGGCAAGACCCGGTGAAGCTTTCTTCCAACGAGAACCCATACTTGCCCGAACAGCTGGTGGTTCACGCTGGAAAAGAAGCGGTGGAATCGGTAAATCGATACCCGGATATGTTCTGTACTAGCCTCCGCGAGGTGATTGCAAAGCACCACGAAGTGTCTGCATCTCAGATTCTTTGCGGGACTGGACTTTCAGCTTTACTTGTTCATTGTCTAGCCGCTGTGGCAGGACCGGGAGACGAAGTAGTGTACCCGTGGCGCTCGTTTGAGTCCTATCCGATAGCCACCGCTACTGTGGGAGCTACGGCCGTGCCGGTTCCTTTGGTGGAGGGCAGGCACGATTTAGATGCAATGGCCGCGGCTCTCTCGGAGCGCACGAAAGCGGTTATAATCTGCAACCCGAATAATCCAACAGGTGCGGCTATAGCCTTACCGGAGCTAATGGATTTCATTGAAAGAATAGACCCCACTGTTCTGGTTCTAGTAGATGAGGCCTATATCGATTTTGCTGATGATTCCTATTCGAGCATCGTTGGCTCGCTTAAGAGATTCCCGAATGTGGTCGTTGGCAGAACTTTTTCAAAGGCGTATGCATTAGCCGGTGCTCGCGTTGGGTATTTGGTAGGTGACGAAGAGCTTCTAGGGGCTATCTCGGCGGTTGCTACACCATTTGGTGTATCAGCGCCCGCGCAGGCGCTTGCTGAGGCAGCTATGGCTAATCAGAAGGTAGTTGCCCAATCTGTAGAAAAGATCCGAGGCGAGAGGGACAGGATCTTGAAGGTGCTGGCCACATTCGGGGTATCGGGGCAGTCTCAGGCCAACTTCATTTGGTTACCTAAGGAAGTTCTTCGTGATGAGACTTTTACTGCTGCTGACCAATGTTTGGAGCGTGGGGTAGCGCTGCGTCCGTTCCCGGAGGGACTGCGGGTTTCTGTTGGCTTACCGGAAGAAAACGACCGTTTTCTGGCTCTGGTTGGCGATCTCCTAGTCTGACTGGGCTTCCAGGGAACGCATCGATACGAACTTTCTTGTATCGGGCTCGGAGAGTTGCATTAGGGCAATAGTCAGTAGGCCCACGTGCAGGACGATTACAGCAAAGTTTGCTTTCCAGGCCAGGAAGTAGCCTACTGAGAACATAACGAGCTGGGCCAAAATAACAGCCATCAGTAGAAGGCGGGCAAGGCCCGATCCGTTCATCATTCGCCAACAGAGCAGGAATTCGACGAGCAGTAGCACCACCATGACCCCTGCACCAGCTGTAGCCAGCATGGGGGCTGCCTCGTGAATTTCTGAGACAGGTAGTTTGTCTAGAATCTGATTTGCAACTGCAGCGTGCACATAGTGGTCCCAGTGCCACAGAGTCCAGGCAAAGGTAAGAATCCCTATCGCGGCTGAGGCAAGTACAGTCAGCACCCCTAAAAATGCTGATAGCGGCCGGGTCTTGGCGAGGTCTTTCGTGAGTCTGGACGCATCGCCGATGGAGTGCTTTCCATGGAGTTTGAAGGCCTCCATAAACGAGGAATCCGTGTCTGCTCCGGCTGCTTCCTGGGCCTTCATGTTTTCGAGAGTTTTTCGGGCGCGTTCCCGGTCTATGTCTTCGGCTTCGATTTCACGCAGATCCATAATGGGGAGGTTCCCGTCGGTTTTTATTTGGTCTCCGCCGCCATTTCTAGAATGGTAGCCGGTTGAGAAGTCTTCAAGTACATCAACCTGGGCGTTCGGATTAGCCTCCGTGACCGTATCTACGATGTGGTCGCGTTCGATGTCAGTGTCTTCGTCGATCTTGTGCGTCACCTGCAGGGTGAAGATAGATAGACCCACGGCTTTGTCGAATGTACCTCCGGCTAGCCAATCGACTTTTTTACCACCGGGCAGCAACCAGTCTTTCGGAGTCGCCCAGAAGCGCACGTGATGGCGGGCCTTCGGGTTGCCGTCTACCTCTTGCTGGTAGGCAAAATCTTGTTTTCGTTCGAACAGATGGAGGGGGGAAATGGGGGCTTCCGGGTAGGACTTGCGCGTCAGTGTTGATTGAACCATCTTCCAAGCCGAGGTGGCCGTGATCGGGTCAGCCAGAGTCCATCCGGCTTTTCGCATCGCGGCGTGAATCTGTTGAGCGGATCCGTGAGCCGCCAGGTTGATTGGGTCACCTAATAGGCCGTCAGAGGTTTTTGCCCGCCCAATAAAATAATTTGGCACGTAGATATCTGTGAGGATGGAGTGTAGCCGCGGCAGCGTTAGGTAGGAGGCGACGCCCCATATAAGGAGGGCGAGCAGAATGGCCCACCAACCTCGTGACCACACCTCTATCAGCAGAAATATGTTGAGCCACAGTCCGGCCAGGAAGGCAAGAATGAAGAAGACTTTATCGATCAAGCCTGCCTTGGTGTGCTTGAGTCGGAAATTGCGGACGCGTTGCTTACCTTTAGACACTCCTTGATCTTATCGCGCATTGTGCAAGGAAAAGAGGTGCTTAGCAGGTACTTCGCCTTGCTACAGAGTTGGATATTTGCGGTTCTAACGGGACAATTGAACTATGTCTGAAAAGCCCACTCTTCGCCGTTCTCTTTCGATCCGTGACCTTGTGGTTTATGGAATGCTTTTTATTGGCATTACCGCGCCTATGGGGACCTTCGGCGTTCTAGACGCCCGTTCTGATGGGGTTACTCCGCTAGTTTTTGCCGTGGCGGCACTTGGGATGGGGGCGACGGCGTATTCGTATGCGCGGATGTCGCATGTTGTTCCCAAGGCGGGCTCGGTTTATGCCTATGCGCAAGCTGGGCTAGGGAAGTTTCCGGCATTGGCATCCGGATGGATGCTTACGCTTGACTACTTATTTATTCCGGCAATGGCGGTCTTGTTCATGGGAATAGCATTCAATGCGTTATTCCCAGCAATTCCTACCTGGGGCTTTACAGTTTGCGCGGTTGTGGCCATCACCGTGATGAACCTGTTGGGGGTGCGCTTAGCTGCGAAGGTTGGAACGTGGGTGCTGGTGGTCGAAATAATCATGCTGGCAACCTTCGTGGCTTCCGCCATTTACGTCCTGTGCACTAGTGGAGCAGTGCGCAGCGTTGGCAGTCCTATTGCGGGTTTTGGTCGGTTTGATTGGTCTGGAATGTTTGGGGCCGCTACGGTGGCGGCCTTGGCGTTCTTGGGCTTTGATGCGATTGCCTCTTTTGCGGAAGAAACTACCGGAGATACTAAGGACGTCGGTAAGGCATTGGGGGTGTGTCTAATTGTTGCTGCTGCATTATTTATTCTGCAGACCTATTTGGCGTCTTTGCTTAGCCCCTACAGTCCTGAATTCCTAAGGAGCCATCCGGAGGTACAGGGGACTGCTTTCTACGACATGCTGGATAGGCAGATAGGAACATGGCTGCATCTGCCCATCACCCTTATGAGGGCGGTTGGTCCGATTTTCTCAGCATTTGTCGCCCAGGCTGCGGCGTCTCGTCTTCTTTACGCAATGGGACGTGGGGGAGACTTGCCTACATTTCTTGGCGAGGTAGAACAGAAGGAACGAGTGCCTAAGAATGCAACGTTGTTGTCTGCGGGCGTGACGTTGGTGGTTTCGACGCTTGCTGCTTTGTCGCCTTCAGGCTTGGAAACGCTTTCAACCATGGTTACAGTTGGTGCTCTGGTTGCCTTCCTGTTCCTTCACGCTTCTGTGATTGGTTACTATGCTTTTTCGAAGGGCGAGGGCGTTCGCGCAGCAGTGATACCGGTGCTGGGGATGGCAGTTGTTCTTGTTCTTTTGATCGATGCTTCGCACACTGCACTGTTGATCGCCGCCGGATGGGCAGTACTGGGCCTACTGGCGCGGGCTGGGCGCGGCCTATTTCACAAGAAGAGTTAGTGCGGTAGCCCGCGGCAGCTCTTCTAATCGGGCGTCGCGTATTTCTGGCAGGGTTCGGGATAGCTCTAAGACCTCGTCTATGGTCAGATCTTTGCCTTCTTCGAGGAGGGCAGTAGCAAGTAGTCCACGATATTTCTTTGCCATGTGTGAGATAACTTTTTCGCGGCCATCTCGCAGCGCGCGTACTCCCACGCTGAAGAGGTTGTGGTCTGGGCCTGGCCATACTTTTGCATATGCGGCAGATCTGCAGTCTATGACGGTCTGTGAGCCGATTTGTGCATTCATGAGGTTCGCCAAGTGGTCGCGCCAAAATGAACCTAGGCTACCTAGGGTTGGCAGCTTTGTGTTTATCGAGAGGCGGTAAGCGGGGATGGCACTGAAGAGGTCGACTATGCCGAACAGTGCCGATTGGACATAAAGACCCACCTGGCTCTGGGGGCCGACATTGGCTGCTGCCTGAGCAAGATTTCCGGCTTCATACAAGACACCGGAATAGACAGTATAGGCCGGACCCGTCGCTGCTGTTCTTAGTTTGGTATTAGCTCCGACCGCGCTGGCAGCGCGGGGACCAACCCCCAACACTTCCAGCGCGTCCGGGCGCGCACTGGTTTCTATTAGTTCTGCTAGAACCTGCTCCCTAGCAGCCCTCAACTCTCTATTGAAGGGAGAGATCCTATCTAGGTCGAAGTCGGCCCCAGTGGGGGAGCTTTTGCCTTCTGAGGAAGGGAGCAGAACGATCATGTTTTGATTCTAGCTACGCTTACCGTCCAGGTTGAGGTCTTCACCGCGAAGTAGTTTTCCTGAGGCGCCGCTACCGAAGCGCTCGAGGGCGAGTCGGCCCACTAGCTGCTGATTGGTGGTAGTGCGCGACGAACGACCATTGGAGAGGAACGAGATGAGCCAGTGCAGCAAAGTTCCCACTCGCGCCTTAAACCCGGCGATGTAGAGCAAGTGCAGGAAGCACCAGGAGAGCCACGCTGGGAATCCGTGGAACTTGACTTTCCCGATGGATGCTACGGCACTAAATTTTGCGATGGTAGCCATTGAACCTTTGTCCCAATACTCAAATGGGGTTGGTTCGCCACCGGAGAGCTTGGTGATTATAGCTTTGGCGACGTACCGACCGGACTGAATCGCACCTTGTGCCACTCCGGGAACGCCTTCGCGAGACATGAGGTCTCCGACCACATAAATATCTTCGAAACCAGGCACTTGTAGACGGTCGTTTACCTTTACGCGTCCTGCGCGGTCCAGTTCTACACCAGTCGCTTCTGCTAGTTTCTGGCCGAGTGGAGAGCCCTTGACGCCAGCTGCCCAAACTTTGCAGATGGATTCTATAACTTCGGTGTTGCCGTCTTTGTCTTTGATGGTTACCGAGTCTGCATCGACATCGGTAACCATTTGGTTCATACGTATTTCGACGCCAAGTTTCTCTAGCTCTTTACGGGTTACGCCTCCCAGTTTCTCTCCGAATGCGGGCAGCGGGGTGGGCGCGCCGTCCACTAGGACAACGCGCGCATTTTCCGGATTTACTTTCCGGAATTCGTTCTTGAGGGTCCTAGATGCGAGTTCGCGAATCTGGCCAGCCATCTCTACGCCGGTGGCACCAGCGCCAACGACTACGAAAGTAAGTAGTCTACGTCGCTTTACCGGATCTTCCTCCAGTTCAGCGCGTTCGAATGCTCCGAAGATTCGGGCGCGCAGCTCCAGTGCATCATCGATTGTTTTCATACCCGGAGCGAACTTAGCAAATTGGTCGTTGCCGAAGTATGACTGACCAGCACCAGTTGCTACAACTAAATAGTCATAGTCGGTGTGGTAACGGTTTGAGTGGTTTCGCCAAATTACGGTTTTTGATTTCGCGTCGATGTCTTCGACTAATCCGAGCAATACGCGCACATTCTTTTGGCGCCGCAGAATCTCGCGAGTTGAAGGGGCAATGTGCCCAGGGGACAAGATGCCGGTTGCAACCTGGTAAAGCAGAGGTTGAAATAGGTGATGGCTGGTCTTGTCGATCAGTGTGATAGCTACGTCTTCTTTAGCGAGGGCTTTCGCCGCGAATAGGCCTCCGAATCCGGAACCGACAATGACAACGTGAGCTTTTGCCACGGGAACTCCTTTTATGGACTTATCAACATGCTACTTTTGGGCTGTAAGCACTCGCAGCGGTTTGATTGTGCCAGCTCGAGTAGGATTAATGCAAGGTGTAAGTATGTATATTTCTCGACCGGAACTAGCTATTGACCTGCAAGGCCACCGCGGTTGCGTGCAAGATGTAATTAAGGTAATGGAATTCCTATATCCATATAAACTCAAAGAAGAGTGGGACAAGGTGGGCCTTATCCTGGGGGATCCGGACTGGCCGGTCCGAAAAATTCTACTTGCAGTCGATCCTGTGCCGATAGTTGTCAAAGAGGCGATCGATCTCGAGGTGGATATGGTGATCACCCACCATCCGCTGTACTTGCGCGGCACGTCTTTCCTAGCAACGACAGATTATAAAGGTAAGGCTGTAACTGATCTACTAATGAATAGAATAGCGTTGGCTAACGCCCACACTAATGCTGATTCTGCGTCGCGGGGCGTGGCGTATGCGCTCGCCGCGGCTTTTGGCTTGAGGGAGACGAGGCCGCTCGCGCCTTCGAAGGATGATCCCACTCTTGGGCTTGGCCGAGTTGGCAGGTTGCCTGAGCCGGTAGAGCTTGCCCAGCTCGCGCGCGAAGCTGCACGGGTGTTGCCGGTGGGCAGCTCCGGAATCCTAATGTCCGGTGATCCGGCTACAAGAATCGAAACCTTTGCTGTCTCAGGGGGCGCGGGCGACTCCCTACTTGAAGCGGCAGCGCGCTCTGGCGCGCAGGCTTATCTGACAGCGGATTTGCGGCACCATCCAAGCTCCGAACATATTGAGGACGGCGGCTGTGCTTTACTTTGCGGATCGCATTACGCGACTGAATTTCCATGGCTGCCAATAGCTGCGAAGGACATTTCCGGTGAACTCGCAAAGGTAGGACTTGGTATACAGGTATATGTATCCCGTACCATTACAGATCCATGGGTCGAGTATTTTCCAGCAGAATAGAGGGGAACAATGAAGGTAGCGGCATCGGAGCAGATTAAGCTTGTAGACGTTCAAGAAATAGATCAGAAGCTCGCGAAATTGCGGCATCAGAAGAAAACTCTCCCGGAGCTGGAACAGATTCAGAAGTTGAGGGAGGAGCGGCGATCCCTGGTAGAGGCGCAAGTATCTGTAAAGACGCGTACGCATGATGCACAACGGCGCCAACGTGATGCTGAAGTAGACGTAGAGAAGGTAGTCTCCAGGCAGAATTTGCAGCAATCTCGCCTAGATTCAGGCGAGGCATCGCATAAGGAATTGTCCTCATTGCAGGGGGAGCTAAATCAGCTCGCGAGAAGGCGCGCAGAGTTGGAAGCCATCGCTCTCGAGGCCATGGAGCAGGCCGAACAGTTGCAACAGCAGGTGGATAATTCTACCGCCAAGATTACCCAGCTAGATGAACGGATTCAGGAATTTGAGCAGAAGGTCGGCGAATCTGGCCTCGACCTGGACGAGCAGATTGGCAATCTAGAGGACAAGCGCGAGGAACTGATCAGCAACATTGATCCTGATTTGGTTGCCGAATATGAACGGATTCGTGAACGCACCGGTGGTGTTGGAATAGTTTGTGTTCGGGGCCGCAATGTGGTTGATTCTCATATCGATTTCGCGCCGGCAGAGTGGGAAGAAATTCGTTCAGCTTCTCCGGACGAGCTGATCTATTCCGAGGAGTACGAATACCTTATTGTCAGGTTGCCGCAGCTCTGACTTTGCCAGGGGCTTGCATGCGCGTAAACTGTGTGGACGAGCCGGCCGGACGGTCGCGGCGTGAGTCGAGGAAAGTCCGGGCTCCACAGGACAGGGTGGTGGCTAACGGCCACCCGGGGTAACCCGCGGGCTAGTGCCACAGAAAAAATACCGCCTATAGACAACGTCTAGTAGGTAAGGGTGAAAAGGCGAGGTAAGAGCTCACCGCGCGGCAGGTGACTGAAGCGGCATGGTAAACCCCACCCGGAGCAAGACCAAGTAGCAAGGAAGGTGGTCCGCTTACCCTTGCAGGTAGGTTGCTAGATCCTGTCGGCAACGACAGGGGTAGATGGATGGCCGTCGCCTCTCAATGAGGTACAGAACCCGGCTTATAGGCCGGCTCAAAAATAT
>OJYH01000019.1_pt1 | contig 168054 bp, 141 predicted proteins | sample 1600921 | NCBI WGS metagenome assembly OJYH01 (sample SAMN04436912, study PRJEB24849) | human gut metagenome | biome: human gut; feature: NICU; material: stool | host: Homo sapiens | place: USA: Saint Louis, MO | collected 2012-05-10
GACTGTCAACGATGGGGTAGCGTTTCGGAATTACCCCCGCTCGCGCGGGGAAAAGGGCCGAGACTGTCAACGATGGGGTAGCGTTTCGGAATTACCCCCGCTCGCGCGGGGAAAAGAGTGAACCTATTTGGGTTGCCTGTTCTTGCCTGGAATTACCCCCGCTCGCGCGGGGAAAAGACGCGGCCTCATCAATGACTTCGTATTCGAGTGGAATTACCCCCGCTCGCGCGGGGAAAAGAGCCTAAAAGGGCGGCAATAATCTGCGCGATAGGAATTACCCCCGCTCGCGCGGGGAAAAGTTTAGTGTTATACGCGTATCCCATAATAAAATGGAATTACCCCCGCTCGCGCGGGGAAAAGTTCAACCCCTTCTTTTTTATAATATTATTTTTGGAATTACCCCCGCTCGCGCGGGGAAAAGTGGGTGCCTGTGGTCGGTATTGGGGCAGCATGGGAATTACCCCCGCTCGCGCGGGGAAAAGCATGTGATGTATAGGCTTGAGATTTGAAAGTAGGAATTACCCCCGCTCGCGCGGGGAAAAGCAATCTCATAGTCGCCGGGGGTAATCTCCAGTGGAATTACCCCCGCTCGCGCGGGGAAAAGAATACTGTTCCGACATCATTCCCCTTTTGTGAAGAATTACCCCCGCTCGCGCGGGGAAAAGCGGTTTGGGTTGGTATTGGCCAGGTTTGCATTGGAATTACCCCCGCTCGCGCGGGGAAAAGGTGCCGCGCCCGATTCCTATTTACGAATCGCAGGAATTACCCCCGCTCGCGCGGGGAAAAGTCTAAATGACCTGCGCTTTTGGGCGTCTGTATCATTCTTCCATGCTGGTAGCTATCTTACAGTCTGCCGCCTGCAAGGTGCGTATCTATGCCTAGTAACGCACCATCTGAGTTCTCCAACTCAGCCCCTGACGCTAGCCTCGGTCAGTTCTTTTTGCGGCTTAGTTTTGCAACTGCGCCCAGGCTAATCATTGCCATGGCTCCTAGCAGAGTGGGTACTAAAGCTGTCGCTCCAGTTGTCGCTATGAACGAGCCGACTGTTTTTGGCTCACTCGCTTGCCGTTCCGCATCAGACTTGCCGCCGTTTTTGCCCCCAGCGTTTTTGCCTTCGCCGCTGGGCTGAGCACCTGGTTGCGAACTAGGCTTTGCACCGGGTTGGCTTCCAGGCTTTGCCCCAGGCTGCGTTCCAGGCTCGGTGCCGGGTTGCGCGCCGGGATCGCTAGTGTTGTCGCCCTCGTCAGTACCGGTGGAACCGTCCTTGCTGCCGGAGGCGCCCTCACCGTCCTTGCCGCCGTTGGAGCCATCGTCAGTTCCCCCGGCTGTCGCTCCCGCTCCGATTGGCAGGGTTACTTCTTGTACCTTTTTCCCGGAAACTAGGTCCCAGGCTTCGACGGTCAGGTGGTCGTCGAAAACGCGGGCTCGTAGTGAGGACGAACGGTCGTCTTTCAACGTTTCTTCGTCATTGTCGCCGTCGGGGACGATTCCTTCTTTGACGGCGCCCGTGTTGAAGACGGGTATTCCATCTCCAACATTTTCAGGCAAGGTGTAGCGCCCCCACCAGTCGTTTAGCGTAACAATGTCGTGGGTGTGGGAGGTAAAGAAGGCAACGTTTTTGCGTCCACTCAAAATGTCGTTGAGCTCTTCAACGTCGTTGTAATCGTTCTGGTACCAGGCCGAATGCGTACCCGAAACCGTGTTGGCTAGGGTGTAGTGGGAAAATATGAGCACCGGCCGCCCTTCGTTTTCCCAGTGGTCCAGCCGCCCTTTCAACCAATAGAGTTGGGCCTGCGACGCGTTCCAAAACGGTTCTTTCCCCTGGGAGGCGTGGTCGTCGTAGTATTCGGTTCCGAGGGCGATGAGCACCACTCCCCCAACTACTTTTTCCGCGTACGGCTTGTCTCGGTCAGCCCAGGTCAAAAAGTTTTTCTGTGCTTTTTCGCTGGATAGTTCTTGCCCGTACTGTTCGTGGTTGCCGCTGCCCCACAGTATGTCGGCTCCCGTGTAGGGGTGAGCTTTCAATATCTTTTCGGCTTCGAAGTAGTTCTTATCGCGCATGGTGTCCACGAAATCACCGTTTACCACTAGCGCCGTACTCTTGTCTTTGAATGCGGAAATGCGGTCCATTGCCCGCCCCCATTTTTTCCCATTTGTTGGGGCGTCGGGGTTTGCGTGCGTGTCGGAAATAATGTCGATAATTCCTGTAGGCTTTTTATCTTCGTATTTGTACGGCTTGTGTAGGGCAACATTGTCAATTGCCCACCACTTATCGTTGTATGAGTTGTTGTAATTGAAGGATATTTGTGCCGTCTTGGCTCCGCCCGGCACTTTTACCTCCAGCTCGTGGTGGTTAGAGTAGTCGTTCTTATCCAGGGTAAGCAGGGTTTGGCCTTCCCCGCCGCCAAAGCTGATGGTTACGGTGGCGTTTTGGCCCTTTTTGCCCTGCCGGTAGTGGGAGTCGAATCCCAGCACTAGCTGGTTTTGTCCGCCTACCGGAATCTGGGGGGTCACCAGCGCTGTTGAGAAGCTTTCGTCTTTGGCTAGTCGCTGGTGTTCAGATTCCATCACCGCGAAGTTGCCGCTGCCGCGGGTGAACCAGTGGCGTTCATCTGTGCCTGCCGCCCAGGTCCACTGGCGCACGTCTGTGAAGGTCCAGCCTCGCCAGCGCTTTTCGCCCGAGGAGGCTTTCGAGGTTTTCACTTTCCACCCTTTGGGCCCGGTGTGTGAGAACCAGTCGGGTAGGTGCAGCTCGTCGAAGTTTTCTGCCCAGATTGTTGCCGGCTTTTCTAGGGTTCCGTTCGTCTGCGTATTGTATTTGCCCATGTCCGAGGGCGCTTTCACGGCCGCTCCCGTTGCTTTCGGTGCAACGGGCACATCCGCCTCGCCCGCTTGCGCGAACGGCATCGCGACCATGGTTGCGGCTGTGATGGTTGCCAGCGCCCCTAATTTTTTCACTACCATTTCTTCTCCCTTTCGGCCTGCAGGGCTGTGATGTTCTGTAGTGCCCGGTGGGCCCCTCTTCCAGGCCGCCGGGCCGTGTTTATTCCGCGTCAGCCTAGCTAGCCAAAGCAACGCTTCTTTGACCTCTAGGTGAAGGTGGGGTGAACCTGTCCGGGTTCTGCCGGTAGACTTTGGCTCATGTTGCGCGTAATTTTCAATATTTTGTGGCTCTTTATGGCTGGCTTGGAGCTGTTTTTTCTTTATATTGCTGCTGGTATCGCTGGGTGCATCTTCATTGTGACTATCCCGGTTGCGGTAGCTTGTTTCCGCATGGCTTGGTATATTTTGTGGCCGTTTGGGCGCAAGGTTGTGCCTAAGCCGGGGGCGGGTGCCGGCTCGGCGCTTATGAATGCTGTGTGGTTTTTGGTTGCGGGTCTTTGGCTCGCCATCGGGCACATCGGCACCGCGTTCGTGCAGATGCTTACTATTGTTGGAATTCCGGTGGCGATTGCGAATATCAAGCTGATTCCCATTTCGTGTTTTCCGTTTGGCAAGCAGATCGTGCCTAACGAGTCTGCCGAGGTCACGGTTCAAACCCCGCTGACTTAGCTTGTTCACGCACAGCAATTACCCTTCCGGGGCCCCGTGGGGCTTGTTAGCGTGAAGACATGAGTAAAACAGTTGTAATCATTGGTGGCCATGGGAAGGTTGCGCGTATTGCTGGTCCTCTTTTTGCCGAGGGCGGCTACGCTGTTCGCGCCTGGGTTCGCAACCCTGCTCACGTCGAGGAGGTTAGTGTTGCCAGCGTGAAGGGTGAGCTGAATTCCATTGAGCAGATGGATCAAGAAAAGATCGCTAAGGAGCTCGAGGGCGTGGACGCTATTTTGTGGTCTGCGGGCGCTGGCGGTGGGGATCCGGAGCGCACTCTTGGCGTGGACCGCGATGCTGCTATCCGCACTATGGAAGCCGCGAAGGCTGCTGGCGTGAAGCGTTTCGTGATGGTCTCTTACGATGGTGCTAACGCTCAGGGTGAGCCCGATAAGTCCACCGATTTCCATTACTACTGGCAGGCTAAGAAGCAGGCTGACGAGCATTTGCGCGAGAGCGGGCTAGATTGGACTATTTTGGCTCCTGGCCCCCTCACTTTAGACAAGGGTACTGGCCGCGTAGACGCCGAGCCTGGTTCCGACGGTCGCCGCCGCATTTCGCGCGCTAACGTTGCGCAGGTTGCAGTGACCGCCACGGACGAGCCGCATACTGTGGGCAAGACTGTGCTTTTGGCTGATGGGGATACCCCGGTCGCGGATTATTTGGCGAACCTCAGCTAGAGCTTTTCTTTGGGCGGGGCCGGGCTTGTTCTCGGCCCCGTTTCGTATGTTTGCGAGGGCTGCGCCCCTTTTGTGTGCGCGCGAGGGCACGCCCCCTGGGGCGGGAATAAAAAATTGGCACCACAAAAAGTGGTGCCAATGGGCCAATTGGCCAGTACTTATGATCTGGGTGCGCGGGGCATTGTTGAGCGGATGGCCGCATAGATAGTTACGAGTGCCAGGATCATGGCTACGAACCAGGTGATCATTGCGGGCGCCCACCTGCTGATGAACACAGGCCCTGAGCTGACCATGCACAGTACAGGGATCATAATCGCACTGATTAGTAGTAGGTTATTCTGTTTGATGCGCGGCTTGTCGGAGTCGCTATTGCGGCTCATTTTCAATCCTCTTTTCCAGATTCCCGTCCTTGCGGGAACTTCACTTACAGCACGTTGGCTGGCATCACCAACCATGTGACGCATCTTTATTTTACGCCCTCGCCTGGACATTTTCCACTCTTTGCCATCACTACAGTACCGGGTGAGGACCTTCTGCCTACGCTTACTTCAGATTTAACTTTCACCGCCCTAGGCAGATTCGCTCTAAGGCGCACACCCTAAGGACGCAGCCTTGTTTCGGTTAGGTACCTTATAATTTTTCTGAACTCTGTTACAGATCCGCAACTAGGCAGGCGCGATGGGTTTAGAAAAGAACCTCAACTCCGATCTCTCAGCTGAACGGAAAATCATTATCCGCACTTTGATCCCTCTGGTAGAACCTCTTCAGGCTGTTTTACCTGCCCCCAGCGAGGTCGTGCTTCACGACCTTTCAAAACTGCCAAATTCTATTGTTGCAATAGCCGGCAGCATTACCGGGCGTAGCATCGGAGGGGTCGCCACAAACACTCTTATGCAGGATACTTCTACCGGGAATCTGGAAACTAAATACAACTACAGCACCAAGGCGGCTGACGGTAGTGACGTTTCCTGTTCGACAATTGTTTTTCGCGCCTCTAACGGCACCCCAGTTGCCGCATTGTGCGTTATTAAGGATGTTTCAGTTTGGAAGACTTTGCAGCAAGCTTTGAACTCGCTAATTCCTCCCGCGGTCGTGGGCAATACCCAAACTCCGCCTCCGGATGCAGAAGTTTTTAGCAAAGATGTTGACGAGCTCGCGGCAGATTTACTGAAAAGTGCTATTGCTAGGGCTGGCTCCCCTGTCGCAAAGATGACTAAGAGTCAAAAAATAGCGGTGGTGGCAGATCTTCAAGATCGCGGTTTTTTCGTTTTGAAGGAGTCGGTTGAAAAGGTTGCCAGCGCGTTGGAGGTTACGCGTTTTACTATCTATAACTATCTAAAGGAACTTGGCAATAGGAAATAGGTTGGGCGTTGCGCACGATCGCCACGCGGCTTTCACACACAACGCCCAGTCCTAGATGCATTACCTTTGCCGGTTACAGGATTTGGTCGAGCCCCTGCTTCAGGTCGGCAATAATGTCGGAGGTTTCTTCGATTCCTACCGACAGGCGTAGCAGCCCGTCAGTTACGCCCTGTTTGGCGCGTTCTTCAGGGCTCATGCAGGCGTGCGACATTGCCGCCGGGTAGGAAAGGATAGATTCGACTCCGCCAAGGCTGACGGCCAAGATGGGCAGCTTCAGCACTTGGGCCAGTCTGTTCACGGTCTGCCTATCGGCCACCTCGAAGGATAGTACGGCACCGCCGCTGCTAGCTTGCGACATGTGTAGTTTGTGGGCTGGGTGCGATTCCAACCCCGGGTAGTGCAGTGCTTTTACCGCTGGGTGCTCTTCTAGCATCTTTGCAATTTCGAGGGCGGATTTACCTGACTGGGCCATTCGCAGCCCCATCGTCTTCATGCCGCGCATAACCAGCCAGCAGTCTTCAACTCCTAGCGTGCCTCCAAGCGCTTTCTGCAGCAGGAATATTTTTTCTGCCAGGGCGTCGTCGCTGGTTATTACCATGCCTGCGATTACGTCGGAATGGCCGTTGAAGAACTTGGTTGCCGATTCGATTACAACGTCTACGCCTAGGTCTAGAGGACGCTGGAATAGCGGAGTCATAAAGGTGTTGTCGGCGATGGTTACCAGGTCGTGGCGCTTGGCTATTTCTACTACGCCTCTAATGTCGGTGACGTTTAGCAGCGGGTTAGAGGGGGTTTCTAGGTAGATGCCTTTCGTGTTTTCTTTGATTGCCCCTTCCCACGCGGTAAGGTCAGTTTCGTCTACGAAGGATGCTTCGATGCCGAATCGTGCCATCACTTCGGTGGCCAGTTGGAAGGTGCCCCCGTAGATGGATTTGCACATTACTACGTGGTCGCCCTTGTTGAAGGTGAGTAGCGCCGCCGATATTGCGGCCATTCCAGAGGCGAAAGCGAAGGCGTGTTCGCCTCCTTCTACTTTGGCTACCCCTACTTCGAGGGCGTGGCGGGTGGGGTTGCCGAAACGCGAATAGGTGTATTCGGGGGCTGCTTCAAGCGATTCTTGTTTGAAGGTCGAACACTGGTAGATCGGGATGGAAGACGATCCGGTGTACTGGTCGAAGACCTGGTAGCCGTGGATCAGTTTTGTGTTTGTTTGCATTTTTACCTCTTTTAGAAAGCACAACTGGCGTGCTTTGTTTTGATTCACAACGATGTAGTGGAACGTTTGGTTTGTTTGGCTAGCTAAACGCCAGGAAGGGCGATACTAGCAGTAGGATGCCGGCAAATACTATAAGGATCAGGCCTGGCCCACGCAGCTCCCGCAGGGAGGGCACTTTCAGCACCAAGTAGGTGGGAATCAGGCAGCCGATCATCCCAAAGATGGGCGAGCAGATCGAGGTGAACGAGAGTACCGGCGCGTTCAACACGATCGCACCCCAGGCAACTAGCACCCCGAACACTAAGATTCCTACTGCGAGTAATTTGCGATTTATTTTCTCTTCGGGGATGAACCTCTTTATCACGTTCGTGGCTATTCCTTGGCAGGCCTCTTTGAAGCCTTGGAAGACGCCGAAGAAGGCGGTCATCACGGCGAAGATGTTCAGAACGACGCTCAGGATCTGTACCCAGGCTCCGTCTAGGTTTCGCGCAGCGATCGCAAGGGTCGAGATGTTCTCGTTTGCCGCTTGTACTGCCTGGTCGTGCCCTAGCACCAGGTTGAAGGACATGGCGTAGAAAAACACAACGGTAAACAATATAAAGAAGGCAATGTTCATCGCGCGCACAGATTTATACCGTGCCACCTCGATGTTTTTGTTGTGGCTGCGGAACGATATCACCATGGGCGAAAGCGACTGTATAAACAAGATCGATGTCAGCGTAAACGGCAACAGCACAATCGTCTGCTTGACCAGGTACCCCATGTCCGGGAAGGCGCCAATATTGGCTATGTCCCAGCGGGGAATCATCACTACCCCAAGTAGGAAGATGATCGTTATTTTGGTAATCACCATCACCGAGGAGATACGGAAAAGAATTTTTTCTGCCGCCGAAGCGATAGCCACCAGCACACACACAATCGCCAATCCGTAAAGCGGGTTTGAAGACCAGTTAGTCTTTGTGATTCCGAATGTCTTCAGGTATGAGGCCGAATCGTTGGTGATCGCAGTTGAGTACACGAACACCCATATCACCAACATTATGAAGTAGAGCAGCCCCAGCAGCATCCCCCAGTTCTTGCCCAAGTATTCCGCGATCACGCTCGGATAGTCTTCACATTTTTTCGAATGCGCCAGCGTGTTAATGAACAGTCTTTGGAACAGCCACATTGCCGGGTAGGCAATTACTGCGGATACAAGAAATACCCACACCCCAATTATTCCGACTTTTACTGGCAGGAACACGATTCCTGCCCCAATAGCCATTCCAATGGACATGACGATCCAGCCCCAGTCCGTGGAGTCGAATCTTACGGCTTTTTGCCATTCTTCTTCAGTTAGGCCTGCCTTTTTTGCGTGTTTGCTAACTCTGCTACCGGTACACGCCCCGCTTGAATCGGCTTCAGCTTCGTTGCTGGACACTGTCGTTGTCACTGCCGTTTCCTATCTAGTAGTTCTATTCATTTGGTTGGGCACGTAGCCAGGGCTTCTATTTCTACCCGTGCGCCCATCGGCAGGGCTGCAACTTGGAAGGCACTGCGGGCGGGATATTTTTCTACGTCTTTGAAGGCGTTCGCATACACTTCGTTTACTGCCGCAAAGTCGTCCATGTCAGCCAATAACACCGTGGTTTTAAAAACGTCGTTTAGCGTGCAACCAAATTCGGCTAGGACTGCCGCGACGTTGCGCAGCGACTGGGCCGCCTGAGCCGTAACGTCTACTACTTCAATCTGCCCAGTTTCCGGGTTCAGCGGCAGTTGGCCAGACACTGCAATCACGTTGCCTGCAGCTTTTGCTGCCGAATAGGGTCCTACTGCTTTAGGGACCATGTTTACCTTAGGCATTTTTCCTCCAAAAATACTTATGTGCGCCCTGCCGGCGCTACAAAAATATTGGCGCAAACACCCCATCCAAGTCAACTATTTGTTGAAACTATTTTTTCAGCCTCTTTCCGCCGTTTTACGCCCCTATCCGACGGGCCACCCCGAAATTAGCGGCCAGTTTTCAACAGTTTTTCAACATTAGGTTGAAAGACCGAATCGCTCAACAGACAGGTTTTTCACACGCTAACGAGGGCGGCCACCCCACCACGCCGGTGAGCTAGGGGCGGCTTCAACACTGAAACCGCCCCTCTACTCTTGCTAGCTAAACGCCAGGAAGGGCGATACTAGCAGTAGGATGCCGGCAAATACTATAAGGATCAGGCCTGGCCCGCGCAGTTCGCGCAGCGATTTTACGCGCAGCACCAAGTAGGTGGGAATCAGGCACCCGATCATGCCGAAGATGGGCGAGCAGATGGACGTAAATGACAGCACGGGAGCGTTGAGGACGATCGCTCCCCATGAGACCAGAACACCAAACACTAAGATGGCGAAGGATAGTAGCCGGCGGTTGATGCGTTCCTCGGGAACGAAACGCTTGACGACATTCATGGCGATGCCTTGGCAGGCCTCTTTGAATCCTTGAAAGACGCCGAAGAAGGCGGTCATGACAGCGAAGATGTTCAGAACGACGCTCAGGATCTGCACCCATGCCCCGTCTAGGTTGCGGGCGGCGATCGCCAGCGTGGAAATGTTTTCGTTGGCGGCTTGCACCGCCTGATCGTGACCCAGCACTAGGTTGAAGGACATGGCGTAGAAGAACACGACCACGAAAAGGGTGAAGAACGCGATGTTCATGGCGCGCACGGATTTGTAGCGTGCCACCTCGATGTTTTTGTTGTGGCTGCGGAACGAAATCACCATGGGCGATAGCGACTGGATGAACAGGATCGATGTCAGCGTAAACGGCAGCAGCACAATCGTCTGCTTGACCAAGTAACCCAGGTCAGGGAAAACGCCAATGTTGGAAATGTCCCAGCGGGGAATCATCACTACCCCAAGTAGGAAGATGATCGTGATCTTGGTGATTACCATGATCGAGGAGATGCGGAACAGCACCTTTTCGGCCGTGGAGGCGATGGCAACCAGAATACACACGATCCCCAGCCCGTACAGGGGCGCACTGGATAGGTTGGTGCGGGTGATGCCAAAGGTTTTCAGGTACGAGGCCGAATCGTTGGTAATCGCGGTCGAATACACGAACACCCATATCGCCAACATTATGAAGTACAGCAGCCCCAGCAGCATCCCCCAGTTTTTGCCAAGATAGCCGGCAATGACTGACGGGTAGTCTTCGCATCGCTTGGATTTGGCCAGGGTGTTGATGAAGAGCTTTTGGAACAGCCACATTGCTGGGTAGGCGATCACGGCTGAAACCAGGAACACCCATACGCCGATGATGCCTACTTTGACGGGTAAGAAGACGATGCCGGCGCCGATGGCCATGCCGATCGAAAGGACGACCCAACCCCAGTCAGTCGAGTCGAATTTAGTGGCGGCCTTCCATTCCGGCACGCTCAGGCCCGCCTTTAGGGCGTGGCGCTGTTCGCGCGAACTAAAGGTGGAAGTTTCAGGAGCGGTTAGCGTACTCATCGCGCCCCTACTTCTGCGCACCCTCCTCGTGCATACACATACAGCAACAGCCACCGCCAAAGACGCGGGGGCGGCGTTTGCTGGGTTGCAGGGCAGCGTTCATATTCCTTTTCTCCATTTCGAGTTCTGGCGTCTTACACAAAAGCCTTCAGCTGCGTATAAACCGCGGCTGCATAAAAGTGTCCTAGCGGCACCCCACTCTGTCAAGCGGAAGCTGCACTTTCAAACATCGGGGACTGGGCCAGACTTATCGAGGGTGGGGTCAACTCGCTGAGGGTGAGCTAGCGTTACCAGCGAATACGTGGGCAGGCGGATTGACGCAGTAAGCAGACGCGCGGCGGCGAACATTTCCAAGCAGTTCTATGGATTCTTGCGATCATGTTTCCAGTCGGTAACTATTTATAGGATATTCGAGCGCACCTGAACATTCTCTTTACTAGCATCGGAGAATAATGCGGAATAGCCACGAAAGCGCGGCACTGAAAGTGGCATTTTCTTGATAGGACGCTACGGACTATAACAAATAGGAATATCTCAAATAGCGACTAAAATGCTATCCTTCTGGCGTTATTTGACCAGATTTCAAGTAAAAATACGCAAGTGAAGCAATGTTCACGCGTCTTATAGATTGAACGGCGGGCAATACTAACTTGTATTTTTACGAGGCTTACAGCAAGAAGGGAAGCCATGAAGAAAAATAAGGCCAATGAGGTCCTGCGCAAACATGCCGCTGGGGCCATTGGTGCGGGTATTTCTACTGTACTGATTCTAGGTAGCATGGGTTCGGTAGCGCTAGCAGCCCCTCCCGCTAGCTCCTCTACTGATGCCCCCTCTGCACATTCCAGCGACCCCGCAAAATCGATTCACTGCGGCGGGGCGGTTGCAAAGAACTTCTTCCTTGTAGATGGACTCACCAAGGACGAAGTCCAGGAAGTTCTTACTAGGAAGCTTACCGAGCAGGGACTGAACCCCTCTGATTACACGATCACTATCGAGGATTCGAAGATCAAAAAAGCTAACGCCGGTTCTTATGGCGACGGCCGTAGAAACCGCGTTATGACGGTCGAGGTTACGATCACCCCCAAGGCTGCGGGCGCGCCGGCCGTCACCTGTAATACCAGGATCCTCTATTACACTCCACCGTTTGCGTTTCTCGACAAGGGTAAGTTCCCGCAGAACCATACGCACCACAACGTTGGCAAACTGGTAGTTGATAACCCCGATTCCTACACTATTTCGCCCGAAGACAAGGTTAAGCTGATCGATGCTTTCCTAAAGGCCAACCCGAACCTGCAGCTGGAAAAGTCTCAGCTACAGATGGACGACAATGGCAACCTGACCATAACTAACAAGGCCGGCGAGGATCCGTATTCTGTGACTGTTCCTGCCGAGGAATTCGTTAGCGTGGTGGGCAAGGTTAAGGACATTTTGGTGTTCTTGGATCCGGCTACCGGCAACAAGCTATCTACCGAGGTGCCCGCGGTGCGTGTCCCGCTGAAGGCGGGTAACTGGGATGATTCTGACCTTTGGGGCACCAATAATGCGGGCGCCAACCGCAATTTGAGCGCTAAGGCGCAGCTTTCCGGGTTGGATCTAAAGCGCGAGGGCAACGAACTGGTAATTTCCGGCAAGTTCGATTCCAGCATTTCGAATAATGCTGGTGGTACCAGATACCTTGGCATTCACCGGAATTCGAGTAAAGAATACAACTATACGCAGTCGTTCTCTAATGGCTTCAAGGTCAGAGTCGTACCCCTTAAAGAAGACATTGTGGTCCGCAATCTAGATAAGGATGCGAAGTTCACCCAGGCTGATGTAGAAAAGCTGATCGATGTCGACTACAAGAAACTCAACCCTCTAAAGTTTAATCAGGATAAAGGCCTGACGGCGGCTCAAATACGCGCGGATGTAAATTCAAAGATAATCAGGAAAATTTCTGTTGACGGGCTAAAACATGAGCTTGGCACACAGGAATTCTCAGGCACTCTGCGGACTGACCTTAATGTTGTTTCTCCTGTACTGAAGGCTACAGCCATCTACTACACCGAGAAGATTCCTGCTACCCTTGTTTCGGATCCGGACAAGTTAACTCCTGACCAGATTGCAGAGATCACCAGCAAGGTCAAGAAGGTAAACAAGCTTAAGGATACTGACAAGGTCACTGTAGACAAGGCTGGCAATGTCACTATTGAATTCAAACGTGACAAAAACGACCATAACAAGGTTAATGCCACCAAGAAGTTCAAGGCCCCATTGGCTCAAGCTAAGTACCCGGACGGAAAGGTTGAAACCGGAAAGAGCATCGAATCCCCGATCACTACCCCGGAGGGTTACAAGTTCCCGACCGGAACCAAGTTCGTTGTGGACGGTGACGCCCCCGATGGGCTAACCGTTGGCCAGGACGGCAAGATCACCTACAACGCGCCGAAGGATAAGACTCCGGGCGAAGTCACCGGGAAGATCCTAGTGACCCTACCCGGGCACGACAAGCCGACTGCGGTCCCTTACAAGATCACGGTCATCCCGGCTGTTCCCGAAATGTCCTACCCGGATAAGAAGGTAGAGGCCGGCAAGAGTGTCGAAACTCCGATCACCACTCCGGATGGTTACACCTTCCCGAAGGGCAGCAAGTTCGAGGTGAAGGATGCTCCTAAGGGGGTAACCGTAGACGAGACCGGCAAGATCACCTACAACGCGCCGAAGGATAAGACTCCGGGCGAAGTCACCGGGAAGATCCTAGTGACCCTACCCGGGCACGACAAGCCGACTGCGGTCCCTTACAAGATCACGGTCATCCCGGCTGTTCCCGAAATGTCCTACCCGGATAAGAAGGTAGAGGCCGGCAAGAGTGTCGAAACTCCGATCACCACTCCGGATGGTTACACCTTCCCGAAGGGCAGCAAGTTCGAGGTGAAGGATGCTCCTAAGGGGGTAACCGTAGACGAGACCGGCAAGATCACCTACAACGCACCTAAGGATCAGCCTGCTGGCGATGTGAAGGGCGAAGTTCTAGTCACCCTGCCTGGCCACGACAAGCCCACCCCGGTCCCCTTCAAGATCACCGTCACACCGGTAGAACCGAAGGCTTCTTATGAGGACAAGAAGGTTCCTGCAGGCGAGTCCACCGAGGTCATTCCGACTCCAGCTGACGGCTACAAGTTCCCGACCGGAACCACCTTCACAATCGACGGAAAGACCCCCGACGGGCTAACCATCGACCCGAAGACTGGCAAGATCACCTACACGGCTCCTAAGGACAGCCCGCACAAGGAGGTCACCGGCAACGTGCTAGTCAACGTCCCTGGACGTGACAAGCCCACCCCGGTCCCCTTCAAGATCACCGTTGCCCCGGCAACTCCGAAACTGTCCTACCCGGACGGAAAGGTTGAAACCGGAAAGAGCATCGAAACCCCGATCACTACCCCGGACGGTTACAAGTTCCCGACCGGAACCACCTTCACCATCGACGGAAAGACCCCCGACGGTCTGACCATCGACCCGAAGACTGGCAAGATCACCTACAATGTTCCTGAAGGACACCAACCCGGTGACGTTACTGGCAAGGTCAAGGTGACCATCCCCGGCACCGACAACCCGATCGAAGTCCCCTTCAAGATCACGGTCACCCCGGTCCCGACTCAGCCTTCTTACCCGACGGCTACCGGCACCCCGGGCGCGTCTGTTGATCTGAAGCTGCAGCCTGGCGATCAGCCGTTGCCACAGGGAACCACCTTCACAAAAGAATCCGGCCCCGACTACGTTACGGTTACCCCTGATGGGACTGTGACGGTGAAGGTTCCGGACAGTGCTAATGGCGGTGAAACCATCCAGGGCACTGTGGAGATCACCTACCCGGATGGCACCACGAAGAAGGTACCTTACCTAGTGCGTGTTGAGAAGGAGGAAGGCCCAGCTGCTGACGACTCTAAGCCGCAGCCGCCGACCACCCAGGATAGTGACCACACGGTACCCGACACTGGTGATACCACCAACCCTGACCAGGACAAGCCAGCTCCGGCAGACCAGGACAAGCCAGCTCCGGCAGACCAGGACAAGCCAGCTCCGGCAGATACCGGTAAACCAGCCACCCCGGCGGATCAGGGCAAGCAGGTCGCCGGTGGCAAGGGGCACAAGGTGACCAAGACTGTCACCAAGGCAGTGCAGGATGAGGGTGCTAAGAAGCAGGCTCCGACTACTTTGTCGCACACGGGTACCGTTGCAGGTACCGCTTCTTTGCTAGGTATCATCCTGGCGGCTGTTGGCGCCGCTGGCGTTGCATTCCGTCGCAGGAAGAACAACGACTAGCACACTAGGCTAATTGCCACATAGGCGAGGGCGTGGATTCTTTCCCGCCCTCGCCCTCTTTTTAGGCCCCTACCCGGGCGGGCGCTAGGCTTGGGGCATCAACCTTTGGAGGGCGTAGTGCCAACTTTTCGCGACTTGTTCGATCTGCTTGCAGCCCAGGTGCGGGCGGGCACGTGGTGGCCTGCGCAGTCCCGGTTTGAGATCATCGCGGGAGCGATTTTGACGCAGAATACTGCGTGGGCGAATGTGCGCAGGGCGCTCGATAATTTGCGGGAAGCAGACCTACTGGACGCCCGAAAGGTCGTTCAGCTGCCGGCCGAGGAGCTGGCTGAGCTCATCCGACCGGCCGGCTACTACAACACCAAGTCGAAGTATTTGCAAACGGTGAGCGACTGGTTCCTGCGCCGCGACCAGGACGCCGTCCACCTTCCCACTGCCGCTTTGCGCGCGGAACTGCTCGATTTGCGCGGGGTGGGTGCCGAGACTGCGGACGATATTTTGCTCTACGCCTACAGGCGTGGGGTGTTTATTTACGACCTGTATGCTCGTCGGCTGCTAGCTGCTGCCGGTATGGGCCAGTTCAAGTCTTATGAGACGGCTAAGCGGGCGTTAGACCCTAAGGTTGGTGAGGCCAACTTTACGGTCCGGGAGCTCGCCCTCTTCCACGGCCTGGTTGTCGATGCGGGCAAGATCGCGCGCAAAGTGGGCGGATGGGCCGACGCCTATCCCTTACTGGTGAAGGGAAATTTTCCGACCCCCTAGACAGACCACCCAGATGCCTAGCCGCCCCGCTGCCCGCCGCACCACCCCCTTCTCACGGGTCTCTAATATCAGTGTGATATGACTGGCTCGTTCCCTCCTTCAAGGTTGTTTGGGGTTGTGGGCGCGCAATTTGGTAGCGCTCCCCATGCTGCATGACTGTTTTGAATCTGCTTTGTGAGGTCTTAGCACACCCGCTCTTATGGAGGCTCGGCCTCGACATCTGTCGAAGCTACCGGCCGTTAGCACCGCCTGCTCTCGGCCTTGTCTACAGGAAGTGATTTTTATGCGTTCGGAATCGAAGCGTTCTTTCCGAGTTGGTGTGTTTGCTGTGCCCTGGCTGGCGCTTGTGACGATGCTGGCGGTTTCGCTGGTGGGAGCCGACATTTTGCTGCGCGGCCTCGATTTTACGACTTCGTTCATTCTGGACAATTTTGGGTGGCTGTTTAACTGGAACACGTTTATTGCGGTCATTCTGATCGTGTATTTGGCGTTTTCGCCGCTTGGGTCGAAGAAAGTGGGTGGGGATCTTGCCCGCCCGGTAATGAAGTTCCGTTCGCTGGTGTGGATTACGCTTTGCACTACCATTGCGGCGGGTATTTTATTTTGGGCGTGCGCGGAACCGCTCTACCACCTCCACCAGCCTCCCGCCCAGGCAGGTGGGGCCGAAAATTCTCCGGCGGCGATGCTGTTTGCGATGAAGGCGATGTTCCTGGAATGGACGTGGTCCCCCTACGCCCTGTACACGGTGGCGACGGTCAGCTTCGCGTTTGCCTTCCACAACATGCGTCTGCCGCATTCGCTTTCGTCGGGTTTGGTGCCGATTTTTGGCGAGGGCGTGCTGCGCTTTTCGGGCGTGATCGATGCGGTGTGCCTGACTGCATTGGGTTTAGGCATGGCTGCGTCTTTGGGTACGGGTGCCCTGTCGATTGCGGGCGGTATTGAGAACCAGTTTGGGATCGAGTCGGGTCCGGTGTCGTGGGCGATCATAATTTTTGCGATTGTGTTGTGTTTCGTCATTTCGTCGGTGTCGGGCGTGATGAGGGGTATCCGTAAGCTGTCGGAGCTGAACATGAAGGTGTACCTGGTCATTTTTGCTTTTGTGCTGATTTTTGGGCCGACCGCCTACATTTTCTCGATGGGCACCGAATCCTTGGGCGCTTTCTTCGCAGATTTCCCGAAGATGTCGCTAGCGATGGGGACTGCTCACGGTGAGGATTGGAATAAGACGTGGCCGATCTTCTACTGGTGTAACTGGTTGGCGTGGACACCAATTACGGCCACTTTCCTGGCCTCTATTGCGAAGGGGTTCACGTTCCGCCGGTTGATCGTGGCGAACTTTATTTTGCCGTCCCTATTCTCGTCGGTGTGGATGGCGATCTTTTCGTCCTCGGCAATCTACTTTGACAAAAATGGGGTGAACTTGTGGGAGGCCATGCAGGACATGGGCCCCGAATCGGTGGTTTACGGCATTTTCGAGCAGATGCCCCTAGCCGTCATCGTCATCCCCGTCTACCTGTTCATCGTGTTTATTTCGTTCGTGACGGCCTCGGATTCGAACACGACGGCGGTGGCGGACATTTGCATGCCTACCTATAGGAAGACTCCTGCGAGCAAGCACCTCTTGAAGGTGGTTTGGGGGGCCACCGTGGGGGCCGTCACCTGGATCGTGATTAGTTTCGGCGGCATTGACGGGATCAAGATGGCGTCCAACCTGGGCGGCTTCCCCAACCTGTTCCTGTTCATTGGGTTGGGAAGCGGCGTCGCCTACGTTTCACGCCAACCCGAAAGGTTCTACAACTACTTTTCGGGGCAGCGCCCCAGCCTAATCCGCGATATCAAGTACCGCCTTTCCGAACGGAAGCAACAGCGCGAGGATGAGGAAGAGGGCAAAGAAGAGGGCAAGGACGAGATGCGGGAGGTTTCTGACAGTCCCGCCCTATAGACTGAAAATGTTTAGCTTCAGAAGGAGACAAGATGGCCCAGTCCGTTCCCACCTGCGAGGAAGGTATTCCTACGATTGATGGCTTTCGGCCCGCTGTACTTGCCGTGATGAGTGACGGTGCTGCCCGGAAGGTTCGCGATATTAGGGAAGCGGCTGCGGATTATCTTGGACTCACTGATGAGCAGAGACGAAAGTTGATCCCTACGGGGCAACCGATATACCGAAATCGGGCATCGTGGGCTTGTTCGTCTTTTGTGAAGGCGGGCCTTCTTTCTAGGCCGTCTAAGGGCGTTTATGTGATTACCGAGGACGGCAAGGTGGTTGCTAACAGGCAGCTCGCAGAGTACAGCGAAGCTGATATGTGCGAGTGGCCTATGTGGCAGCAGTATCAAAGTGAGATTGCGCAGCGGCGTGGGCACACCTTGCCCAGTGCCCAGCAGATTAGCGCGGATCAGGTAGATGAGGATCCTCAGATTCGGATCGACCAGCTAGTTAGGGATGTTAACGCCGAGGTCGAAACGGAACTGCGGCAGATGCTTTTTGATTCTTCTCCGGAGTTTTTTGAGAAAGCCGTGATCGAGCTGCTGTGGGCCATGGGCTACGGCGGCCATAGTGGCACTAAGGAGCATTTGGGCAAAAGTGGCGATGGGGGCGTCGATGGGGTTATTCGCCAGGATCCGCTTGGGCTGCAAAACGTTTACGTTCAAGCTAAGCGGTATGCCCAGACCAATCCGGTTGGCCGCGGTCCTATCCATGAGTTCGCCGGCGTTATGGCTAGCAAGGCGGCTGACCGCGGGGTTTTTATTACGTCTTCTACGTTCACCAAGGCGGCCCTGGAAGCGGCCAAGTATATGCGCTCAAACATTGTCCTGATTGACGGTATCCAGCTCACGTCCCTGATGCTCGCTTATGGGGTGGGCGTGGAAAAATCCCAGACCGTCACCCTGTACCGGGTGGATCAGGATTTCTTTGCCGAGGAGTAGGCAAACCGCCAGCCATTTTGTGTCCCGTATCTATACTGTACCCTGGCGCCATTTGCCGGGGGCGACCGCTAAACTTAGAACACTGGTGTTCAGCAGGTGTGTCTCGCAAGGGAGGGCGATGTCCGATTCAGGCTACGAGCTCGGTTTCACTTCGGGCACGCTCATGCTTGCCGGCTACCGTGAAGCCGCCGAGCTATTCCTTGAAGGCCTCCCGCAAACCCAGGTTAGTAAGCGACTTTTTGCCGAAAATCTGGTGCGTATCGAGGGCGGAAACCACCGCCGCGCAATGGCTTCTCTTACTGCCTCCCGCCTGGCCCCGCTAGGCAGACCGGCCTGGCAGTATTTGGCGTCTGGCCTGCAGGGGGCCGAATTCCTAATGTGGCTGTCTCTTTGCTTGCGCTCCCGGCTAACGGCCGATTTTGCTCGCGAAGTGTTGCGCGATCATGCACTAATCCAGGCGAGCGCCACTACCGACCAGGATTTTTTGGAGTTTTGGAAGCAGAAGGCGCTCTGGCACCCCCATTTGCAGGGCCGCAGCGATAAGTCAATAAATAAAGTTCGCCAGTTTGTGTTCACGCAGGCGCGCAAGGCGGGTTTTTTGGACAGGCACAACGTTCCGCAAGAGGTTTTTATCCCCACCCAGGTTGCGCAAATAATCGTGGCCGCCAAAAGCAGGTGGGGTTGGCCTATGCGTGAGGCGTTTCCGGTGCCCCCGCAACAGTTTGAATTACTTCCCGATGATCAGGTAGGTGCGTGATGTCAAAGCAGTCTCATACGGCATCTTTTAGGCGCTCCCAACAGTATCCGCCTTCGCTACAAGAAACGTTAGATATTGCTCTGAGGGTGATGACCTCTAAGCGGTTTTTGAATAGGGAGGGTCTTGGTAACGAGGTCCCCTACTACGTGTTGCGTTATCGCATCGAGTGGGATCGTTCCTTCGACCAGAGTCTGCGGCAGATGCTTTCGCACCTGAACGAGTCGGTGCCAACCTTGCACATTGACGTCTACCAGTTGGCTATTCAGATATGGCGCGACTGCGGCTACTGGGATCAGATTTTGGCTCAGGAGGCCGGCATGGACAGGCAGGATTTTGCCGATGGGCTGGCGCAAATCTTGGATGCTGAGCGGGTGCTTGCCCCGGCTATCGCCGAAAGAATCCAGGCGGCCCCCGATTCGCGGGTGGTGATCCTTTCTGGCGTGCACCACCTGTTCCCCATCATGCGCGCTCACCGGCTACTCAATTGTTTGCAGCCGCTCACGGGGGATGTGCCCGTGGTGCTTACTTTCCCTGGCTCTTACCGTCAGTCGCCTACGGTGGGTTCGGCCCTAGTCTTGTTTGACCAGGTTAGTGAAGACAACTATTACCGCGCTTTTGATCTTTTGGACCAGCAGTACGCATTGGAAACTATCAAGGATGAATCATGAAGCTAGCTGAAATGTATGCGAAGGACATTAACCGCACTATTGACGGGGTAATTAAGGCTAGCGAGGACGAGCACGTGCGGCTCGAGGTCGAAGAGTACGTGTTCACTGCCGAGATCAAGAATGGTCTTTCCCGTATTTTGGAGCAGTACACTAGCCCCCACCCTAAGTCGAATGGCGTGTGGATTTCGGGATTTTTTGGTTCTGGTAAGTCGCACCTGCTCAAGATGACGTCGTTCTTGTTGGGGGATGTGCAGGGGTCTTCGTCTGTGAGCCGGGATTTTGTGGCCGAACAGTTTTTGCAGAAAGCCTCCCAGGATGCCTTCTTGCAGGCTTCGCTGAAGAAGGCGGCGGCGATCCCGGCCACGTCCCTGCTGTTCAATATTGATGCGAAGGATGATAAGGCGCAGTCTTCGAAGAACCTGGCGCTGCTGGGGGTGTTTTATCGCGAGTTCTACCGCGCCTGCGGCTATTACGACCGCGATTTGGCGGTGGCCCGCCTGGAGCGGGATTTGGATTCGCTGCACAAGCTGGCCCAGTTCAAGGAGGCTTTCACCCAGGTGTCGGGTGGGAAGCGGTGGGAGGATGCCCGTAAGGCGGCCCTGTTTGCGAATGGGGATGCCGAGGCTGCGCTCGCGCAGATTGGCTCCCCTATTACTAACCCGATTAAGACTTATCGCGACAATTTGGCTTTGTCTGCTGAGGGGTTTGCCGAAGAGGTGCGTGATTGGATCGACCGGCAGGGTCCCACTTACCGGTTGAATTTCTTTATTGACGAGGTCGGCCAGTACATTGGCACGGACACGAAGCTGATGCTCTCGCTGCAGACGGTTACCGAGGAGTTGTTCTCGAAGTGTCAGGGGCGCTCGTCGGTGTTTGTCACTTCGCAGGAGCAGCTGTCTTCGGTCCTTGGCGAGCTAGCTGACAGGCGCGGGGATGATTTTTCGAAGATTCAGGGCCGTTTCGACACGCAGGTTAACCTGTCTACTCAGGAGGTCGAGGAGGTTGTTTCGAAGCGTCTGCTCACTAAAACGGACCAGGCCTCCGCTGCTCTGCGTCAGGTTTACGATGCCCACCAGGCCGAGTTTGAGTCTGCTTTTAGCTTCCCGAATTGGGAGAAGACGTATCGCAACTACCCCACTGCCGCCTCGTTTGTTGACACTTACCCGTTTGTGAACTATCAGTTCGACATGTTTACCCAAACTATGATTGGCCTGTCTTCTGCGGGCGCGTTCACGGGCCGGCATTCTTCGGTGGGGGCTCGTTCGCTGTTGGGTGTTGCCCAGCAGATTGCGAAGGACATCCAGAACAAGCAGGTGGGGGTGCTGGCCTCCTTTGACCAGTTCTACGATGGCATGGACCAGTCGCTGAATTCGGACATCAAGCTGAACGTGCAGCGGGCGGTGGCGCAGTTTCGGGACAGTAACCCGTTGGCGATTCGGGTGCTCAAGACGTTGTTGTTGGTGCGGTATGTGCAGAATTTCCCGAAGGATCCGAAGAATTTGCGCGTACTGCTTCGCCGCGATTTAGACGAGGACGTAGCTCAGCTTGAGGCCGACATTGAGGAGGCGCTCAAGCAGCTTGAGAGGCAGGTGCTGGTCCAGCGCATGCCCAATGGCACCTACGAGTATCTGACGAATGAGGAGCAGGATATTAAGCGCGAGATCGATAGTATGCCGGTCTCTAATTCCCAGGTGTGGGATTACGTGAAGAGCGCGATCGTGTCTGCGCTTGGCAGCGACGCTACGAAGTACCGTTACCCGGATTCGAAGATGGACTTGAACGTTGGCATGTTCGTTGACGATACGCAGGTCGGTGGTGAGCAGCAGATTGCTATCCGCTATTACACTCCGAACGCGGGTGTGGATGAGGGCATTGTGGCGCAGCGGTCTGTGGGCTCGCAGAAGGACTTGTTCGTCCTATTAGACCTGCAGGTTGATCATTACACCGAGATCGAGACTTGGCATAAGACTAATGATTATTTGCGCCGCAATTCGACTTCTGCCCAGGGCAGCGCTTCTAGGTTTATTGTCGAGCACAAGGCGAATAATGCCGAACGCAACGCTTCGCTGCAAAAGGATATTGCCGATTCGATCAGGAACGCTCGTTTCTTCGTAAATGGGTTAGAGGTCTCGCCTTCTTCTAGGGGTAATGCGAAGGATGCGGTTAGGACTGCGTTGGGTCGGGTGGTGGCCACGGTCTACAACCGGATTGGCGAGGTGAAGCCTTTCCTGTCTTGGACGGAGTCGAATATTGGGCTCGCCTTGCAAGATGACGAGGGCGGCATTTTTACCAGCCCCGAGGTGGCTACGCTGTCTAGCTTAGCTAACGAGGTAGCCCAGTGGATTAACACCACCAGGCAGCGCGAGGGCAAATCTACTTATGTTTCGGACGCTGTGGAGCACTATCACGGTGCCCCGTGCGGGTGGCCGGCGGCGGTAACCTTGGCGATTATTGCTAGGGGCGTGCGCGATAACAAGTTGGAGGTGTCCCACAATCAGGCGCCGGTGCCGCGCACGCAGTTGGCGCAGCTGCTGGCAACGCGCAGCGAGCATAAGTCGCTGCTGGTGGAGCAGAAGAAGACCTACGACCGCTCCCAAGTTGCCCGTCTGTTAACGGTTGCCAACGATCTGACTAACGCGTGGCCGCAGATGCAGCAGGCGGCGGAGGCTCCCAAAGAGGTTACTAAGTACGCCTACAAGGTGATTGAGGAGATGCGGCAGGTAGCCGAAAGCGATTTTGCTTTTGCCGCCCAGGCAGATCAGGTGATTGGGGCTTTCGAGCCCTTCTCTGTTACCCATAACGTCGACTTCTTCATGGACGGGCAGAACATGGCCAGCCTAGAAGAATTGTTGGATGTGAAAGAGGATTTTGTTGAGCCGGTCGGCGAGTTCTTCAGGAAGCATCTTCCGCTGGCCGAAAAGGCTAGGCAGTTGGCCCTCTCTCCAGAGAATTACGATCTGCCTGGGGCAGATGCGCAGCTGCCGGGCCAAATTCAGGCTCTGCTTGAAAGCCCCAACTTGTACAACCTGGTGCCGAAGCTGAAGGCGGCCACCGAGGACTTGGAGCGCGCCCAGCGGGCCCTTGCGGAAGAACAGCACCGGCTGATCGAGGCCGAATTGGCCCATGCGGTCGAGGGCGTGCAGGCCTCCCAGCAGTGGCAGCAGGCTAGTGAGGCCTCGCGCGAGCGGGTAGGTAATGCTATTGCTGAGTTTGAGAAGTTGGTTGCCAGCTCTGCTAATTCGGCCCAGCTGTCTAGTTTGCAGCTGAAGTTGAATGCGGCTAAGACTAGTTGGGTCAACGAGCTGATGCGCGTAAGTCCCGTGCCTGCCCCTGCAGCTGCTGCCCAGGGCGACGCGGCTGCGTCCCCTGCTGCGGAGCCTGCCCGGCAGCCGGCACAGCCGAAGCAGCCCAGGGCGAAGAGCATTTCTTCTTTCCTTGGTTCTTCTTCGCTGGCTACGATCAGTTCTACCCAGGAACTGGATGAGTATTTGGGCCAGCTGCGGGTCCAGTTGGCAGATTTTATTGACGATGGTGGGGTTGTGACGCTGTGAGTGTTTTGTCCTTAGAATCTTTGGCTACTTCTGCCCGGACTAGTTTGACCGACCAGGTGGCTGTGCGCCTGTCTAGCCTGCTTGCCAGCCCAGACACGGACGCGCATGTGCGCACCTCGCTGACAAATGCGATCACCGGGTTTGGCCAAGATGGGGTGGTAGAGCGGGCCGCCTATTCGTGGTTCAACCGGCTGACTGCCGCCCGGTTCATGGATGCGCACGCCTATTCGGGCACCTACCAGGTGGTGACTCCCCCGCCAGGATCCAACCAGCCAGAATGTCTGGTGCAGGCCAGGCAGGGCAGCTTCGACTACAAGATTGATCCGCAGGTGCAGTCGCAGGTAACAGACCTGCTGCTGGCCGGTAAAGACCGGCAGGCTTACGTCACCTTACTGACTGCTTACTTCCAGCTGTGGTCTAAGGCCATGCCCGCGGTATTCCCGCATGCGAATAGTTGGGTGAACTATTTGGCCCCTGGCGATCTTTTGTCAGCTACTTCCGTGCGCTTGGATATTGTGCAGGCGATGGACCAGGATGCCTGCAAGGATGTGGAAGTTATTGGCTGGTTGTACCAGTACTACATTTCGCAGGTAAAGGCCGAAATTAACGACTCAAAGAAGAAGATTACCGCTAAGGAGCTAGCCCCTGTCACCCAGCTGTTTACCCCACACTGGATCGTGCGGTATTTGGTTGAGAACACGGTGGGCAAGCAGTGGCTGCGCGCCCACCCCTCTTCCCCTTTGCGCGAGCAGATGGAGTATTTGGTCCCCTCCGCCCAGGGGCAAGAAGATGCCGGGTTGGCCATTGGGGATCCTACCGAGTTCCGAATTGTTGATCCTGCTTGCGGTTCTGCGCACATGCTGACGTACACGTTCGACCTGCTGTGGCAGATGTACGTCGAGGCCGGCTATTCTTCCTCCAAGATCGCCAATTTGATTTTCACCCACAACCTGACGGGTATCGAGATTGACCGCCGCGCGGTACAGTTGGCTTCTTTCGCCTTGGCCATGAAGGCACAGGAGCACGACAGACGCTACTTGGAACGCTCCGGGGTGGCCAGCCCAAACATTGTGCATATCCGCTCGGTGGCGATCCCGCCCATCTCCCCCGAGCAATACCAGCGCATTTGCGACCAGCTAGCCGGCAGCGCCGAGCAGCTGCCTTCCCTAAAGGAGCTAAACAAGCTGATCGACCAGCTGGGCGAGGCCTCCACCTTCGGCTCCCTAATTCAACCCCCCGCCGGAGCGTACGAAGTACTGCAACAGCTGACCAACGTTGCCGATCCAGCACTTATGGGCACCGACCCTGACGAGCTAGCAGCAGCCGCAACAATAGTTAAAGCCCTGCATAACAGCCAGTACACCGCCGTGGTAGCTAATCCCCCGTACCTAGGGAGCAAACATCATTCTCCGTTATTGAAGAAATTTCTCGGTAAAAAGTACACTGCACACAAGGCAGATCTCATTACGTGTTTTATGACCAGAGGCCGAACTCTAGTTCAAGACGCTGGCGCTTGGGGAATGCTTACGCTAAATAACTGGATGTTCTTGAGTTCGTTTGAAAATTCAAGAAAACAATTGCTTAACGAGAACACGATTTCCACTTTTAAATGCTCGGCAGAGGCATATGTGGTGTCGCTATGGATTTTTGCGTTTTTACGTGTATCAACACGCCTCCCTCTGAAAGAACAGAAATACAATTCATCCATCTTGCAGATCGTGCTGAAACTCCCTCGGACGAAATGCGTACCGGAAGATTTTTCGATGCGCTAAAAGGAAAAAACCGCGATCGCGTATACCAAAAAAGAGTAGATGACCTCGAGGCAATTCCTGGCTCGCCGATTGTGTATTGGCTCCCCGACGCACTCCTGGACGCGTTCCGCAATGGCACCCCACTAGGAGAGATAGCTTCCCCCAGGCAGGGACTGGCAACCGCGGACAACGACAGGTTCCTTCGCCTGTGGTGGGAGGTAGGCCAGGCCAACTCCTACCTGCACGCCAAAGACAAGCAGGACGCCATAGACTCGGGAAAGAAATGGTTCCCCCACAACAAGGGCGGATCATTCCGCAAATGGTACGGCAACCAGGACTACGTAGTTAACTGGGAAAATGACGGCGAAGAAATTATAAACTTTGTTGACGAAGCCGGAGAACAAAGGTCCCGTCCACAAAATACAGAGTTCTACTTCAAACCATGCATTTCCTGGAGCGATGTATCTTCCGGAACAATAGCCTTCAGAGCATATCCTGAAGGTTATGTTTTCGACGCCGCAGGCCCATCTATTTTCCCTGACAGGGAAGAGCAACTAACGTTGATTTCATTCCTTAATTCAGGTGTAGCTTCCGAATTGCTAACTGCTTTTTCTTCCGGGCTACACTTCAGCGTCGGACACGTATCGAAAGTGCCAATCCCAAAGGAATCAATACCTAATACCAAGATTATCGATGAGCTAATATCCCTGTTCAAATCTGATTTGATGGAAACCGAAACAGCCAATTCATTTTCTGCGAATCTATCGCATATCCATCAGGATCTATCGAGAACCTTCGAGATAGACTTCCAGAGAGCTATCGAAAACACTAATTACGCAAGATTACTCGAGTTACAAAACAATAATCATTGGGCGAATGTCGTAGGAATTGAGAGACCCGAAGAATCGCTTTCTCTGAACCAAGTCTCCCTACTCCAGAATCCTTATTTTGCTTTTGCGCCTGAAAAGGGGCAGACGCGCTCGGAGGAGGAATATAGGTGGTTGTTCTTCCAGCGAGCGGCGCAGGAGCTAATCTCGTACATCATCGGGCTGTGGTTTGGCCGCTACTCGCTGGACAAGCCGGGACTGATCCTGGCTGACCAGGGGGCAAGCCTGCAGGATTACCTGGCCCAGGTGCCAGAGCCGACGCTTATTCCGGATGACGATGGGATCATTCCCTTCACCGACGGCTATTTCGCCGACGACGCGCTGCTGCGCGTGCAGGAAGCCATCAAGGCGATATATGGGGAGGAGAACTTGGAAGAGAACCTGGCCTTCCTGGTGCAGTGTTTGAACGTGAAGAGCTCGGGCAAGAAGAGTGAATTCACCGCGCCCACCCTCCCCACTAACTACCGGGAGGGGCTATTTAAGTACCTGGACAAGGAGTTCCTCAAAACCCACGAGGCGATGTATTCCAACCGGCCGATCTACTGGATGTTCCAATCCCCAAAGGGCTATTTCAAGGCGCTTATCTACCAGCACAGGTACACCGCCGCCACCGCGGGCCAGGTGCTCGCCAAGTATGCGGTCCCCTACCGCAATGCGCTCACCACCGAGGTAAAAGACCTGCAGGCCCAGCTGGACTCCGCTGCCAGGTCGCAGCAGGCCGCCCTCAGGAAACGCCTCAAATGGGTGGAAACCGCCCTGGCAGACGTAACCGCCTACATTGACGACTCGCTCTACCCCCTCTCCATCCGAAAGGTCAGCATCGACCTGGATGACGGGGTGCGAGTCAACTACAACAAGGTTGCCTACGGAATCAGCGGCAACAGGGAACAGCTGAAAAAGAGCGCTCTGCGCCCTCAAAAAGGCTTTGGCGACTGGTACAAAAAGCGCAAAAAAGCTGGAACCCAATTCTGGCAGGAGTAGCAATGAGTGGAACAAACCTAGACCAACTAGCAGGCGCCCTGCGGGACAAACTCATCTACTCGCGCATCGTGTCCTGGCTAGACCTGGCCGGCGAATACGCCGAAATCATCGAGCAGATGGAAACCCTACTGGGCGTGCCCATCATCGTAGTGGACGGCAACGAATTCTCGGTCAAAATCCGCGTCCTAGCCGACCATCCAAAAGAGAAGTTTGTGCTGTACCGGAAAGGCGAACTACCCCCGGTAGAAGACGACTGGCTAGCAGACATCCGGCTGGGGTACGCCACGTTCCGCGCCGACTCCATCACGCTACAGGCAACCGAGCTGGGGCTGACCGCGGACGAACTGGTGGCCACCATGCGCGCTCACGCGGGCTTCTTCAACTCGCGCGACCGCGTAACCAAGCTGCGCTCGCGCCTGCGCGACAGCGTCGATTCAAAGACCCTGCTGGCAATGATGACCTCCACCCTGTTGGGCACTGCCGACCACTCGTTCTCGCACCTATTCGCCGAGCTGGCATCCAGCGCAGCCCCACCCGCCGGCGAAGAACCGGCCGAAGGAAAATTCCCGCTGCTCAAATACGGCCTCGACGACTTCTTCTGGGATGGGGCCGCCAAAATCTGGAACTACGACGGCCAGAAGGACCTGCCCGCCCTGGTGCTGTGGCTGTTCCTGCAAGAACAAAACAACTGGCCCGAAAGTGCAAACGCGAACGCGCGCGCGGACTTTAGGAGCTGGTTTAACGCCCTGCCCAACCAGCAGGCGGTCCAGGCGTGGGCGGCGTACGCGGCCGAAAAGCTCAGTTCGTTACAACAGCTGTCGGCCCGGCCGGCAGGTGAGCTCCTGCAAAACAAGACGGTTCCGGGGGTAGACGAGCTGCTGGTGCGCCAGCTGGCAGACGAGCTGGTTGCTGGCTCCACCAATGCGGAAGCGGTCCGCAAGGTTGCCGCCGAAAGGCAAAACACCATCTGGTATGAGCGCTCGCGAAATACCTGGAAAGCTCTGCTGAGCGGGGCCGAATGCTTGACGCTGATCCGCACTATGGGCAAGCCCCTGTTCGCCGACGCGGCAGACGGGTTCTTCCAGTACACGGATAGGTGGTGGAAGATCGACCAGGCCTACCGGCAGTTCCTGTACTTTGCTGCCGGCACCGGCGGGGACAGCCCCATAGCAGTGCTGAAACAGCAGGTAGAGACCGCTTACATCTACGACTACCAGCAGCCGCTAGCCCACGAATGGGACGGGGCAATCCGGCAGCTGGGCGGGTGGAAGATCCCGGCTCGGGGAAGCGAGTCAGCCCCGTCCAGGCAGGATCGGTTTGTGGCGCTCAATGCTCGCTCGGGCAGGCGCACCATCGTGATCATTTCGGACGCGCTGCGCTTCGAAGTGGGCAAAGAACTAGAAGAAAAACTGAACCGGCAGGGCCGATTCACGGCCCAAACCGAACCCTGGTACACCCTGCTGCCCTCAGTTACCAAGTTGGGAATGGCGGCGCTGCTACCGCACGGGCAACTGGAATTTACCGAAAAGTCGGAGGTGCGCCTAGACGGCGCCTCGGCCGAGGGCACTGAGCGACGCGACCAGATCCTGGCTGACGCTTTTGCGGGGCGGGCCGGGGCGCTCACCTTCGAGGATGCCAGGTCAATGAACCGGGACCAGATTCGCGACTATGTGCGCGAGCGGGACGTGGTGTACATCTACCACAACGAAATTGATGCCATTGGGGATTCGGGCAGTTCCGAAATGGACACGCCCGGGGCCTGCCAGCGCACCCTGGAGGCGCTTTGCCGGCTCTGCACGCAGTGGGCAAACTACGCCAACACTGCCCGCATCATTATTACTGCCGACCACGGCTTCCTGTACCAGGAGCGGGCGCTCGAAGACAACGACACTGTGCTGCAGGGGCAGGTGCCCGCCGGCAAGCAGATGGTGGGCAAGATGAAAAGGCGCTACGCCCTCGGCAAGAACCTGCAGACCGACGACAACTGGACGGCCTTCACCGCGGAGCAAATCGGCTTGGCGGGCGGCTTGGACGTGGCCGTACCGAGAGGGCTGCGCCGACACCGCGTGAGTGGGAAGGGACGCCAGTTCGTGCACGGGGGTGCTTCCCTGCAAGAAATCACGATCCCAGTTATCACGGTGACCGTGGGCCGGCAGAATAAGACAGAAGACGCGCGGATCGAACTGCACTACTCGCAAACTGCGATCACCACCCCGGCTATCTCCGCTCGCCTGGTGCAAAAGGACCCGGTAGGTGGAAAGACCGCGCCCTTTACCGCCCAGATTGGCCTGTACGCCCAAGACGGGGCGCTGCTATCTGACCTGGTGACTGTAGAGGTGAATTCGCCCTCGCAAAGCCAAGAGCAACGCAACCGAAACGTGCAGTTGGCCCTAACGGCCGAGGCGAACGCACACAACAACCAAGACGTTTACATCAGAGCGCATAAGCTGGTAAACGGAAACCAGGTAGCGGCGGTGGCCGAACACAAGGTGCGCTTGTTGCGCAGTGGATTTAATGCCTTTGGAGGATTCGACATATGAGCGAACGCAACCAGCTAGAAGCAAAGGCAGCCGAATACTTTCCCGGCTACATAGTGCGCAAAGACCTGGTGCAACAGGTCAAAGGCAACGCGGTTGTGCCCACCTACGTGCTGGAGTTTCTGCTCGCCCAGTACTGCGCAAGCACCAATGAGGCCGAGATCGCTGCGGGCGTGGAATCGGTGCGCAAGATCCTAGCGAAACACTACGTGAACCGCGGCGAATCGGAACTGATCAAGTCGCGCATTCGCGAGCAGCGCGGATACCGGATAATCGACAAGGTCTCTGTGAGCCTGGACGAACGCAAAGACAGGTATGTGGCCGCCTTCGAGAACCTGGGGGTACGCGACGCGCTAGTATCTGACCAGACCGTGCAGGGCAACGACCGGCTACTTACCGGCGGCGTCTGGTGCATGGCCGACATAACCTACACGGCAGACGTAGCGGTTGGGGGCAAACCTAAAGAGGGGCCGTGGACGGTAACCAACCTGAATGCGATCCAGCTGCCGTTCTTTGACCGGGATGGGTATGTGGCCGCGCGGGAGCAGTTTGACACTGCAGAGTGGATCGACCTGCTAATCGCCTCGATCGGGTTCAACCCGGAAAAGCTCAGCCGGCGCGCAAAACTGTTGCAGCTTACCAGGCTAATCCCCTACGTTGAGCGCAACTACAACCTGGTCGAGTTAGGGCCAAAAGGTACGGGCAAATCGCACATCTATTCGGAGCTTTCCCCGCACGGCATGCTAGTTTCGGGTGGCGAGGTGACGCTGGCGAAACTATTCATCAACAACACCACCAGGCAGATTGGGCTGGTCGGTTTTTGGGACGTGGTGGCCTTCGACGAGTTCGCCGGCAAGAAAAAGGTAAAGCAAAACCTGGTGGACACGATGAAGAACTACCTGGCGAACAAGTCGTTCTCACGAGGGGATTCGCCGGTGACCGCGGAAGCGTCCATGGTGTTCGTAGGCAACACGTCGAACACCGTGCCCGCCATGTTGGCCAACTCGGACCTGTTTGAGTCTCTCCCGGAGGCCTACCACGACACCGCCTATATGGATCGCATCCACTACTACATTCCCGGCTGGGAAGTGGACGTGATCCGGCCCGAACTGTTCAACCGCGGTTACGGGTTTGTGGTCGACTACTTGGCCGAAGCTCTGCGGGCGTTTAGGGCCGAAGACTATTCGGGGCGTTTTGCGCAATATTTTGATTTGGACAGGGAAATGTCTACGCGCGACCGGGACGCGGTGCGCAAGACCTTCTCGGGGCTGATGAAACTGGTGCACCCCAGCGGGCAGGCGAGCGAGCACGAGGTTGAGGACCTGCTGCGGTACGCGATCGAAGGGCGCAGGCGCGTAAAAGAACAGATCCTGCGCCTGGATGCGACCATGCGCGAGTCAGGGCTGCACTTCTCGTATGCGCCGGCCTCGGGCGGGAATCCGCGCGAGGTGGTCACCCAGGAAGAGCTAGACTACCCGGAGCTATTTGGCCGCGACGCGCAGGACGGGCTGGCCGAGGCGGCGAGCGGCGAGGCAGCTAGCGGCGAGCGAGCAAAGCCGGCTGCGGCTGAATCGGCAAAGGTGGCCGCGACCGGGCCGGCTAAGGTTGAAGGCGCTGGCCCAGCAAGTTGCGCCGGCAGTGCCGGGAACGGCGGTAGTGGCAAACAGGCGGCTGCGGGCCCTAGGGAGCGCCGGCTTGAGGTGCCCGAGAATAAGCTGGGGGTCAGTTTGCAGCGGCTGCTAGTGGACTACCTAGTGGGAGCCGCGAAGGTGGAAATTGTTGACCCGTACGTTCGCATGCCCTACCAGGTAGAAAACCTATACGAAGTTCTAGCAACTATTTTGGCGGTCAAACCCCGTGGAGAGACTGTCGATGTCAAGCTACTTACTGGCTGCGACAGGGAGCATTTGGAGTGGGTCGATAATCAGCGGGACATGCTGGAACAGCTGCAGAACAATTTCGCTAAATACGGGCTGAATTTCAGCTTCGAGATTGGCAAGGCTGGCCACGACCGCAAAATAACCACCGACACCGGGTGGAGCATCGACTTGGGGCGCGGGCTGGACATCTACCAGCCGTGGACGTCGGATGGCGCCTTCGACCCGCGCCGACGCGTAACCCACTACCGCCGGACCAAAGCATTCACCTTCACCGCCAGCAGGCAGGAGCGTGAGAACTAGGTTTCAGGCCTTTGCCCACTCCGAGGCAGACCTACTTGAACATGTCCCAGAGGCTGAATGTGGTGCGCCTGTAGGTCGAATTCTTGATTGACCGCTTTGGGCTCTTCAGGAACCCCATCCCCTTCCGGCCGTACCCGGGAATAATGGCCCGTTTCAACGCCCTCTTCGCACGTCCAGTCGTGCGCGCCTTAATAGAACGGGTCAAAGATGGCGTACGCATACCGAACTTCATACCACCCATGCTAGTCCTGCCCTCTGTAATACGTGGCGTCCCCTGCATAAATCTACCTGTTCTGCCAATACCCGGATGAACCCATCAAATACACGTTTCCTTCTATGACACTTCCAGGCGTAGGGGCAGGCTTAATGTCATAAGGGAGTGCAACATTCAAATCCAGCCCACAGTCGACTAGACACTTCCACCACTTCTGATTCGTCAGCGTGTTTGTGCACAGCTCAGCCCGTTCAACTATCCCCTGGAAGAAGGTCGAAGGGTTAGCATCCTTTGGTTCAGCACTGCCGTCAACCAACGCGAAAAGCCACGGGCTAGTAATGAACAATGGATCTAATTCTGTGCTGCCATCCGGGTTATCCAAGCGCTGCGACTTTCGATTCTTCCTCCAGTCAGCAACCGTCGGATAAACATCGACCTCTATAGCAGTGGAAATCTAATCTACACTAGCGGCCGTCAAGAACAGCGGCCCGCCCTCGGCCTATTTGAATGCGACCCTGCGCAGGTAGTCGTTCAGTTCGGCGCGCCAAATATCCCACGAGTGAATACCCGGCTGGTCAAACTCGACCACACGCGCCCCCGCCCGGCGGAAAGAATCAGCGCGCAACAGCGAATTCTTCCCAATCGAAACCAAATAATCTTGCAGTCCAGCCCCAGTGTGGATAGCGCCTTTGAGCTGGCCAATAGCGCGGCGGTCAGCCTCGGCAAAATCGGTGGTGAGCGTGCCCGCACTCCACAGGCCGTAATAATCAAAGACCCCCGGATGCTTCGTGAGCAGCTCAATGCCACGCGCCCCGCCCAGCGAGAGGCCGCCAAATGCGCGCAGGCTCGGATCGTCGGAAGCATTGAAATTCGCCTGCACGTACGGGATGACGTTTTCGACCATATCCTTCGCGTAAGCGCTAGAGACGATCAGCGAGTCGGCGCCCAGATGGTTAAAGTTGGTGGCCACAAGAATAGTGGGCTCTGCCTTACCATCTGCAATCGCATTTTCCAAAATGTAGGGGGCGGCCCCCTGCGTGAACCAGTCAGTGTCATTACCGCCCACCCCATGGCTCAAGTAGAGGACGGGGTAAGGCTTGGCGCGGTTAGGATCGTAGCCCTTGGGCAGGTAGATCGACAGCGGGTGGGACCCCGCCGGCGACATTGAATAAGAGGTCTTATAGCTGGCGTGGACGAACCTGCCCATCTGCTCCGCGGGGCGCGGACGCTGGTAGGCATTGTTATAGGTTGGGTACTTTGGGTTTTGCGGCACGTAAACCTGCGACATGTTCTGCCTAGAGAAACTGGGCAGGTCAGCACTGACGTTCAGATTGGCCGGATCGGGGTGGCGCTTACACGTGTTCGCGTCCGCATCCAACTGCGAGCAGCCGTGCCCAAAAGCGTAACTAAACGTTCCCGAAGGTAAGGGCACTTTCAGTTCCCATATGCCGCCTGCCACCTTGTTCATTTCCAGGATCTTCCACGGTGCAGCAGGCACGTCCCCCTTCTTCCACAGCGCCGGGATTCGCCCGTCGCCGCCACCTAATGTTTTGATGGAACCAGGCTGAGAAAACGTCCACTCGCCGTACAACTGCACCGACTTGACGCCCTCGGGCGCCTTGTACCGGAACGTCACCTCGTAACCGGTAGGGCCACGGTCCGTCTTAGTCACCGTAGGCCCCAACTTGGCCACCTCCGTCTGAGCAGCCGGGGAAGACTGGCCGGACTGGCCCTCGGCGGCCCCGCCCTCGGCCGCGAGCGCTACGGATGCGAAACCGGCGGAAAGGGAAAGGCTCATGAGCGATGCCGCCCCTAGGGTGGCGATCTTTTTTACCGTGTGGATTGAGCGTAGACGTGCCATGGGTGTGCTCCTTCGCAAGGTGGCCGGCTTGGGTCCACCCTAACGACATGCTAAAGCCCCTGCAATTGTAAGGCTTGCGCTCGCTGGAACTGAGGGCTGCAAAACACAAGATGCTGGCAGGGCCTGCTTGGTGTTTAAGCCGGGGGCTACTTTTGTCTTCCAGGCAGGTGTGGGACCGGCAGTTCGGGTGGGGACAACCGAGTGTCCCACCGGGACGAGGCTAGCTTGCGTTCGCTGTGGGTAATCAGTTCGAAAAGGCCCTGATGCCACCATCCCCGCGAGCGCGCGGAAGCAGACGTAGGACCGATAATCCCAGCTTGCTCCAACTCAGAACAAGCCTTACGGGCACTTTGCCTACTGAGATCGAGCCTTTCCTGTACCAATTCGACAGTAAAAATTGGCATCTGAGGCAAACTATCCAAAAGGCGGATAGGGGCTGAATCCGCCCTCGGCGAGTTCTTATGCTCCGCAGCGTAATAGTCTAAGTACTGCTGTTTCCACCCTTTAACCAGTTCGTCCAGTTCCCTTTGTAACGACTTAGTGTTGTCTATAGCGATCTCTACGGCATCTAGAAACGCCCGCAGCCAGGTGTTTACCCCCTGACCGCCCGCGTGTTCGCCCTCACGAAAAGACATGAGTCCTTTCGCGTAAGCTTCGGACTGGGTTTGTAAAACCACCGAAATAGGCAACGGCCCAAGCAACAGCCCCCTGCGCGCAAGTACTACATGGATCAGTATGCGCCCAAGCCGTCCATTGCCGTCAGCGAAGGGGTGAATACTCTCGAACTGAGCATGAACGAGCGCGGCCTGAATGAGCGCACCATGGGTGGCGCCATCGATGTATTCAGTCAAATCTTCTAACAGTGGTTGAACATATTCCGGCGGCGGGGGCACATATTCCGCATCCAGCGGATGGTATTTGTCGCCTCCTAGCCAGTTTTGTGTCTGCCTTAAACCACATATCTCTTTGCGATCGACAATTGTCTGCTGGATACGCTCCAAGTCCGCTAAAGTCGTTTCCTCGGAAGCAGCCAAGGAATTTACCGCGTCTTCATGTGCCTTAATATTTCGAACAACGTCGTACGCCGTACCACTACCTTCCCCGGCCTCCCCCAGGTTCAGGGCTAGTTCCGCCTGCGCTAGTTTCTTCGCTGAGGTCTGCAACCCCTCGATTTTCGAAGAGGCTACTGCCTCCCGCCTAACTAGCAACCTAGCTATACTCTCGAGGCCGCTGGCGATCTTCGTTGGGAAAGCAGCATTGATGCGACGTTCCAGCCGGCCGGCGCGCTTAGCAACATCTGCAGCAATCGGGACGCCTTCGCACAGCTTTTGTGGGATATAGGCTCGGTAGGGGCCGGACGAGCGGCCGTGTTTGGAATGCGCGTTCGGGTTCGACTCCCAAAACCGCTCTTCGAATCGCCCCAATTTAGCCCCCTTATTTTGCTGCGCGCAAGGGCTACCAGCCCCCGTGAAGATAAAAATTATCTTATGCACCAGCCGCGAAACGCGCAAGGATAATATTTATCTTCACCTCTCGAGGGGGGGTTGCGTGAAGATAAGTTTCATCTTCGCCTTCCCGGCAGATCGGGGTGAAGATAAAACTTATCTACGCATGCCGGTAGGGCGCGCCTGCAGCCAATACCCCGCAGGCCAAATCGACAGCACATCAAATGGTCGAGGGCACATCAAAATGCGTACCGTTTGATGTGCCCTGGACGCAATAATGTGCCCTCGGCGCGAAACACTGCACCCGCCTTGCCCCGGCCTAGAGCTTCGCCGCATCAACTGACAACTTGTCTTTGCGAGTTAGCCCCAGTCGATCGGTTTTCACTGGACCCCTACCCGCTTCTGCTTCCAAAGCGTTACGTTACAACGCTGCTTATTCCCTCAAGCATAGGATCTAGTGGACCAGTCGCGCTAGGCTAGTGCCGCCGCAGCGGCTAGCTTTTCAAAGCAGCCTTCCGCACTAGCTGAGCTGCAAACCGCAGATGCGGTCAGTGTTCACCTCGATCTCGGCGCCCCCATTCTCAGCTTCAAACTGTATGGGGCCGCCCGCATGCCCACAATGGCTACGGCCGGCCCCTTCTGGCGGAAAATTCCACCGCGCGAGCGTCCTTACGCCCCCTCAAAAGCGAGATTAAAGGAGGGCGGCGCGGTGCTCGCCAGTCTACGATTGGGGCTGTAGTTTTACCCGTCCACACCTCTTCTTCCGGGCTGGAATGACCAGGCTGGACACGCCTTACAGGCCACCACTCAAACCCCCTCGTTCGCCCGCACCCCGCGTGGGTGAAAAATACTCCCCTCAGTTTACTAGCGCGCGGGGTCTGGCGCCGGGCCTTTTGGTACAGGTCCACACCCAATTTTTAGGTCAGCCTCTCCCCCGGCCGAGGGCGGGCGAACCAGTGGCCGGGACTCTCACCTGCTTGCATACAAGTGAGCACTCCCGGCCACTCGGTTTCCAATAGGCGCAATGCCTACTAGATGCGTTTAGCCGCGCTGGGCTCGACGCCTTACAACCAGGCCAGCACCCAGCGTAAGAGCCACAACAGATGCGCCAGCTAGGCTGATGCCAGCAGTACCGGTGTGTGCCAGAGGGGCCTTGCCATTGTCGCTCAGAGTAACCTGGCGTTCGCTCACAATGGTCTTTGCAACCTTTACCTGCTTAGGCGCCTTCTCCTTCCCAACCTGCGCCTTGCCGGCCTTGTGACCACCACAGCAATCAGCGGCTGGCTTCTCAGTACCAGCAAGCTTTTTACCCTTGCCTTCCTTTGCGGCTTCACCGGCGCCAGGGCCGGTCTGCTCGCCCACGCCTGCCGGCTCCTGTCTGGGCACGTCCCCCGTTTGGGTACCCGCATCGGTCTTGTCCGGCTTGGACTCCTGCTTAGTTTCGCCCTCGCTCTTCGGATCTACCTTCGGATCTACCTTCGGGTCTTCCGGCTTTACTTCCGGTTCAGCATCAGGGGTGCCCTTCACGTACTGGATTTGCAGCGAAGCCACCTTCGCCTCATTCTTAGCTTCGGCCTTAAACACCAGGTAGTGGCGACCGTCGCGGTCCCGCAGCACGCGTGCTAGTGGCCGAGATCCGTCCTCACTGTTCAAACTGAATACGGCCGGCTTGTAGCCGTCAAACTTCTTGATCAACGGGTCCGAAAGTCCAATGCGAACCTCCTGGCCCTCTACCACCTTTAATTCGGCGCTGACAGGCACCCCTGCCTCGTCCTTGAACGGTTCGGTGAGCAGATCAGTGGGCCCATTTTCGCTCGGATGCACGTAGGTGAACTTTACAGTCACCTTTTTCGCGGGATCCAGCTTTTCTTCGACCAACTTCGCCTGGGTATCCTTCAGCTGCTTGGTCAGCGCGTCCACGTCAGCCTGGCTGGCGTACGGGAAACCGGTGGGCAGGGAATTTTGCACCTTCTTGATCGCGTCCAAGAACGGGGTGCGCGATGCCACCGTCCACCCGTTGCCCTTGGCGGGAGTCTTCGCCACGGCCTCGTCGAACGCCTTCTGCAACTCGACCAGATCCGGGGCCTTGTATTCTTCCTTCACCAACCCGGCAATTGCCGCTGTTAGCGCCTTAGCGGCACGGTCGAAATCAGCGTGAGTATTCAGCGGGCCCGCCTCACCCGGGGCAAGAATCGAAGTTAGGTCCTTAGCGTCAACCAGGTTTGCTGCCTCGGCAAGGGCGGAAGTGAGCGCGTCGTAGCTGGCCTTCGTGTAGCGCTTGCTGTCCTTGCCGTTTTCAGCCAGCTTCTTGTCGGCCTCAGCAATTAGGCGCTGCAGCGGTTCGCGGTTGAAGGGAGCCGGTTCGATCTTTTTGAACGCCTTATTCACTTCGTCGCGCATCTTCGCCAGGTCATCTTGGCTAATCCCCGCAGTACCCGCCTTGGCCTGCCCAACCAGGAACTCTGCTGCAGCCTTGGTCTGCTTGTAGGCGGCGTCGGTGCCTTCCTTGATCTTGATACCGGCCGAGGTCGCAGCCTGGTAGTCGCGGTCGTGTTCGGCTAGGGCGCCTTCAAGTTCCTTGGTGTCAAGCTTCTTCGGGGCAGAATCAATCTTTACGGTAATGGGCTGCTGGCCTTTTAAGTTCAGCACAACGGAATCGCCCTTGACCCAGATCGGGCTGCCCAGGCGGAACAGGGTCTTGTCATACTTGCCGTTGGTGTCCTCTGGAGCCCATTCCAGGCTGGCGGAGATAGCTTGGTTGTACTTGAGGCTGTTGTCGTCGGGCAGTAGGAGTTTCCCGTCAAATTCCTCAACTCCCAAATCAGTTGAGGAATAAGGGAATCCCAGCTGGCCGTACAGGGCAACCTTCACTGTTTTGCTCGTAGTGTTCTTCTCTAGGGTGGCGGCCCAAACTTTTAGGGTCCCGCCCATATCTAGAGAGAAATTCTGTACAGAGGAATTTGCCTTCACATTTTCAAATGTGTTTTCATCAGCGGCGCTTGCGGCGGCGGGGAATAACGCCAACATAACGAAACCTGCCACGAGGGCGGCCAGCGCCCGCTTGAGCAGGCCGATGCGGCCTGAGGTTTTCAGCATCGAATCACCTTTCTTCAAGTTAACTTAGGCGACCCTTACCTTATAGTTGTGCAGGCCAGAGCGTCAACATACCCAAATGGGAAAGCTAGAGTTCTGCCCGCTAGAGTCTCAAGTACCGGCTTTGGCTACATCGCCGCTGCGCAGAAGAGCACGCCACCAACTAGAGTGAAGTCGAAGACCTCCCTGAAAGGAACGCTCATGTGTAAGCCGGTTACGTGCAAGATCTGCGGCAAAATTACTTGGGAAGGCTGTGGCAAACACATCGACGAAGTGAAGGCATCTGTGCCCGCCGACCAGTGGTGCGATGGCAACCATTCCACCACTAAGGACTAGCGCCCGACCGCCAGGGTACCCGGCTGCGAAGGCCTAACGCTTAGCAGGCGTCGCGCCTGGCCGCCCTCACTTCCCTGGTAAGGAAGGTGGCCACGGCCCCCAAAGTCCCCGCTGCAATGACTGCCCACCAGGGAAAACGCGGCAACTGGGAGGCCTTACCCGCATTGGCTTTGTCGCGGGCGGGGGTAGGGATGACGCGCTCGCCGGTAACCAGGATCCGGTGCGAATTGATCCCCAGCGGAGTGCAAGTCACCAACGTGGCAAGGTCCTTTCCCTCCATGGCTTCAATAGCGCGCGTTTCCGAGGGCGCCACCACCTGCGTCTCAAACACCCGGTAGGTCAGCACCTCACCGAAGACTTCCAAAGTGAACGTGTCGCCCTTGCTGATCTGATTCAAATCCGTAAACAGCCGCGCAGACGCCAGCCCGCGATGCGCCGTAATAACCGTCCTGGTCGACGGCCCACCCACCGGCAAAGACGTGCCCTCAAGGTGGCCGGCCCCCTTCAGTAGGCTCGCCTCGGTGGTGCCATGGTAGATCGGCATGTCCACATCGATCTTGTCGATCTTGATGCGCCCCATCGTCCCATTTTCATCCGCCCGCAAAATGTCTTCGTAGCGCCAGCTGCCCTTCGCGCTCCCCGTCCCAGAGGCGATGCGCGCGCCCGACTTTAGCTCCGCCCCCGACGCCAAAGCCTTGTTATATTCCCGACCTGCCTCTAACTGCGCCACCCTATCCGGCCGCACAGACTGCAGGCGGTGCGCATACTCGCCCACGATCTTCGACTGGTTGTACTGGCTAATCCACGCCGCCGTCGACGGATACAGCAACAGCCCCACGCCAACCAACACCAAAGCGCTAATCAGAACAGGTAACAGCAGACGCTTCACCATAGCTACTCCTTATATATGTTGCCGTAACGGGCGAGGGCGGGGGTGCCGAGCGCGAAGGGCGGGGTCAGGGGTGCGGGCGCGGTGAGAGTGCACCCTACAGTCCCCCGCGCAACATAAAGATCGAGGGCGACAGCTAAGCCGCCGCCCTCGAAATTGCCTAAAAACTAGGCGCGCTTACGCGATTTGAACAGGTACAGGCCACCTGCAACCGCTAGCACAGCTGCGCCACCAATGGTCAGCAGCAGCTGGCCGGCAGCACCAGTCAGCGGCAGGGACGGGCCAGTCTGCTTGGTGTTGTCGTATACCAGGTCATCGGTAGTGGTCTTACCAGCGGTAACGGTGATGGTCTTGCCGTCAGTGGGCAGCACGTAGCCGGCCGGAGCCTTGGTTTCCTTTAGGGTGAACTGCTTGGTCACGCCGGTGGAATCTTCGTTCTGGCCAATCTTCTTCAGGTACAGGCCTTCGAACTCATAGACGCCGTTGCCAACATACTTAGCAGCAGCAATTTCAGTGTTCGTGTCCTTTTCGTAGACCTTGAATTCGGCGCCTTCCAGGATCTTGTGGGTGTCCTTGTCCTGCTTCTTCAGGCGGTAGTTACCAACGACGGCCTTATCGGAAGGAGTAATGGTCGGAGGGGTGTCCTTGCCCGGCTTCACCATGTCGTTGATGAAGAAGTTCGCGCCGGTGTTTTCCACCTTGCCGTCGGCGGGCAGAGCAGAAAGCGTGGTGGTCAGGGCGAAGTTAAGCTTCTTGCCTGCTTTGCCCTTTAGCTTTGCAAGACCGGACTGGGTAAGCTCGACGGTTACGAAACCGTTGTCGTTATTCGCGGTGTAGTCACCTGCATTCAGCTTGGTGTCGCCAACCTTGACTTCAGCGGAAACGAACTTTAGGTAGCTGGCCAGCTTATCGGTAACGCCAGCCTTGGTGTATTCCTTCCCATCGCTGACTGCGGGGATGTCGTAAGAGATGTTCCAGACCATGTTCTGGCCAACCTTCTTGAAACCGGTGTCGTCCAGGGTCTTAGTTGCCGGCTGGATTACCTCGTTCTTCGGGTAGGCGTGCACGTCGTACAGCCACTGCGCAGTATTCGGGAACGGGATGGAGACAAAGAAAGGCTTGGCCTTTTCGGTCACGTTATTGTGGCCGTTGTCAGCGCCTTCAGTCACGTAGTAGACGCCAGCAGCGAGCCTTTCAAACTTAGCGACGCCATCCGCGGCGGTTACCTTGCTAGAAGCAGCAGCCAGGTTGTAGTCCTTGCCGTTAGCAGTGGCCTTATCGCCCTTCGGAGCCAGCCTGGACACGACATCCCAGGATTCCGGCTTCGTTAGGTCCAGGCCTTCAACCTTCTGCACCTTGAATTCGATGCCGGCCAGGGCGCGGGCATTTGCCGGAGCGGTCTGCTCAGTGCCGTCGTTCTTTTTGCCCTGCCAGTCGGTCTTGGCGTACTTGTGCACGGTAATCGAACCGGTGCGGTTCAAGTCCGGGTTGCCCTCTGCTGCAACGGCGTGCGGCGCAACCAGAACGGTCAGCGCACCCAGCACTGCCGCCAGGAGCGCAGCGAGGACCACGAAGATCCCCTGCTTCTTTAGCTGTTCCATCAAAAATCCTTTCCGATATGGAACTTTCAGTAGTGCCGGCCTTGTGGCTCAGCTGAACTTGCGCTTCCGGAACAGCCATCCGGCCAGTCCAAGTGATAGCGCCGCGACAATTCCTCCTGCCAGGTAGAACATGTCGCTACCAACCCCGCCGGTAAGCGGCAGAGGTGGGACGTCTTGTTTCTCATTTTTGATATTGCCGAGGGCGATGTTCGCCCTTCCCTGATTGGCATACAGGTCCGCTCTGTGTACCTGCCTGCTAAGCTTGTACCCAGTAGGCGCCTTAATTTCGCGCAGGAAGTAGGTGCCCCACCCCATGTCTTGCAGAGCGAAGTGGCCGGCGCGCGGGTCCTTGTCAGGACCTTTACAGGCACTAGAGTTTGCCGCATTACAGTCAGCAATAGTGGTATGCCTGATCACGCGGTGTTTAGGCGAGGTCGCCGGCGAGTTATCGTTGCCGTTAATCTGCCAAATGGAGCCGCCCAGGGGTTTGCCGTTACTCGCGTCCACCTTCGTCCACGTGATCTTGCCTTTAACACGCGAATTTGGTACCAGCACGCGGATCGGACTTTGCGTGCCTCCGCTAACACGGACTGGGAGCCCAGCGAAGCGCTGATACCCATTTGGGGCATGCGGTTCGACAATCACATAGTCGCCGACCGGCAAGTTCTGCCACGATGCTTCGCCTTGCCTATCAGTGGACTGCACGCCACCGATGCGCTGCTCGTTCGGCTCGCACGTGCCGTTGTTGTTCACATCCCTACACAGCTGCAACCCAACCCCCGCAAGGCGCGCCTCAGGTGGCATCGACGCCTCATCGCGAGCACCCGCCTTCGCGTAAGAATCGTGGTCATGCTTCACCGCGGTGATAGAGCCAGTGCGCAGTTCGTTCCGCACGGTGCAGGAGACGTCCCTAAAGCTCCCGGCAGAGAGCTCCACGGCATAACGCTCCTTGGTATCGGCCACGACCGTGGTGCGCACACTGCGGTTCTTACTATCGGTGCATGTAACAGACTTCTGGTAGGCTGACAACTTCAGAGACGACGTCGTGGCCATCTCTTCTTCCACAAGATAGGTCGACCCAGCAAAACGCAGCAAGGAATCGGTCACTGCCGCCCGGTTACGAGCCCTCCCACTAGTTATGGCAGAAGCCTGCTGGCCGCCATTCTTCTTTTTCACAGAAATCCTGAACTGGTCATCTCCAGCGCGCGAGACCACGTCCTTCGCTGCCCGAATCGTCGGCACCGCGGCCACACAGCCTTCCATGTCAGTAATTGGCGACCCAAACCTGAAGTTGTATCTATCCAGATTCACGCTCTTCTGCTGTTCAAGTACCTTGACCAGGACGTTTCTTTCAAAATCGACCTTAAAAATGCCGTTATACCGTGGCCTACCGGCACGATGCTCAACATTGCCTTCATGGTTGGCGGACACGTAGAAGTTGCCGTCCTGGCCGGCCAAAAAGCCGGTAATAGCCCAGCGCCCCATACCGCCGCCGAAAGGCACGCCCTCCGGGCCCCTGCTCAGCATCGCAGAATGGACAAGTTTGGCAGAAAGCGGGCCAGCGTTCGCAACGCCATTAGTAGTCCAAGCAGGCACCAAGCTCATGCCAGCGCTGGTACTAACTTTCTCCGCCTTCTGCGGTAAAAGCTCCGCTGCACTACCCTGAGCCTGCCGCGAAGCGGCGTTGAAATCAACCCGATAAATATCGATCTTCGCGGCACCATTAGGATCAGGTATATTCCTAGTGCCCTCGGTGGCAGCCACCATCACATACAGCTGGTTGCTGTTGTCGAAAAGCAGATCCACGTTGGTCCTGGCCGCTGGGAACGGGCCCGCCGAGAATTGTCCAAGCGTCAGCACTCTTCGAGTAACCGTGTCATACGCCATAACCTTGATATCGCTGTACTGCGCACTGCGACTAGTAGTCACGTCACCCGCAAACACGTAGTAACGGCCTTGGTTATCCATGGTGCCACCCTTAAACGGCATGCCAGCACCCACCACTTTGATTCGTTCAGTCTGAATCAGAGTGTTCGGCGCGATAGTTGCCTGAACGATGGTCACATAACTCTTATTTCCCGACGCCGCCGACATCACAGTCGCATGGTCCGCGAAGAAAATCCGCCCGTGCTTTCGATCCACAGCAAGGGCGTCATACCCACTACCAGTGCCTGTCGTATTGCGCTTCTTGTGCCAAGTCGCAGAGCCCATCCAGATCGGACCGCCCGTAATCCGGTCGTTACGCAAGGTAAAAGCCTCGACAGAGCCGCTTCCACTTTCGATCCAGTATGAATCTCCCGGATCGCAGAAGTTACTGGTTGCCGACGACAAGGCATAGTATCCAGCCCTTCCCCGTCCGGCATCTCGGTCATCTTCGGTATTTGCAGGGTTTCGTTCATCCGTACGAAGGTGAGCGGCACCTGCAGCTTCAGCCGCTTCCGATTCAGAAGCCGGCTGCGCGGCGGGATCGACGGGCTGGGCGTCTGGTTGCGGGGCTGGCTGATCTTTTTCCCCATGGGCTACATCTTTGCCCTCGCGCGTATCCTGACTGTCAGGTTGGGGATTGGAAAATCCTGGACCGCCCGGCTCGTCCTGGTTGACGGCCGCCCGCATCTCTGTGGGCTTAGCATCTACAACGGAACCATCCGCAACGGTGGGACCATCCGCAAAAGCGGGGCCGGCGAGCATCACAGAGGTGACCAGCCCAATGCCAGCTATTGCAGCACCCGCAGCAGTCGCATAGCTGTTCTTTCTACCCAAGGCTTTACTTTCTATCCGCCAACACAACTCACCGACCAATATTTCGGCAGCTGTCACGCCCTGGCGCTGTGGTTTACCAGCCGCAAGACAGCGAGAAGTAACCTAACACGGCACAAAAACAGACAAAATCAAACCAGATGGCCAAATTTCAACAAACTTTCCATACAGAATTGCAGGGGCTCTAAGGAGCTTCACAGGAACAGTCTTAACCAACACCCTTTTTTGGGCAGACAAACAGCGGCAAACTAATACACAAACGCACGATTGGCAGTGACTTTCACTTTCCAAAAGCTAGAAATGTGCGCCTACACACAGCCCCCATTTTCGGGATAGTCCAAATAATGAGAGAGATCAGCGGCAAGATTGCACCGAGATCGAGGGCGCGGCAGAGGCGGCGGTCTTTAATTGCGTGTTCGCAGGGCTCGGGCGCTAACGAATGCGGTCGCCGCGGCCCAGGCCTGCGGACGGCACGAAGCTGGATACGGCACTGGCGGGATAAACGGGCCGCCGCCGGGCAGGACCCCAAATAGCTCGGGCATGCGGAATTGGAAACGTTCGGCAGCGCGGGAAATCCGACTGGCGATTGTGCGGGCGTGCTCGTCGAGTCCCTCCGTCAGCATCCCGTCGATAATCATGCCGTTGTCGTGCGCCCACACACTCCCGCAGTGGTAGGAGAGGGGGTGGAATGCGCCGCAGCTTGTGCTCAAGGTGCGGATTCCGTAAGGGCTCAGAAGGTCTTCTTGGCACAGTCGTTCAGCCACCGCTCGCGCCTGATCGGCACGCAAAATCCCAGTTCCCAGCAAGTGCCCCATGTTCGAGGCAGCGCCAGTGACCGTTTGCTTGTGCGCGTCCAGGGCAATGGCCGGGTAGGAGTCTGCGCCCTGGCCAACCCAAAAAGTGGAGGTGAATTTTTCTCGAATTTGCTCAGCACGCTCAGCGTACTTTTCGCTATCCACTCCCTGTTCTCCTAGCAATTTGCCGCCCTCGACAAGCGCCGCATACGCGTACCCCTGCGCCTCGCACAGAGCGATAGGCGCCTTCGCGAACTGCCCGTCGGCCCACCGGATCGAATCACCCGAATCTTTCCACCCCTGGTTGGCCAGCCCTCTCCCAGACTTGTCTACATATTCCAAAAACAGGTCCCCGTCGGCATCCCCATCAGTACATATCCACTCCAGCGCAGCCTGTAGACGCTGCAGCAGAGGACTCAATTCGCCCTCCATACCACCCCTCCAGAGGGCGACGAACAGGCGCACCCACAGGGGCGTCGCGTCGATCGTGCCGAAGTAGGTAGGCGGCAGAGAAATCCGGCCGCCCGCATCAAAGGTTTCGAGGCCGTCGCGCCTCACCTCGTGCAGGATTTTGCCGGGCTGTTCGCCAGTCTGCGGGCGATCGGCCTGCCCCTGCCGCGCCGCCAGCGCGCGCACCGTTCCCAGTCCGACCTGCGGGCATTCGTGGCGCAGCAGCCAGGCGGTGATGATGGAGTCGCGGCCAAACAGGGTGAAGAACCACGGGGCTCCTGCCGCGTAGAACGAGTTTTCGGGGCGGGAGCGCTCACCCATTAGCAGCGAGTCTAAGTCTCGGGCAGCCACCGCCGTCCAAAGGTCTACCTTCTCCTGGGCCGCGCGGGGACCAGCCGCCTCTTGCGGTTCCTTCCTACGCTGTGCCTGCGCGGTTATTCCCGCATGCCTACTCGCGGCGAATTGGCCGGATTCGTCACGCATTTGCAGCGACCAGGCACAGGCTTCTTCAGAATTGGGCTTCAGGTTGAGGCACCAGCAACAGGTGAAAGAGGTCTCGCTCTCGACGAGTTTAGCTTCCGGAGCCCACCAAGTAGCGAAGGCGCTCCCGTCATCCCACTTGCCACCCTTGGCATAAACGGCCCTAGCCGGTTTGCCGGACTTGATCTTTTCCATGGAGCTCAAGTCGGGACTAACCTGCAGCTCCAAGGTGAGGACGAAGGCCTTCGAGGACGCGTTCTGGACGGCCATCTGTTCGCGCACGCCTTCGATATCGACGACGCGGTCGCGCACTAGCAAGATCTTCGGATCAGCGGTGTCGCCCTCGATTCGCAGCGCGTTCACGAAGCGGGTGTGCCCACTTTCTAAGTCCAGTTGGGTCAGAGGTTCGACGGCGACTTCTTCCCCTTCGAGGGTGAGCCTCAGGCTTAGCCGGGAGATCAGGCGCGTGTCGTAGCAGTAGATGCCTTGGGCTCCCCCGTCAAGGTTTCCGGCGGTGTCGGCCCACACCTGATTAGGCACGCGCAGGGTTGGCACCAGGTTGTGCAAGAAGGGCTGACCAGCCATTTTCACTCCATCGGGGTTGACTTTCATTCACGATCGTATTTATGCTAGTAGACATTATTTGAACGTTCAAATCAAGTGCAAGAAAGGGGCGGCAATGGCACACAAACCGACACTGCTTTCCCTGGCCATGGACCTAAACGTGTCCAGGCAAACCATTTCAAACGCCATCCACCACCCCGAACGCCTGCAGGCCGACACTCTTGCGCGCATCCGCGCCGAATTGGACCGCCAAGGTTATGCCCCCTCGCGGGCGGCACGCCAACTGCGCAACAATCGAGCCGGCGCCTTCGGCTACCGCCTGCACCCCACTTTTGACGGCATCAACGGCAACATCCTGGACCGCTTCCTGCACGAACTGGTCGCAACGGCCCAGGCAGCAGGATTCTCTGTGGTGGTATTCGCCGCCAACTCGGACGAGGACGAAATTGCGCAGCTACAACATCTGCACCAGACCGGCGCGATCGACGGGGCCATACTAAGTGCCTCTTCCGAGGGCGACCCGCGCCCCACAGCACTCGCTACTGCGGGCCTTCCAGGTGCCAGCTTTGGCCGCCCCTGGGCAGCCCCCGCCAGCCCATACGCCTGGGTAGACGTAGACGGTAAAGCAGGCACGGCAGCAGCTGTCACCTCCCTCCGAAACGCCCACCACGACCGCATCGGGTGGATCGGCTGGAACCCAGAAGTGGGCGTCGGCCATGACCGCTACCTAGGCTACAAGGAGGCGTTAGGCGATCTAATTGATCCCGACTTACAACGCCGCTACCCGGATTCAACAGACGCAGGCCGCAGAGCCGCCCTCGAACTGGCCGAAGCGGGGGCCACAGCGGTCGTGTGCGCATCAGATTCGCTAGCACTAGGCGCGGTCACCTCGGGCGCTTTTGCAAGGGGGAACATCTTCGGCTTCGACGACACCCCCGTCGCTGCCGCAATGGAAATGAATTCGGTGCGTCAGCCCATCGAGGACATAGCCCGCACCTGCTTCCAACTAGCTCTTAGCTCCCTAGAAAAGAACATAAAACCTACAGGAACACTGGTCAAAGCCAGTCCTGTCATAAGAACCTCAATAGAAAGGTAACAGCAATGGGGAAGAAAAAGATCACGGCAGCTATGGCGCTGCTCGCTACCTCTGCGCTAACGCTGAGCGCGTGCGGATCCGGTTTCGATGACGATAACGCCTCCGGCAGCGACAGCAAAGGTGACGGCAAACTGTCCGTTCTAATTGCGGCCTCCGGAGACGCCGAAGCCAAATCCGTCAAAGACACCATCGCCAAGTGGGCGGACAAGAATGGGGTCGACACCAAGGTTGACGTCGCCTCCGACCTAGTTCAACAGTTGGCCCAAGGCTTTGCAGGCGGCAACCCACCAGACCTGTTTTATACCAGCGCTGACCAGTTCCAGGGCTACGCCGAATCCGGGTACCTGCAAGCCTACGGCGACGATTTGAAGAACAAAGACGACTTCTACCCCAGCCTGCGCGACGCTTTCACCCACGACGGCAAGTTCTACTGCGCCCCCAAAGATTTTTCGACTTTGGCACTAATTATCAATACTGCCGAATGGGAGAAAGCCGGTTTGACCGACGCTGACTACCCGAAGGATTGGGACCAGCTAAAGACTGTTGCCGCCAAACTAACCAAGGGCGACCGGCCCGGCCTTACTATGAGCCCCGAGTACCAGCGCATGGGTGCCTTTCTGGCCCAGGCGGGTGGTGGCCTCGAAAAGGACGGCAAGGCAATCGCTTCCGCACAAGGCAATAAGAAGGCGTTACAATACCTGTCTGACCTGGCTAAAGAGGGCTCTTTGAAACTATCTAACCAGCTCGGCTCTGGTTGGGGCGGCGAAGCCTTCGGCAAGGGCCAGGCAGCCATGGTAGTTGAAGGAAACTGGGTCGAGGGCGCCCTCAAGAACGATTATCCGGATCTGAAATACAAGGTAGTCGAACTACCTGCCGGCCCGGCCGGTAAGGCCACCCTTCAGTTCACCAACTGCTGGGGCCTGGCAGCAGATTCGAAGGACAAGGCGGACGCTAAGAAGTTGGCCGAATACCTGACCGAGGCAGAACAACAAAACACCTTCGCGAAAGACTTCGGAGTAATGCCTTCCGTGAAGTCCGCCGCCGAAGCGTGGAAGAAGGCCAACCCGGCACTAGCCGCCTTCCTGGACGGAGCCGACTACGCGCAGAACGTGCCAACCGCCAAGGGAGCCACCGACGTGTTGGACGAGCTGAACTCCAAGCTGGAACAGTTACCCAACTTCGACATTGAAACAACACTCGAACAGACCCAAAAGGACATGGCAGCAGTCCTAAAGTAACGCTGCGGGTGGGGGCGTCGGAGCCCCCACCTCTACAGGCTTAGAGAGGCAATGATGGCAACGAAGCACTCCAGCCGCACGACGGGCCAAAATCTGGCCGGCTGGCTATTCTTGAGCCCCGTCATTTTGATTCTGGGATTGTTCTTATTCGTCCCAGTACTAATGGCAGCATGGGTATCCGTTTCCGACTGGGGAGGGCGAGGTTCACCCTTCAGCAGCAACGTTTCCTTCGTAGGCGCAAACAACTACGCCTCAATCCTTACCGACGGCGGACTGCCCACCCGCGACTTTGGCACCGCGCTCCGCAACAACGTCTACTACGTACTGCTGGTAGTGCCGCTACAAACCATCGTGTCACTAATACTGGCCGTCTTTGTGAACCAGCGAATCTTGAAAGCAAAAAGCTTCTTCCGCACCGCCTTCTACTTCCCCTCCGTGACCTCCTCGGTAGCCATCACCGTACTGTGGTTATTCGTTTTCTCCTACACCGGCCCAGTCAACAAAGTACTGAGCTGGCTAGGAATACACGGGCCAAACTGGTTCCAAGATCCACGCGGCATCGTCCACCTTGCGCTATCCGGCCTCGGGGTAAATAAGGTAAGCGCCCTAGCCGACCACAACCTGCTAGGCATAAGTTTGTGGGACTGGCTTTCGGGCCCCTCCGTCGCAATGACCGCGTTCATTCTGATGGCCGTGTTCACCACCTCGGGCACCTTCATGCTCCTGTTCATTGCCGCGCTACAGGCCATCGGCAACGAGACCGAAGAAGCCGGAATGATGGACGGAGCCGGAGCCCTCCAACGCTTCCGGTACATAACCGTGCCGATGCTAAAACCCACCGTGTTCACCGTGCTCACACTAGGTTTAATCGGGTGCTGGCAAGTCTTCGACCAGATTTATACGGGCACCCAAGGAGGGCCCGCAAAAACCACCCTCACCCCCGCCTACCTATCCTTCAACTCCGCGTTCAACAACCAACAGTGGGGACAAGGGGCCGCAATCGCGTTCATCCTGTTCTTCATCATCGTAGCCTTCACGCTGCTACAGCGATTAATGCTCCGGGACAAAGACGAGGTTCGCCCACGCAAACGGAAAGCGCGAAGGCAGCAAGTCGCCCTCGCCAACGCCACAAGCGCGAAAGAAGGTAAGTAAATGAGCACCGGTATTGTCAAGCCAAACGCTAAGACGGTGGGCGGGTTTGCAGGCCTGAAAGCACGCCACCTGCCCTTCTACCTGGTAGTGATCGCGCTTGCGATAGTGTACATTTCGCCGTTTTTGATCCAGATTTTTACCTCATTCAAGACCGAACCTGATGCCGCCGCTAACCCGCTAGCACTACCGCAGCAGTGGACCACGGCAGCGTATGAGCGCCTCTTCGTCCACTCGGATTTTCCGTTATGGATCCGCAACTCCCTCATAGTTACCCTTCTAGTAACTGCAGGTAGAGTCCTATTTGATTGCATGGCCGGGTATGCCCTAGCACGCATTCCCTTCCGAGGGCGGACGCTCATGTATTCAATCCTGGTTGCCGTCATGTCCGTTCCCGCCGTCGTACTACTAATCCCGAAGTTCCTGGTAATCAAACAGCTGGGCATCTACGATTCCTTCGCGGGCATGATCCTGCCCCTTTTGGCAGACGCGACGGGCGTATTCATTATGACCGGATTCTTCGCCTCAATTCCCAAATCGATTGAGGAGCAAGCCCGCATCGACGGAGCCGGGACACTGCGAACCTTCTGGTCTATCGTGATGCCGATGGCACGGCCCGCCGTAGTCACCATCATCATCCTGTCCTTCCAAGGATCGTGGAACGAACTGAATCACTTCATCGTCTCTACCCAAGATTCGCGACTGACAACCCTGACCAAAGGGGTCGCGCAGCTGGCCTCCGGGCAACTATCGCAGGGCTCGCAATACCCGCTGAAACTGTCTGCCGCGCTGCTCATGACCATCCCTGTCGCAATCTTGTTCTTCACCTTCCAAAAGCAGATCATGAACTCCACCGCTGGCGCAGTCAAAGAATAGGCAGGCTCGTTGCGCGAGCGGCCGCTCGCGAACGTCTTGTGCCCTATTCTGGCTGGACTTGGAAAAACGAACTACTCGCAGCACGTTTTAGACGCATTCGCGTATCACATTTTTGCTGGTTCGACCCGGTTTAGCATGCGATGTTGTAGCATTTTGGTGATCGCGGCTTCATTTGTCGCTGATTGCAGCGTGGTTTCTGACGGCGACTGGCAGCCACGTCTGCACTATTTCCCGTAGGTCCCTTGGAGCCTTGAAGAATGAATGAAGATTCACCCCGTGATGGTGTCGGGCGTGCTAATGACGCGCAGCAGTCCGCTCACCGCGAGTTCCCTTCGCGTTCCTCTAGGCGTAGGCGAGCGGCGCACCCGCACCTGCATCACCGCGCCGGCCAGCAGCCGGGAGCTTCCCGAAATTCCTCCGCGCCCCTAAGCGAGCAAGCCGAGAAGTCCGAGGCTACTGATTCACTACAGCCGCGCCGATCCTTGCGGTCCAGGGCTGCTTCTTTGTCGCGCCCTACCCTGCGCCCCACCCAGGCCAGTAGAGCGGCTTCTCGCCCTCACTGGTATGGCACAGCCGACCCGCGGGTTAAGGATCTATCTCCGGCGCAGAAAGCCCGCATCCGCAATCCCCGCCTATCAATGCGCGACCATGACGACGCCTACGATGCCACTTCGCCAACCACTACTCTGACGCACATGCCCGCCATTAAGCCGATCACGGGTGCAACGCCGATTATTTCTACCAAGCGTTCTAATTCCAGCCCGGCTACTTCTTCCGAGGGCGACCCCGCCCCTTCGCGGGCCTCTCGCGCCGGGTCTAGCCCGGCAGTTGCTAGCGCACCGGCAGCCGCGAAGCAGGATCAGGATGATACTGGGGCGAAGGCTGCGCCACCCGCCGTGGCAGCGACTGCTGCGGCTTCTTCCAGCACGCCAGTTGAAAAGCCGGCCGAGAAGGTGGCTGGCGATGCTGGCTCGTCTGCAGAATTGAAGCGGCAGGAATCCCGCTGGTGGCTGGGTGCTTCAATCGTTGTTTGTCTACTAGCACTGATCGCGGGCGTTGTCTTTGGGTTCTTCAAGCTGGCGAAGCCGAACACGGAGGCGCAGGTGCTGCCTTCGGATAAGACCACGTCAGCTTCCGCTTCAGAAACGCCCTCGCCCTCGCCCTCGCCCTCGCCTGAGCCCACCCCGATCCCAACCGTGCGCACCACCGAGGTGCCTTCCGGGCTGAAGGGCACCTACACTCCGCCCGCGTCGACCGGACGAATGATCGCTATACCCGGCCAGAAGGCGGCACCCGAGGGCGACGGCCAGCAAATTGCCTACGACCTGTCCTACGAGCAGGGCATGCCCATAGACCCGAATGTCTTTGCCAACTCGGTGCACTCGACGTTGAACGACAACCGTTCCTGGCCCGCCCAGGGCATGCGCTTTGTGCGCACTGACTACCAACCGCAAGTGTCGTTGCGCCTGGTCAGCCCCAACACAATTAAGAAGGAGTGCGCTGGCACTGTTGATGACGGTTTCGCCTCGTGCCTGGTTGGCAACAGGGTGCTGCTGAATTCGGATCGCTGGTTCACTTCGGCTAAACCCTGGGATCAGGCCGGTGGCGGCCAGGACGAATACCGTGCCTACCTGCTGAACTACTTCGTCGGTCTAGCTACTGGAAAGAAGCAGGTTGATTGTAAGAAATCGGGCGAGGTAGCGAACGTGATGCAGTCGCAGACCTACGAACTGAATGGGTGCAAGCCTAACGGCTGGGTCAACCCCGACGCCAAGAAAGGCCAGTAATAATGGTATTTGACCTGTTAGCGCAGGGTGTCACCATACCGCAGGGGCTGCTGCAAAGCGCGGGGGACGGGATTGCCCCTGACAAGGGAGGCCTGGACCCTCTGACGTTGGCGCGTTGGCAGTTCACGATCACCACCATCTACCACTACGTGATCGTGCCTATTTCGATCGGGCTGTCGCTCTTCCTGGCGATTGCCCAGACAATGTGGTTGCGCACTAAGCAACGCTACTGGTGGTCTGCCGTGCGCTTTTTTGGACCGATCTTCTTCGTCACATTCGCGGTGGGCGTTGCTACTGGCCTGGTCCAAGAGTTCCAGTTCGGCATGAACTGGTCGGAGTATTCCCGCTTCGTCGGCGACGTGTTCGGAACCCCGCTCGCGCTGGAGTCCTTCTTCGCATTCTTTGCCGAGTCCGTCCTACTAGGCCTGTGGATCTTCGGCTACGGCGCCCTCTCTCCCCGCCTCCACACGGCCACGATCTGGGGCGTCACCATCGCCGCCCACCTTTCCGCCTGCTTCATTATTGGCGCGAACTCTTGGATGCAACACCCCGTCGGAGCCGTCTTTGACGCCACCACCGGCCGCGCCGCATTGCACGGCTGGGCGGGATTCTTCGCGATTATCACGAACTGGACCCTGTGGACCGCCATCTTGCACGTGTGCGTTTCCTCCTGGATCGTTGCGGCCGCCCTCATTGGCGGCATCTCCTGGTGGTGGATGATCAAGGCCCGCCGCCTCAGCAACGCCCGCGCCACGCACGCCACTGCCCACCCCTCCCCCGAGCAGGATGCTCGCACTCAGGCCGCAGCTAGCGCTTCTAAAACCTGGCGTCCCCTAGTGCGATTCGCTTCTTGGGCGATCATTGCCTCCTCGGTACTGACCCTTCTGACGGGCCACCTGCAGGGCATCCAGATGGCCACCGAGCAACCCATGAAGCTAGCCGCCGGTGAAGCCTACTGCAAGCCCGTCGAGGGCGGCGCCCCCTTAGCGCTGTTCGCCTTCGGCTCTGATTGCAGCAACATCAAGACCTACGGTTCTATTCCGGGAGGTCTTTCGTTCCTGGCCACCGGCAGTTTCGATGGTAAAGTCCTGGCGGTGTCCGAGGTTGAAAAATCCTACCAGGACTACTTCAGCAAGGCGGGGGCGGAACGTGGCCGCACCGAGTCCTACCATCCGCCCTTCATGCTGACCTTCTGGTCGTTCCGCATCATGGTGCTTCTGCAGCTGCTCGTGCCCGCCCTGGCAGTGGGTGCCCTGATTGCCACCCGTGGTGGCCGAGTGCCGAAACGGGGACGCTGGTGGGGGCTCGTCCTCTTGCCACTGCCGTCGCTGGCCGCGGTCGCGGGTTGGGTGTACACGGAAGTGGGCCGCCAACCGTGGATCGTTCACCCGAATTTCGAGGGTGGTAAGACAGACCTTTATCTGCTCACCAATCAGGGCCTGTCGCAGGTGGGAGTATCGGGTACCCAGCTACTGGTTTCTCTTATTCTTTCGACCCTGTTGTACTTGGTGCTTGCCCTGGTGTGGGGCGCGCTCGTGGCCAAGAAGGTGCGGGCCGGCCTGCCCAAACCCAGAAAGTGTCAGGGCCAAGCTAGGGAGTTGTCCTTCGAATGATCACCACCTTGCAGTTCATCTGGTATTTCCTTGCTTGCGCCCTAATGGCGACTACCCTGGCGTTGGTTGGCCTGGATTTAGGTACGGGCATCGTGCTCGGACTGGTAGGCAAGAATGGGGACGAACGTGCCCTGCTTGTGCGCACTATTTCACCGCATTGGGGTGGCCACGAGGTCTGGCTGATCAGCTTCGTCTCAGCTCTGTTTGCCGCGTTTCCCGAATGGTATTCCTCGCTGCTGTCGGGCCTGCAAACCTACTTTTTGCTGCTGATTTTCGCCCTGGTACTGCGCGTGGTCACCATCGAGTGGCGAGGCCAGGTATCGGCGCGGATCGGCTCCCTACTGGATTGGGTGCACACCGCCTGCTCACTGGTGATCGTTTTCTGCTTCGCAATCATTTTTGCCTCCCAGTTGCGCGGCCTTCCGGTGGAGGTCATCAACCCGCGCGCCGGCGCCATAGCCGACCCTTCCATGGTCGATCCGAACGGCCCCGCAAACCCGGATTTGGCCGCTTACGTCCACTCGGTCACCGGCTCGCCCTGGGCCGCGATAAACCTATTTTCGCTGCTGGGGGCCGTCGCCCTAATAGTGTACTTGGCGTACGTGGGTGCGGTGTGGGCGCTGCAGCGCATCACGTTTGAATGCGAACCGCAAGAGCGCGCCTTCGCCCTGCGCAGCCTGCTTGCTCCCTTCGCCGGCCTCCCCCTGCTCGCCTGGGCTGTGTGGGGCCAGCTTGCCTACGGCTGCTCCGCCCTCGGGTGGGTGCTTATCATTCTTCTAGCCGGGGCATTGGCGTTGCAGTTCGTCTTCCGAGGCCGCATCCTGGCCCTGCACGTTTCCCTTGCTACGGCACCGCTCGCCCTGGTTACGGCGTGGGTGTACGTTGCCGCCTACCCGGTGCTGCTGCCTTCTACAGTGAACAAGGCTTACGATCTTTCGATCAATCAGGCCGCTTCTTCGGGGCCTGCGTTGGCAGTGCTGGTGGGGGCCGCCGCCCTCGGCATTCCGTTGGCTGGCGCACTTACCTGGTTCTCGCACCGCACTTTGGGTTCGCGCGTTGATTTTACGGCCATAGCCACGCCCTTCGAATAGGCCGAGGGCGGCCGTTGCGCCCCTAATGGCCTGGCCGGATCCTCGACGCCCCGCCCGGTCAGGCGGCCTTTCTATTTAGCGGCGTTCCTCGTATGGGCTTTGGGATTGCTTCTCTTGCGGCCCGCGGGGCAGGTCCTTGCCCTTGCCAAATTTCCACACGCAGACCGCGGTGGTTGCGGTAGCCGCCATGAGTGCCGCAATCAGCACTCTAGCTTTCAAGGCGAACATGCCCTGCCCCATGGCAATCGACATGACCACCCAGTAGAGCACGAAGTCGAGCGCAAAGAATCCGACGGTAAAAATGATCGCGTTTTTCACTCCTCGAGTCTAACTTTGACCCCCTCACATAGCAGCCAAGCAGCTGTTTCATGCGGAAGGCAACCCCACGCACTCACCAATAAAAAGTAAACGGTTTCCCAAATAATGAAATACGTAGAGACTTAAGTCCCACCTCTGTGTTATGTTGCGGACCACAACAACGTACAAGGGGGTACGTATGGAAATACGTGGAGGACCAGAACGCCAAACTAGAATCATTCCGGCCGAAGCACAGGCAATGAATCGTGTGCTCGGCCTTCCTTCTGTGATCGCCTACGGGCTGGCATCAATGGGGCTGCTGGCAGTATTCACGATCTACGGCACAGGGGTAAAACTTAGCGACGGCCACTTGCCCGCCGCCTACATAATCGCTTTGGCAGCAATGTTGCTGACCGCTCACTCTTACGCACGCATGGCCTGGGCTGTTCCCAAATCCGGTTCCGCATACGTGTATTCGCGCCTGTCATTCGGCCCGTACGTGGGCTTCTTCATCGGGTGGACCATGCTGCTCGGATACATCTTCTTGCCCATGGTCAATTTCCTACTGACCGGGCTGTACCTGAACACCCTTTTCACTTCGATCCCACCGTGGATCTTCACCCTGACATCAATCATCCTGGTCGGCATCTTGTCCATCGTGGGGGTTACCTGGGTGGGAAAACTAAACATTGCGCTTGCCGTCGCGGGCACCGCCATCGTAGTCGTCTTCGCAGTCCTAGCTTTTACCCACGCGCAGCATCTGAGCGCCGAATCGCTCATCGCTCCGATTACGCCCGAGGCCGGCTCCCTGGGAACCGTAATGGCCGCCGCCGCAGTCCTCTCTTTCGCCTTCTTAGGCTTTGACGGGGTATCCAACCTGGCCGAAGAAACAAAGAAGCCGCGCCAAAACATCCCGCGTGCCATCATGCTCTCTACCCTGATCATCGGGATCTTGTTCTTCACAGTCGCGTGGGCCGGCTCGCAGCTGTACCCGAACTGGCGGGAGCTAACGAACCTGGATGCTGCAGGAACTGAAATGATGCAAAAGATCGGCGGGCCAATCCTGGCAACGGTCTTCCTGGCCATCTACGTTTTTGGCACCACCCTGTGCGGCACCGCCGCGCAGATGTCTGTATCCCGCGTGCTGTACACGATGGGGCGTGACGGCGTTCTGCCCTCATTCCTGTCCCGCCTTCACCCCCGCTTCAAGACCCCTTACGTGGCGGCGCTGCTAGTGTCCGCCCTGTCCCTGCTCGCCCTCGTGTTGACGCTTGACCAGTCGGTTTACATGATCAACTTTGGCGCCCTGGTGGCTTTCGCGGCCGTGAATCTGGCCGCCTTCAAATACTTTTGGATCGACCAGAAAAAGCGGGGCCTGCGCGCCCTCTTTTCTTTTCTTTTGGCCCCACTGGCAGGCTTCGCTTTTATCGCCTACCTGTGGAGCTCGCTGGAATGGTTCAGCTACCTGGTCGGGGCCATCTGGGTCGTCCTTGGCCTGGGCATTTTGGCCTTCCAAACCCGGGGATTCACCAAGACTCCCCCACCCCTAAACATCGACGCGTAATCACCTAACGGAACGGAAAAACAATGGACCTAATCATCACCGCAAACACCATTCACACCATGTCGGATGCTCCGGATACACCCCAGGCGTTAGGGATTACTGCCGGGCACATCGAAAAGGTGGGCTCGCTTGCCGAGGCCGATTCCTGGCAGGCCGACCACCGCGTCGACTACCAGGATGCCACCATCACTCCCGGCCTGACCGACGCGCACATTCACCCCATCTGGGGTCAGCACATCGCGCGCGGCACCTACTTGGGGAAGGCGAAGGATAGCGCCGAAGCTGCCAGTCTCCTCTTCGAAGCGGCAGGCGAAGTAGCGGAGGGCGAATGGGTATTTGCCTGGGGGCTTGAGCAGTCTGCTTTTGGCGAGGGCGCGCCCTCGGGTGCCGCTTTTACTGACGCCTTCCCAGACAATCCCGTCTTCGTGATGCTCTTCGATGGGCACGCCGCCGTGGCCAATGCCAAGGCGTTAGAGGCGGCAAATATTCGCGGCGCTGAAGAGCTGGCTGGGCCAGGACAGATCATTGTGGATCAGGATGGAAAACCAACCGGATTCTTGCGGGAAGCATCCGCCATCGACCGTCTAAAGGAAGCGGCCCCGCCACTCACCTTGCAGCAGAAGGTGAAGGACACTTTAGAGACTTTCCAGCAGATGGCGGCGAGCGGCCTTACTGGCGGCGAGATGTTGGATTTCGACGACCCGGAGTCCCTAGACGTGCTAGAGGCGATCGAAGCCCAGGGGGACTTACCTATCCGCTTGCGCATCGCCCCCTGGATTTTGGCGGGGCACCCCGCCGAGCGAGTCCAGCAGGTGCTCGATCTACAAGGCAAGGCGGGCCGGCGCTATCAGGTGCGCGGAGCCAAGATGATGATCGACGGCACGATCGACAATGGCTCCGGCTGGCTGGCTGAGCCCGACACGAAAGGGGAAGGCACCAGCTCCTCTTGGGCCAACCCGCACGATTACGTGCAGTTACTGCGCACTTTCGACGCGGCCGGGGTGCCGACCTCTACCCATGCCATTGGCGATCGCGGCATCGAGTTCGTCATCGACGCGATCCGTTCCCTGGGGCGAACTAAGGTGGTCCACCGAATCGAGCACATCGAGGAAATTACCGACGAGGGCGTTCGCGCCCTTGCTGAGTCCGGCATTTCCGCATCCATGCAGCCCACCCATTGCACTCATTTCCTAGATCCGGATGGGGCCGACGCGTGGTCACGCAGGCTAGGACCGGAGAGGGCGAAGCTGGCGTTCCGACTAAAGGACGTCTACAAGGCCGCCGACCATTTAGCGCTGGGTTCGGACTGGCCTATTGCGGGTTCTGACCCCCGCGAGATCATGGCGGATGCCATCTCGCGCCAGCACACCAAGGACCCGAATAGCAGGCCGATCAGCCCAGATCAGGCGCTCACCAACTTGCAGGCGTTGCAGTGCTACACGCGTGAAGTGGCGGCCTCTACTGGCGCGAGTGGCGGGGTTATAGAACCGGGGGCGTTGGCCGACCTGACGGTCTTTGCCGCAGATCCGCTGCAGCTACCCGCGAAAGAGCTTGCCGAGGTACAGATCGTGGCTACCTACCTAGATGGCGTGCAGGTACACCATGGCTAACATGCCAGGCCAACAGGCCCCTTATCTGTTGAGGCGTTACCTATTTCACAGTACATTTTAGGTGATACATGTCTAAATAATTATTTAGCAGAAGGAAGACAAGCAAATGTCTAGCCCATTCCAGTCCTCACCAGACGCCAATGCGGACAAGAACAATAGCGGCGGCACTGGCAACCAGCAGCAGGGTTCCAGCCCCTTCCAAAATCCAGGTAGCCAGGGGCAGGGCTACCCGCAAAACGCGCCCCAAGGGTATGGCCAGCAGGGATACTCCAACCAGGGGCAGGGCTACTACCAGAGCTCACCCCAGGGATACGGGCAGCCACAATCGGGCTACTACCAAGCCCCGCAGCAAGGAGGGCCGATCTACCCTGGCCAGCAAAATCGGCAGCCAGAAGTAAAGAAAGAACGCAACAACATTGGCATTGCCGGCATCGCGGTTGCGGTAATCGGCATAATCCTGGCATTCTTCAAGCCCACCCTGCCCATCGCCTGGCTGTGCGTCCTTGTAGCGTTGATCTTGACTGTTGCCGGATTTATCGTCAAGGGCAAGGAGCGGAAGACCGCGATCGGCGCCGCTGTTGCAACACTCTTGCTGATAATTGCCACGATCGCGATGACCTCTATCGCGGCATTCAAAATGTTCGACCCCGACAAGATGAACTGGACCTACACCCAGAACATCAACGGCACACACAAGGAATACACCCACTACCCCAACGGCAAGACTCACATCAAGGAGTACACCGACGGCTCGGACGGTGACGTCAAGGAATACGACGAGGGTGGAGACGAGGACCAGGACGATGACGGCAGCTTTTAGGGCACACCCATAGCCCACCTGCACAATCGTTCCGGATACTACAGGTTCCTTATTTGTTGTGGCGTTATCCACCTCACAGTAAATTGCGAATTAATACACCCCAAAATGTTTAAATCAGAGAAGAAAGCACAGGCCAATGTCGAGCCCATTTACACCACCCTCTGGCCCTAATAAGGACCAGGATAAATCCGCACGCACAAATCCTGGTGCGGCAGGATCCCAACCAGAAAAACCTGAAACTAAGCCGGGCAAGCCGCAGGCCCAGTCAGGCAATTCCCGGCCCCAGTCGGGCAGGCCCGAAGGCAATACTCCCTGGTCGCGGAGCGGCACATCCGCTGACCAGACTTCCCCCGCATTCCAAGCTCCGGTAAGTCAGCCTCACAATAGCCGGCCGCAGCCGGACCATAACCAGCAGTTTACGCAGGGCAACCAGGGCCAGCAGCAACAGGGTCCCCAAGGTTCGCAGGGCGGAATGGGGCCTTACACGGGCGCCAACTACAACCCGTACCAGAGACAAGGCACAACTCAGACTGGTAAGAAAGACCTAAACTATGTCGGCATCGCCGGCATCGCAGTTGCCGTAATCGGTATCATCCTGGCATTCTTCAAGCCCACTATTATCGCTGCCTGGCTCTGCATCCTGATCGCGTTGGCCCTGGTGGTCGCCGGATTCATCGTGAAGAATAAGGAACGCAAGACCGTCATTGGCGCTCTTGTCCTAACGGGCATTCTTGGTCTTACCGCCATATTCACAACCGGGAAGGCACTGATGGACGCGGGCTTGGCGTCGATCTCTTACCGCCCTCACAATGACACGCATTACTCTGAAAAAGCCGATCCCTCCCAAAAAGCTGACGAGGATTCTTCTGACGATGCTGTGCCCTCGAAAGAGGACGGTAAGGACGATGCTGACCAGGACAAGAAATCGGCTTCTAAGAGCGTGGGCACTAGGGCCAACCCGTACAAGCTTGGCCAGGACGTCGAAACCACAGAGTGGGTTATCAAGATAAATTCCTTCAAGCGAAACGCAGATAAAGAAGTCCTCGCTGCGAACAGATTCAACGAGCCACCAGCAGACGGTAACGAATACGCCATTGCGAATGTCACCGCGAAATATAAGGGATCAGCTGACCCGCAGCACCCCGATGAGGCCGGTATACCCAGCCTGCTGCGAGTGACTTTCGTTGCCGAGGACGGGAAGAGCTACAACCGCACTAGCCACGTCATTGTGTACGACTCCACGAGAAACGGCTCCGGAGAGCTCTACGAGGGCGGTACTGCAACATTCAATGAGGTTATTGAGGTGCCCAAGGGCGCCAAGGGCGTAATAACCATGCGGCCTTCCTACGATGAAGACCCCGTCTTCATCAAAGTGCAGAAATAGCCTTTAGCGTTGCGGACTACGGCAACCGGTAGCGACCTCCGCAGGCAATGTGCGGAGGTCGCAGCGTCTTTACAGCAAGTTGCCGGCACCTGAGGGGTACATGTTTGCCGTATCGCAGACACGAAGCCTGGGCCCGCATACCATGGGATGGTCTGATCCCTCGTTGGCATGGAGACAATATGGATCCCCGGGAGCGCGAAGTGCGTCGACGCATGCGCGAAAATGAGCTCTACCTTGATTTTGGTCCAGGTTTGGAGGTGCTTGAAGAGGAGCGCATTCACGGCAAGGAGTTGGCTGACAAGTACAACCGCACTTCGGCCAGGGATAGTGCTGGCAGGACTCGGTTGCTGCAGCGGTTGTTCGCGCATGTGGGTAAGGACGTGTGCGTAGAACCGCCATTGCATGTGGCTTATGGTTCTAACACCAGCGTGGGCAATGACGTGTACATGAATTTTGGGACGACCCTGGTGGATGATAGTGAGATTCAAATTGGCAACCAGGTGCTGATTGGTCCGAACTGCACGTTGTCTACGGCGGGCCACCCGATCGACCCGGAATTGCGGGCTACTTACGCCCAGTTTTCCAGCAAGATCACTCTTGAGGACAAGGTGTGGCTTGGCGCTAACGTGACAGTGCTGCCGGGCGTAACCATTGGCCAGGGCGCAGTGGTTGCTGCCGGTTCGGTGGTTACGGCGAACGTGCCTGCCAGGGTGGTAGTGGGCGGTGTCCCTGCCAAAATTTTGCGCCACATTACCGATGCGGACAAGGAGTTCACCTACAAGCCGCCGAAGGATCTGTAACTAGGGTTCGCCCTCGGGATAGCCGCCTTTACTTTTCCAGGCGATGCCGAATCCAGGTGCGGAAGGCTACGGCTGCAGCGCCCCTAGCCCAATCAACGAAGGCCCCATCGCGCACGTGCAGAGTCAGGCCAGGTTCATCCGGATCGTGCATTTGGGCCAGCTTTTCTTTCACGGCCAGTTCCTGCCACCCTGCCAGTTGGGCCAGTTCGCCTCCCACTACTACCTGGGAGACCATCGACACGTTGCCAACTATAACGATGGTGCGGCACAGAGCTTGCGCGTAGTTTTCAAGCACGGCTATCCCAGCAGGGTCGCCCTCTTGCACTATTTGCCGCAAACTGGAAGCAAATTGGTCGGCGTCTGCAATGTCTGCGACGGGTACCCCAACCGCGTGCATGTCATGCGCGAGGGCGGGCATCGACAAGACGGCGCTGGCACATCCACGATGGCCTAGTTTGCACACCACCTCGGGGCCGGCAACCGGCACATGTCCAATAAGTCCGATCCCGGAATACGGGCTGTCAAGGAGTTTCCGCTCCCTTACCACCGCGTGACCGACCCCCATTCCGGTGGTCACTATGGCAAAGTCGGAATACTGCCGCCCCACTCCGTACCAGAGCTCTCCGAGGGCGAAAGCATCCGCGTCGTTCACAAATACCGTAGGTTTCTTCCGCCCCCACTGCGCACCAAGATCCACCTGCCGCCATCCATAAAACGGTGCCCGCGTCACGTACCCGGCAGGGCTTATTGCTCCGCCTAGAGAAACTCCTGTAGCGGTTATCGGGCGATCGGCCTCCGCAGCCAATTCGCGCAACAGCTCTTTGCCTAGGGCTGCCACTGCCGCAACCGAATGGTCTGACAGTTCAGCCTCTAACGATTCACGCACCTGTCCGCGCGCGTCCATGAGCACGGCAGTGGCACCACTGGTGTGGAACGTAATGCCGGCCAGCAACAATTTTGAAGATGGCTGTACAGCAACCACCGGCCGCCCCAGCGTGGGCTGGGTTTCTTCGCCCTCTTCTACTATTCCGGCTCCAAGAAGTTCCTTCACCAGCCTGGTGGCTGACGCCGGCGACAATTCCAGCGTGGCGGCAAGACTGCGCCTACCCACCGGCGCTGAACGCACAATCTCGTATGCGAGCTGCAGGGCAGTTGACCCCATCGTCGTCCCCCATTCCCCTCATGCTGACTAGGTTTATCCCGCATTGGCTTTTATTTTACCGCAAAACAAAGTAGAGTCGAAGTATCACTTTTCAGAGTCGAAAGGTACCTCATGGCGCAGCCGCATATCATCACCCTATCCCGGGGTGGAACCTCATTAGTTTTAGATGTAACACCTGTTCACACGGCTACTCCAATATATTGGGGCAAGCAGCTTCCAGTCGCATCTGACTCCACCCCCCTTGCCGCAAAGTTTTTCACCCCCGGCCTGGCCCCTAGCGCCACCGACTTACCAGCCACACTTAATTTGATTCCGCAACAATCGAATGGCTGGTTAGGGACACTTGGGCTAATCGGGTCCAGGCAGGGCAAAGACTTCGCCCCCCAGTTCTCGCTGACCGCCACAAAGGTGGAAGACGCCAGTGCAGAGCTGTCCTACGAGGCCGCCGACGCCGGCCTCGAACTGCGCCTACATCTACAAGTAACCCCATCTGGTCTCGTACAGGCCAACGCCACCCTGACCAACACTGGACAGGATCCGTACGAACTAACCCGCCTGGCCCTGGCTCTACCTACCCCGGCACGCGAGAGTCGCGTCCTGGACCTGGCATCCCGGCACCTGCGCGAACGCAACCTGCAAACCCACGAGTTCACCATCGGTACCCACACCAGGCAGAACATGGTCAGTCGCGACTTTGCAGGCTCCACCCTGCACGGCACCTGCACTCCGGGTCCTACCTGGACTGATGGAAGTGCCCACCTTCTCCACGTGGCCTACTCCGGCTCAACCCAAACGTGGGCAGAAAAGACGAATTCGGGGATCACGTATCTGGCCGGCGGCGAATACTTGTACCCCGGCGAAGTAGTACTGCAAAGCGGCGAAAGCTACACCAGCCCCACCATGCTGGCCTCCTGGGGAGCAGGCCTCAACGACGCCGCCGCCCGCTACCACGGCTACGTGCGCGCCCTCCCGGCACACCCCGACACCCCCCGGCCCGTCACCCTGAACGCGTGGGAAGCAGTCTACTTTGACCACACCTTGCAGCCCCTCCTAGACCTGGTAGACGAAGCGGCAGCCATCGGCGTGGAGCGATTTGTCCTGGACGACGGATGGTTCGGCTCCCGGCGCGACGACACTAAAGGCCTGGGCGATTGGCACGTCAGCGACGAAGCCTGGCCGCAGGGGCTTTCCCCCATCGTCGATGCCGTCACCAGCAAAGGCATGCAATTTGGCCTGTGGTTCGAACCCGAAATGGTAAACCCCGACTCTGACCTGGCCCGCGCCCACCCCGAGTGGATCCTGGCCCCCACCCGCGAGCGCTCCCCCATGGAAGGACGCCACCAGCAGGTGCTGAATCTGGGCATTAAAGAATGCTTCGACTACCTTTACAACGCCATTGCGAGCCTGCTTAGCGAATACCAAATTTCGTACATCAAGTGGGATTACAACCGCGACATTCTAGAGGGCGGCTCCCGCCTTACCGGTCGGCCTGCCTACCGCGATCACGCCCTCGCCCTGTATGCCCTGCTAGATAAGCTGCGCGCGCAGTTCCCGCACCTAGAGATCGAGTCCTGTTCTTCCGGGGGCGGGCGAATCGACCTGGGCATCATGGCGCACTGCCAGCGCGTATGGGGGTCGGACTGCATTGATCCGCTGGAGCGGCAGGGCATTCACAGGGGTGAACTATTACTGTTGCCGCCCGAGGTAATCGGATCGCACGTAGCCTCCACCACCTCGCACACTACTGGGCGAGCGCACTCGATCGACTACCGCGCGATTACCGCCCTCTTCCAGCACATGGGCATCGAATGGGACCTGCGCAAGGCCACGCCCACCGAGAAGGAGCGGCTAGCCGCCTGGATCAAGGTGTACAAGGAACATCGGGGACTGCTGCATTCCGGCAAAACCGTGCGCGCAGACTACCCCGATGCGGCACTGAGCTGCCGCGGAGTGGTGGGGAACGGGCAGGCCATCTTCGAGCTCAGCTGCACTTCGACCTCGGCAAGTGCGCCCTTTGCGCCCCTCACCTTGCCGGGACTTGCCCCCGAGGGCGAATACGAAGTTCGCCTGCTAGGACCCACCCAAACCGTGTTCGACCTTCGGAGCGCCCCCGCATGGTGGCCACCCGAGGGCGAAGCCGTAGCCATTCCTGGAGCCGTGCTATGCCAAGTCGGCCTTCCCATCCCAACGCTGATTCCCGAATCCGCGCTGCTTTTGCAAGTTTCAAAGAAGAACTAGGAAGCAAGCCATGTCATCAACCAAAGCGCCCGCCAAATTGCGGCGCAAATCAAATAAAGGACTGTGGGGCACCGTCCTCCTGTTCCTGGGGCCGGCCTCTATAGGCCTAATCGCCTTCTACCTGGTCCCAGCCATTCGAGGACTGTACTGGTCGTTCACCGAGTACCACGTGCTGACTCCCCCAAAGTTCGTAGGTACCGCCAACTACGCCCGCATGTTCTCTGACCCACTGTTCTGGAACGCCCTCTGGGTCACCTTCTACTACGTGATCTTGAATATCGGATTCCAGACAATCATTGCCGTGCTATTGGCCGTACTGCTGCACAAACTGACCAAGTCCACGGTAATTCGCGGTATGGCACTGCTGCCCTACTTCGTAGCTAACGTGATCGTAGCCCTGCTGTGGTATTTCATGATGGATTTCAACATCGGCATCGTGAACTCGCTGCTGCAATGGGTAGGCATAGACCCGGTCGCCTTCTTCGGCGACGAAAAATGGGCCATCCCCACCGTCGCCGCCATCAACGTGTGGCGCCACATGGGATACACCGCCCTGCTAGTGTTTGCGGGACTACAAACCATCAACCCACAAGTTTACGAAGCTGCCTCCCTGGACGGGGCTAGCGAGACCCGCAAATTCTTCTCGATCACCCTGCCACTACTGCGCCCGGTCATGGCAATGGTGCTAGTGGTGACCATGATTGGCTCCTTCCAGATCTTCGACACCATCTCGGTCACCACCAAGGGCGGGCCGGTCAACGCCACGCGCGTGCTGTACTTCTACATCTACGACCTAGCATTCGGACAGCTGGACTTCGGATACGCATCCGCCCTAGCGGTAGCCCTATTTGTGCTGCTGCTAGCCGTGGCACTCATCCAGATGAAGCTCATGCGAGCCAGCGAATCCGACGAACTGTGAGGGCAAAAATGACAACCGCAACAGCGCCCGCACACATTGGCGCAAAGAAAAACAAGGGCACAAAGGTTCGCCGCGGCATCGGCCACTACCTGGCCTGGGCATTCCTGATCATCATCCTGGCAATCACCATCCTGCCGTTCCTGTGGATGCTACGCACCTCGCTAACCCCAAACTCCGAGATCACCGGATCGCTAAACAACCTGATTCCAGACAACCCCACTCTGGACGCCTACCGCCGAGTACTGGGCCTAACCTCGCTAGACGAAAACCTGGCACAAGGCGGCGCCGGCGCCCAAATCAACTTCTGGATTTACATGCGCAACTCCGCCGTGGTCTCCACCGTCGTAGCAGTTGGGCAAACACTCTTCTCGGCAATGGCCGCCTACGCCTTCTCAAGGCTGAAGTGGCCGGGCCGAAACATCGTGTTCACCTTCTTCCTATCCGCGCTCATGATTCCGTCAATCTTCACGGCAATCCCCAACTTCGTCCTCATCAAGGAACTGGGCCTGCTGAACACCTACGCCGGGATCGTGCTGCCCACCCTGCTGATGACTCCCTTCGCCATCTTCTTCCTGCGCCAATTCTTCCTTGGAATTCCGCGCGAAATTGAAGAGGCCGCCCTCCTAGACGGGGCCTCGCGCATCGGCACCTTCTTCCGGGTCATTATTCCCATGGCAAAGGCACCCATAACCACCCTGTTCGTGCTGACTTTCATCACCCAGTGGAACGACTACCTGTGGCCACTGCTAGTAGGCCAAAACGAAAAGGTGCGCGTGCTAACCGTGGCGCTCGGCATCTTCCGGTCGCAAACCCCGCAAGGAGCCCCCGACTGGTCTGCGCTCATGGCAGCCACCCTGCTGGCGGCCGTGCCCATCATGATCCTCTTTGCCATCCTGGGCAAGCGAATCGTCAATTCCATCGGCTTCTCTGGCCTGAAGTAGAAGGAGCGGAAAAGTGAGAAACAAACGCAAAGGGATGCTCGCCCTCGCCCTTGGATCTATAAGCGCCCTGCTACTAGCAGGGTGTAGCACCGGCGAGGTCGGAGAAGCAGGCAAGACCACCATCAACTACTGGTTGTGGGACAGCGCCCAGCTACCCGGATACACCGCATGCGAGAAGGCGTTCGAAAAAGAAAACCCCCACATCGACGTTCGCATCAACCAGTACGGATGGGACGACTACTGGACGCAGATCACCGCGTCCATGGTGGCCGAGACGGCCCCAGACGTCTTCATCAACCACACCCAGCAGATGCCAAAGTACCAGCAACTAGGGCAAATACTGGATATCTCCAAATATGCCAAACGCGACCACGTAGACATGTCGGCATACCAGGACGGGCTGGCAGGGCTGTTCCAAGGCAAGGAAGGCAAGGGCCTTTACGGGCTACCGAAGGACTGGGACACCGAAGCCATGTTTTACAACAAGACCTACCTAAAGCAGGCCGGCTACACCCCGGAAGACCTGTGGAAGCTCAGCTGGAATCCCAAGGACGGGGGTACCTTCGAAAAGTTCATCGCCCACATGAGCATTGACAAAAACGGGGTGCGCGGAGACGAAAAAGGTTTCGACCCGAAGCACGTAGAGATCTACGGTATGGGCTACAACGAGTCAGGTGCCGGCTACGGGCAGGTGCAGTGGTCCACCTACGCCCTGTCTAATGGGTGGCGCTACAACGCCGACAAGGACGAGGCCGGCAAATGGATCACCAAGTGGAACTACGATTCCCCCAAACTGACGGAAACTATCGCCTGGTGGAAGGGACTAATCAAGAAGGGATACATGCCCTCCCTCCCAGCCGCTACCTCGGGCGTTGGGACCGTGGAATCGCTAGCCGCAGGTAAGTACGCCACCCTGATCGAGGGGGCCTGGCAGAACGCCAACATCAAACCCAAGATGGAAAAATGGGGCGTAGACGTAGCACCCGGCCCATACGGACCGGCCGGATACAGAGCCTCGGTAATGAACGGCGTGGGCGACTCCATCTTCGCGGGCACGAAACACCCCGAAGAAGCCTGGAAGTGGGTCCGGTTCATGGGCACACCCAAGTGTCAGAACCTGGTTGCCGCACAGGGCGTCGTCTTCCCGTCGCTGAAGGAATCCACCAAGAAAGCAATCAGTACAGTATCGGATATGGGCTATACGGCCACCGCCTACTCTTCATATATGAAAGAGGACGGCCGGACGGTCCCCTCGCCCGTCACCGCCAGGTGGGACCAGATTCAGACGATCATGCAGCCAGCCATGGACGCCGTGGTTGGCGGCAGCAAGCCCCTAGAATCGTTGATGGGCGCAAACAAGCAGGTAAACGCCCTCTTCAAGTAGGCGCTACCAACAAGAAGCCCCGCTTTGCCCCGAATTTTTCGGCCAGCGCAAGGCGGGGCATTTCTTTTGGCGCGGGCAGCAAATTGGGACAATCAGGCAGCGGCTCGGGGCGATCCGCAACAGATGCGGCGTGGGCGCGCTTGTGAAAAGGGGCGTAAAACAGCCCTAAAGTGGGCTTCTGGCTCGCTCAGCTCATACAAATGTGCTACGCATAAAGGGTGAATTTCAGCGCCCATCGTCCCGTTTTGCACGTCCGTCCCGAAAAAGGTTGGTTGTCTAACCCCGCCGGATTATTCCGCGCTTCTGGCGTTACTCACGTCTTTTTTCAACACAACCCCAACTCCACCATTCGTGAACAGGTGCACTGGGGACACGCCACCTCTAGGGACATGCTGCACTGGCACAACGAGCCAGAAGCGCTGCGCCCCGAACTAGACGGCATCGATGACAACGGCTGCTGGGGCGGCACCGCCCTTGCCGAGGGCGACACGGTAAAACTGGTCTACGCGGGCGTAAGCGGCGTCTCGAACGGAATCTGCCAGCCCATCATCGCAACCGGCACCCCGGACACCAAGGTATTCACAGACAAATCCCCTGTGCAGGTAGAAAACCGGCAGGCTGAAGCCGCCAAGCTGGGCGCCCCCTGCGTATTCGTACACGACGGTTTCCGCTACGCCATTCAAGGTGGGCAGGTTGGCGAACGCGGAGGCGTAGTCATTTACGATGCCAACGATTTGGATTCCTGGCGCGAACTGGGCGTGTTCTACAGCGCTGCGGACGCCCCCGGCGCCTTGGAAGCCCCCAACTGGGAATTCCCGCAGCTAGTCCGATTCGGGCAGCGATGGGTATTCTTCATTTCCATGCGCCAGCGCGACACCTTCAAAGATTCCGTCGGCTGGGCTTTGGGCACCATCAATTTCGACGGCGAAGTACCCCACTTCCAGGCCACCAAGGCTGGCAGAGCCGATTCCGGCCCAGACTTCTTCTCGCCAAAAATTGCACTCCTAGACGGGGTGCCCACCATGATGGCGTGGGCTCCCGAATCTAAGGTTCGCCCTCTAGGAGAGGTCGCTAAAGACGGCCTGGCTGGCGCACTAACCTTCCCGCGCATCGTCACCCTAGCCGAAGGCCCCGACGGCGCCTTCCCCTACCTGGCTCCCTTCGAAAAGCTCACCGAGCTGCGCCAGGAAGAGGTAGCACAAGACGAGCTAGCGGGCGTACATGCGTGGGAGGCAGAGTTCACCTCCGCCGGCAAGATCACCCTGGCTAAGCGACGCGACCTAGACGTAGAACCGGGCGACCGGCTGCTAGTAGACGGATCCTTGGTAGAGTTCTACCCGGCAAAGGTAGGCAGGTTCCCCCACACGGAACGCTTCGACCCCACGAACGGGATCAGCCTTGAGCTGCAGGATGCAACGGCAAATTTTTGGAAGTTAGCAGATGGGACGCAAGAGGCGAACTAACAAGTGGGCGCAAGAAGCGCGCCCTCTACAGATACGCCGCCTAGCCTCCACCCCAACCACCCAGGTGCGTGGCGGCAACACCTATCGGGTGCAACGCCTACCCGCGGCAGAGAAGGAATACATCTGCCCCGGCTGCACCCACGTCATCGAGGTCGGCAGCCCCCACGTAGTCGCCTGGATAATCCAGGGCTCCTTCGGGCTGGACCAAGGCGTCGACGCCCGTCGCCACTGGCACCCCTACTGTTGGAACGCCGGCACGGTAGGCCGCTAAAACCCCAATTACAACAGGCCAGCAAAACCCAATTTCTGAGGCTCATCAGGCCACATTTTTCCTTTTGTGCGACTTTTCTGATAATTTTTTAATCTGCGTGGATCTCACTTCCGCTACACCTGCACGGAAGCGGGAAGGAAGCTAGAGTCCCGCATGTACAGCGCGAATATTATGCGCAACAACTAGTTGAGCTTTGCCCCGGACTCTAGAGCCATGGTCCCTGGCGGGGCTCAACTCATTTAAAAACCCCACCCCCACTTCCTTAATGCACCCGGGCGTCCAGTTGTTTCTAATCTTTGCGTATTAGGGTGAAGGGCGTAGCAAAGCGTAACGAGTGGAGATGGGACAATGTCAGTTTTTGATTTCACTGTAAAAGCCGCCGACGGCAGCAACTATGACCTTTCCCAGCACCAGGGAAAAGTGTTGCTCATAGTAAATACTGCCTCTAAATGTGGTTTCACTCCGCAGCTCGAAGAATTGCAGAAGCTACACGAAAAATATGCCGACCAGGGGCTAGTGGTGCTGGGATTCCCCTGCAACCAATTCGCCAATCAGGATCCCGGTTCCAATGACGAGATCCAGGAATTCTGCAAACTAAACTACGGGGTTTCCTTCCCCGTGCTCGCAAAGATCGATGTGAACGGGCGCAACACCGACCCGCTGTTCGAACACCTGAAAACCGAAACGGGCGGTATGTTCGCCGCCATCAAATGGAACTTCACCAAATTCCTAGTGGGACGCGACGGCCAGGTAATCCATCGCTATGCCCCCACCACTAAGCCCTGTTCCTTCGAGGACGCAATCCAAGAGGCGCTCAAGGCTTAGGGCAGGGGCAACTCGCTATTCTTCCTGCGCTGGCTGAGAAGTTTCGGCAGCCAACTGCGTTGCAGCCTGGTCAATCTTGGCCAACGCTTTGTTCGTTAGACCAACCTCGGCCATCAAATTGTTGTGGTAGCAGGGTGAGGCGAACTCGTGTCCCTGCACGTAGGGAAGAATCATCCCGGTAGGCCGACGCTCCGAATCTCCCGTGAACACCGACCGCAGTCGAAGCCCGGCCTCTTTCACGGAAGCCTTCGAAACGATGCCATACTCGCACTTGGAGGTTGCGACCTCGTCTGCGTTATCCGTTGCAGAAGCAACCGGCACCGCGTAGTCGCCCATCTCGATCAGTCGCTTCGAGGTTTTCCCAAACAGGGTGAAGCCGCCAACCTGCACGTCGCCCGCGTATGCCGTGTACGGCACGCCCTCGGGCCAGGCAGGAAGATTCTTGATCTCGACTGAATCGTCACGCATCGCCAGCGCGCCCTGACTGTAGGCGGCGTCGGGCGGACCACCAATGCCGAAACAGAACTGTCCGGTCTTATCTGCCATCGCCGAACACTGCTTCAGCAGCAGTTTTGTAAGTCCAACGGGAATGTTCAGCCCCGGAACCAGCATCGCTCCATCGACCGCATCGAAAGCTACCGATGCGAGCGGCACGCCCGTGTTAGGAGTGCCAAAGGTGATCGCCTGGCCGACCCGAGCAGAAATCGGCTTGCCGTCCTGGTCTACCTTCGCCATTGCTTCGCGGAGCGCCAAGCCACCCATCGAATGGCCCACTACCACGGCCTTCTTGCCGAAAGTATCAGTCACGCATTCAAGCCCCTTGGCCAACCTGTCGCCAATCTGCGGGTCAGTCACCCAGTGCGTGGACACCGGTTCGTAGTTGAACATGAACACTTCCACGTTCGGGTCCTGCTGCAGTTTGCCGATGAACGAAGACTTGATCTCGCTCTTCGCCAGCAATTCCCCGCCAATACCGTTGGCCTCCCGGTCGATCTTCAACGAGAACTGGCTGCCGCCCTCGTCGGCATGATGGCCCCGAGCAGTCCACCCATGCACCAACACCACGGGGATCTTCCCCACGCCATCGCGCACAATCGGCTGGTCAGAATCCGTATGGTCGGAATCCAAAATCGGGGGATGATCCAAGAACGCCGAACACGCATTTACGTCCGGCTCCTCCTGCGTCTGGGGAGTGGCAAGGGCTGTCCCCGCCATCCCCGCTGCAGCCAGCGCGCTCACAGCCGCCACCGCAGATACCTTTCTGAAATGTTTGAACACCATTGTCCTTTCTTTCAATTACCGGGCTGGAAAAATGCCCGGGGTTTTCGGGCCGGCCTACTCGCTTTGCGTGTCAGCGCCGGCGTCGCCCTCTTCAAAAGGCAGAGTGCCAAGCAACGTCCACTTTCCGTTGGACTTGCCAAGTACCGCAGTGTACTTCTCTGCCTGCTGGCCGGGGCGGGTGATTGTTGTAAGCACCATCGCCGTCGTCTCGTCCACATCAGTCCAGGTGCTCTTGTCCACGTCCACCTTGGTGCCCTTCGGGAAGACCTCCGAAAGGTCCACCCCATAGAACTCCTTGGTGTTCGCCGACACCGCCTGATCCGGGTCCTTCGGAGCGTCGGTAACCGTCTTTACGGCCTCTTCGACCTCTTCCTTAGAACGTTCCACCTTGGCAGGCGCTTCCTTGGTGGGAGTAGGCGTAGGCGTTGGCGTCTTCACTTTCGCTTCCGCGGCCGGATCCTTCTGGCCCGCCTGCTTTTGCGGAACAGTGGCACTTGGGATGGTGTCCGATGCTGCCTTCGGAGTCGCTTCCTTGTACGTCCACAAGCTCGCGGCCAGGCCAATCACTACCACCGCCAGTACCACCCCAATGCCGGCCAGGATTAGGTTGCGGGTTCTACTGCTCACCAGCTGCCTCCTGTACCTGCTGGGCAGCGCGCTCGCGCACCACCTTCACTACCGCCTCGTTCGTGTTGACTTCGCGCAGCAAAGCCTCATGGGCGCAAGGGGTGTCGAAAATTGTTGCGGGTCGTTCAACCGAATCGCCCTTTGACAGCAGCTTCAGCCGATCAAAGTCCTCCTTGGCTCCCCAGGTGGAAACAAAGGCGTAGCGGCAAGTCTGCACCTGTGCTTCGTCCGCACCCGCCGTAGCAGATTCTGTAGTTACCAGCGTGTCCCCCAGTGACACCACCGGCTTCGTAGTTTTGCCGAACAGCGACAGCCCACCAATCTGGATGTCACCGGCTAAGTTAGTCACGTGAATACCCTGCGGGATCTGCGGCAATGCTGCCAGTTCAGGTGAGTCTGGGCGCAGCGCCTGCCCACCCCAACCGCGGAATGCATCCACCACTGGCACGCCAATACAGCCTTCATTCTTTTCGTCCATCTTGGCTGCGCACCCCTTCAGGATTCGATCAGCCAAGCGCACGGGCAAACCAATCAGCGGCGCGTCGCTGGCGCCCTCGATAGTTTCATTCAAGGTGCCCGCAATATCGGAACCCTTGTTGGGTGGGGCAATAGCAACCACGTCGCTCACCGCTTCTTGGGCGGCTGTCGGATCCATTTTGCCGAGCGCCTCACGAATCGCCAGCCCACCCATCGAGTGTGTGACCACTACCGCCGGCTTGCCGTACTGCTTTGCCAGGCACGAAAGCCCATTAGCCAGCTTGGCGCCAATTTGCGGATCTGTCACCCAGTGCGAACCCACCTGCGAGTAGTCGAAAGTGTAAGGCTGCGCGCCCGGAACCTGCTGTACCAGCCCGATCATCGAAGAGTGAATATCGCCCTTCGCCAGTAGAGTGCCCGCATGGCCGTTGGCTCGCGAGGCTACGTAATGCGAAAAGTAGCCTTCCCGCCCTTCGTCGTGAGCAATCTTAGAGACCCAACCGTGCACGAACACCACGGGGGTTGCTCCCTGAGGATCCTGCTCCGGGATTGGGGTGCCGTCTGGGCGGGTGTCCGATTTTAGAATCTGTGGCCGCTGCACGAACTGCGCACAAGCGTCGGCGTCCACCGCCTTTTTCGAGGGCAATTCTGCAGCTAAAGCCGGCGCCATTCCCGCCAGCCCTACAGCGCCGGCAGCTGCCGCCGCCAGCAAAGCTTTTGATATTGCAAACCTGCGCTTCATTGCGCTACTCCTCGTCATTGAGAACATTGGCTATTTTTCGAAGCTAGCACAGGCCACCCCACCCGGAAACTGTTGGCAAAAATGTGCAAATTATCTGCCAAGTACGCACACTTTCTCACTGCCAGAGCAAAAAGTGCACCCCCTCCCAACCAGTCACTCCTGCATTATTTAGTATCTGCCAAGGCTGGGCCGAGCCTTAGGCTGCACGTCCGGCCTCTACCTTCAGACTTCGCCACCGCTAGCGGCACTAATTGGCGTGTTCGCTGCTAGCGCTTTGAAAGGGCAGCCTTTAGGCATCCTTGATAGGTTCGTTCTATGGGAAAAACCACCAGTGAGCCTTCTTTTTCAAACCCTATTTTGCGACCACTCCAACCTGTTCAGGACGCGGTGATCGAAGCCAGCGATCTGACCAAGGTCTACGGTCGAGGTTCCAACAAGGTGACGGCCTTAGACCACGTTGATGTGCAGATCGAACGGGGGCGGTTTACGGCCATCATGGGCCCGTCCGGTTCTGGTAAATCCACTCTTATGCACTGCTTGGCTGGCCTAGACCGCACCACCGGCGGGAAGATCATGCTTGACAACATCGAGGTCACTAGCATGAGCCAATCCCGACTCACGAAGCTACGCCGCGACCGCATCGGCTTCATCTTCCAGTCCTTCAACCTAATTCCCACGCTCAGCGCCGAAGAGAACATCACGCTGCCGGCAGACGTGGCCCACCGCAAGCTCGATCCGGAACGTTTCAACACGGTAGTCGATCAGATGGGGCTCCGCGAACGCCTGGCGCACCGGCCCGCCGAACTGTCCGGTGGTCAGCAGCAAAGGGTGGCTTGTGCCCGCGCCCTGGTTGGGGAACCTGCGGTGGTCTTTGCCGACGAACCCACCGGAAACCTAGATTCGACCTCGACCCGGCAAGTACTAGATCGCCTGCGCGGGGCCGTCGACTCCTTCGGACAGACGGTAGTAATGGTGACGCACGAACCCGATGCGGCCGCCTACGCAGACCGGGTGCTATTCCTGGTGGACGGCAAGGTGGTTGCCCAGCTCGATGACCCGAACCCCGATTCGGTATTAGACGCTTTGCGCGAGCTCAATTCCGCCGAGGCGAAGGCCGATTCCTCTGCAAAGAGCGAGCCTGGTCGGCAGGCTGCCCCCGCCGATTCAACACCGCCTAGCCGCGAATCTGCCGGTTCTAGTCCGGCCACTCCTGCCCTGGTGGAAAAAGAAGATGCTCAGGTTCAGCCCGAGGAGCCGCAGCAGGTACCTACCGCTCCTGTCCGTCATGGCTCACATGTGTCTTCGCGCGGGTTTGACGCTCCCCCGGAACCGACCCCGCCCTCCGGAGAGATCCCTCTGGTATTTCCCCCGCGCGCTCGCCGGAAGAATAAGTGATGCTGAAAGTAACTCTGCGCGGAATTAAGGCCCACTTTGGCCGCTTTCTACTAACCATGTTGGCGGTTGCCCTGGGCATCGCCTTCCTCTCGGGCACCCTATCCCTGCGGCAGGTGCTCGATTCCAACTTCAAGTCGCTTACCGCTTCCTCGCGTACGGCGGACATCTACGTGGTTGGACCGAAGATCTCTAGCTCCTCCTCCCCGCTGACCATGCGCGATCAAGTCCCCCTTGACCTGCAGGAAAAGGTGCAAAAAGTGCAGGGCGTATCCGAGGTGCGCCCCTACTACGTTTCCATTGCGGTGCTCATGAAGCAGGACGGCACTCCGCTACGGACTGCCGGTACGGCCACCGCCCAGGTGGTAGAGCCCGGCCCCGGTGGCCCCAAACTGGTAAGTGGGAAGGCCCCGGCTAAGAATCAGGTAGCTATCCCCCACAAGGACGCGAAAAAGCTAGGAGTCAAGATCGGCGACAAGGTGAAGTTTGTCGTCGAGGGCACTCCCTTAGACTTCACCGTCAGCGGTTTTTACAAGCTGCCCATAGATATTCAGGCCTACCAGATCGTCTACATGAATCCCGAGCAAGCCAGATCACTACTGGGTGCTTCCGGCAAATCCATGTACCTGTCGGTCAGCAAAAATAAGGGCGCCAGCACTACGGCGGTAGTCCACAACATCAATAAGGTTCTGGACCGCGGCACCGAGGCGATGACGGCCTCGAAGCTGGCAGACGAGGACAACAAGACCATCGACCAGGTCCTCGGTTTCGTCAATACCTTCCTGCTCGTGTTCGTCCTTCTTGCCCTGTTTGTTGGCACCTTCATCATTGGCAATACTTTCCAGATGTCGGTGAAGGCCCGTACCAAGGAATTTGCCCTGATGAGGGCGGTCGGGGTTTCGTCGGGCCAGATCTTCCTTTCCGTAGCGCTCGAGTCGGTAGTAATCGGCCTGATTGGCTCCATCATTGGTGTTGCTTTGGGCGCCGGCTTGCTGGCAGCTATGGGAGCACTAATCTCCGCCGCCGGGCTGCCTCTCAAGGTCGGAGGAGCCATGTCGCTGGGCATCATCTTGCTCTCGATGGCCATCGGCACCGTCGTCACCGTTCTGGGTGCACTATTGCCTGCTCGGCATGCGGCTTCCATTGCGCCTATCGAGGCAATGCGCACCGCCGAGGGCGCAAACGAAAAGCCCCTCACTTTGCGCACTATTGTTGGCGTCATTCTTACCGCCGCCGGTTTGTTCCTGACCTGGACGGCTGCCACCGGCAAGGTCACTTTCAGCCAGCCCGGCATCATGCTGGGCGTTGGGGCAGCAGCCCTGCTGTTTGGAATCATCGCGTTGCTGCCTATTCTTGCTAGGCCGATCGCGTGGCTGCTGGCTTGGCCGCTGCGAATCTTCCGGCCACACGGACGCCTTGGCCTGCGCAATGTGCTGCGATCTCCGCGCCGCATCGCTTCCACTGCCGGTGCACTACTGATTGGCATGGCCCTGGTTTCGGCCGGGTCCACGTTGGCGTCCTCGGTGCGCGATTCGACCGCGGATCAGATGAAAAATGAACTGAAGGCGTCGCTGATAGTGCGCACTATCGAGGGCGTAAAACCCACTGCCCTGACCAAGCCTGTGAAGGATAAGATTCTGCAGGTCGAGGGCGTCAAGTCGCTAAACGATTCGCTCCAGATGGGCGTTGCTGCCGGCTATGGGCCAAAGCAAACTGCGCAGGATGCTTCCCCCTTGTTGCTCGGTAGATTCGACGCAGATGCCATGGCTAAAGACTTGAATCTGGCAGTCACCGCCGGCAAGATCGCCAACCTGGGCGAAGGCAAGATTGCGCTCTCGGATAGCGCCGACAAGGACATGAAGGTGGGCACCAAGGTCCACGTGATTGGCAGTAGCGGCACGCCGCGCGAATTGACGGTGGTTGCCCGCTACGATTCCGCAGTTCTTCGCACTACCGGACTGGTCAGCCCTGCCGAGGCCGACAACATTGGTCTTTCCCAAACCGTTTCCGGCAACGCGTTCTTGCGGGTGAACGATCCGAAGGATCACAAACAAGTTGAGCGTATCCAGAAGGACGTGCAGGACATTCTGAAGAAGACTTACACTTTCGAGGTCATGACTCCTGCCGAACTGGATTCGGCCACCGAAGCTGGAATTAACCAGACCATGGGCATCTTGTATGGCCTGCTTGGCCTGTCCATCGTCATCGCGATCTTGGGAATCATCAACACCCTGTCGCTTTCCGTTTCGGAACGCACCCGCGAGATTGGCCTGATGAGGGCGGTGGGCATGTCCCGGCTAGGTATTGCCGGAACCATCACCATCGAGTCGGTGCTGATCACCATCTTCGGCGCACTCACCGGCATCATTACCGGTTGCTACCTGGGGTGGGCGCTGCTGAAGTATTTGGGTTCTTCTGGGATCAACACCATTTCTATTCCGTGGCCAACCATCGCGATCCTGGCCGTCGGCTCTATCCTGGTTGGCATCATCGCGGCAATAATCCCTGCCGCCAGCGCTTCTCGCAAGCCCATCCTGGACGCAATCACCGAAGAATAGGGGGGTACCTTCCCAGGCCATAAGCTCACAAAAAACATGCAAAAGGCGATAACTTTCTTAAATAGTGGCAAAATGATGCCAGTACGTACAGTAAGCCTAGGAGGCCAATGTGACTAGTCCTTCCGTAGACCCAAAGGCGAATGCAGGCAGCACCGCCGCCCCAACCAACACAGCTAAACCTATCCGCACTCAGTCCGGATCTTCGTTGGGGGAACTATTTTCGAAGCTATCTGACCAGGTGCACACTCTTGTGCAAGGCGAAATCGACCTGGCTAAAGCCAAGGCCACTGTCATGGCCAAGAAGTGCGGCACCGGTGGCGCACTGCTAGCAGTTGCAGGCGTACTAGCCCTTTACATGCTCGGCATTTTGCTGTGGGCAGCCATATACGGCATTGGCGTAGCACTGCCTATGTGGGCATCTTGCCTGATCGTGGCCGGTGTGCTGCTAGTTATTATTCTTATTCTGGCGCTGGTCGGCCTCTCTCAACTGAAGAAGGGCACCAAGGACAAGCCGGATCCACAAAAGGGTTTCAAACAATCTATCGACGCGGCTAAGACCGGAGCACAGAAGGGACTAGGCAAGTGAGCGACAATCGCACCCCCGAACAGATCGAAGAAGAACTGCGGCGTGCTCGCCAGGATATGCAGGACACTGTGGATCAGCTGGCAGCCCAGCTCGACCCCAAGGTGAAGGTCCAGGAATTTAAGGACACTGCCAAGGTAAAGAGCCAGGAGTTCAAAGAGAGCGCCAAAGTCAAGGGCCAGGAAGCAAAAGTGAAAGCACAATCACTTTTCGAGGCTGCTCAGGCTGGCGACACGAAGGCTATCGGCACAATTGCCGGTGCAGCTGGAGCCCTAATTACCGCTTTGGGAATTGCCTATTTTGCCAAGCGAAACTAACCATTTCTTTACGCGAACATGGGTTCGCCACAAGCATATGGTTAGCGTAAGGGTGCAACGAAGTTGTACCCTATAGACACGAAACATTTAAGTTGAACATCCGGGACGCACGTTTGTGCCTTCCCGACGAGAAGAATAGAGGGGGTCGACCCCATGGGGCGCGGCCGTCAGAAGGCGAAACAGCGTAAGGTTGCACGTAAGCTGAAGTATTTCAGCACTGATACAGATTACGCGGCATTGCAGCGCGAACTTGCGGCTCAACGTGGCGAGACCATTGATACGGACGACCAAGGGTCGTACGAGGATGATCCGTACGCAAAATACGCCGATAAGTACGCAGATATGTATGCTGACGACGACGCTGATGACTGGGAAGACTGGGCATCGGCACACCGCTGATTAGTATTTTTTGGTGGCCCGACCTGTTAGGGCGGGACACCAAAACGTTTAAGCCCTAAAGTTCCACATTCCGCGTCGCCTGCTAGAAGCATCGGCCAATGGCAGCCGCATACGTTGCCAATCAGGCGAGGGCGTAGCTACCAGTTAGCACTACCTTGCCGCCCTTTACGCCTTTCGCTTCAGAGATGACGCGTCCGGTAGCGGTAGGATCGGATTCAACCTGACCCAGAATTGCAGACTCGCAGCCTGCCTGGCGGGCGCATTCGCGCACGGCATCCACGCTGTCTGGAGCGCACACAGCAACCATGCCGATGCCCAAGTTCAATGTCATTTCTAGATCGTCCCAGGAAACATTGCCCTGAGTGCGCACCCAGTCAAAAACTGCAGGCACCTTCCAAGAACCGCGGTCTACAACGGCTCCCAACTCTAGCGGCAGGACGCGGGCCAGATTTGCTGCCAGACCACCGCCGGTCACGTGGGACAGAGCGTGCAGGCCTTCGACGCCGACCTCGTCCTTAATCTGCAGGCAGAGGCGCGAGTAGAGGCGAGTGGGTTCTAACAATTCCTCGCCTAACGTGCGCCCGAATTGTGCCACCTGCGCGTGCAGATCGGCCTTAGAAACCTCGAGCACGCGCCTGACTAGCGAGTACCCGTTCGAGTGCAGCCCGGAAGCGGCAAGCCCAACCAGCACGTCCGATTCGCGAACACGGTCGGCACCAAGCATCTGGTCGGCCTCGACAACACCCGTCGCAGCCCCAGCAATGTCGTAATCGTCGGCACCCATCATCCCAGGATGCTCGGCGGTTTCCCCACCCAGCAACGGAGTGTCAACGGCGGCACATGCCTCGGCTACCCCACGCACAATGTCTGCGATGCGCTGCGGCTGCACATGCCCGCAAGCAATGTAGTCAGTCATCAGAAGAGGGCGTGCCCCCACTACCGCAATATCGTCTACCACCATGCCGACCAGGTCCTGGCCGATCGTGTCGTGAATATCCAGGGCCTGCGCAATAGCGATCTTCGTGCCTACCCCGTCAGTAGACGTGGTCAGGTACGGCTTCTTCATACCTGCCAGGGCAGAAGCGTCGACCATACCGGCGAAACCGCCGATACCGCCAACCACCTGCGGGGTGAAGGTGCGCGAAACGGCCTCCTTCATCAGTTCTACGGCCTGGTCGCCAGCAGCGGTGTCAACTCCCGCAGAAGCGTAGGTGATTTCTTCAGACATGAGTGCCCTTTCTTAGATTATTCGGCCCAGACCTGCTGGCTGGTAACCGCGCCCTTACCGCCGGGGACAGGGGTGCCCGCGGGGATGGAAATTGGGTAGTCCCCATTGAAGCAGGCCATGCACAGGGTGGAAGGATCCTGCCCGGAAGCCTTGACCATGCCGTCAATACTCAGGTAACCAAGCGAATCGGCCTGAATAGACTCGCAAATCTGGTCAGTATTCATAGATGCGGCAATCAGTTCGGCGCGAGTAGCAAAGTCGATGCCGAAGAAACAGGGCCACAGCACGGGCGGGGAAGAGATGCGCACGTGCACTTCGGCAGCGCCGGCCTCGCGCAACATGGACACGACCTGCCGCTGCGTATTGCCGCGCACAATCGAGTCATCTACCACGATCAAGCGCTTGCCCTCAATAATTTCGCGGATCGGATTCAGTTTCAGCCGAATGCCGCGCTGACGCATGATCTGGGTGGGCTGAATGAATGTGCGGCCCACATACGCGTTCTTGACCAGGCCTTGCTGGAACGGGATACCGCTTTCTTCGGCATACCCAATGGCAGCGGGCGTGCCCGAGTCCGGGGTTGCCATAACCAAGTCGGCCTCTACCGGGTGTTCCTTGGCTAGTGCCGCCCCCATTTCGCGGCGGGACTGGATGATGGACCGACCTCCGATGCGAGTGTCAGGACGGGCCAGGTACACGTATTCGAAGGCGCACACGTTCGGAGTGGACTTCGCAAAACGGTAGGACCGCACCCCCGAGTGGTCGATCGAGATCAATTCGCCGGGCTCTATTTCGCGAACCACGGTAGCGCCCACAATGTCGAGGGCGGCGGTTTCCGATGCCAGGGCCCACCCATGCGGTAGCCGGCCCAGCACAAACGGACGCACCCCGTGCGGGTCACGGGCGGCGTACAGGTGTTGCTCGTCCATGAACACGAGCGAGAAGGCACCCTTCAGATGAGGCAGGACGCGGAGTGCAGATTCAATCAGCGGCGCTGGCGCCTCGCCTACAAAGGTGTCGTTTGCGCCCTTGATGCGCGCCCCCTCTATGCCGCCCTCGGGCAATTCCCACCCGATCTGCGAAAGTTTGTCACCTGAGCCTAACAGCGCGTTGATAAGCGCGGTGTCTGTAGAAGCACCCCGAGCTACCTCTCCACGCGATCCCAGCTTGTTCATTACGATCTCGCGTAGCTGCTTCGTGTTCGTCAGGTTGCCGTTATGGGCCAGGGCGAGCGTGCCCGTGCCAGAGGGGCCAAGCGTAGGCTGAGCGTTTTCCCACACGTCCGCCCCAGTGGTGGCGTAACGCGCGTGCCCAATGGCCGCATGCCCCTTCAGCCCTTCTAGAGCCTGGTCGTTAAATACCTGGCTGACTAGCCCCAAATCCTTGTACACCAGGATCTTTTCGCCATTCGAGGTGGCGATACCGGCCGATTGCTGGCCGCGGTGCTGCAGGGCGTAGATGCCGAAATAAGTTAACCTAGAAACGTCCTCTTCTGGAGCCCAAACTCCGAATACGCCGCACTGATCTTGTGGTGCAGGGTCATCGTGGGGATCCAAAGAATGGCTCAGATTGCCGTCGCCGCGTATCACGCGCCCATTCTTTCATGTTTTGGCGCGAAGACACCAAATGTTCCTGAAGAAATTTCCCCATTTTGGAAAGAATCAGCCAACGCTGGATGCCCGATTTCCGCGAGTGCGGGATGCCCGGCCCCAATTGTTTCCTCTGAGTTGTTGCACACAACCAGCAATTCACCGCTCCCATCCGCGGCGCTGGCCCGGTAGGAGATTACTTCGTTTTCAATATGAGTCACTTCGATTTTTGCGTGCGCCAGCCACGGGTGGCGACGACGCAGTGCTATGAGGGAGGCATAGTAGTGCCAAAATTTCTTTTGCCGATCAGTAGTAACGCCGGCCGTGGCAGGCAGACTCGGCCGGATCGCGTCATCCCCGCCTGCCCGTTCCTCTTTTACGCCCTGGTACCCCAGTTCGTCGCCGTAATAGATCGATGGCACCCCTGGCAGAGTCAGCAGTATTGCTGCTGCCTGCCCCACCTGCCCAGGAGTTAGCCGGGAGGCGATTCTGGTCACGTCGTGGTTTGAAAGGAAGGTTTGCGGCCAAAAATGTTCACAAAATTCCAGGTGACGAGTTAGGTTCCACTGCAATTCATAAAAGTTGTGGTCGCTTAGCGAAGACCAGATGGACTTCCACAATTCATACTGGGTTAGTGAATCCCACCCCGCCTGCGCGACCAGCTGCGGATAGTCGCCGTGGATTACCTCGCCGAACACCCACAGATGCGGATACTTCCGACGGAGCGGCGGCAGGATCTGCGCCCACAGTTGTGGGTCTACCGCGTATGCGGCGTCTAGGCGCCACCCGTCTAGTCCCCGTCCACTCCAGTAGTCCATTACTTTGCCGATCAAGGCGCGCACCTGGGTGTTTCCGTGGTTGAGGGCGGCCAAGCCGGCATGGCCTTCAAAAGTGTCGTAGGCGGGCAGTCGCCCGGGATGCCAGTCGGTAAACTCTGCCCGGAAAAAGTCTGCGTATGGCGATTGCGGGCCCCGCTGCACCACGTCGCGCATTTGCGGGCAGTAGGGCGAAACGTGGTTGAACACCCCGTCAGCTAATACCGCCATCCCTTGCCGGTGAGCGTACTCGATAAAAGCAGAAAAGTCCTCCATTGTGCCTAGGCGTGAATCGATGCGGAAGTAGTCGATGGTGTCGTATCCGTGCGAGTAGGACTGGAAAATGGGCCCCAACAAAATGGCGTTTGCCCCCAACCGGCGAGCATGATCTACCCACGTCCCCAAATCCGCGAGCGTGCGCACGGGCCGGAAAGGGCCTTTTTCTGGCACCTCTATTTCGGGATTTAGTTTGGGCGCCCCCAGTGCTCCTAGCGGGTAGAGTTGCCAGCAGATTGCGTGCTCGCTAAATTCAGCCATGGTTCAATTCTGCCGCATCCACACCAGTTTTTCTGCGTTTCCCCGCTCCCACACACGTTTTACGTATTGGCAGCACTGTGCCGATTGTAGGCATTTTCTGGACTAATTCCAGATTAGGTGTTAGGGTAAGTATGTATGTTTGGGGCGCGCTAGAAATAATGGCGACGCCTACGAACAAGAATTTAGGCTCGCGTAATGCGGCCGGAAAGGAAAGCACATGGTCAAGGTTGAAGGAATCGTAGGCGACACCCTGCAGCAGACTCTGGTTGATCTGATTTCGTTGGAACTGCAGGCAAAGCAGGCACACTGGAACATCAAAGGCCCGCGTTTCCGCGCACTGCACCTGGCGCTTGACGAGGTCGTCGACCTGGTCCGCAACAACGCTGACGAAGTTGCAGAACGCCTAGCCACTATTGGCGGCAACCCGGATGGACGCGAATCCACCGTTGCTAAGACCTCGACTCTAGACGAGCTAGAGGCTGGCGACCTGCCCGTAGACAAGACTTACGAGGTAATGGCCGAGCGCGTACAGACCGTATGCGACAAGATTCGCCAGAACCTATCCGAGGCCGACGAAGCAGACCCCATCACTGGCGACCTACTGATTGGTGTCGTTTCCGGACTCGAACAGCAGGCTTGGTTCCTGCGCGCAGCCACCAAGTAGTACTGCGACTACAAGACTAAAAGAGGCTCACCCTTTGGGGTGGGCCTCTTTTTATTACCTTCATGCCGCCCGTGCGAGAGCGAAAGCAACCTGCCGTTTTTCCAGGTCAGCCTTGGTAAGATCCACTTCAACCCGTTCCCCAACGGGCAGGTCTTCGCCCTCGACGGGGGCCATGATCGCGGGATCTGAAAGCATGATGTGTCCGCTGTGTTCTTTAGCGTCTAGGATTACCCCGCTGTATGTTTCGCCCTCGTGCCCGGAAAGGGTGAGGGCCTCCATGGCGGCAATGACTTCCTTTTCGTTCTTTGCCCCGGCCTGGCGTGCCTTCCCCATTTCCGAGGGAAGCTGCGGCAATGCGTCCAGTACCCAACCTGGAATGAATTCTTCTGCTGCTCCCCCGCCGGCATCCTGCCGCCGCGTGTCAGCCCACGCCAGTTCTAGCGAGAAGCGGTCGACTAGGCGCCGCAGCGGGGCGGTCGAGTGCGCATATTCGGCAGCAATGGCCGAATGGACCACGCGCCGGTCCTGTACCGGGAACAGTTCGCCTATCGGATCGCGCCCGCCAATTGCCGGCCCGTACACCAGGTAGCCGGAGCCTCGGAACAGCGATGCAGCCCGATCCATGAAAGCGTTGTGCGCTGGATTGGCCTCGTCCAAAGTGGGCACTAGCTGCGGGTATGACATTTCCAGCGGCCAGGAAACCCCCAGCGCCCTGGCGGCGCGGCGAAGGCGGGCTACGTCCTCGTTCTTTGCGGGCGGCAGTGTGCACACCACCCCTACCCCCAGGCGCCGCATCCCGGCTGCAGCACACATCCCTGTAAGCAGGGACATGTGGGCATTCCAGTTTTCGACGGGGAGCGAGGCCCGGAAGCGCAGCTGGTATCCGCCTCTAAGTTTTTCTACCTCTTGTTCGGGCAGCGGCAGCGATACTCCGCCCCGATCCTGTTCGCGCTCAATGCGCAGCAATCCCAATTCCTGCAGCAGAGCGGGCAGGGCAGGATCAGCCGCCGGCGGCAACTTCCCCTTCCCGTCCACCGCGTCTTGCACCTGCTGGTAGTCCAGTTGCGCACGCGAAATTACGGCCGCCAGATCGACCCGCCAAGAGACAACCTGCCCCTCTTCGTCCAGGGCAATGCGCCACAGGAACGAGGGCGTCACCTGCCCGGGTAGCAAGGATGCGGCTCCTGCGGACAGCTCACGCGGGTGCAGGGGAACAGAACCGTCTGGGAAATACAGCGTGTTGCCGCGCGCATGCACCTCGGCGTCCAGTTCCGAGCCGGGCTCCACGAAGCAGGACAGCGCTGCGATCGAATAGGCAAGCAGATATTTGGCCTTCGCGGGAGCGTCCTGGTGCCGCAACTGGGTCACGTGTTCGGGAACCTCGTGCTGGCCGGCCAATGCCTCTTCGGGCAGATCAGAAACTTTGGCGATAGCGATGGCCTGGTCCAGGTCTTTAGATTCGGGTGGGTCGATGGTGACCAGGGGGATAGCCGTGCCATCTAGACGCGGGTACGTGGGCGGATAGTCGGCAGGGATCGCACTACCGTCGCCAACTTGCAAGGGCACTACCTGCCAGGGCTTTTCTGCCTGTGCGCCACCCCCAGCTGCCGCGACACTAACTTGCGGGTGCAACTGGCGCTCCCACTGCTGCCAGCGTTCGGCACTTTGTTGTGCTTCCTGGGTTGCCCCCTGTGGGAATGCGGTGGGCACTTGGTTGTTCTTGCGGATTAAGTCGAGCACCGGGACCAATACGTCCGGGGCTACAGGGTAGATCTGCCTCCTACGCGTCATGTAATCAGGGTCTCACGTACGGGACCGATGCGCGCGTCAGGACAAACCGGTTATTTCCGGCCGTCCCGACTAAGGCAATTTTTGGGGAATACTTAGATGTCTAGGTCTTTGCCCAGCACGTAAGAAACGGCCCGCACAGCAGCTTCGTTTTCAGATTCGACAATCAGAGTGTCGCCCTGACCTGCTGCCAAGGTCATTAGCATCATTACGGAAGAGGCGTCTACGGGTTCGCCCTTTTCAGAACGGATCGTTACAGGCTCGGCGAAGTCAGCCGCGGCCTGGGCAACCTTGGCTGCCGGGCGGGCGTGTAGACCAACGGAAGAACCTACTTTCACGGTCTTGCTGAACAAGCTATCTCCTTATCTGTACGTTAGATTTTCTGGCGTCTCCAACAGGGTACACAGTAAGCACTGAGTGAGAAACTTTGTGCCTAAGTCGCGGCCAAAGTAACACTTTTTAGGACTTTCGCCGCGATTCCTTGCTTTTTGCGTTCCGGGGCCCATTTTATCCCCACAGGTGGCCGCTCTCACAGCGATACTTCCACTACAGGAGCGTTTAACGCGGCATTATGGGGTTATCTGCCGGCCAAGGAGGACACATGGATGCTCGCATTAATGCTCGAGGCATCCCCGTTGTTACGGGAGCAGCTTTCGCGCCCGTACGGTGGGTGGTGCGTCCGCAACCCATTTCGCTGGACTCACAGACGGTTCCTAAAGAATTGCGCGACCACGAAGTCGAACGATTCGTTGAGGCCGCTGACAACGTTACTGCCCGCCTCCTTTCGAGGGCGGAAAAATCGGTGGGATCGTCCTCGGACCTGTTGCGCGTGGCCGCTGCAATGGCTACTGATCCTGCCTGGCGCAGCGCCACTACAAAACTGATTCAGGCCGGCACTCCGGCGGATTCTGCCGCCACCCAGACGATCGCAGATATTGCCCGCAAATTCGTGGCTGCCGGGGACACGCTAGCCGAACGCGTCACCGATCTGATTGACGTGCGCGACCGCGTGGTTGCCGAGATTCACGGTATGCCCGAGGGCGCGCTGCCGGAACTTGATAAGCCCACGATCCTCTTTTGCGACGATCTGGCCCCGGCCGATGCGGGCGCGCTGGACCCGAAATACGTCAAGGCGCTGGTGTGTCGCGGCGGCGGTCCCACTTCGCACTTCGTTATTGTTTCCCGCCAGCTGGGGATTCCCTGCATCATTTCTGCCAAGGGTATAGACAACGTCGAGGATGGCGAACTTGCCCTGGTAGATGGCGCTAACGGGCACATCACCATCAATCCTGATGCGGGCCATGCCAGGTCGATCATCGCCCTCGACGAGGCCCGCCACCAGGCTGAAGATAACTGGGAAGGACCAGCCTGCACCAAGGATGGAATCCGCATCTACCTGTACGGGAACGTGCAAGACCGGATGCAGGCGTTACAGGCCCGCAAGATGGGTGCCGACGGAGTGGGCCTGCTGCGCACAGAGCTCACCTTCCTGGGAACCCGCAACGAACCCAATCTGGATGCCCAAATTCGCGCCTACAAGTCGGTCATCGACGTGTTCCCCGACAAGCGATTCATTGCCCGCACCCTGGATGCCGGCTCGGATAAGCCGGTGGTGTGGGCGGGCACTCAGCCCGAGGAAAATCCGGCGTTAGGGGTGCGCGGGCTGCGCACTATTTTGCGTAAGAAAGAAGTGCTGCTGCACCAGCTAGATGCGCTTGCCGAAGTTTCCGCCGGCCGCAAGGAACCACTGCGAGTCATGGCCCCGATGGTGTCCACGCTGGACGAGGCACAGATGTTCGCCGACCTGGTGCGCGAACGCGGAATGAGCCCTGGCATCATGATCGAGGTGCCCGCACTGGCATTCCTAGCCGACCCGCTCTACCAGATTGTAGACTTCACTTCCCTGGGTACCAACGACCTGACGCAGTACCTGATGGCCGCCGACCGCACCAACCCCTACCTGGCCAGCTACCTGGACGCCTGGCAGCCCGCAATCTTGACCCTGATCGCGCACGTTGCCCGAGCAGCCGCCCGACATGGCAAACAGGCGTGCGTCTGTGGGGAAGCAGCAGCGGATCCCGTCCTCGCCTCGGTCCTTACGGGCATGGGCGTGCACGGGCTATCCATGGCGCCCTCGGCAATAAAGACGGTAGGTTCCTACATTTCGCAGCTAAACTTGGACACCTGTAAGAGGGCGGCAATCGCCGTCATTGGCAACGACCCGGGAGACATGTACGGCCCCTACACTGGCGCTTTCAGCGCGGTGGACGCACGCGAACGGGCACTAAAGATTTTTAACGAGGCATTGAGTGCGACGCAGAATTAGCGACGAGGACGGACTGGCTGCCCTGCGGCAGTGGTGGCAGATTACGACTGCTGCACGAGAAGGGGGCAATTTTGACTCCCTTAGGCAGGCCACCAAGACGATGGACCGGAAACAACGGCGGGCTGCGGTGCGCTGGTCGCTAGAAGAGTTCGCCGAGCTGTATCCCGGCAGGTCCGTTGAAGTTCGCGTGCCGCCCGCAGCGGCAGTGCAGGCGATCGCGGGAACGCTGCACCGGCGCGGCACTCCCCCGGCAGTTGTTGAATGCGACGAAACGACCTGGCTAGCCATGGCTACCGGCATCTACCAGTTTGGGGAGGCAGTTGCTGCCGGGCGGGTTACCGCTTCTGGCATTCACACTGATCTGTCTTCGCGGCTTCCCCTGCACCTGCCGCGGCTAGCCTAGCCGTTACAGGGCGCGAATCTTTACCGCTGCCCGATCGGTGCGCACCCACACTTGGGTGGCCATCCCAATGGCATCCCCGTCTACTTCTACGTAGCGAGGGCGCTGGACGCGCAATTCGGCCTGGCGAGCCCGGCGCGCGTCCAGATCCGAGGTGAAAGAGGCCATCTTGGGCCTGATTCCCAGCCCCTGCAACAGCAGGCGCCACCCCAGTTCCAGCCAGCCAATCGGCCCCATGCGAGCATCCAGGCGGGCAACATCAAGCCACCCATCATCAGGGCGGGCATCGGGCAACAACACCACGTTGGCGGTCAGCACCCCGCAGTTAGCGAAGAGCACCGTGGTGGCGGAGACCTTCTTGGTAAGACCGTGTTTGCCCAACTTCAGTTCCACGTCCATGGTGGGTTTCGCAGCGTGCCGCAACCCGGACAAGACGTAGGCGAACCACCCGATCTTCTGCTTCAGTTCGGATTTGGTAGTGGCCATTACGTCCGCGTCAAAGCCCACCCCAGCCATAACCAGGAACGCGTATTCATCCTTGCGCGGCCGCGGACCGTCTTCTATGAAGGTAGCCAGCACTTCGCCCTCGGCAGTGGGCACATCAGAATCATGCCTGGGCACATCCGGGTTCTTCACCGGTTCGGTAACCGCAGTGGGATGGTGTTCAGTACGCAGCCACCCCAGGTCTACGTTGTGGGTGCGCCCAGTAAAGGCAATAGAAGCGGCCTCCTGCAGCGAATCTAGGGGGACCTCCATGTTACGCGCCATCAAATTGCCCGTCCCAGCAGGCAAAATAGCCATGGGCACGCCCGTGTGCGCCAGCCCGGCTGCCACCGCCCGTACCGTGCCATCGCCGCCTGCTACCAGCACTACGCCAGCGCCGCCCTCGACCGCTTCGCGCGCCTGCACTGCCGCAGACACGTCCAGCTGTGTCTGCACAAAGTGCGGCTTTTCCCAACCGGCCTCAAAAGCGCATTCGCCAACCGTCTCTTCAAAGCCGGCAATATCGTCCACTCGGGCCGGGTTGACGATCACCCAAGGCTTCTTCGAGGGCGTGCCGTCCTTAGCCTTCGAAGAGTCACGGGAGGCGGCACTAAGCCGCGTCTCCAGCTGCGTGGCGCGAGTATGCGCAGCCGACGCCACAAACAGGGCGAGACCAGCCACCACCAGCGCCAAAATGGCTACGATCAGCGCTACTACAGACATGATTGAATAATATCCGACCGGCCGCTACCGGGAGGCTCGCTCTTGCTGCTGCGCTTTGCCCGCCGCTATCCGCTCCTGCCGCAGCCGCTCTACACCCTCGACCTGGAGGGGAGCAAGGGCGCCCACTGCGCCCGCGAGCAGATAGTCAGCCAGCTGCGGGTTGCGAGCCAGCACCGGCCCATGCATGTAGGTGGCTACCACCGAACCGGAAACGGCGCCCTCTACCGCTCTGCCATCGATGTGGGCGCGGTATCCGTCTGGAATGGCAGTGTCTAGCTGGGCGCCAGCCTGCGCTCCCGCGTCCGAAGAGATGCCGTCGTCAATACGCGGAGCGATCCCGGGCAGCCCGTTGCCGATACCGGCGTGCACGTACCCGAGCGGGCTCACATCCGGGCCCAACATGGTGGCACCACCATGGTTTTCAAATCCCAACAGTTCCTGGTCCAGGCCAGAAATAGCTGGCGAAGTAGCCAGTTCGCCAATTGCGCGGGCTCCCTGCGGCATGGTCACCACATCCAGCAGCCCAGCCCCTGCAGTGCGATTGCCCTTGGCGTCGGAGTACCAGTTGCCCAGCACCTGCAACGCCGCGCACACGGCCAGAACCGGCTTGCCCGCCTCGATGGCTCGCTTCAACCCGTTGTCGCCAGCTAGATGCCTAGAGGCAATAGTCTGGGCAATGTCTTCGCCCCCGCCCAAGGTGTAAATGTCTAGTTCGGAGGGGATGGCTTCGGATACGCCCACGTGGACGACCTCGGCAGGGATACCCCGCCAGTTCGCCCTCTGGGCCAGCACCACGGCGTTACCGGAATCCCCGTAGGTTCCCAGCACCTCGGGCATGAGTACGCCAATACGTAATGCCTCGCTCATTTCATCAGCCCCTTCCTGATTAGTTCGGCGCGTGTATCGCGGAAAGAAGTGTAGTTGAGCAGCATATCCACGCGCCCGCCAGGAATCTTGTCCAGCCCCTGCAGCGGAGTATCCGCATACTGCGCGTCCACTCCGGCATAGCGCAGCCGTACCTGCAGGTCTGCGCCTCTTTCGCCAGTAGCCCACACGCGCGCGCCCGCCAACTTGTCAAAGTCCACGTCCCACAGCCAGGACAGGTCAGTGCCGTCTGCCCGCTGCCCGTTTACGCCTACGACCAGGGCGGCCTGCGGGTCCAGCATGGTGAGCGACTCCTGCCACCCAGCCGGGTTCTTTGCCAGCAGCAGCCGCACCGACTTGCCATTCACATCCAAGCTTGCGTAGCGGCCTGCCACGGCGCTCACCTTCGCGATCCCGGCAGCCCCCTGCTTGGGATCTACGCCGAGGGCGACCGCCGCCGCGAGCGCCTGGGAGGCGTTGCCGCGGTTGGCTCGCCCGGGCAGGTTGACGGTGACTGAGACGGCCCCGGCAGGAGTGTTTGCTTTCATGGTGGCGCCTGGCTGGTAGGAGTCGGCGCTCCAGGTCCAGGTAGGTTCTGGGCGGTAGAAGTCGGTGGGGTTTTTAGCGTCTAAGCCGGACACTGCCTGGCCCGCTTCGTCGGGGCCGGCTGTGGTTTTCCCGCCCGCTAGTTGGAGTTCGTCTAGAGGTACGGAATGCCAGTACACGCCCGTGTCGGTACCGGAGGCTGCCGCCTGTTTGTCGGTGTACAGGATTGCCCCGCCCGTGCGAGGGGCGGTCAGGGAATCACCCGACCAGCCTTTGCCGGCAGCTACCCACACGGGTTTGTGGCTGTCCCAGGCGGCAGAGGTCATCAGCGGGTCATCCACGTTTGCTACGACCGTGGTCTGTGGGTGTTCCACGACGGTGGCACGCAGCCGCCGCTCAATAGTGGCAATCTCGCCTACGCGATCCAGCTGGTCGCGAGAAAGATTTAGAAACACAAGCACGTCAGGGTTTACGGCGGCAGCCACCTTGCGCACGTGCATCTCGTCTACCTCTAGTACGGCCACGTCCGCCGTAGGCTCTTCCATGAGGGCGGAGAGCACGCCCTCGGACATATTGTCGCCGCCGCGATTGGTGGCTACGGTAAGGCCTCCCGCTGCACACGCCTCGGCGATCATGCGGGTGGTAGTGGATTTGCCGTTGGTGCCCGTGATGATCACCGACCGCATCGGGGCAGCCAGCTTTTGCAACAGCTCGGGGCTAAGCTTTTCGGCGACCGTGCCACCGATCATGCCACCGCTGCCCCGCCCTAGGGTGCGGGAGGCCCAAGAAGCGCCCTGCCCCGCGGCTATTGCCAGCAAAGTGCGGATGGAGCTGCCCGACTTTGCTGCTCGGGGCAGGACAGATAGGGACGAGCCCAAATCCTTGGCTGCCCCACCTACCTTCTTTACTGCTGCGGATACCTTGTCCCCTGGAAACTGGTTCATAGATCCGATTGTATGTGCCGAGGGCGCCCGGACGCAGTTCGCTAGATTCCTTCGCCCCGCAATACCGAGTCAACCCAGGCCCGAGCAGCTACAAAGTCCTGGTCCCTAGAACCAATCTCTACCTGGGTTTCCTGGTGGTCTGCACGCGGGTAGGAGCCGATGAACCGGACCTTCTGACAATGCCTGTGCAGGCCGTTCAAGACCGCCTGTACGCGCTCTTCGCGCACGTGCCCTTCCAGGTCTACCGAGAATGAGTAGGTGCCCGGGTGCGCTGCCACCGGGCGGGACTCAATACGCGATAGATTCACTCCGCGGGCCTTCACCTGCTGCAGCATGGACAGCAGTGCGCCGGCCTCGTTAGAACGGAGCGTGATCTGCAGCGTCGTCTTATCCGCCCCGGTTGCCTGCCCAGGCACACCCGGCTTTGCCACCACTACGAAGCGGGTGCGTCCACCACGATTGTCCGCCACGTTTTCCTCCACAACTTCCAGCTGGTAGCGGGTGGCCGAAATGGCACTGCAGAGGGCGGCGTCGTAGCTGGCTTCGCCCTCGGCAAGCAGCTTTGCGCCCGCAGCGGTAGAGGTGGCTGGCACGTGCCGTACGCCCGGCAAATTTTCGGTAAGCCAGTTGCGACATTGCGCCCACGCATGAGGGTGGGTACCTACGCGCTTGATCTCTTCGCGGGCAGTTCCCTTGCGCACGCACAGGGTGAAGCCGACAGGCACGTAGACCTCTCCCACGATGACTAGTGGGGAACCGTGCCCGAGCGAATCAATAGTGGCGTTTACCCCGCCCTCTACAGAATTTTCGATGGGGACAACAGCGCGGACCGCATCGCCGTTGCGGACCGCGTCCAGCGCCGCTTTTTCGCCCGTGCAGGGCAGCGCTTCGGCATCTTCTGGCAGCACCTGGCTGAGCGCCTGCTCACAAAATGTGCCGAAGGGGCCTAGGAATGCCCATCTTTGAGCGTTTGATTGCTGCTTTGCTGCCATGGTTGCCGCCTTTCCTATCAGTGTTTTAAAAAGATACTCGACTAAAGTTGAACCATGATTTCTTGCCCGCCTGTAGAAACCAAGGTCAAGACAGCCATCGTGGCTTTGGTGCTTGGCTTGCTCGCGGTATTGCTTCCGGGGCAGGCCGTTGCAGTGCCTTCCCCCCTACTGCGCCAGCACGGGCACCTGGTTGTGCTTGGCACCTCCGGGCTGCGCTGGCAGGACGTAGATTTTTCCGACCCTGCCTCGCGTCCGTTCGCAAAATTTGCCGAAGAGGGCGTGGTGGCGAATTTGGTAACGCGTTCAACCGCCGCCGTGTCTTGCCCGGCCGACGGGTGGCTGTCGCTTGGCGCCGGGCAGCGGGCAACCATCTCTAGGCGTAGCGGCAAATGCGCGTTCCCGCAAGTACGGGACCAACAGGTACAGGGATGGAAGCAGCTCACTGCGGACGTGATACCGGCCGGGCAGGTGGGCCTCGGGTACTTGCAGGCGGCCCTGGCACAGGATCGCAAATCGGCGGTTGCAGTTGGCCCGGGCGCGGCACTGGCGCTGGCCGACAAAGACGGAAAACTGGCTCGGCCGGTGTTGCGGAACACGGGCAACTTGGCGGACACGGTGTCCACTGCAGCGCGGGAAAACCATGTGACCGTCGTTGATACCGGCGCGGTTGATCCGGCCAATCCGCCGCAGGTTACTGGCCAGCTAAATCCCACCCCGCAAGGGGGTTACCCGCAGTTGGATCAGAAGGCAAGCGATCGCGTCCAGGTGAGGGCGAAGGTGCGCCAGCTCTCGCAGATCGTGAAGGCCCTGCCCGAAGGCACCCAGGTGATTATTGCTTCTTTGGCCGAGGGCAACCAAGTACCCCACCTGCAACTGCTGGCGATGCAGGCGGACGCGTTTGCCCCCGGGCTAGCAAAGTCGGGTTCGCTGCGCCGCGACGGGCTGGTACAAACAGCAGACCTAACGCAGACGATTCTGCAATCCATAGGGGCCACCCCCGCCGAGAATTCTCCGGGGGCTACCGTGTGGACCGCCGGACGCAGCGGCAAAATAGACTTCCCAGATCGCATCGCCAGCCTGCTGGATCGATCTATAAAAACTGACACGGCTAGGGTCACCCAGCCGGCATTCTTCATCCTGTGGTTCACCCTAGCCGGGGTTACCATCTTGATCGGGCTGGCCAGGTATTTCAGGCGGTCCAAGGGGCGGGCAATAGGAAAAGTGTCCACCGTCCTCGCCCAAATGACGGCCGCCATCCCGGTCGCTTCACTGCTTGCCAACCTGCTTCCTACCTGGCATTTCGGCACCAATTCCACCGCGAGCGCAGTGGTAATTTCCCTTGCTTGCCTAGTGGCGGTAGCGGCGGCGCTCGTAGCACTTGCGCACGGGGTGGCGCGCTGGCTTCGCCCTCACCTTCCCCGATCGGTGGCCAGGCCGCTCAACGCGCCCGTAGTATTGGCGGCCATTACCCTGGTGGTCTTCGCGTGGGTGATCGCTACCCGTGCCCCCTTGCAGCTAGATTCTGCAACGGGCACCACCACCATTGCGGGCAACCGCTTCTACGGTTCCGGCAACACCGAGTTCACGCTGATGGCCGTCTGTTTCGTGATCCTGGCAGCGTGGAGCGGCAGCGCGCTTTTTGCGGCCGTCCTGGGGCTGGCGCTGGCTGTTGTCGACGGCTTTCCTACCATGGGCGCCGACTTCGGTGGCCCACCCGCAATCTTGTTCACTACCGTGCTGCTGTCCACCTGGCTGCGGGGGAAGAAGGTGCGCCTACGCCACCTGCTGCTTGCGGTCGGGGCCGCCTTCGCGGGTACCGCCCTCTTTGCGGTCATTGACTACTTGCAGGCCCCTCAGGCGCGCACTCACCTGGGTCGCTTCGTGGCCACCGTTATCGAGGGCGGAGCCTGGCCAATTGTGCAGCGCAAAGCCCACGCTGCGTGGCTTACCGTAGCCGGATCGGCAGGGACCCTAGTTGCGGCTTGCCTTTTTGTGATAGCTATCGGCTGCATTGCAGTGGTGCTGTATTCGCCGCGGTTCAGCGCGCGCGTGTCTGCCTACCACCGCAATGTCCTTCTTTCGGCCACGATACTGCTGGTCATCGCCTCGCTGAGTAACGACTCGGGAATGCTGATTCTGACCATCGGGCTGCTGCTAGTAGGGGTGCTTATCTGCGGGGGGCTGTTCAGGACGGCTCCCACTTTGCCAGCAAGAAAAACCAGTTTTATTCGCCTGCCCGCAACCCGCAGGTGGCCTCGGCGCCTGGGGCTGGCCCTGGTCTGCACGGCCCTTTTGGGGGCTACGCTGGCGGCTATCACTGCGAGCCCCTCAGATGCCAACACTCACCAAATCCCGAAGGCAGGCCGCGCACCGGTCGTAGCCGTGTTTACCGAGGGGATCCGGTGGGAAAAGGTCACTGCCCGGACAGCCCCCAGCTTGTACGAGCGGGCGGCATCCGGCAGCTCCGCCAACCTGGTGCCGTTAGCCCTGTCCGGCCCCTCCTGCCCCATCGATTCCTGGCTGACTTTGAATGCCGGCCAGAGGGCATGGCGCAATTCCCTGGGCGGGTACGAGATTTGTAGTTCGCTGCAGCAGCTGCCCGAGGCCGACGCTGCCTCCTCCAGGCCTGCTCTGCGGCGGTGGGGCTACTATTCGAAAGCCATGGCCCAGATGACCAACAGGCCCACCCTGGGCGCCTTGGGCGAGGCCATTACTGCGCACAACCTGCGCGCCCGCGCCATCGGCAACGGGGCAGGAGTCGCCCTGGCCAATGCCAAGGGCATCCCGCAAGGAACCCTGGTAAAAGCGCCAGCAAACAGCCAAGAGCTGGCAGCAACCGTTGCGAAGGACCTGGGCACATACGACCTGACAGTGGTGGACGCTAACGCTATCAGTACGGTGCAAAACCCTGATCGCGCAGCGGCAGCGACCCGCCGAGCCATCCGTAACGCGAAAGAAGAAACTGGTGAAGAACCCACCGAGGTGCAGGTACGTCCCGAGTTGCGCTCCCTAGACAATCCCGAAGTAAGCGTTGGGTCTAAGCCAGATGTCGAGGACGCAGCCGAAGTTCCCGAAACAGCGTTCTCGATCAAAACCGACCAAGAAGCCTCGACCGATGCGCAGCGGGCAAAACTGGTAGAGAAGCAAGGCGAGCGGCAGCTGGCCCGCCTCGAAGCCGTAGTAAAAGCCATCCCAAAGGATGCACGCCTCATAGTTGTTTCATCGGCAGATTTCGGAGTGCGCTCGTACATGCAAACTGCCGTCTTGGCTGGTCCCGGCGTGAGCCCAGCCGACCAGGGTGGACTAGCCCGCTCGTCCTCGGTACGCCAGCGCGGCATCGTGCAGCTACCAGATGTGGCAGCAACAGTCGGCGATTGGCTGGGCTTTGACATGCCCGGCGCCGGGTCCGCCATCACCAACCAGATCGCCCTGGGCGATGAGTCCATGAATGTGCGCCACGCCTTCCTAACCGACCAGGCCGATAGGGCTTTCGCAATGCGCGACGCGCGCGCTAACTTCTACGGCATGCTGGTGACCTGCACGGTAACGACCATCCTGGTGTTGGCCGTGCTCGCGCTAGGGGTTGGCGCAGGATTCCACATCGCCAGGTTCTGGCGCGCCCTGTTGCGGTTTGGGTGTTTGACCGTCGCGGCCATCCCCTTGGCCACGCTGGCTCTGTCTGCCTTCCGCTGGTGGCACTTCCAGGACACACACGCAGCCCTGAACGGAGGCAGTCTAGCCCTAGCAGCGCTCTTGGCGGCAGCCACCCTCGCCGGACCGTGGCGACGGGCAGGCACTCCTGCCCTAATCATCGCGGGGGCTACCGCGTTAGCGATTGCACTAGACGTAATCACCGGTACGCGCGCACTGATAGATTCACCGTTCGGCTTCAACTCTCTGGCGGCAGCGCGCTATTACGGGGTTGGAAACGAGACCTTCTCGCTACTTAGCGTGGGCACCATCCTCCTTGCCGGGTGGGTAGGCACCCAATTCCGCAAGCAGTGGGTAAAGACCGTGGCCGTACTAGACGTATGCGCCCTCTTCCTATACGTTGACGCAGCACCCTCAGTGGGCGCCGATTTTGGCGGAATACTGGCATTTATTCCCGGCATTGCGGTGCTGGTAATCCTGATCGGCGGGTACCGATTGCGCTGGCGGTGGGTAGTTCCCATTGCGCTGGCAATGGTTGGCGGAGCCGGCCTAGTTGCCCTACTGGATTGGATGCGTCCGCCCGCCTCCCGCACCCACCTGGGTCGGTTCGTGCAGTCCACCCTAGATGGGGACATGCTGCCCATCATTGTTGGAAAGCTACAAACCAATTTGCGCCTACTGAGCGTCTCTACCCTGCGCTGGGTGGTATTGGCCGCCCTCGTCGCGGTGGCAGTGTGGCTGTGCTACACCTACCCGCGCTTGCGAGGAACAAGGATGCGCCTGCCGCAACAAGTCACGCGGGTGATAGACAAGGCGGCGGTGAAGATCGCGAAGCTCGCTGGCACTACCCTTCCCAAAACCGGAACGCGGATGCGCCTGCGCTCACTGCCCAAGTGGGTTCACCCGTGCGCGTGGGCACTCCTAACCACGCAGGCGATGGCCTTCGCTCTAAATGATTCGGGAATCGTTCTGCCAGGGGTGGCAGCAATCATGGCAATCCCGGCAGCAGCCGACACCATCCTGGATGCGCTAGTGCGAAACGACTACCTGGAACGCACCTGATAGGGCTGGAAATCGCGCTGCATGCGCTGCGATGCAGCATAATTTTCCGGCTTCAAGTAGTACCCTTCCAGGCGCAGCCGCACAGTGGCTACCTTTACGTCCCGGTACTGGCCTAGCCGGTGCAGCTGCCCGCGCAAATCGTTGCCAGTAGGGCGATGAGAGATGTTGCAGGGCACTTCCAGTGCGGTGTAGCCGGCCCCCAAAACCGAAATAGTCAGCGCGGTTTCTACCGCCCACCCGCTAGAGAGTGGTTGGGCAGCATCAAAGGCCTCCCGAGTAATACAACGTTGCCCCGACAGCGGCTGGGTGGGACGCCACCCCACCGCACATTCGATCGAGTTGCGGGCCAGACCGGTAACAAATCCCCGCCCACCAGCGCCAGGCTGAGGGGGAAGAACCGCGATCGCCATGTCGCAGCGGCCCTGATTTACAGCCTCGACAAGAGGCGTAGTTTCGGCAGCAGATTCGCCCAGATCAGCGTCAATAAAAAGAAGTAGGTGCGGCTCCGCGCCCTCGGCATCGTGCATCGCCACAATGTTGGCACCCGTTTCCATGGCCGAAGCTTTGCCGCGGTTCACCGTGTGTCGCACCGTAGCTGCGCCAGCATGACGGGCCACCTTCTGCGTGTCGTCGGAAGAGCCGTCATCGACCACAACAATCAGGTCTACCCCAGGAATAGCTTTGCAAGCCCGCACGGTACCGGCTATCCGGTCCTGTTCATCTTTAGCTGGGATTACAACCGCAACCTTGCGAGTTTGTGTGTCAGACACTCGATCTCCTGGCCTTTTATTGTCTGCGCGAATGGGCGTTACCAAGTGTAGACCAGTACCGGGAGGTGTCCCACACGGCATAAAATCTACGTAGTCATTTTACATAAAAATTGCAAAGAAACCACATTGCGGCCAGGACAAAGATAGGGAAAATCGACTGCGCCAGGTACCCTATTGACCATGAGTAAAAAGTCACGCCGCAAGGCTAAGTACGCGGCCCGCCGGGCCCAAATCGACGCCCTCGTTGCCGAAAACGAGAAGAAGGCCCCGAAGCAAGAGGCCTTCACCGTAGAATTCAACGAACGCCCCTTCGCTGGTTTTGCTCGCGAGATCGAGCTGGTTGCCATGCGCGAAATCCTGCCCGCAGCCACCTTGCAGGTGACTGCTAAGGACACCCCGATCATCCTTTGCACTATGCTCCCCCGCAACGCGCAGGCGCTGATTCACGACGACGGCACCATCAAGGTGGCCCTGAATACCCGCAACCGCAGTGGGGATGCCGCCCACGACCTGGCCCTGGTCATTGACCGGGCACTGCAGGCACAGCCTGGATCAACCATTGAAGGCTTGGACCCGCGCACCGAGGCACCGGCTCTGACCGAGCTGCTTAACCCCGCCGAGATGGGCACCTTCACCCTGCACAACGATTTCGAGTTCTGGCTGGACGACGCCACCGAACGCACCCCCGAGGTGCAACACGCCATTGAAGAATCCGCCGATTCCATCGTGCAGATGGGCGAAGTTGCGGGCAACCGCGGCGCCTACTGGGCCGACATGACCCACCCGTTCCTGCGGTGGGTGCTGTCTGAAGAGGAAGAGGACGTGCTGAACGCCCTCGCCCGGCTGCGCGCGGCAGGCAAGCTCAACGTTGGCGAAGGCAGCGAATTCATTGGGGCCTTCCGCGCCTGCGGTCTGGTCGCTCCCGTATTCCAGCTTTCCGACGAGGTCGAAATCGACCACCTGAGTGCAGACCTAGCCGAACCGCTGGATGCGCTTCGCAAGGGACTAGACGCGGCTCTGAAGGAGACCGCCAACCTGACCGACGCCGAAAGGCGCGCCAAGGCTGGCATCGTCTCGCGGCAGGTATCGCTGCGCTAATAAACAGCAAAAACGCAACGTGGAGGCGGACCTACGGGTCCGCCTCCATTTTCTGAGACTCTAGTCCGTCTAATGAAATAGGCCGAAATATCGCAGGCTTTTGCCAGGTTTGGCGTGCACAATAGAAGTATGCACGAAAGAGCTGGAACTAAAGCAACACCCGCAGACCTCATCAACGTCGACGAAGTCCTCTCCGCCTACTACGACATAGCGCCCGATCCTAATAACCCAGATCAGCAAGTCGTATTCGGCACCTCGGGGCACCGCGGCTCCTCTCTTGATGGAGCTTTCAACGAAGCCCACATCGTTGCCACCACCGCGGCAATAGTCGAATACCGCAAGGAACACGGCATCAACGGCCCTCTTTTCATTGGCCGCGACACGCACGCCCTGTCCGAACCGGCCTGGCGTACCGCCCTGCAAGTACTTGTTGCGGCAGGAGTTACCGTCCGCATCGACTCCCGCGATTCTTACACTCCCACCCCCGCCGTCTCGCACGCGATCCTGCGTGCCAACGGAGCAAATAGCAGGCACGGGGTGCGCACCGACGGCAACGGGCTGGCCGACGGCATCGTGGTTACGCCCTCGCACAACCCACCCCGCGACGGCGGCTTCAAGTACAACCCGCCTACTGGCGGCCCGGCAGACACCGACGCGACCGGCCCCATCGCGGACCGCGCTAACGAACTGCTAGCCGACTGGCAATCCATTCCCCGCGTTCCGGCAGACGAAGTCCTTTCCGATGCGCACGTGGAACGCTACGACTACCTGGGCTCGTACGTAGACGATCTAGCTTCGATCATTGACATGGACGCCATTCGCGACGCTGGCATCCGCATCGGCGCTGACCCGCTTGGCGGTGCTTCCGTAGACTACTGGGCCGCTATTGCCGAGAAGTATGCGCTAGACCTGACCGTCGTAAACCCCACCGTCGATCCCGCCTGGTCTTTCATGACCCTGGACTGGGACGGCAAGATCCGCATGGACTGCTCTTCGCCCTCGGCAATGGCATCGCTGCTAAACGCGATGACTCCCGACAAGGATGGGCACGCCCCATACGACATTGCGACCGGCAACGACGCAGATTCCGACCGCCACGGCATTGTCACCGCTGATGGGCTCATGAATCCGAACCACTACCTGGCCGTAGCGATCGAATACCTTTACACGCATCGGCCGCAGTGGTCTGCCGACTGCGCGGTTGGCAAAACCTTGGTTTCCTCCAGGTTGATCGACCAGGTGGCCGCCGACTTGGGGCGCAACCTGATCGAGGTACCAGTAGGCTTCAAGTACTTCGTTCCCGGCCTGCTAGATGGCAGCATCGGCTTTGGCGGCGAAGAGTCCGCGGGAGCATCATTCCTGCGCCGCAACGGCGAGGTGTGGTCCACTGACAAGGACGGCATCATCATGGCGCTGCTGGCATCCGAGATTTTGGCTGTTACTGGGAAGACGCCCTCGCAGCTTCACAAGGAACAGGTAGAGCGCTTCGGGAAGCCTTCCTACGCGCGCGTTGATGCGGCGGCTACCAAGGAACAGAAGGCCAAGCTGAAGGCACTTTCGCCTCAGGATGTGGCAGCTGACGAGCTTGCTGGCGAGCCCATCACCGCCAAATTGGTGAAGGCCCCCGGCAACGACGCTCCTATTGGCGGATTGAAGGTAACTACAAAGAACGCGTGGTTCGCTGCGCGGCCTTCCGGCACCGAGGACGTGTACAAGGTTTATGCTGAATCGTTCCTAGGGGACGATCACCTGAAGCAGGTTCAAGAAGCCGCCCAGGAAGTAGTCGCCGCGGCGCTAAGGTAAACTGGCTGAGCATTTAGCCTTCCAGTGCCCTCTAACTTTTAAGGAGAGTCATGGCAACCCAAGAACTGACCATTGAAAACTTCCCGCAGATTGTCGAAAAAGGCATTGTGTTCGTCGACTTCTGGGCTACCTGGTGTGGCCCGTGCCGGCAGTTCTCGCCGATCTACGACAAGGTATCCGAGAAGCACCCGGATATTGTGTTCGGCAAGGTAGACACCGATGCGCAGCAGGAACTGGCCGGGATGGCGCAGGTGCAGTCCATCCCAACCGTCATGGCATTCCGTGACGGTGTGGGCGTATTCCGCACTGCGGGCGTCATGTCCGCTTCTGAACTGGAAGCGATTATTCAGCAGGTACGCGACCTGGACATGGACAAGGTTCGCGCCGAGGCGGAGGCTGCCGAAGAGCAGGCCTAGCCTCAGCAATACTTTCCGCCCGCCTGGGCCCGGTCTTGTGACTGGTGAGCCCAGGCGGGCGTCTTGTATAAGGATGTTTTCCGTTCAGGGCGAAGGTGGCGTTCTGAGCAGTGATTGGCTAGAGCTTGGCTATGCCAGCCGGCCCAATTTTGAATCCGCTGCCGGTCTTGGCGTTCCAGCACTGGACGGATTCGCCCAAGCTAGTGCAAGCGAGCTTGCCTCTGGCGGCGCTCTGCCCGTCCTCTAGCGTCTGATATTCGGGATCGCGGGTTCCGCTTTCGACACTGGTAACGCCTTGAATCTGCCCGGAAGAATCCATCACTCCGCGCAGGGGCCGCCCTTCTTCCCCACCGAATTCTTGGTGTTCATAAACCAGACAGGCGACCCTGTTGGCACTAATTTGGCAGGAGATGTTGCCGTTGCCGGTGGTAAAGCCGGACATGGACTGCAACGCATCCTTAGGGATGGGGCTGACATCCGGGGTGGGTTCTTCTTCTGTGGGCACCTCGGTTGTTTTGCTACTGGGGCTGCTGGGCTTCTGCTCCTCAGTCTGGCTTACCTGCGGGGCCTGCCCATCCGGAATCCAGGTTTCTTCTTTATATGTCTTTTCCGTTACCCGCGGCTCAGCTGATTGTGAGGGCGAAGGGGTGGCCGAAGGCGTGCTCTTTTGCGGATACTTCTTGGTCTTCACGCTTGCGGAAGGCGAAGAAGTGGGCTGATTACTTGTAGAAGTAGTAGGAACCGTTACGGGAGCTGACCGGGTGGGGGTGCGATGTGAATCAATTACCGCCAGGGCTGCCCCGCCGATCCCGAGGCCGGCAACCAGCAAAACTACTGCCGTTATAGCGGTCGCCTTAGGCGCTTTGACGGATTTTTCTTTGGCTGGTTCCGCTTCGGCTTCAGCGGGCTCGCTCTTTGCCAGGGCACCGTTAATAGCTGAGGCGCCACCTGCTACGATGCCGTCTTTTGTGCGGGTAACAGTGGCAAAGAATCCGTCATTTCCTAGCCGTGATGCGCCACCTGTGGAAGGTTTTGCCGAAGAATTATTTTGGGCACGTGAGGTATAACCGACTTGTTCTGGCCGGTTTCCCTTTGTTGGTTCTTCGTCACCCACAGTATGGAGGTTACAGGCAATCCTGTATGAAAGCTAGCGTAAGTGCCGCATCTAGCAGGGAAGTCGCCCTCATCGGCACTGCGGGCGTTAGCGCCGAGGCCCTAGTGGTGTACCGGGCAAGCACTTGCCCCAAATTCGTCTACTACATGCTCTAGTGAGCCTGAACGACGCAGCTGTTCAAACACTGCCATACCGGGCACGTTGATGACTTCGGCCGCCACCCCTACCGCACGCAGGATGAATGACTGTACGGACAGAATCAGATACTCGCGGGCCATTGGCTCCTTGGGGAGGGTTCGCCCCGCAAGCGTGGCGTTGATCAGCGAAACCAGGATTGTGGTGTCCTGTTCCGGAATCTGCTTGGATTCCATCAGCTCTTTCAGAAGCCGTTCAAGAATTGCCGCCACCTTGTCGCCATGGTGGTGCAGTTTTTCTTCAGTTTCTTCGGAGACCACTTTGCGCAAGTCCCTGCCGGGCGCCAGGGAATAGGCGGCCCCCAGCTCGAGCTGACTGCGAATATAGACGCGCAGGCCGTGCACCGGGTCCACAATGTGGGTCAGAGAGGCTTCCAGTTTTTGCGAATACTGTTCGGTTTCGTGGGCAATAAAAGCTAGGAGTAACGCTTCCTTGTCTGGGAAGTGGTTGTACACAGCTGTGCGCCCAACGCCGGCAGTCTTGGCGATTTCGGCCATAGTTAGGGATTCGAAGGCACGTTCTGACAGCAATTCAGACAGAGCCTCGAAAAGGCGATTGCGTGTGCGCTGGCGATGTTCCGCCAGGGTCGATCCGATAATTTTGGGCACTCTTACATTCTGCCAGTTTTATACGTAGATGACACCCTGTTCAGAAAAATTTCTTTGGCGACTTTGCCCACGCTTTTATGTAATGCCATGCGGCTTGCACAATAGGTCGATCTGGGGCGAGCCAAGGCAATACGTGCGATTCACCTTCGGTTACCCACTTAAGAATGCTGTGCGAGCCGGTTGTGTGCGGCGTCTGCCCTGCCGGGTCCAGCACGGCGAAGAATACTCGCATGCGCATGTCGGCAAGGATTGGCCAGAAGCCGGGAGCGCCCTGCCCTTCTTGTTGGCTGGGTAGCAGTTCTGGGCCTACGCGCACTGTTATTTGCAATTCTTCTTGCAATTCTCTTTCGAGGGCGGCTGTAGGCGTTTCGCCCGGTTCAATTTTACCGCCGGGAAATTCATATTGGCCTGCAAGGTCTTCCGGGTAGGAGCGGGCGGCCGCAAGGATCTTTTCTGGCGCGTTGGCGTCGTTTACGATCACTGCTGCGACGACTGTGCGAGGGGTGACGGCAAGGGGCGTGTTGTTTGTGTCCATATTGTTTCGGTTTTGGCGTGCACGGTTCTGTTTTGCTATGCTACAACTCGACGCTAAGTAATGCGGGTGTAGTTCATCGGTAGAACGACAGCTTCCCAAGCTGTAAAGGCGGGTTCGATTCCCGTCACCCGCTCCACTTAGACGTCGAAAATGATAAGTAGGCGTTTGCGTTAGCGAGTATGCCCCAAGGGGGCCAAGAAAATCGCTTGCGTTAGCGGATTTGGGTTTTCCGTTACCTAGTATCCTGTTTTCCCTGTTCAGGTAGGGTGTCGGGGTTCAACTCGCTAACGGAGATGAAAAATGCGCCTCTGTGACCCGGCGTTAACGGTGGATCAGTGGTGTTGGTTCTAGGTTAGTAAACTTAGAATGATATTGTCTTATTTTCGGGCATTAGCCCGAATACCGCGTTATCGAAAGTGCTTTTAAAGCAAGCGCCTAAAACTGAATTTTGCTCTGTTGCCAGAGAGGGCCTATTGGCATCCTAAGTACGTCTAAGGCCTTGGAGTACACGCCTCCAAGGCCTTAGAGTCAGCGATTTAAAGGGCAAAAATCCCCACGGCTTTAACCGTCAATTTGCGGAGCCACATCAACAAATTCGGTTATAGGCACCGCCTGCTCACGTACCTTTTGAGCTTCGTCTTCGCTAACTATCCCCTCCGCCTTTTCTTCGGCATCACACCGGGCCTTGTAGTTTTCTATCTCATGCGCCTTGGCCGCCTCGTCCCAGCCAAGAATATCCGCAGCTATTTTCGCAACCTCGTCAATAGCAGCCAATCCGCGATTCCGATGCTCGTAACAGAGTCTGGTGCGGCGCGCCAGTAAGTCTTCCACATGCAAAACACCCTCATATAAAACACCAAACGCTATTTCTGCACGTCGAGATGGAGGTTTCCTCTTCGTCCATACGCAATAGGCTGGGCTTAGGCTTCGGTATAGGCTGCGGATTCCTGGGAGAAGCCTGCGTGCTGTGAAGAGCGATATTTAGTTCATTGATGGTGACGTATTTGATGTAGTCGTACCAGTTGTTTGGGAAGCTCTGGATATAGTGGATTTTCTTGTGTTTATTGGAAAATCGCAGGAAATAGAGTGAGAGGCTGAAAGGCTCTGTTCTTAGCTGGATGCCTTGCGATTTTGGGCAATATTTTATGAGTATTGATGATTTCTCTTGTTCACGGGTTCGTTAGGCGTTTTCGCGAGGCAAAATCGCTATCTCTAAACCGGCGAGTACGACTTCCATGATGATTTCAAAGTATTCCTGACTCATGCGGTCTTCATTTTTCGGGTTGGCTAGCGGAATTAAGTAGCCCTGGATGATGTCAGCCAGCGTTGTGGAGCAGACAGCTAGGGGCTGAAGTTGGGTAATCATTTGGCCTAGGTCGTGGCGCTGTTCCTGCTTGGTTGGGCTGCGCAAGTTGCGAGCAGTAATGCTCCACAGCATCGTGTTGATGATAATTGAGTATGCGATGTGAATGTACTTGCTAAAACCAGCATCCCGTAGTTTTTCGTAAGCCACCTCCAAGATTGGTATCAACGCGGCGTTCATATGTCCATACATCAGTTTGTCGGTGACTCCGGGGAATTCAAGAAAGACAGGCCTGACATTTTCTGCTAGGGAGATGAACCAATCTTTCCATTCCAGCTGCTCGTCCGGTAGTTCGATGGTGCTAGTGATCTCGCCTATTACAGAAGCGGTAATGGCGTCACGGTTTTGGTAATGGTGGTAGATGACAGAGGGAACTACTCCCAGACGCTGCGCAAGGTCACGAATCGACCATTTTTCTAGACCGCACTCTCGGGTCAGTTCCATTGCGGTGTACATGATCTTTTCCTGCGTCAGCCAGGCGCGTCTACCCGTGTTTACCCGCTTGTCTTTATTCCCCACGAAAACAGCATACCCTCAACCTCGACAATACTAGAACATTGTTCTAGTATTGTCTCAGCTTGATTGGTAGCTCACTTTGGAAAGGATGTTTTAATGTGCGCCACTAATGAACGAAACGAGAAAGTCGAATCAAAAATAACGGGACTGTTTCCCCTGTTTTTGACGGTGCTACTGGCATATATGGGGCAGATGATTCTTAATCCAATTCTGGCTCCACTATCGCGCGAAATCGGGCTGAAGGAATGGCACATTGGCGCCACCATTTCGTTAGCAGCCATAATGTTTTCTCTTACCTCCACCAGGTGGGGACGGGTCTCATTGCGATGGGGATCTCGGCGTATCTTGCTTATTGGCATGCTTGCCGGAATCCTGGCTCTAAGCGGATTCGCTATGGTGGTGTGGCTAGGATTTAAGGGTCTGCTCACCGGCATAGCGTTGATCATAGGAGTAGTCATAACTAGGGGCGTGCTGTACGGCGGTGCCATCGCATCAGTTTCCCCAGCCGCGCAAACCTACGTTGTGACTCATACCTACAATGAGACGCAACGGGTAAAAGGTCTGGGAGTCTTGGGCGCTGCACAAGGATTCTCGTCTATTCTTGGAGCCTTATTGGGCGGCAGCCTTGCAGCTATAGGAGGTTTCATGATGCCCCTGCTGGTGATGCCTCTGGTCATGCTTTTAGGCGTTGCCGTTTTACTGCTAACATTCAAACCCACAGGTAGCGAAGAAAAAGTCGCTCAACCGGCAAAAGTTTCCTATTTTGATTCAAGAGTATTCGTGTTCCTGGCTTGCGGTTTCCTAATGTTTACCGCTTTTTCTACCGTGGCTACACTTTTCGGCTTTTTACTGCAGGATGTTTTGAATCTAGCGGCCGGCGCCACAGCAGGGCTCACCGCTTTGTGCATGTCAATAATGGGTTTGGTCATGATACTTGCGCAGGCCTTGGTGGCTCCAAGGTTAAACTGGGGTGCTAAAAAACTCTTTAGAAGAGGATTAATAATCGTTCTTCTCGGGTTACTACTCTTGGTTTATCCACTAAATCTTGGACTGTTCATCGTGGCCAGCATCTTGACAGGCTTTGGTCTAGGCCTGGCGATGCCTGGCTACAACACGGCGCCTACTTTGCAAATGAAGCCCGAAGAACAAGGTGGGCTAGCCGGGTTGATTAATGCTAACAATGGTGCAGCCTATGTAGTGGCACCGATAGCCTCCACCGCACTTTACGGACTCTCTCCGTGGCTACCAATGACATGTTGCGCAGTCCTGATAGCTGCGGCAGTTTTGCTGAGTTTTTACCATCCCGAGTTCCGCAAATAATCTCTTTATGATTAGAAGCAAAAACCATAAAAATCCCTGCTAAAGCGGTATTGACTTCAGCAGAACTATGATGTCTAGTCGCTACGAGATTCAAACAAACTCAAACGTCTCAAAAACCCCATGCAAACACGAGGTCATTCAGCTCAATCGCTTGTAATGGTGTGTATATTCTTCTTGGTAATGACCCTGAAGCTATTGAGAATACCTAGTGTTACATCGGCAAGATAGAAAACTTTGTTGAGCGCTTACGCGATCATGACAAAAAGAAGCCGCAGTGGGAAAGAGAATCAGCCAACGAGTGGACAACATCGACCAGGGGAGTGCCAAGCTTCCCGTCATAAACGCGCCGATAGCTTGCACCAAAACGATGCTAAACACGAGTCCGAATGCGATGGCGAGCTTTTTTCGCAGGTGTGAATCTGTGGCGGCTTCTTGCGCGCTTGGCCCATGATCGTGGTGATGCTCGCTCATGATGACCCCCTTCTAGAAACTCGGCTCGTGAATCCCTCGTTCACTCCTGTAGACACATGTCTGAGCAGGCGTTGATTTGGTCAAGGCGGACGCCATGGTCGGCGACCTCGGTAACGAGTTCAGCGTCGTGGGTGATGACAATGACGACGGCACCAGTGTCAGCGAGTTTACGCATTACTCGGGAAATCGCGACAAGGTGTTTGTAGCCAACACCGGACGTGGGCTCGTCGAAGATGTAAACTTTCTTGTTCGCAGCAAGCGCTGTAGCAATAACCAGACGTTGACGTTGCCCGCCAGAGAGTGCTTGCGGATGATCAGCCTCGTGGTCGGCAAGGTCGAGTTCTTCAAGGATCGCGTGGGCATCGATGTGTTGCTTTTCGGCTTTGGTCGTGCCGAGCGTGACTTCGTCGATGACGGTATCTGAGAACAACTGTCGGGTGGGGTCTTGCATGACGAGATATGCGTCTCGGCTGGCGAATTTTTGTCCGCCGAGTGTGATGGATGCATGTTTGGCTTTTTCTAGTCCGCAAACAATGCGTGCCAGAGTTGATTTCCCTGAACCGCACGGGCCGAGGAGCGCCGTGATTTTCCCCGCCGGAAACAACACGTGGTTAATATTGAGGACTGTGTTTCCATGACGGTAGGCAAAGGTGAGGTTGTCGATCGTGAGCCCGTTCCCTGCCGGTGGCGGGAGTTGTGGAATGGGCACGGGAACAAGGGACCGTAGTCCAAGGTGTTTGCGTTCCGCCTCTGGCGTGGCGTAGAACTCTTCGCCGGTTGCGGTGAGGGCTATCTTGCCTTTGTCGAAACAGTAGACACGGTCAGCGATCCCGGAAAGGAAACTTAGCCGGTGTTCAGCAATGATGATGGTGTGTCCATCAGCTTTGAGCCTGGCGATGAGTGTGGCGAGTTGGTCGATAACGTCAGCGGACAAGTTCGCGGTTGGCTCGTCAAAGACGATCATCGACGTGTTGTTGCACATGGCGACGGCGCAGGCCACGCGTTGCATCTGCCCACCCGACAGTTGTGTGACGCGGGATTCCAACAGGTCGGCGATACCTAACTCGGCTGCAACCTCGTCAATGCGGGCACAGATCTCCTGCGGGTCGCGGCCGAGATTTTCTGGGCCGAAGGCGAGTTCTTGGCGCACGTGGGTGGTGTAGAACTGGGTGCGCGGGTTTTGAAACACTGTCGAACAGTGGTGGGCAAGCTCTGATAGATCTACTCGTGCCACGTCAATGTCGTCGACTGTGACGTTTCCGGTAAGGTCGCCGTCGTGGAAGTGCGGGATGAGCCCGTTAAATAGCCGTAGTGCGGTGGTTTTTCCTGACCCTGACGCGCCACACAGCAAGGTGACAGTTCCCTGCGAAATAGTGAGGTTGGCGCCATTGATTGAGGGGTGGTCTGCTCCTCGATAGGTGAAGGTGACCCCAGTTGCTTGGGCTATTGTCATAGGACGATTCTCCATATCGCGAAGCCGATAACGACGAGCAGAATGACTGCGTCGATCACACGGAATTTCACGACCGTGACTGAGGTGGGCTTTGCGGTTCCGCCCAGTCCGCGCACGAGGGCAGCCGATGCCAGTTCGTCCCCGCTGCGTACCACGGTCGATAGCAGCGGGATTGTGAAGTATTGCGCCGCACGCAGGGAAAGCGCGGACATGCCGCGTAGTTTCATGGCATCTGAGATCGCTTTAACTTCGTGGCCGATCACGGGCAGCACACGTAAGGCAACCGAGATTGGGATCGTGAAACAGGTCGGGATCCGTGAGCTGGCAAGTGCTTTTTGCAAGGTGGCGGGTCGGATTACGCCGATCGCGTAGGCTCCCATTCCTGCGCTGACGCTGAATCGCCACATCCACTGCAGAAACAGCACGAGGAACGCGCTGGCTGTTGATTTCCAGACCAGTGGTATCACGAAGACGAGCCCGCTGAGGACCGCAAACGTGGCCAGGTAGACGGCCACCCAGCTCGGGCGCACGAGCGTGTTGGGGTTGATCGCAGCGCTCGTCAGCATCACGGCGGCGAATCCGCCCAGAGTACACACGAACCACGGCGAGTAGGCACTGTAGATCGTGGTGGAGACGATGACGAGCGCTGCGATAATGGTGCGCGGGTCGGGAAGTTTAGACAAGACCGGCCCGTTCAAAGTGTTTGCGCGCGACCCTGGTTCCCAACAGACCAGCAAGCCAGCCCACGATGAGCATCACGCCGAAGAAGCCCAGCAGAATCGGAATCGTGACGACCTGTGCCATCTTGGCGGCATACTCGGCACCCATTTGTTCGGCGATTTGCGACATATATGCGTCTTGGTTCATAAATAGCGGCATCCACGGTGACACGTAGATCGGCAGAATAAACAGTGCGTATGCCAGCGGAACGCGAACCTTAACGTTCTTCGGTCCCTTGGTGATGACTAGGTCGGCGAGCAGGCCGAATACAGCGGCCACCGCGATGCCTCCCACCCAGTGGCCGGTCACGAAAAAGAGGATTTCGATGATAATCAGCATGATTGTCAACGCCCCCATCTTCGGAGTGCGTGCTGTGAACAGCGCAAAGACGATGCCGTTAACGAGGATAGAAAGCAGGAAACCGGCATACATGGCAGCCGGAATGAACCCGAGCATTCCGAATGCAAACACGATGACGAACATCAAGGCGGTGAAGACGCCAATGTTGATGAAGTCGCGCGCGTTGAGGCGCGAGGATGTGGGTGTGGACATAGTTTTTCCTTTCATGTGCTTATACGTGCTGTGTTTTAGACGAGTTGCCATCCGGCTGCGTTGATGCGTTCTTGCCAGAAATCGCGGTATTGACCTGGCTGGTTGACCAGCTCGTCGTGGCACCCGCGCTGAGCGATACGCCCACCGTGGGAGAGCACAATGATTTGGTCAGCTTGTCGAATGGTTTCAAGTTTGTGGGCGATGACAATCAGTGTGGAGTGTTTGCGTAGCTCATTCATCGCCGCAACAATATTGGCTTCATTTTCCGCGTCCAACGCGCTAGTGGCCTCATCGAAAAGCACGATCGGGGCCTTCTTCACCAAAGCGCGGGCGATAGAGACGCGTTGCCGTTCCCCACCCGACAGTGCACGCCCGCCAGAACCCGCCAATGAATTCCAGCCGTCTGGGAGGCGGTTGACGATTTCCGTCACGCCCGACAGGTCAGCCGCCCACCTGATTTCTTCATCGGTGGCTTCTGGGTTGCCAAGGCGAATGTTGGCCTCGAGCGTGTCATTGAATAAATAGACGTCTTGGAAGACAAGAGACACCTGGCGCATCAAATCTTCGGTGGTCTGCTCGCGCACATCAACCCCGCCAACGCGTACGCTGCCGGACTGCACATCCCAGAAACGTGCAACCAACCGGGCGATTGTGGTTTTTCCGCAGCCGGAAGGGCCAACCAGGGCACACATGCCACCTTGCGGGACATGGAAGGAAATATCACGGAGAACCGGGGTGTCCGGATCGTAGCCGAAGGCGACGTCCTCGAAACGAACATCACCAGGAGCGCTCACCGGGGTGGAGACATCGGGTTCGGACAGTTCGGGAGCGTCCATGACCTTGTCGACGTGATTCATCTGCTGGCGGCGTTCTTCCAGCCCGGTCATGCAGCCACCGATGTCTTGGAGCATGGTGGTGAACCGCAGGCACATGCCGATGGTGACCACAGCGTTCAACGCATTCATCTGCCCGCCGAGGGCGAGTTGGGCGGTCAGCCAAATCATTACCACGACAAGGGCTTGGACGAACACTCCGTTTATCAGGTTCGCTAATGTTTCGATCCACAATGCTTTGCGACCCTTGCGGTCAGCCTGTTTGAATGCCCGATCAAGGGCCGGGTAGTCATCGGCGACATGGCAGGAGCGCAGCGCGCCTTGGCAGGTGGCGAATTCGACCATGCGAGCCGCCAGCTCCGATTCGGCTGGTTCGGAAACCTGCTTGCCCTTATCGAGAAGCACACGGGAGATATGAAGGAAGGCGAGCATGATCGGGAAGGCGATCGTCAAGGTCAGTCCCAGCCGCCAATCCCAGAACCACGTGCCCACAGTGATCACCAGCACGGCTGAGAGTTTTTGGACGAGGGAAAAAATGAAATGTGCCGCCGACTCACCCAAGTTCATCATTTCCTGGGTGACCATGCGCGACAGCCGTCCAGAACTACCCGAATCGAACACTCCCAACGGTAGGCGGGCTACCTTGTTGCCGACCGCTTGATGGACGTCGTGAATGAACCCGAGGGCCCCGATATAGCCGGTGCGCATGCCATAAAACTCCGTGCCCACGCCCAGCACCGCGATCACCGCCAAGGCGATGAGCCATCCCCAAAACGATAACCCCCACACCGGCATTCCGGTCGCTAGGGCACTTGCTGCGGGAAGCAGAGTCAGCAGGGCAAAGCCGTGACACAGTCCTGAGACCGCACCCCACGCTTGACCGACCGAGAGGTCTCGCCACGAGGCGGGTTCCATCAAACGCTTAAAGCGTGGCAGCAATAGTTGATTCATCGTGTCATCTCCTCGCATGCACCTTGGGCAAGAAGTGCCTGATAGTGCGCATTACCCACCAGCTCGTCGTGTTTACCGACCACAGCAATGCGCCCGCGTTCCATGACGACGATTTGGTCTGCCCCTCTGATCGAGGCCAGTCGGTGGGCGATCACAATCACGGTTCTGCCTTTGGCAAGAGTCGAGAGAGCTTGTTGGATTTTCGATTCCGATTCCGGGTCCGCCATCGCCGTCGCCTCGTCCAACACCAACACTGGGGCATCAACCATGAGCGCGCGGGCGATCGCGATACGGGCTGCCTGCCCGCCCGAAACGTGGGTATCCTCACCCAACACAGTGTCGTAACCATCTGGCAGGCTCATGATGAACTCGTCGATCTGCGCCGCCCGCGCCGCCTGCCGCACCTGATCCAAGGTTGCGTCTGGCGCGCCCAGGGCAATGTTGTTGTGGATGGTGTCGCGAATAAGCTGTGCATCTTGCAGGACGAATGCGACCGTCGAATACAACACATCCTGGGAAATGCTCTTTAGATCAACCCCGCCAATAGTGATCGTGCCAGCGTCCGGGTCATCGAAGCGGGCAATCAAACTCGCCAACGTCGACTTCCCCGCACCCGACGGGCCAACCAGCGCAGTCACCGTCCCCGCCGGAATTCTCAGGCTCACCTCGTCTAACGCTTGGGTCTCGTCATAGGCATACGACACACCCCGAATCTCAATATCATGACCCTTTGGCGTCTGCGGTGCATCGGGCTGACTCAACGCCGGTAGCTCCATCACCGCAACGAGGCGCACCGCAGCCGATCCCGCAAGCTGGTAAGACCAGGCGATGGTTGCGACTGTCATCAACGCTCCCGGCAGCACCAAGGCGATCAACGTGGTCGTTATCACCTCGTAGATGCTCACCCAACCGGCGTTCATCATCAACGCGCCACCGCCAAGGTTCACGATCAACAACACCGGGATCGACACCCACGAAAATGAGGCGACCGACATCGACACCAGCGGCATACACCACGCTCGGTAGAACTTAGAAAACTCGTTAGCTGCATCTAAATAGGCTTTATGTGCTTGGCCGACCTTGCCGAATGCTTTCACCACTGAGATACCGGCAACGAACTCGGCCATCGTTGCCGAAACCTGAGCGAGCTTGGTATCCATTTGCGCGGTCTTCTCATTCATCCCACGCATCGACATGCCATACATGCCCACATAGAGCGGGATCGTCGCAATCGACAGCAACGCGAGTCGCCAATCCACCACAAACGCATACATCAACAAGGCGAGCGGGGATACGATCGCGTTCAGTTTCTCTATCGGCCCGTGCGCGATTACTGTGTGCACCGTGGCCGTATCATCCTGAATGGTCTTGCGGATCTTTCCCTCACCCTCGCGGGTAAACCACGACAGCGGAGCAGTCGACATGCGGGCGGCAATCTGGCGGCGCATTTGATTACGCAACGACAGGTCAATAAAATGCGTCACGCCCAATGCAACAAAATATAAGGTCAACCGGGCCATGTATGCGCTGACGAGGAGCATCACGATCCAGTTCACCCGCGCCGGGTCCACCCGGTCTTGCATCAGCGCAGCTCCCAGCTCCACCAAAGCCACATAGGGTGCGATAGCCAACACACCAGAGGCGAACGCTAAGACCTGCGCGACAAACAGTTTGCCTTTCACTGGCTGCGATAGCTGACGGATCGCGTTCTGGCCAGCGACAGATTTTTCCTTCGCCGACCCATACTCGCCTTCAACAACCTGATCCATTACAATATCGTCCACGCAAACACCATCCTTATTAGATAAGGGTAACCTTACTTTATTTCTGGGAGGTGTACCTAACCGTGCACGTCAACTGATATGAGCATCACCCTTTCAGGGCAATCCTCACCTGTTCACCGGTGCGGAACACGAACCGGATCCCGTCCTCGTCTACGATGGCGTGGTCGATGAGAGCGCTCCACTGTGAGGGGCGGAACTCGCTCACAGGTTCGCCCGTGAGATCGTCGAGGGCTGTAGTCACGGCCGCATGTTTGGCTGTCTTTGCTGTGATGTCGGCTTCGAGGCTTGTTTTACGTGCGAGTGTCTTACGGTAGGCAGTATCGAGTTCGGTGTACTTGTTTTGGTAGGCGTCCTGGTCGAGCGCGCGTTGCTGGTTTTCCGCAATCAGCGCCTCGATTTGCTCGGTCAGCTCCACGATTTTCGCCTGGCAGGCGGCGGCCTGTTCTTCCAACCTGCTCGTATCGAACATGTCGCCAAGCACCTGCGGTAGCTGGCTTTGCTGCGGACGGCAGGCGATCAGTTGATTGAGCGCTTGGACGAAAGAATCCTTGATCTGCTCGTCTTTCACCGTCGCGCTGCTGCAGGGATGTTCGTCTGTGTATTTGTGGTTGCATTGCCATACTGTGTATTTGTATTTCGTGTTCGACGCCCACGTCTTACGCCCATACCACGCCCCACACTGAGAACATTTCAGCCTGGTGGAGAACAAGCCGACTTTCGCTGACGATATGTTGCCATGCCTGGTGGCGAGTTCGTATTGCACCTGATCCCAGATGCGCGGTTCGATAATTGGCTCGTGATTGCCTGTTACGTAGTATTGGGGCACTTCACCCTCGTTGACCTTCATCTTCTTAGTAAGGAAATCGGTGGTGAACGTCTTTTGAAGAAGGGCGTCGCCCTTGTATTTTTCGTTGGACAGGATGGAGCGCACTGTCGAGGTTGACCACACTTCTTTCCCGCGCGGGGTGAGAATCTTGCGGGCAGCGAGCTCGGTTTTAATCTCACTGATCGCCATCCCGTCAAGGAAAAGCTGGTAGATCAACCGCACGGCCGGAGCCTGCGTCTCGTCAATGACGAGGCTGCCATCCGCGCCTTTCTTGTATCCGAGTAGGGATTTGTAGGGAACCATGACTTTCCCATCGGCAAAACGTTTCCTGTGCCCCCAGGTCACGTTCTCGGAGATCGAGCGGGATTCTTCTTGCGCCAAGCTCGACATGATCGTGATCAATAGCTCGCCTTTGGCGTCGAAGGTGTAAATATTTTCCTTCTGAAAATAGACCTCGACACCTGCATCCTTGAGCTTGCGCACGGTAGTGAGCGAGTCGACGGTGTTGCGAGCAAACCGGGACACACTCTTGGTGAGGATCAGATCGATTTTACCTGCCAGGGCGTCATCGATCATGGTTTGGAAACCTTCGCGACGTTTCATAGAGGTGCCAGAAATACCTTCATCGCAGTACATGCCCGCGAACTGCCAATCATTACGTGAGCGAATATAGGTGGTGTAGTAGTCAATCTGAGCCTCGTAGGAGGAGGTTTGTTCTTCCATCTCGGTAGAGACGCGAGCGTAGGCGGCGACCCGCCTGCGTGCCGGTGCGCCAGATGAGGCTGTGAGATTCCCAAGTTTCTTTGTTGCGGGTATCGCGGTGACGGTGCGGTTCATGCCAGCCTCCCCTCACTGGTTAACCCCACTGGTGTCATGGTTCCATCCGCGAGGTGGAAGGTGAGCTGATGCTCGAAGGCCTCGATCATCACGATCTGCTCGCCAACCTGGACGGGGTCGAAACCCTGGGTGCCGAGCATGTCTGCGCAGGCTTGTTCGAGGAGTGTTTCGCGCAGGTTGTGCCCCCTACAGGGATTGCCGTTCCCGGTGCAGGCACTCCAGCAGCGCCAGAACTTGTATGAGGTTCCAGACTTGTAGGTGCGGGTTTTGCGTTGATAGTTCTTCCCACACGCGCCGCAGCAGATCCGCCCGGTGAATACGCCCGTGTTCTTTGACGGAGTGGCAGCCGGGCCCGCCTCACGCCTGTGCGCGATTTCTGCTTGCACCGCGTCAAACATCGCCTCATCAATGATCGCTGGGAGGGCTTGCTCGACCCAGTATCGCGGCAGCTCCCCGTCGTTGAAGGAGCGTGTGGGTGCTTGGATTGTGGGGCGGTACATTTTCTGTAGCATTTGGCAGCCCTTGTACCGCTCATTTTCGAGCATGCGACGAAACACGGATCCGTAGAACCGTCCCCCTCCCCGAGAGCGTTTACCTTCAGCATTGAGCATCGTCGCGGTTTTCTCCGGGCTGATCCCATCGAGATAATTGGCAAACAGTAAGCGCACGATCTTGGCTTCTTCTTCGACGATGGTGAACTGGCAGTCTGCCCATTGGTATCCATAGACAACGAAGGAGTTCGTGCCCCCGCTCTTGTACCGGTTGCGGATCGCCCATTTGACGTTCTGGGATAGTGAGCGTGATTCTTCTTGGGCGAACGAGGCCAGCAAGGTTAACAGCAGTTCCCCGTCAGCGCTAAGGGTGTCGATCTGTTCGCGTTCGAATCGCACGGCCACGCCCAGGTCTTTCAGCTCACGGACCGTAGCGAGCAGATCGACAGTGTTGCGGGCCAGGCGTGAGATCGATTTACACAACACAATATCGACAACCCCACTCCTGGCTGTGTCCATCAGGTCGGCCAGGCCTTGCCGGGATTTCGTTGACGTGCCAGTAATACCCTCATCGGTGAACACGCCCGCATAGGCCCATCCGGGCGTGGACTGGATCAGGCGCGAATAATACGAAACCTGCGCCGATAGGGATGCTAACTGCTCGACGGCGTTGGTTGAGACCCTCGCGTATGCCGCCACGTTGACCAGTTTCGGGGTCGGCGGCCGAACTGGTGTCACCACACTGATGTGTGCCACGTTTTCTCCTTTCGCGTTAGGTCTATACACGCTCTAAAGGCGGTGTTTATCCAGTCGTTTCGCCCACAATCTGTGGTTGATAGATCGGCGTCCACGCCTTCCATAACAACCGGTGAGCACGCTGATACTCTGCGGGTGTGAGCACGCCCCGCCCCGCCAGCACGCTCAACGTGTGAGAGTCCGTGATGAAGGCGAGTTCTCGGGCGAACACGTCAGGCTGTGTCATCTGATCAACCCGAGCCGTGAGAGCGTTCATGGTCGTCCGCCCCTGGTGCCAAAGCGAGCACGCACATAGCAGGCGTGACAGCAAAACTTTTGACCTGGTTTGTCCACGATCGCGAAGCGGCGTCCGCAGTGCGTACAGGTCTGCTCGCGCACAGGCTCGGTTTTCTGTCGATGCCGCCACGCTTTATGCCTGCAGGCGGGCGAGCAAAACCGAGCCCGAGCCCCTCCCTGTATAGGGCTGGCACACCACTGACACACGCGCTCGACCATCACCGGAGCGGCGTCAAGGTTTCGGGTTGTGCAGTACGAGCGGACCTGGTCACGAGTCAGGGCGCAAAACTCGGCAATCGCTTTATACCCCCAGCCCGCCGTGCGCAGGTTGCGGATACGTTGTTCATCAAGATCATTCACAGTGGGGTCACTCCCTTCACCCCACTGCCGACAAACCCCCGATTGTTAAATCCGTCCATGAAACGACGAAAAGCCCCGCCACCACCCATGACGGGTAGCAGCGGGGCTAAGTTTCGCCGGAGCAACGTGGGGTTAGTAGCCGAGCTTGGCATTCACGCGCGCCTGAACAGCGGCGTAGAGGTTGCCCAAGCGGCGCTTACGCTCCTCACCATTGCCATAGTCGCCACGGATCACGGCGTCGGCAAGCGCGTCGATGTTGGGCCCTGCTGGCTTCGTCGGCGTGTTGCCAGAGAGCTTCTCGTTCACTCGCTGCTGGACAGCCGCGTAGTTGGCTCCGAGGCGGAGCTTACGCTCCTCCCCGTTCCCGTAATCACCGCGAATGACAGCGTCAGCCAATGCGTCGATGTTCGGTGCTGCAGGAGCGGGTGCTGGTGCGCTACCGCTCATCTGGTCATACCAAGACTGTGCGCGGGACATGTAGGCGGCATGCTGGGAACCAGCAAGAGAAGCCGGGCAAGCCGTGGCAGAGAAGTCTTTGTGCCCGAACACGTTCTTGCCCCACTGGGGTCGGCCAAGGCCGTAGAACTTGCAGATCGCGGCGACGAGGTGTGCTCCGTTATCGAGGCACGCCTCCGACACAGCCCACGGGCTGGAGCTCACGTCGGCGTGTTCGATGCCGATACTGGTGGTGTTGGCTGCAAAGTTGCCTGCATGCCAGGCGGTATCGCGATCCCATACGAGCTGGCCAATTGTGCCGTCGGTTTGGACTTGGTAGTGGGCCGATGCAGGACGGGTTTGCCACACGTCGTAACAGCCCCTAATGGTGAGGTTTCCGGCGTTGTGGTGAATGATGACCTTATCGATCCGCCTGCCGTTGCGGCCGGGTGTGTAGTGTGTGTTCATGATGAGGTCGATGTCGGCCTCAAGCGTGTTCCAATTCTTCATGACTGGTTCTCCTTTGTGTTTTCAGTGGTCGTTTCGGTCAGTGAGGGCCTGGTTTCGGCGCGGTTGGCGATCGCATCGAGCGCCCCACGCATCTGGGATGGGACAGGCAGTCCCAAGCGGGTGGCGTTCTCCACCAGCGAGATGCCTTCGTTGGACAGGTAGAAGAAAATGACCGCCGCGCGTAGCACGCCGGGTGCTCCGAGAATATGGACGTCGATGAGGTGGGCCAGGCCGACGAGAGTGAAGATGAGGATCTTTCGGCTGATACCCCTAAAACCGACGGATGAGCTGAGGCGGCGCTCGTTGATGGCGGCCAGCACCCCGGTGATGTAGTCGGCGATAGCGAAGACGATCAGCGCATAGACGAGGCCGTCGAGGCCTCCAAGATAAGCGGCGAGCCAGGCACCAATACCAGCGATCCCGGTTTGGATGGCGTGCCAGATGGCGTGAAGAGACATGGGAATGATTCCTTTCGTGGGCATAAAAAATTGCCCACACCCATCTGGGGTGAAGGCATCTAAAAATTGGTGTAGTACTGGGCTACATGGTCGGGTCGGTGAGGACCTCGAGAATTGGCAGGCTCAAGTCGAAGGACGCCGCCTTGGGCGCTGGGAGTTCTTGGGCTTCGATGGTCTCTGCTGGTGGTGAGGGCGTGGCATCGGATTCGACCGGGACGATGGGTAGCTGCACTTCTTCGCTAGGCGTTGACTCATTGCCGTTGGGCTCAATCAGCTCCGTGTTCGTTTCTTCCTCGGTGGTCATTGGCCACCCTTGGTGATCGCGTCGTAAAGGACGTCATAGGCCTCGGCCGCTTCGCCAGAAAGCTCACCCTCATAGCCATCAAGAAATGCTTTCACGTCCTTGTCGTGGCCGTCGTAGGTTGGCCCCGATACTTCAGCGATCGACGCGAGCAGGGCTTGACGGGCTTCGAGGAATTCACTGGCCTTGTCAGGGTCGGCGAGGACGAACGTGCCATCGTCGGCGAACACTGGGCGACCCTGATCGTCAAGTGTTGCGAATTGGGCGACGAGGTCGTATTCATCTTCCCCGAATCGCGCAATCGCTTCCTTCACTAGCGTGAGGAGTTTCGAGCGGGCACGGGACTGCGCCGCCTTGAGCGGCATATTGGTGAGTAGGTCTGCGATGGGTTGCAAATACTGGTTTGCGAGCATGATCTTCATCAGTGTTTCCTTTTACTTATGCGAGGTTGGTGGACATGGCCGACAGGCCAGTGTTGGAGAAGTACCGCCAGGTGATGTTCGACCCGGTTCCGGAGATGGATGTGATCCAGCCTTGATTGAGTAAGCTCAGGATTGCGTTCATTCGCGACATCAAATCCTTGGTGCGGTCGAATAGGCGGGTCATGTTGTAATACGACCCATTGGTGACCACCATCAGGTCGTAGGTGTGAAACACGATCTTCGACAGCCCGCTTTGCCCCACCCAGCCCGAATAGGTTCCCTTGCCCGTCAGCGTGCAGTCCTGCAAGGTCACATATCGTGAGCCCGTCGTGTAGAACTTGTAGCCACCTGTTCGCAGATCGGAGCCGAGGTGGATACCTGCCTGCCCGTAAAACAGGCCTTTCGGGTCAAGGGTGAGACAGGTGTAGTAGGTGCCGCCGTCTGCCTTCTGGTAGGTCCAGGCGACGTAGTCGCCTTTGTAAGCAAGTTGGTTGACGATGCCTTGCACATTCGGCTTGTCCTTATGAGCCCGCCGAGCAAACTCACCGATATAGCGGGTTCCGTACCAAAACTGCATCCCAGCGCTCGTGATCTTGCCTTCCAGGGTGGTCCCGTCATACCAGGCGATCTGCGTGGGCGTAATGCGGATCGATTGCGTCCAGTCTGCCAGGCCTACTTGGATGGCGTTGGTCGCGAGCTTGTCGGCCGTAATCGACCGCGCCCCAATCCGAGCGGCGTTCAGATACCCGGTGGTGATCTTCCCAGCATCCAGCGAAGCAATCTTGGCCGATGTGACCGCAGCGTCCTTGATCATCGTGGACTGGATAAAACCGTTAGCGATCGTCAACTTGTCCGAGGTAATCGAACCGGCAGCGATCCGTGCCGCCGACAAGGTACCGGTCGTAATCTTCGACGCCGATAGACTGCCAACCTTTGCGTCCGTGATCGCGGCGTTGGCAATCATTGCGGTGGTGATGAACCCACTCGCGATGGTCAGCTTGTCGGAGGTAATACTTCCCGTGGCGATACGGTCAGCCGCCAAGAACCCAGCCGTGATTTTGGCTGCCGACAGTGAACTGATTTTCGCGTCGGTGATAGCGGCATCAGCGATGTGTGCGGTGCCGATGGCGGCATCTGCGATGTGTGCTTGGCTGATCGCTTTCGGCCCGATCATCGCGGCACCGACCGGTGTTTGTTCCCATTGGTTGTTGGTGAGGAGATATTGGCGGGCGATCACTCCGTCTACGCGCACTTGCCACAGCGCACCCTCCGGTCGGCCAGCCGCATCCGCTACGCTAGGATCAACAACGGCAACCGTGAACCGCCCATCCGAGGTTACCGCGATGTCGTGGGCATCCTGCGCCAACTGGGTAGCACCAGCGGCTGCGGTCTTGGCCTGGTCAATCTCCACCTGCGCCGACGCCATCTGAGTGGCGACAGCATCGGCGGCGGTTTGTGCATCCTGGGCCGCAAGCAGGGCGTGGCCGACTTGTGTGCGGACGGCATCGAGTTCCGCACCGAGCTGGGCATGATTCAGATCAGTAGCGAGTGCCACCCAGCCGGGCTGCCCGGTATCAGTGAGCTGGTAGATCCAGATCTCGACCTGTTCGCCATTTTGCCGGAACCACGTGTCACCCAGCTTGGCCTTGGCGGGCTGGATGCTGCCGTAGTGGTTGGTGTTCTTCCCATCCGCTGAAGCGAGTGCGAATCCTGCCGCATCCGACGCAGCCACCGCCGTATTGACGGCGGTTTTGACCTGCCGGGTGACAGACGTGAACTTCCGAGCAGTAGAACCCAGCTCAACGGAGATGTACTGGAGCGTGAGCGGGTTGTATTCGTAAGCGACCACCCGTGCCGTGAGCGCAATCCCAAGATCAGCGTGACGGACGGTCACGGTGTCGCCAATTTCGACGGTTTCCAGGCGTGCAAGATCAGCGTATTCACGGGTGGTGGCGAGATCGACGAACCGCACCTTATACGAGCCCGACGGCTCATCGACATGTCTTGCGCTGAATTCTGCTGCAGCTAGTCGGCGCAGCTCAGAGTGGGCTTGGTCGAGTGGGAGTTCACCCTCACGCGGGTTGTCTTTGTCGGTGATGGCTTTGACTTGTCCGTAGCGGATGACGCGGATACGCGGCACCACATAATCACCCAACTTCGGACTATCGACATACAGTTCAGGCAGGAGTAGGCCGTCGTATCCGACTGGCAGAATCCGCGTCACCACCGTCGAAAAATCAATGGATGATTCGAAGCCAGTGAGGTTCTTCCGATCACGAATGACCACCCCATGGTTGGCTCCGCGCATGGGCGCGTGATGGATATGGAAATTATCGCGGGCCAGTTCGCCGCCCCAACGCGAGATGAGCGTGTTGTCCTCGCCCGCGTCCATGAGCGCAGCGGTGATGGGCATGCGCACCATCCGCGCCGACGAGCGCGTCACCGTATCCGACGAGGTAGCAGTAAACCCGTGGCTCGTGTTCGCCGCCCCAAGGATCTGGGTCAGTGCGCCTTTCGCGGTTTTGTTGACCACGTAGGTGTCGGCGATGAGATTCCCCGCCAGATCATAGAACACGTGAAACGCCGTCACTTCGAGCATGCCGTCAAGCGTGGTGACAACCTCGCTGATGCGGAACCCCTGACGTTGCTCCAGCCCTGGCACGGGCGCTGCCACAATGTTCTCAAGCGTCAGGTGCGTGGCTGCTGGACCGTCTGCCGGGTAGGTGAAGGTTAGTGAGAATTCGCCACCTAGTTCCTCGACCACGATCGGATTGATGATCTCCCGATCCAAGACTCCTAGCCCGGTGGTGGTGAATGTCGTGGCGGTGCGGTCGTGAACCGTAATCATGAGGAGCCTTCCAAAGACAACAGTGGCCACCCCACGAAGGGATGGCCGTCAGAGAATGTAGTGAGTTGGGTGTTAGGGGTTGCGCCAGTTCGGCGTGATCACGATCTTCGAAATACCCGCGCCGAGCGTGAGGCGATTGATCCCAGGCTTGAAGGTCGGGAAGGCGTCGGTGAGCGCATCGGTCTGGACTTTCCCGTGGGCGTGAGCGACGAGACGTTCGCTGTCGAGCGTGACGGAACCTGCTGGCGAATTCACGTGATAAATGCTCGTATTGATCGTCAGCGAGAGCGCCCCGGTGCCGGTGACTGTGATGATCGGATCAGCTTCCAGTAGGCCGGGGTTCGTGATCGTCCCAGATGCAGTGAGCGTTACCGGATTCAATCCCTCGGTCAGGTACGTGAAGGGCTGGCAGGTCAGGCGCGCGGTGAAGAACCCCCACCCCGACAGCTCCCGGCGCAGTTCGCTCACTTCGCAGTGCTTAACCTTGCGGTAAACACCAGGCTCGGCAGTCAACGCAATCGTCGAAGAGCCCGTCAGCTCGTGAGCAGCCTGCCGATACTGGTCGAGCCCGTCACGAACAGGCACCGCGAGGTCGAGATCGATCTCGGTGTCCTCCCAGCCCGTGAAGCGCGTGAGGGTTCCGGCGCGTCCTTTGACCTCAATATCATCAGCCCTGCGCACCGACGCTGGGATCGCAACGGGTGCCGTGAGTCGCAGACCCAGCGAAGCAGAAGACACCTGGTTATTGAGGGTGAAGCCGAACATGGTTAGTATCCTCCTGCCATCACGGTCTGCCGCCGATCAAGGCGGGCAAGTTGTTTATCGAGGGCGGGTGCGAGTTTGCCCACCAGCGTCCCATCCGACAACGTCACCGAAATATCCAAAGACCCGAGGATACGCTTTGCAGTCGCATCCACGATCCCAGCGACATCCACACGCTCTGCCGCTTCATCAGTACTTCGCTGAGATACAGTCACGGGTTGTGGGGTGAGGTCAACGCTCGGCACTTGCAGGTCTGCCACCGCCTCGATCGGCACGGCCAGCCCGTCCTCAAGGTCGGCGAAGGCGTCTATCGTGTTGCGCGCGAGCCCTGAAGCTGCGGTGACAGCCTTGTTGCCGTCCGTGCGGATGGAGCCTGCGAGGCCTTCGACAAGCATCCGTCCTGCCCAGGCCATCTTGCGTGACGGTGAGTGGATGCCGAAGAAGCCAGTGATGGAGTCCCAAATACCTGATGCCCAGTTCGAGACCGAATTCCACAGCCACCCCGCTAAGGATTGGATACCGTTCCACAGGCCGTAGACGAGGTTTTTGCCCGCCTGGGCCATCGCTGAGACGCCCTGACCAACAGCAGACACAATCCCAGAAATAATCGATGGGATTGCTGCGACGATTGTGGAAATAATCTGCGGCAGGTTTCGTACCAACGCGGTCAAGAGTTGGATGCCTGCTTGGACGAGTTGCGGGATCGCCCCACCAATCGCCGACACAATAGCTCCGATAATCTGCGGGAGCGCGGCCACGATAGTTGTAATGATTTGCGGCAACGCCCCAATCAAAGCCGTCAACAACTGAATGCCTGCTTGGATCAGTTGTGGGATAGCACCAACCACGCCGTCCACGATTGCAGTAATAATCTGCGGGAGTGCTGCGACAATCGCTGTGATGATCTGAGGCAGCGCCCCGATCAAGGCGGTGAGTAGTTGGATTCCTGCTTCGATGATCTGCGGGATCGCCCCCACAAGGAACGTGACAATCCCGGTGATGATCTGTGGGAGGGCTTCGATGATCACGGGAATGGCAGCGATCAAGCCTTCGGTAAGTCCGGTGATGAGCTGCAACGCCGCATCAAGAAGCAACGGGAGGTTGTCGACCAGACCCTGTACCAAAGCCATGAGCATCTCCACCGCCGCAGGAACCAGTTCCGGTAGTGCTTCGCCGATACCAGAGACCAGTGTGGCGATGATCTGTATCGCCGCCTCCAACAGGGACGGCAACGCTTCGATGATTGTCTCGACCAGAGCGATAATCAACGTCACGGCTGTTTCTGCTACTTGTGGCAACACCTTGATAATGCCTTCAAGGAGCGCGGTCAAAATGCTCATGCCGGTCTCGACCACCATCGGTAGCTGCTCGGCAATAAATGCGAGAGCTTCCTGTAAGACGGTGCCGAGGGTGTCGATGAGGGCGGGTGTTCCGCCTTCTTCGAACGCTGCCGTGAGTTCGTCGATCCACCCGTTCAGCATCGGCAACACCGAACCCGCCAACGCCTCCGACAGACCACCAGCCAACAACCCCTTGAGATTTTCAACCCCATCCTGCATCGTCGCCAACTGGCCCGAAAAGGTTTGGGATTGGGCGTCCATGGCCCCGTAGAAACGCCCGCCTTCAGCAGTAGCACTGGCGAATGCGTCAGCGACCATGTCAGCCGAAATAGCACCCTTGGCCATATCCTCCTTGAGCTCACCAATGCTTTTGCCGGTCTTGCGGCTGATCTCTTCGAGCGGGTTGAATCCGGCGTTGATCATCTGCAGCAAGTCCTGACCCGTGAGCTTGCCGGTCGAAGACATTTGGGCGAAGGCGAGCGTGAGCGATTCCATCTTCACCGCATCACCTTGGGAGATGTCGCCGATTTCGTTCAGGTGCTTTTTCGCATCCTCAAGGCTCATGCCAAAGCTCAGGAGGGTTTGCATGTTGCCCGCGAGTTCTTCCATACCAAACGGAGTCTTCGCCGCTTGAACTTTCAGATCGTTGACGAGCTGTTGGGCTTTTGCTTGGTCGCTGAGCATCGTCGTGAAGCTTGTGGAGTATTGCTCCATGCGAGCGTTGTACTCCACGCCCTCTTTCAACGCGCCTACCATGCCGCGACCAATACTGGCGATCGCATGCCCGATGCCTTTGACTCCGGCGATGATGGCTTCGGAGGCGAGGTTGGCTTTCAACACGTCGCCGAAAATGCGGGTCTTGGAACTGGTGGTGTCCATCTCGTCACCGAGATCATCCACCGCGCCCTCAAGACGTCCTGCGTCCTTGGCGGCGTCTTTAGCATCGTCGCCCGCACCGTCTGCCTCGTTCCCGAAATCAGAGAGGGCGTCGTTGTTGGCTTTGAGTTCGCCTTCGAGCCGGTTGAGCTCCGCGCCTGCGTTGTTGAGCTGGATCTGCCAGTTCTTCGTCCGACTATCGTTCTCACCAAAGCTCGTAGCGGAGTTTTCGAGTGCGGCGCGTAGGGTCTCGATCTTGGCTTTCTGCACCTCAATCTCTTTGCCCAGCACTTGGTTACGGGCCGTGAAGGCTTCGGCAGACTTGTCGTTCTTATCAAACGAGGACGCCACGAGCTTCATCTCACTGCCAAGCACACGCATCTCACGGTTAATATCCGTAATCGCGCGCTTAAACTCCCGCTCGCCCTCAAGCCCAATCTTCAAACCAAAACTGGAGTCGGCCATGGCAAAGTCACCTCCTCGAAGGGATAATGAAAAGGGATCAAATTGCTAAACGAAGGGGAAACCTATGGGAATGAGTGCAGAAGATTTCGGAGCTGTGCTTGCTGAGCTAAATGGACCTACGCCGCTTGCTGATGCTTTCGAGACGTGTTTCCCTCAACAAGACGACAACCGCTGGTGGTTCTCGATCCGGACTCACGCTACGTCAGTTTTTCTATCGAAGGAATACTTTGATTTTGAAACTGCAAGGAGAAACAAAGTAAAGCGAAGCTATAAGGAACTCTTGGCTCGAAAGGTTTGGGAAAGCCATTCGTTCACTCGTCGACCTGAGCTTCGCCTATGGATCCTCGAAGCGTTGGGACTCCTAAAAAACGACAAGGAAGTATTGAAAACCATGCTTGAGATGGAGACGAATACTTCTCGCTGCACGTACCTCAAGGATTTGTTTACTTGGGACGAAATCGAAGATGCAGCACGTAAGGAATTCCATCGTCTCGTGAACGAATCACCCATGACTCATCGAAATTACTAAATCCCTGGCGGGATGACGTCGTCGATGAACCATTGACGCAGCGGCTCAGCTCGTCCGGTTTCGATGCGCCAGCAGTCCACGAGGTCGAGGAGTTCTCCGAAGACAGTCAGACCCACTTCCACGCGTGATAGGTGAAGGTGGGCCATTCCAATGTAGGTCAGCCGCGTGAACACAGCCTGATCGGTCTCGACTATTCGTCCGTCGGTGGTGCTTTTGGGGCTGGCTCGGTAAGGATGTCTCGTCGTGTTCCGCGCTGGAGGGCTTCGGCGATCGCGCCGCGATAGTCCGCCAGATCAGCGGGAACGGTGAGTAGTTCAACCTCGTCCTCGCTCAGCTCTGGGCGCTTGTCGTCTGGGTGGCGCAGGTTGTGGATCTGGATGGACTGGTTGACCAGCAGCGTGATTAGCCAAATCACCTCACCCAATGTTTTGCCCAGATCGTCGGAAGTTTCGAGGGCGTTGCCCAGATGTTCGAGCCCGCCGTATCGCTCGGCGATCAGACGCGTGGCTTTCGTCGTCAAGACAAGCTCGCAGTCGGTACCGCCGATGCTGACAGTGGCGGAGCGCCCTGGGTCAACAACTGATTCAGTTTTCTTCTTGGTTGTCATGGCTCATGCTCCTTAGGCTTCAGATGTGGTGCTGGCGGGTTCGTAAACCTGTGCATACCAGTTCGTGATCGTCTCGGGCTTGACGCCGGTTGTGCCTTCGGTGACTTCGGCCTTCCACGGATGCCGCCCCTTACTATCGGGTTTGTTACGCCGCAAAATCGTGCCCTCAATTGAAGGGGTGGAGAACGTGATGGAGTCGGCTTTAGTTGCCAGGGTTTCGGTGGGCAGGGCGAACTTGACCCGGTACAGCCAGAAATACTGATACTTCCCCGTAGAGCGTGCGGCTCGGAAACCGATCGCCACCGGAGCCCCGCCGTCCTCGGAAGCTGAAATGAGCACCCCGTTGGAATCCACGGTCGCACCCGTCAAGGCTGCGGCTGCTTCACCACCCAGGTCGTCGATACCCAAAGTCAGGGTGCCGGATTTGAATTCCTTGACGATCTCACTCGGCCCGTCATCGGCATACAGAATCGCTTCAGCGACCTCAACACTGAGTTCTGCGGAGATGGCTTTGGCGAGGGGTTTGGGTTTGGCGTAGGTTTCCTCACCCGTGTCGGGGTTTTCAGTGATGGTGGCGTAGTAGAGCTTGTCTAAACCAATAGTCGCCATGAGTAATGCTCCTTCATGTGTAGGTGTGGTGGGTTGCGACATCTATCGCGTAATGATGAAATCCGGTATCCGCTTCGAAGCCGACATAGGTACGGGCAGTGATCGTCAGTCCAGTGTCGAGCAGGGCGCGGGTAATGCGGCTACGCAGGTCGAGATAGTTTCCGCGAGTGAAGAGTGCGAGGCGGACTTCCTCAACCTCAACGCTGGGTTGGTTATCGGCGAACACGTCCAACACGTCCGTCAGCGGGGTTGCCACCAGATACGTCTGCGGCGCAGGCGTAGCCGTGTAGAGACCGACCTCGAACGGCAATCCGAGCTTGTCAGCAATCTCCATGAGTTGTTCGAGTAGCGGTGTCATGGCCCCACCTGCTCAATCCGCGCCGTCAGCGCCGCCTTCATGGCCTCGATTGCACCACGCCGTGTTTGCGACCGTGTGGGTGCAAGGAACGGGCGTGCGGGCTGGTTGGACCGGCCATGTTCGAGGACGTTGGCGATCAACGCATTCGCTCTGCCGTCGCGGCGGTTCTCAGCGAAGCCGACCTTAATGTTGTGATCGCCTCGGCTATTGACTTTCACCGAGGTCGTACCAAGCGCGCTGAGTAGTTGCCCTGTTGACCGCGAGGGCTGATTGGTGGCACGTCCGATCACGCCCGTGAGGTTGGCTCGCATACGCGGCTCAACCACCGCGGCTCCCGCCTCAAGCACCTCATCCGCCGATGTTTCTAGCACACGGCTGGCAGCATCAAGAGAATCAATAAACGCGTTCGGCAGACGAATCTGAACTCTAGCCATGGGCGTCTCCTTCGGGCGTGGTCTGGTGGGCAAGAATCTCAACATACCTGCCGATCACCCCAACTGCGTCAATCACATACCGCCCATCCGGGCCACTGATCTCCATATCAGTGGTCACGGACAGTCCGGGAAAAGATCTGATGCGGAAGAGGACGTCGGCCTTTGAGTACGCTGCCCGGTTCACCCACGCGCTCGATGCGTGCCGCACCTCGATCTGCGCCCGCACCGTCGCCTTCACTTCATCGCGCGTGGTGGTGAACCCCGCCTTATCCCGAACAACCGTCGGCTGGATGAGGTCGATGGTGGTGCGCATGGATCCCAAAGAAGCCATTGGTCTACACCTTCCAATCCCGGTCCAGGCGCAGCAGATTGTTCACCGCGTTCCATACCGCCCGAGCCGCATCTGGCTTATCTGTCCAGAACCCTGCCGTGGAACCATCACGCGACTCATAAAAATGGGAGGCGAGCATGACAACGCCCTGCCTGGTTGCCCCAGACATGTCGTGTGTCTCGTAGTAGCCCTCATCAAGGTGTTGGTAGGAGCAGGCGTAGGAGGTGGCCGCGTTGATCAGCGCGCCGATCAATTGATCGTCATCGTCAAAGGTGATGAGCAGATTCGCCTTCACCTGATCGATAAGCTCAGTCGTGGTCATTGCGGCCACCTCCTCTCAGTGTGTAGAACCGCTGGTTATGCGGATGCCTTTTGGGTGAGCAGCTTGACTGCTTCGGGTAGGACGAGCTTGCCGTCCAGTCGCTGGGATGCGAGGAATCCGACCTGTCCGGTGGTGGCGAACAGTTCGTTGAGCCGCTTAAAGGAGCGGCCCTGTCGGTCGGCGATCCAGTAATACGACAAGTCACCGAAAGCAACCGTCGACGCACCAGCCTTGATCTCCGGCACAAACGTCGACGTGTGGACCGGGCGGCCAAGAACCAGATCCGGCGTTCCTGCGGTCAGGGCAGGTTGCCACAAGTACTGGCCGTTACCATCCTTGAGCTTACGGATGGTTTTCACAGTGGAATCGTTCATCAGCCACACCGCGTTCTTCCGATACGGGCCGCGCAGGGCGTAGTGCAGGTCGATGAGCTCATCAGCGGTAATGTCGGTGGCCTTGCCCGTGGTCACCGCCTTCTCGCCACCGCCAGATGCAGTGAAGATGCCGGTGGGTTTGCCCTTGCCGTCTCCGGTGAGGAAGGCTTCTTCTTCAGCCGCGCCGATACGGCGAGCAAACTCAGCTGCTAGGTACTGCTCGACATTAAACGCGCTGTCATTGAGTAGCTCTTCGCTGATTTTGAGGAAGGTGCCGAGCTTAAACGCCGACAAAGTGACCTGCGTGAAGGTTTCATCGGATTCGGTGTACGGCTTGCCTTCATCGAGCCACCCGGCAGTGCCATGCGTGGAGACGACTGGGATCTTCCGATCCCCGCTGGTGGTTTGAATGACCTTGGCCAGGCCGCGCATGATGTTCTGATCTTCAAGTGAGGAGATCAGCGTGCGTTCGAACTCGTCGGGCACCAGATAGCCGCCTTCAGTATCAACACCCTCGCTAAGGGCGTTGCGCACCTCCATCGGAGAAGCGTTGAGCCGCATGGCATCCCAGAAGGCTCGCTTATAGGAGGATGTAGCGCGTGGGGTTGTGTGCTTGACCTCGTCATTGTCGGGGTTGATGCCGGGCATGGAGGTGAGCGGTGTGTTGGTTGCCTTAGCGAGGTCGGCGTCGCGGCGCAGGGCACGTTCAGAACGGGCAATCTCGTTGGTGAGACGATCGATTTCGGCTTCCATCTTCGCGTAAGCCTGATCATCTTCAGCAGACAGGCAACCGGTTGTGGTGTCGCGGCGCTCGTCAAGGAATGCCTTCGCCTTCTCCCAAGCATCTGCGCGCTTGGTGCGAAGGTCAGAAACAGTCATAGGGGTTGTCATGGGTGTTGGTCCTTTCAGTGGGGTTGGTTCGCTAGTTCGGCGTACAAATCGAGAACCCGCCGACCAACAGGCACGGCGGGTTGAATGGTTGGGAGTGGTGGACGCACTCGCTTCGACGGAGGTGGCGGTGATGTGGCGGTCAGGTGTGCGACGAGCTTTTGTTCGGAGGCGCGGCGGGAAAACACCGTGCCTTGTCCCGCGTTCTTGGGTGGAAACGGCAGGCGCTTCGGATCTTCATCCTCGTCGTCTTCGTCGGGTTCGTCTGGTGACTCGGCCTCGTCCTCATCGTCATCCGGCTCGTTGTCCGGCTCAATCGCAAACATTGGGTCGCGTTGGTTGGTGAGGAGTTCGTCGGCGAAACCCATGTCGATCGCAGCCCGCGCATCCATCCACGTCTCAGCGTCCATGAGCTTGGACAGCTTCGCCCGACTCAGGTTCGTCTTCTCCTGATATGCATTCAGAATCGATTCTTTGACCGAATCAAGCATGCTCATCGCACGTGCGAGTTCGTCCTTATCGCCAACCGCCATGGTGGCCGGGTTATGAATCATCAACATCGACACCGGGCTCATGGCAACCTTCGTGGCGGCCATCGCGATCACAGACGCGGCCGATGCGGCGATACCGTCGATATTGACGGTCACCTCGCCTGGGTAGTCGATGAGCATGTTGTAGATCTGCGCCGCAGCCACCACATCACCACCCGGGCTGTTGAGCCAGATCGTCACCGGCCCCGACCCAGCGTTCAACTCGCTGGCGAAGATGCTGGGTGTGATGTCGTCATCGAACCAGGATTCTTCAGCGATCGTGCCGCTAATGCGCAAAACCCGGACTGCATCTGCGTCCGGGTCAGTTGATGGCTCTGGTGTGAGCCAGTTCCAAAAACGTCTCATATCCTCCTCCTTACAGAAGATTCACTCATAGGTTCCTCAGCCGGTTCAGGCTCCGATTCAGACCCGGTTGTCTGCGCGTATGCACCTGCGAGACTGAGCGGGAGCATGTTCCCGTTGACGAGGTAGAGGTCGCCGCCAGCCTCGGGACTGATGCGATCGAGGTTTTCTAGTTCGCGGATATCGTTGGCGCTCATCCAGCCGTTTTGCCTTGCCACCGCATAACCATTCATTCGGGATTCGTAATCCCCACGTAGCAAGCCTTCGAGGTTGAACTTCACATACACGCCAGGTTTTTCACGCGAGCTGAGGAGTGTTTTGGTGATGGCCTGTTCCCACCGGATCACCCACGGGTCCAACGTGTACTTCACAAACTCCAACGACTGCTGCTCAATATTGGAAAACGAGGATTTTTCGAGGTCGCCGATCATGTGCGGGGGTATGCGGAAGATTCGAGCAATTTCGTTGATCTGAAACTTCCTCGTTTCAAGGAATTGAGCTTGTTCTGGGCTGACGGAGATGGGCGTGTATTTCATGCCTTCCTCGAGCACAGCGATCTTGTTCCCGTTGCGGGCTCCGCCGAACGTGGACTGCCAGGACTCCCTAACGCGCGCGGGGTCTTTGATCGTTCCCGGATGCTCCAACACACCACCAGGTGCAGCACCGTTAGCAAAAAACGATGCGCCGTAGTCTTCTGTTGCTTGGGCGAGGCCGATGGCATTCTTTGCCATCGCAATCGGGCTATAACCAACCAGCCCGTCAAAGCCCAACCCTGGAATGTGCAGCACCTCGCGCGCCGAGAGTCGCACCGTGTCGAAGCGTCCAGCTGGTTCGTCCCAGGTGCGCTGATACTCGTAATAGAGTCGCCCAGCCTCGTCGCGCCCCACCATCATCCGGTTCGGCATCAACGGATACAAACCAATCACTTCATCTTTACCGTTGCGCAGCACTTGGGCGAACGCATTACCCCAAAGAAGCAAATGCGTCATCAGAGTTTCCCTAAAGACAAAGGATGTCATTTCAGGGTTCGGCTCATCATGCAACAGCCGGTATAAGGGATGGTCGAGCGCCTTCACCTTCGCCCCATCACTGCTCTGCTGGTAAACATGCAACGGCAGACCCGCGATAGCTTCAGCCAAAATCCGCACGCATGAGTAGACGGCGGTCATTTGCATCGCGCTGCGTTCTGTCACCGGACGGCCAGAGCTCGTTGCCCCGAAGAAAAAGCTGTAGCCAGAGCTGATCGCGTGATCGTCAGCGGAGCGGGTGGTGTCGCCACGCAGCCAATTCAGAAAACTCATGCGGTGTCCTTTCACATGTAGAATTGGAATATGAAAGCGCCCTCAAAACAGTCGTGGGCACTGATGAGTGTCCTGCTAGCGGCATTTTGGTTGTTGCCGCTCATTTCCATGTGGATCAGCAGGCTGAGCGATCCCAACGCCAAGTGGTTCATCGCGTTGCTCTTCCTCGCGTTTCCACTACTCACCATCGTTTTGAGCGTTATCGATGGGGCACGCCACGGGTTCGGCTGGTGGTGGCTACTGGCCCCGTTCGCAGGGTTCTTGACCACACTGTTCGTGTACTACAACGATTCAGCCCTCATCTACGGCGTCGCCTACTCGATCTTGGGACTGATCGGCGCAGGCATCGGCGCGTTCATCCATGAGCGTGCTCACAGCACGAGTAGGCCGCGTTCGTCATAAACACTGCCGCTGACGTGCCCGGTGCCGTTTCGGATGGCGCGGTCGAGGGCCATGATTGTTGCGACGACGCCGTCGATCTTCTCGGTGCTCTTTTGTTTGTCGGGTTTGATGTTTCCTGCTGGGTCGGTGCGGACGTGAATGTTGTCTACCATCCACGAAAGCACTGGATGCCCGCCATGTGCCAGTTTTCCCTCTAAAGCGAGTTTCATGAGTTCTTTGGATGGTGGGCTCATGTCTTTGAAGCCTTGCCCAAACGGAACAACCGTGAAACCTGCTTCGTCAAGGTTTTGGCTCATTTGGACTGCGCCCCACCGGTCGAATGCGATCTCGCGGATATCGAAGCGTTCACCGAGTTGCTCGATGAAGGCTTCAATTGCGCCGTAGTGGACGACGTTGCCCTCAGTGGTTTGTAGGAAGCCTTGCTGTTGCCACAGGTCGTAGGGCACGTGATCACGGGCAACCCTTAGTTTGAGGTTGTCTTCGGGTATCCAAAACCATGGCGCGACCGTATATTTGTCATCGTCCCCGTAGGGTGGGAATACGAGAACGAAAGCAGTGATGTCCGTCGTGGAAGCCAAGTCGAGGCCGCCGTAACACACGCGTCCTTCCAAATCTGACAGGTCGACGGGTGCTGAGTTTTGGTTCCAGATGTGCATGGGCATCCACCGCACGCTTTGTTTGACCCATTGGTTGAGGCGAAGTTGGCGGAATGTGTTTTCTTCGGCTGGGTTTTGTTTCGCGCTCGTGCAGGCTTGGCGGACTTTTTCGATCGGGACAGTGATCCCTAAGCTCGGGTTAGCCTTATGCCACACGTCCTCGTCGGTCCAATCATCATCTTGCGCCGCCCCATAGATCACCGGGTAGAACGTGGGGTCGTGCTTTTTGCCATCTAGGATGTCTTGGGCTTTTTGGTGTTGCTCATAACAAATGCTATGCGTGTCGGTACCCGCTGTCGTGATGAGGAAGTACAGGGGTTGGGTGCGCGCGTCGCCTGATCCTTTCGTCATGACGTCGAACAAGGCACGGTTGGGTTGGGTGTGGAGTTCGTCGAAGACAACGCCGGAGATGTTGAACCCGTGCTTCGAATACGCCTCCGCGCTCAGCACCTGGTAGAAGGAGTTGGTGGGCTTGTAGATGATCCGCTTCTGCGAGGCAAGAATCTTGACGCGTTTGGACAGCGCTGGACTCATGCGAATCATGTCCGCTGCGACCTCAAACACAATGGATGCTTGCTGGCGATCAGCCGCGCACCCATACACTTCAGCGCGTTCTTCACCATCCCCGCAGGTGAGTAGTAGCGCAATTGCGGCGGCGAGCTCACTTTTGCCCATCTTTTTGGGTATCTCGACGTAGGCGGTGGTGAATTGGCGGTAGCCGTCTTCTTTGACAGTGCCGAACAGGTCGCGGATGATTTGCTCTTGCCAGTCGATGAGCTGGAAGGGCTTGCCTGACCAGCGGCCTTTGGTGTGCTTTAAGGCTTGGATGAACGCGACCGCGAAGTCGGCTTTACGCTTGTCGTAGCGTGAGCCTGTGGCCATGAATCGGGTCGGCGTGTAGGTGTCGAGAGTGCGCATCACGCCCTTCAGGCTCCTTCCTGTGCTGGTTAGTTGGTGTGGGCAAGCGCCCAGGCGATGGCGTGGCCGGCGTCTTCGAACAGTTCCTCAGCCTCAGCAACCAGGGCGAGTTCGCATTCAATGAAACTGCGGGCGTCCGATCCCCAGCCAGGGATGGGCTGCTCGGCGAGTTTGTAGACGCGGGCGTCGTTTCCGATCCGGCCTTTGCCCAGGTGCCGGTATGCCGAGGCGAGGACGAAGTCTCCGTAGGCGATAACCGTGCCGTAGCTGTCGGTCGCGATCTGCAGCTGCTCCATCGTGACCTTGCTGGTATTCATGACCTCGCTCCTTTATTTCTTGTTCGATCATGTACATACAGCCATAGGTGTGCGCGGTTATCCAGTCGCTTTTCGCCGGTTCTCCGCAAGGAACTCAGTGGTCGGATTTGGGCAGGGTTTTCCATGCTGCGTTGCCTTCCAGATTCGCTAGCAGGACTCGGCGCACGTGCTTGTAGTTGTCGCCGATCATGCCCAGGCGCAGCAACCAGCAGCGCATCGCATACTTGTCATTTCCACCTGTCTTGGCAGGCTTCGCGGAGACTCTCGTGGCGGTTTTCGCGTGCTCGATCATGAGCTGAATCAGCACGCTGACCGCTTCAATCACCTCCGCATCTGGGAGCTGGTCAAACCAGGCAAACTCAACGGTCCCTTCCGCCTCATCGATCGCCATGGGCGTAGCAGGAATAACCAGTGCCTTAGCGATGAGTGCTCCCTTGGAGGCGAGCAGGGCGTCGAGCTTCGCGCCTGTGGCCTCGTCCCACCTGGTCGTGGGGAATGTGAGCGTGAGTCCGTAAACCTCACCCGCAGGCGCAAACCCGGCCGCGCTCGCGGCGTCGGTTATCGCGTCGCCGTCTGCGTTGTCTGGGAGGTGGAGCACCCAGTCCCGATCCAACCGCGCCTCACCAATCAGATAGTCAAAGGTGGGCATGCCAGCATACCTGGCTTTCACGCCAAGATGTTCCGCGATGACTTCGGCGAGTTTCTTACGCCCAGCCTTGTTCGGGGTAAACTCGATCGTGGTCATCGGGTCACCTGTTCAAACCAAGAATCAACCAGTCGCAGATAGCCATGCGGGTCGTGTTCGATCGCACCGGCAACCAGGGAGAAGTTCCACTTTCGTGCAATGTCGAGGGCTTCTTCAATGTCCCAGATGTTGATGCCTGCCTCCAGCATCTCGCTGATCTCGATATGTAGATCACTCATGACCATCCTCCATCTCATGTTTCCCCCTTGTCGGGGTTTGTTTGGTCATGTACATACAGCCATAGGTGCGAGTGCTTATCCAGTCCCTGCGCGAGCAAAATTCTTCAGTCTTTCAAGGACGTGGCGAGCAACGGGCAAAGCGATCGCGTTACCCCACAACTTGTACTGGGCACTATCACTGGTTGGATTCTCCAACCAAGTAGTGACTTGGCGTGCGGTTCGTGGTTTCACGCCGCGCGCCAAGTTCCAGGTAGCCCAAATGCCCGTCCAATACTCGATGTCCTCGCTTGTCGGATCCTCGATAGCAAGACCGTCACACCAATCGTCAGGAAACCCCTGCAACCGGGCACACTCGACCGGCGTCAACCGCCTGGGGCACAGCGACGAGCTGGCGACCATGGGCGGATCGGTGTAATCCGTGGCCAGCAGCGCACCTGCCTGATCCTTGGTGACGCGGGTGAAATAGTCGGCCTTGGATGCGGCATAGACGGGCTCCAAGATGACCATGCCGCCCTGATTGCAGGTCGGCTCCCCGCCTTTCAAGTCGAGGGTTTTCGACACTTCCGCTTCGTAGCCGTAGTGGCCGCCACCGCTGCGGGACTGGTGGATCGAATTCAGGCCAAACACCCTGCGTTCTTCTGGGGCGTCGAGGAGGATGGGGACGTTGGTGGGTGAGTTGCCCATCCGGGCAGTCAGCGTCTGCACCACCCCCGAGGAGTTAACGGTCAACCTCGAGTCCTGCGGATGATGATCCAACAACATCACCGAGCTGCTACGGCCTCCAAGGCTTGCTTCAGGGGTGTGGGCATGGTCTTGTTCTTGCGTGCCGCACGATTCAGGATTCCTTGGCAAGCTCGCGGGCTCAAAAAGAATCTCGGGTGCGGATCGGCCTGCAAAATCTGCGACAAGGTAGATGCGGCGGCGTCGTTGGGCGAGGCCGAAATGTTGCGCATCGAGTACACGCCATGCCAGTGAGAATCCCTCACCCATGACACATCCCGCGTACGGCCATCCACCCTCAGGGACAGGCATATCAGGCGTGCTCGGGTCGACGATGCGCGTGAGCGTGGTAAGGACGGTGGCGAAATCGGATCCTTTGTGTGAGGAGAACGCGCCAGGGACATTCTCCCAGATCGCGTAGCGTGGAAACATTCCATGGGTTGCTTTCCTCATCTGGTCAATAATTCGTACAGCATGAAAGAACAGACCCGAGCGTTCACCCGCCAGGCCTGCTTGTTTACCTGCAACGGATAGGTCTTGGCAGGGAGAACCAAACGTGATCACATCCACCGCATCAACATCAGCCCCGTTGACCGTGGTCACATCACCCACATGAGTGAGCTGCGGCAGACGGCGGGTCGTAACGAGAATCGGGAATGGCTCGATTTCACTCGCCCACACAGGACGAATACCCGCCTGAATACCTGCGAGAGGGAAACCACCCGAGCCATCAAACAAGGAACCCAACGTCAACTCACTCACGGTTCACCCCCCTCAACATCGCGCACCAAATCCAAATACGCGTATTCCTTGCCGCCTCGCAGGCAAGTAATCCCGGCAGCGTCCCCTGTATGTTCGGCATAACGGCGCAAAATAACGCTCGCGTATTTCTCATCAAGCTCCATGCAATAGCAGATGCGGTCGGTTGCCTCAGCTGCCATGAGTGTGGAGCCTGAGCCTGCGAAGGTGTCGAGCACGATCGCGTTGGCCTGCGTGGAGTTCCCGATCGGATACGCCAACAAATCCAGCGGCTTGCTGGTCGGGTGGTCAGCATTACGGCGGGGCTTGGCGAAGTTCCAGATCGTGGTTTGTTTCCGGTCGGCGTACCACTTGTGCTTACCCGTCTTCACCCACCCGAATAGCACCGGCTCGTGCTGCCACTGATACGGGGAACGTCCCAATACGAGGGAATCTTTAACCCAAATACAACAGCCCGACAGGTAAAAGCCTGCCTCAACGAAGGCGCGGCGGAAGTTCAAGCCTTCAGTGTCAGCGTGGAACACATACGCGGACGCGCCCTTCTCACACACGCCCACCATGTTCGAAAACGCTGATAGCAGGAAATCGTAGAACTTATCGCCATCCATCTTGTCGTTCTTGATGGACAATCCGGATCCTGATTCGAAGGCGACGTTATATGGCGGATCAGTCAACACAAGATTCGCACGTTTACCATCCATCAACAACTCGACGTCCTCGACGCTGGTGGCGTCGCCGCACACGAGTCGGTGACGGCCAAGCGTCCAGATATCCCCACGCTCCACGAACGCGGATGCTTCGAGTGCGGCGGTAAGGTCGAAGTCGTCGTCCTCAACCTCGTTCTCATCCAAGGAGCCGATCAACTGCTGGATTTCGGCGTCGTCGAAACCGGTGAGTTCAGCATCGAAATCCGAAGCATCGAGGTCGGCGATGAGGAGGGCAAGTCTGTCGTTGTCCCATTCGCCGCTGATCTTGTTGAGCGCGATGTTGAGTGCTTTCTCGCGGGTCTCATCGAGCTCAACAACGATCACGTCCACGTCCGTGTGGCCGAGATCTTCGAGCACCTTCAAACGCTGGTGTCCACCGACGATGTTGCCAGTGGTGGAGTTCCAGATGACGGGTTCGACGTAGCCGAACTCGGTCAAGGATCGCTTGAGCTTCTCGTATTCGGCATCGCCAGGCTGGAGGTCTTTACGCGGATTGTAGTCAGCGGGCTTGAGTTCACTGATGGGCATTGGTTTCATGAGCATGTGTGGTCACCGCCTTCTTTAATGCGTCGACGTGAGCGAACGAGTTCTCCCAGTGCAAACCGGCATGGCCGAAGTGTCCGTAGGTCGAGTAGCGGGTGTAGCCGGGTGCTCGCAACCCCAAAGCGTCAATGATCGCTCCTGGGCGTAGCGGAAACACCTCACGCGCAGCCTCGGTCAGGATCTTGTCGGAGTATTCACCACTGCCGAGCGTGTCGATGGTGAAGGCGACCGGATCAGCCTTCCCAATCGCATAGGAAATCGCGACCTGGCATTCCTGCGCAAGACCGGAGTCGACGATAGTCTTGGCTATCAGACGCGCCATATACGCACCCGAGCGGTCAACCTTGGACGCGTCCTTACCCGAGAACGCCCCACCACCATGTGGGGCGAGACCGCCGTAAGTGTCGACCATCAGCTTGCGACCAGTGAGCCCCGTGTCTGCCTTTGAACCACCCACCGTAAACAAGCCCGAGGGATTCACCAGAATCTCGGTGTCAGCGCTAATTGGCAGATACGGCTTACACGCGGGTGCGACGATCAGTGTTTTGACCTCAGCCGCAAGCTCGTCCAGAGTCTTCGTAGCGTCGTGTTGGATCGACACCACCACGGTTTCGACTGCTACGGGTTGTCCGGCGGCGTCGTAGCGAACCGTCACCTGCGCCTTACCATCGGACTTGATACCGCTGATCGTGCCGTCCTTGCGGGCGTCATCAAGACGCCCACAGATCTCATGCGAGAGTACGAGCGGCAATGGCAAACGCTGCGGGGTTTCGTTGGTGGCGTATCCGTAGACGGTGCCTTGATCGCCAGCGCCCTGCAACGCAAACTCACTCGTGTCTCCGAAGCGAGCCTCCAAGGACTTGGAAACTCCTGCGTTGATGTCTGGGGATTGGCGGCGTGTCCAGACGAAAACGAGGAACTTCCACGGCACATAACCCGCCTTCACCAGCGCGTAACGCACCGACTCACGAATACGCGGACGAACCTTCGAAGTGATCTCGCCAGTCACAATGATCCTGCGGCCAGATGCCATCACTTCTACTGCAACGCGGGCAGCAGGATCCTCGTAGAGGATATCGTCAAGGATCGTGTCAGCGATCAAATCACAGAGCTTATCGGGATGGCCGATACACACGGCCTCAGCAGTCTTCGTAACAGACATACACACTCACTTTCCAAAGAATCGGGACATAGAAAAGTGCCCACCCATCTCGGGCAGGCACACGAGAATCAAAGGGGTGTTAGGAGCGGGCTTGCAGCAGGCGCTCCATCACGTCATCACCCGGCGCCGAACCTGAGTAGTCGCTGGTGCAGGTGGCGCGCACTATCTCGTAAATCTCGTACCAGTACACGTTCGCTTGCTTCCCGAAAGACTGGGACATAGCAACGAAAGGGGATGCGATCGCAGCCCCTGTGGTTGGGTGTTTGCCGAGCAAGCCGAACTTGGAGATCGCCTGTTCACACTGCACATAACGCGCGAACGCCTGCGCATAGGATTCGATCAAGCGCGGTGCGACGAACTGGGAACAGCCACGTTGATCGAGCCATTGCCATGTTTCTCGGTAGACGAGGTCAGCGCCGAGGGGTTTACCATCACGCTGAATCTCCGACAGATACTCGGCAGGCTCCGGCATCACCTCACCAGCAAGCACCGCACCATCCCCGATATCTGAGCCTTCAAAGTCAAACGGCTCACCCAGCGGATCATCAAGCCGCGTGGCTGGGCGGCCAGCTGCGAGCTTCGCATTCAGCGGATCGGGTTTCGCACCTGCCCGCACACGGCGGCCACCCCGGTTCGTTCCGTCTTTCGCCATAGGTTTTCATCTGCTTTCCTGCTGTGAGACAATTAGTGGCGTGCCGAGACCGAAGACGAAAACTGAACTATTGGATGCCGCCGAGGCGCAGTATGCGAAACTGGACAGCCTCATTGAGGGCATGAGTTCCGACGATCAGCATACGAATTTTGATCCCAGCATCACTCAAATCGGTAAAGAAGCCCACTGGGCGCGGGACAAAAACCTGCGCGACGTCCTTGCCCACCTGCACGAGTGGCAGCGCATGTTGCTTGGCTTCGTCGACGCCAACCGCCAGGGTCAGCCTCGACCGTTTCTTCCGTTTCCTCACACGTGGCGAACCACGCCAACGCTCAACCAAGAGATTTGGACTCAATATCAGGGCACTGAGCTTGAGGCTATCCGCGAGAACCTCGCTGACAGCCACACCGCAGTAGTGGCTCTCATCGGCGAGTTCACCAACGAGGAGTTATTCACCAAGGCGCATTTCCCGTGGACGGGCACAACCTCGCTCGGCTCCTACTGCGTGTCAGCCACATCAAGCCACTACGAATGGGCAATCAAAAAGCTCCGTGCATTCACCAGAAAGCCGCCAGAACAACCCCATAACCAAGCCGCCCCCCAGTAGCTTCTTACCACGCTGTACACCACAGACAGATACTCGGGAGCCTCTGGTATAGGCGCTCCCGTGCGCCTTTTCGTGACTGTCGGGTTCAACGCACCAGGCCTCGTGCCTGCATTCACGCAACATCCGCCCGATCAGCGCTATCCTTAGCAATGCAGGGAAACCCTTCTTGTAGAATGAGAACTTATTGGGGCATACAACTCCTGATGCCGTTGCCGTATCAAAATGTGTAGCGAAAAGTTGAAGGGACTGGTCATCAAAAAAATATCTGTGTTTCTTGTATCCGCTCTGGCATATTTTGTCGGCGCGTGGCTTTTCGCCGCCATCTTTCTACGGTGCAAGGATCAGGATCAGAGATTTTTTGTGGTCTTCTTATTGATGCCACTCATGTATGTGTGTTTCACGATTCTTCTTCTGCTTTTTAATAAGCATTTCATCGGTATTCAATCTGCCCGCGCGTTGCAACTTTCAGCAGGAGCCTTTATCGGACTCTCAGCTTTTCTCTTTTCACTCGATGGTGTCGGCTCGTTAGTTCATAGTGATTCTTTTTCTCAACTGCTGAGCCAGTTTTCCGTTCCCGCCATCGGCGCTCTTGTTGCTGGTGGTGTAGCGCTTGGGTTTAGCGTTTTTACCCAAGCGCCACACCAAGGAAAAGACCAAATCAATTATCGGTAGATGAATTCAGCTAGCTTTCGGCAAGCTGTCAAACGAATCTCTTCCTTGACGTATCCAGCCAGGAACCATCCTAAAACGGCGCTATCCAAGTCGGCATATTCACTTATTTTCTGATATGCCTCAGTGGAATTATTCGCCCCCAAGCTCCAGCCAATCTGCTTGAATCTGTTGGCAAGTTTGCTGGAATTGTTGTAGTACTCTCGCAATGTTGCTGACAGAAGATGAGCGTTGGAGTCGTTGCCGTTTTCTAGCGTGTTAGCGATAACGATGGCATCTCCGTCACAGCAGAGATCGTCACGGTTACAGTTGTTTCCTACCGATTCCCATTTTCCCTTGTCGTTTTTCTTGTCAAGTACTAGCCCCTTCAAGCCAGGATGCTGACGGTAATCGTTACCTTGACCGATTAGAGCTGTGGCCACCTGATCCAGGTTCGCACTGGGATTCCACTCAAGTGTTTTCTGAATATTCTCCATGGCAGTAGCTAGGTCTCCGGCCCAGCCAGTCCACGCATCAGGGATAACATTCCAGTTGGTGTATCCAAGTGTTGTTGCCGCCAGATGCGCCAGATCAACCGATTCTCCGGTCTTGTCGGTCATGGATTGCCGCCACGTGTTATCAATATAGCGATTCAAGGCAGCGATGATCTTCTTGCCTACAGCGTCCTTCTCGAGTACGCTCGCGTCAGCACTCCTGAAACTTTCGGCAGACACGGACCAATTCACCGCAGATCCACTACCACCGTCACGCAGGTAGGCTTTTGCTAAATAGTTGAGGATGCAACGCCAAGTCGGAACGGCAATCCGCGTTCCCGCACCATGAGAACCCGCAACGTAGTCTTTTCCAACCTTGCCACTGGCACGAAGTTCTTCGAAGCGTTTCTCTAAATGCCAGATCAGATCAATCGGAGCCAGCTTGGTGTAATCAATGCTGGTGTCGGGCGCAGCGCCACCGGCACTCGAAGGAGCAACATGATCAACTGCCGCTGCTTGTCCTGAATAGGCGACCCTGTCTAGGTCAAAACCAGCACCCTTGTAGTCACTGATTTCAGTGAACTGGTCATAGTTCCAATCGTCAGGAATAGGGAAGCCAAGGTTGCCAGAAAATCCTGTAGACATGTCCGAGACGAACGCGCTTCCAGCGTAGCCGGCTTTAATGATGCGGCTACAAATGTTACGCGAGGCGTAGATGCCTACTTTGTATCCGCCTCCCAGGCTTCCACGCACACCCTGGAAATACGGAAGAATGTGACTTGTGACCTCGGGGTCGGTCGCGTCGAAATCAACTGCGAAATAGATATACGTTCCCGGAATGCCAAGTCTTTGGGCTGCTTGCCTTGCGAGCGTCGCGTGCCGAGCGCCGTTTTCCCGCGTGAAATGTCGAAGCTTGGTTGAGTACTCCTGGAAAATCGGGAAGAACTTCATTCCTCCGTTGGTGATGCGTTCAAGTTCTCCGGGGCGAATTGCTTTGAAATAGTCAGACGGATCTTTTGAATCCTGATTCGGCTCAGTCAGGTAACGCCCCACAATCTCATAGCCGTTCGCCTTAAGTAGGTTGAGTCGCTCAGCCGTAATCTCGAAGCGTGTATCGCATGCTTTGCAGGCGCGATTCGGATCACCTTTCGAGGTCAACAGGCTCATCCATGTAGTCGAGTCGACCACCCCGCTTCGTGGGAGCTGATACTTTGCTTGGAATTGCGGAACGAACGTTGACAGTGCGGTTTGTGCAGAAGGATAGATATCGGGAGAAATCCGGTTACACACTAGAGCAACCTGAGCTAGCCAAGCCCACTTCGGTAAACTTGCCGCATTGCTGGGTGTAACTATTGTTAGACGCGCTTTGGTGCCATTGCCGAAATTACCTGTGGCTTCCGCAGGGCTAAATCCTTCAATGGCTTGCAAGACCTGAATCAGAGCAGTGTTCATTTCCCGACCGTAGAGTCCATCGGTTGGGATGATTCCGGTATAAGCGCGATACTGTTGGTTGATTTGTTGCTGTGCTTGCCGAATCGCTGAAATGCCCCCATAAGAGCGAAGCAGGACGAATTGCTGCATTGACAACAGCGCTTTCATGACGTCGAGCGTCACAGTGGAATCTCCACCAATGCCCATGTCGCTCTTAAGCTGTTTGATGGCCTTTCCAGTTCCGCTATAGAAATGCGTAGTGATATCGCTGGCACCAGCAGAATATCCCTTACACCACAAAGCACCTTGGATAATGCCGTACACATTAGAAGTCTCCTGCGCACCGTCATCCTGCTGGTGGATGCCGTTAGGCCACCGAGACTGGAAGCGACTGATAGTTCCCGGTCCGAAATTGTTCGCCGTTGTCGTAATACCCAGCTCGATTTGCAGGGCCCGAATCAAAGCGTTGACCGTGCCCCAGCCGGTATATCCGTCCTCTACGACTGAACCGAATCCAGCCTTGCTCCTATAGGTGCGATTGAGCCATTGCTGTGTTTTTAGCACCATTTGATCTGTCATGATTCCTCCTTTTTAGAAACCAGTTTGTTAACTCAAGACAGGCGAACACCTGCCAGAGAGGGATCCAGAACACCGGATGAGAAGCTCCGAGTTTTTTGCCCTCACCTGTACGTCCCTGGGAAACCCAAATCCGGACGGACAAAGCGCAAGAAAACCGAGCAACACTCAGCGGGATTTCACCCCTCACTGGTACTGCCGACGAAGCCCGAAGTGTTAATACCTTGTTTGATTCGGGGACTTTGCGCACGGTTGGCCCCGCCCGCTGACCTGTGCCAAGGCTGTAGAGATTCGACGGCCCTACCCCTCGTCAGGCTTTCGACGGTGGCTCGTGTTCGGCAAACGCCAGGCGGGTAGGCAACTTTGAAGTGCGTGACGACAACCGCGACAGGGCGGAACGTGGCGAAGAATTCAGTAGGTGTAGACCCGAGGTTGTTGCCTCCACCGGTCGTCATCCAGCGCGCTCTGGCGCGAGTGGCAGGGCTTGCACAGCGAACGGAGGTTGTCGAAGTTGTGGGTGCCGCCGTGTTCGAGCGGGAGCACGTGGTGGACTTCCTGCACGGGCGTGTACTTGCCTTGTTCGAGGCAGTCTTCGCAGAGCGGGTGGGCTGCGATGTAGGCGGCGCGGATCTTGCGCCACCGCGCGCCGTAGCGGCGGTTGATCTTCGGATCACGCTGATACTTCCGATACCGGGCGTCTTCTGCCTTCGCGTGGGCCTCGCAGTAGCGTTCACGGGTGAGCTCAGGGCAGCCGGGGTGGGAGCACGGGCGGGCTGGTTTGACCGGCATCGCTGGCTCCTTCCCCCTGGATGTGGTGAAGCCCCAAGTTCCCGTGTGGGTTCTTGGGGCTTCTCCTAGTTTTCAACCACTTACATGTTCTCACACCGATATGCGGTTTTCTATCGCATGTTTCGGATACCCGCTAACGCTAGAGCTGTCCGTATAAGGCGGTGGCGAACCTGTCGAGGGCCCGGTTCTTGCGCCGATAGACCGTGTCACGCTCGACGTAGAAATGATCGGCTATCATCAACACCTTCTCATCTTGTGTCCCCTCGCTGAGGAAGAAGCCTTCGAGGATGAAGCGGTCGTCTTCAGCGATGACTTCCCACGCAGGTAAGAACCAGTCCATGTACTGGCGGGCCTGTAGGTAGCGAGCCTTGTAGGCGTCGATTCGCTCAATGCTCGCCACGATCCGATTCTCCGAAGCGCGGAGATCGCCAGAAGGTGGTGTGCCGTCCATGCGTGGGGATGCTGGGCTTGCCGCGTCAGCGTAAGCCGTCTTGATCTGCTCGTCGGTACTCTCGATGATCTGTTCCATCACCGCATAATCCTGTAGCGCTGCGATCGCGGCTTTCCTTGTGTCGAGGTATTTGGTCATCACATGCATGAGCTTGTCCTTTCAGTGGTTGTAATTTCTGCTGTGACCGCGTCAATCAACGCAGCCTGAGTAGCGTCTTTCGCATCAAGAGCTTTGAGAACGGTTTCATCGAGCGTCCCTTCCGCAACAAGATGCGTGATCGTCACAGGTTCGGATTGTCCTTGCCGATAAAGCCGTGCGTTGGTCTGCTGGTAAAGCTCCAAGCTCCACGTGAGCGAGAACCACACCAGCAGGTGCCCGCCTGATTGGAGGTTCAGTCCATGACCGGCCGATGCGGGGTGGATCAGCCCAAGCGCAATCTCGCCTCTGTTCCACGCCTCGATATCCGCGCTCGTTTTGAGTTCGCGAGCCTGCGGGAAGCGGGCGGTGATACGTTCGCGGTCGTGAGTGAACCAGTAGGCCACGAGCAGTGGATTGCCGTTGGCAGCCTCGACGAGGTCTTCGAGGACGTCGAGCTTCCGCTCGTGAACCGCCGTCCACTGACCGTCGCTGGTGTAGATCGCGCCCGACGCTAACTGCAGGAGCTTGCCAGAGAGTGCGGCGGCGTTCGCAGCATCAACCGTCGCCCCATCAAGGTCGAGGACGAGGTCAGCTTTGAGTTGGTCGTAGACCTTGCGTTCTTTCGGCTCCAACGTGACGGGCGTGGTCGTGACCGTCAAGGGCGGGAGTTGGAGGTGGTCGGTGGTTCTCATCGACAACGTCATGTCACCAATCGCCGCATAGATCTCATCCTCAGCACCCACGCGTGGCTTATAGGTGAAGACCTGCATCCCATTACGCTTATCCGGCGTGAACCAGCGCTCGCGATAACGGGTAATGAAACGGCCCAAACGCTCGCCGCCGTCAAGCAGACGGAATTGCGCCCATACATCCATCAGCCCGTTCGACGCGGGCGTGCCGGTCAGCCCGACCCAGCGCTTCACAAAGGGCCGCATTTTCACCAACGCCGTGAACCGCTTCGCACGATGGTTTTTGAAGCTGGAGAGTTCGTCGATGATAACCATGTCGAACGGCCACGCGCTCCCAAGCTGGCTAATGAGCCATGGGATGTTTTCGCGGTTGATGATGGTTACCATCGCAGACGCCGTGAGAGCGTTCAGCCGGTCTTGTTTGGTGCCAACAGCGACCGCGACGGTGAGCCCGTCAAGGTGATCCCACTTCGCTATTTCGGCGGGCCAGGTATCGCGGGCTACCCGCAGTGGTGCGATGACGAGGACTCGGTGGATGGTGAAGTAGTCGAGCATGAGTTGCCAGATCGCCGTCAACGTGATCACTGATTTGCCCAAACCCATCCCAAGGAAGATCGCGGCCTCGTCGTGGTCGATGATGAACTGGGTGGCCTGGCGTTGGTAGTTATGCGGCTGATAGTGCATCAAGCACCTCCTGTATGCCGTCAACCGAATCAATGACCAAAGCGGTGAAACCTTGCTGGCGTAGTTGGTTCATCCGACGTACTTGGATTGGCCTGGGTTTCTGTCCTGGTGCTTTGAGCTCGACGAAGACAGCCCGGTTTCTCATCAGGCATATCCGGTCAGGTACACCCGTGGTTCCAGGGCAGACAAGCTTCCAGCACAAGCCGCCAGAGGCTTCAAAGGCTTTCTTCAGTTGGTGTTCTATGGTGCGTTCGTTCATGGTCACTCCTTGAATGGTTTCTCAAGGGGTGCAGAGTGGTGCAGGGTATTTCCTAACCTTTTACATAGAGAAAAACACCATGTAATTTCACATGCGTAAGGTAGGAAAACGGGTTGCATCGGTCTGCACCCTCATAACTTTCAGCTGTTGAATTCGCTGGTCAGGGCCAGCCCGTAGACGCGGATACCGGACTTGGTTTTCTTGCGTTCGAATCCTGCTTGTTCGCATGCGGCGTTGAAGTCGACCATCGGGCGCGCCCATCCTGAGGTGTTTTGCGCCCACGCCCGATACGTCTGATAGAGGTCACCAGCCCTCTCCGATAATCCGTCCTCGACGTCGCACGAGTCCTCAAGGAACTGCGAGAACCAGTCGTTATCCTCCTTATATGCTTGCGAGGCTTGAACCACCTGAGGTGGCGGAGTGAGCTTGTATCCCTCACTGTGAATGAGGCGCGCTCCTTCCATGATCCAGGAAAGGATTGCTCCGCCAGCGTGTTCGTAGAGGTGGTCGGCGTAGTTCTTCACATCCGTGTCGCCTTCGATGGTGGCGTTGAACGGGATGACGATCAGACGCCGCCAGATGCCTGCATCCATAGCTCCCACACGCGGCAAATGGTTCGTGTACAAGACCAGCGTGTGGGAGGGGGTGAAGGCGAAGGGGTCCTTGAACTTTTTCTCTGCCGAGATTTGATCGGTCGAAGCCAGCTGTTTAACGTTCGAGGTTGATAGGCGCATGCCTTCTTCGGTTTCAGCCGCGATCAAGAGACGTTTGCCTCTGGCTTCGGCGAGTTCGGGTTTGACGTTGCGACGCACCCCGACTGTGAGCGCGTCGGCTGAGATCGTGCCCGAATACGTCCCCAACACGCGGGCGATGGTGTTCCAGAACGTGGATTTGCCGTTTCGTCCGTCCCCGTAAGCGATGACGAGCGCTTCGACGAAGACTTGCCCGATCGCCGCCAACCCCACAATGCGCTGCACGTAACCAATCAACTCAGGATCTCCTTGGAAGAAGACGTCAAGCGCGTCGGCCCAGATCTGTGCACCCTCATCGTTGGGGCCGACAGCGGTCTGCTTAGTCAGCAGATCGGCGGGATTGTGCTCGTGGCTACTACTGTCGCGTAGATCCCAGGTACCTGCCGGGGTGTTGAGCTGGTAGGGGTCGACGTCGAGGTCGCGGACACGTACCTGCAAGATCGGCCCGGCTTCTTTCAACGTGGCCGTGATATTGCGTGACAAACGCCTGGAGAGAACGAACTTGTGATAGTTTTTGGATTCATCCCACGCCCTGAATGCTGCGACTTGGGCAGGGTTGAGTTTTGCTAGGCCGCGGGCTTTCGATGAAGCCGATGCCATCACCACGTCAGCACCGGTAGAAACCATGTCTTGCCATGTTGTGGCGATAAGGTGTTGTGCTTCTTCAAGTTGACGAGAAGTCAGTTCTTGAACCACTCCTTGTGCGGACAGGTCGTTCTCATCCCACACGCCATGGTCGTAGACAAGCCACTTGGTAGCCAGTGAGTAGCGGATCTTGTTCGCATACTCGCCAGCCAATGTGTCTGCCTGACCGACATCGGAAAAATCATCCGGACGTAAACCTGCTAACGCCTCATACGCCTCTGGTGGCAGATAGCTCGGGTCGGAGGCGACCTTCGAAGCGAACCTGCATGCCGAGTTCCAGATCGTCTGCAGTTCGCCCTCGTTGAGCGGTGGTTCGCAGAGGTTGGCTTTGCGGTCGAAGAGGTCTCGTGCTTGATCGGTCTGCCCGTAGCGGATGAGGACCCGCCCAGCGAAGCGAGAGAGCGTGGCGTTGCGTGACCCTTCACCGATCACGAGAGTGCTCTGATCGAAGGCGGCGAACACGTCGATCTCGTCAGCCGCGTCCAGCCACGCATCGAGCAACTGGTCGCCCTCATGCACCGTAACTTGTGGGTTAGGGGTGCCGTAGATGAAGCGACCGGCATCCAGAGCATTGCGATCAAAGAAACCAAAGCGCGATGCCAGACGATGCTTCAATCCCGCGTATTCGTCCGCGTTCGTGATCGTGTGGATTGGGAAGTAGACGTGGAAACGTGGCCGGGCGGAGAGCACACCCTTCGGTTTCATGTGGTTGCGGGAGGTGGCGGTCATGAACTCCACACCAGACATCAACTCGCCGAGCTTCTCAGGCGTAATCCACTCGGTGTGGGTTTCGGTGTGATCGTTATCGATATCCATCACCACGCAATCCGAAGACATGAACGCTGCAGTTGAGCGGCGGTCATTCACGTAGGTGGCTGCCACGTGATCAAAGCCAGCGACCACGCTTAGGGATGCCGCGTCAATGATCTGATGTGGGTTCGGGTAGTGGTTATTGTTCTGCACACCGGTAACCGCGGCAGCGAACAAGGTGAAAGGCGTGGTCATGGGGTGACCTCCTTGAAATCAGAATCGAAGTATTTGATGGGCAGGTCGAGGTCGTGCGCCCAGCCGATTTCTAGGCGCATACCGGGAGATACGTGTCCGACGTATGCCCATAGGGCTTCGCATTTAGCGAGCAGCACTCGGTTGAAAAACATCGCCAGCTCGCGCTGATCGGGATTGGCGTCGTCCATGAACTGTGGAAATAACAGATGCGGAGCGAACGGGATCTTGCCTGCCGCTACTGCGAGCTCGCAGAATTGGCGGGCGAGCTCAACGTTCGCCCCAGTGTCGCCCGAATACGGTGAGCAGATATAAACCAAGGGCCGGTAGCCGAACTGTTCGCGCTGCAGCTTCTTGAGCGCGTGATAGATCGTCAGGTCCAGATAGCCTTCGGTATTTTTCTTCGAAAACCCAATATCGAGTATCGTGGCGCTCATGCTTGCACCTGACCTTCACGCTCAATGACCGGGAGGATGCCGAGCTTGTTCTTGAGCAGGTCGTAGATGAACAGACGTCCCTTCTGGGTCCAGTACATGTGGGTGCGGGTCTGGCCTTCGCCGTATTCGTGAGTCTTGGACTGGGTGTAGCCCTGCTCGGCGTACTTGGCGTAGAGGAACCACCGGCCCGACTGATGGAACTGCACGTGAGCATCACGCAGGATCCGGTTGAGCTTCTTCGCGGAGAGTCCGTAGTCCTTCGCAATCGCCGTCGTCGTCAACAACGAATCGGACTGCAACACGACGTCGTAGTACGAGACTTTCGGTGCCGCTTCGAGCAAGGCTTGCTCTGCGGCGAGGCGCTTGACTCGCTCGGCACGCAGCGTGGCGATGGCATGCTCCAAGAATTCATCGTCAGCCAGCAGCTCGTCGTATGCGTACAGGCCGTGGCGGCGAATCGTCGGTAGCACTTCATCGAACACCCAGGCTTCGAACTTCTGCGCTGCCGGGAGTTTGGAGGAGATGATGAGGCGATAGAGGTCACCTTCGGTAATGAAGCGGACCTGCTGGATTCCGCCAGCGGTCTCAAGGGGGTGGTAATTTGCCACCCCCTTGCAGTGCAGCTTCACCGCGTTCGTCGGATCCTGGTAGCCGAGTGCGACGGCGACATCCTTCCCGCAGAAAAGGATCTGACCATCATTGGTGATGGTTCGGATCGTGCCGAACACGTCGTTGGTGAATGTTTGAATCTGGTTTCCCATGGCGGGGTTCCTTCCCGAGACCCCGTCGAGAAAAAGTCGTGCCGGTCGGCACAAGGGTTAAGGGCCTCACCCCACTGCCGACGAACCCGAAAGTGTTAAATCCGTCCCGCGTATACCCCGCAGACAAACAGTGCTGCGCGAGCGAGCATGGATGGCATGAGTGAGATTGATAAGGGAACGGTGTGGGCGATGGCGAAAAACATGCGCCTATTCGCCTTCATGGAATATCTGCGCGACCTCGATAACGACCCGGCTCCGAGCGCTGCGGATCAGCAAATTGCTGCGTATCTTCGGGAGTTCATGACAACCGATCCGAACGTTCTTCTCGGCGACCAATAAGGGTTAGTCCTTGCGGTAGTAGCCGCATTCGTAGCCGTCCGCATCCAGCGGTAGACCTTCAGCCCAGGTAGGGAGTGTGGACATGAGCTGGCAGGCGTCCGTAACAGTGAAGCCCGAGCCCAAGGGCTCGTCGATGACTATTTCGTCGTGCACATGCATCACAATCCGATGCCCAGCCTTAGCGACGGCGTGCATGCCGGTGACGAGCAGGTCACGAGCGATCGCCTGCACGATATTCTCGACGAGTTTTCCGCCGTAGGTTTCTAACTGTCCCCAGCGTCGTGCCGTGGTGGTGCCTGTGTAGGTGATGGATGTGCCACCCCAACGATTCTCGCCCAGACGCGGCTGGACGTAGGCAAGCCGCCTGCCCGAGGGTAGCTCGATGAAGAGAATCCCGGACTCCACGGTAAAGCGCAGATTCCGCAGGCGAAGCGGCTGGCGCGAGGTGATGGCGGCAATGGCGGTTTCTTCGACATCTGCCCAGAGCTGGACGATGTGTGGGTTCGCGGCTCGCCATGCGTCGACGATGGGTTTGAGTTCGTGTTCGGCGAGTCCCATACCCAGTGCTCCCATGGCTTTCAGCGCACCAACAGATCCGCCATAACCACAGGCGAGCACCGCAATCTTCCCCTTCTGGCGTAGCTCGGCGTTGATGCCGTGTTTTTCTACTGGAACTCCGAACATGCGGGAGGCGGTTTCGCAATAGAGGTCTTTGCCCGCGCGGAAGGCCTGGAGGGTGGTTGTTTCTCCTGCTAGCCAGGCGATGACACGCGCCTCGATCGCAGAAAAGTCCGCAACAATAAACCGATTACCGGTACTAGGGATGAAGGCGGTGCGAATTAACTGTGAAAGTGTGTCGGGCACGGAGTCGTAGAGCAGCTCAAGTGCGTCGAGGTTGCCTGTTCTGACGAGGCCTCTGGCTTGGTTGAGATCAGGCAGATAGTTCCTGGGGAGGTTCTGGACTTGGACGAGGCGTCCGGCGAAACGTCCAGTGCGACCCGCTCCGTAGAACTGGATAAGCCCGCGCGCCCGGCCATCGGATCCTGCGACGTTGTGCATCGCCACGTACTTCTTCACCGATGACTTGGCCAAGTCGCCACGCAGCTTCAGCACCTCTTTGACCGTGCCAGTCGCGGTGTCGAGGGCGGCATCGACCTCGGCCTTTGCCAACGACTCCAGCGCGCAGCCACGCGATGCGAGCCATTGTTTGAGTTGGATGGGCGAGTTCGGATTCTCCAGCCCGGTCAATGTCTGTGCCCGAGCGAGTGTCGCGTTGCGGTGGTGCTCGTCCACGGCAACGGCATTATCGACGAGCGTGTGGTCGAGAAGAATCCCAGCATCATTAATGCGTTGGTCAAGAGCGTAGGTGTCCCACTCGTCATCGGGCATCGGGAATGATGCGAGCCGCTCGTGGATCGCGAGTTCGACTTCGACGTCACGACGGTTGTAGTCGATAAACCTCGCCCACCCGGTCGGGTCAGCTGATGGTGGGTTCCTGCGTTTGCCGCCGTTCAGGACTGAGGGTGTGGCGGGTGTGCAAAACTGCTTGATCAGCTTCTTGCCTACTGTGTCTTTTTGGACGTCGAGGTTAAGGACCGTGGCCACCGCGTCGAGGCTCATCGGCAGACCAAGGTAGGCCGACCAGATCATAGTGCAACGCCACTGCCTTGGGCCAAGAAACCCATCAGCGAGAAGCTCGGGATGATGAGTGCGTAGCCAAGCGGACAGGCAGACTCGTTCGAAGGCAGCGTTATGCGCCCACTTCACGACGGATGGATCTACCAGTGCCGCCAGAACCTCGTCGGGCAGGGTCTCACCGCTGGCAAGATCCACCACCTCGATCGGGCCGCCGTCGATCGAATAGCCGAACAGGAGCAGCTCGAAGTCTGGGTGCTCGGCATACGGGTAAAGACCCGTCTTAGCGAGCTGAACTGGACTGAAAGTCTCAATATCGATAGAGAGCATGCGCATGACGAGGTTCCTTTCACATAGAGGAAAAGTGGAGGGAACCAACAAGATGTGCTGATTCCCTCCACTTGTGGGGATGGTTAGTTCAGGAAATCGTCATCAGCAGCGAGGGCACCGAAGTCGGTCTCAGCGGAAACTCGTCCACCGCCAAGGCTTTCGCCGTCACGGGTCTTTTGAATATTGCCCAGTCCGCAGGCGATACCACGGTTGCCGTTCGTGTTAAACGCATAGAAGGACAGGGATACGCGCGCGTAGCAGCCCGAGTACACTTCGGCGCGATCCAGGATCGGCGCGACGCTCTGATCGACGATCTGCGGAGCGGTCAGGGAGTTCGCGTTGAGGAAGTAGGCACCCTTGTAGGCTTCGTCGTCACGCTCAATATCCCCATCACGCAGCGGCAACTTGAGGGCGGCCTTGTTAGGGCGCTTGCCACCAAACTTGGCCGTCCCGGCCTCGATCGCCGCATCCACCGCGCGCTCGATCGCAGTGATCGTGGCGGTATCGGACTTCGGGATGATCAGGGAGACGGAGTACTTGGGCTTGCCTCCCTGGATGGAGTTCGGCTCCCAGACGTGTGCGTAGGATAGGCGTACTTCGCCGGTCACAATACGAGTTGTGTTAGTCGTTGACATAATCATTCTTCTTTCTACTAGTTACTTGTTTGGTTGAAAATCGGTGGCCGCACTCACCAGGTCAAGCGCTGGCCGTTTATCGGATGCAGGCACCAACGTAGGTTTTCCTGCAGGTTTGATCACGAGATCACCGAGGATCTCGTTGAAGGCGGGTTTACCCATGAGGCGTTCCATCGCTGTGAGGGTGATGAGCTTGCGATCCCAGATGTCTTTGTAGCCAGCCGCCTCAGCAGCCTTCGCGACATCGGTTTCGGAGGTGTATTTGCGGATCGACCGGCCGGCGACGAGCTTGAAACCAGTCCAGCGCTTGCCCTGGTTCACCGCTTGGGAGAGCGCGTATGCTTCGACATCCGCCGCCCAGGTTTTGAGCTGTGGAATCCTCGTCAGCACGTCGGCAATCTCGCTGTCGGACAGTTCTGCTGGTGGGGCGAACTCGAGCTTGGCAAGTTGAAGGTTGGCTTCTGCTCTTGCCCGACACGTGGGTGCGATCTTGCAGAACTGACACCACGAGCCCGGACAAAACTCGCCCTGTCCCGCAGCGGCGAGCTCGGCCTTCGGTTTCACTTCCGCTTCGGCCCAGTGCTCGAGTTCAGTGACAGGGATTTCCCAGGTATCAACGTTGCCCCGGCGCGGCTGGTAGATCGTCACCGCTACACGCTCGATGTCGTACAGGTCGCCGAAAGTGTGAAGGGCTCCGAGAGCGTAGAGCATCAACTGGGGATTACGCTCAGCCTCAACCAACACACCTTGCCCGTATTTGAGATCAATGATCTGCAAGGTGGGTTCGGCGATGATCACGCAATCCCCGGTGCCGAAACTTCCGGGCACAATGTGGGAGAAGTCCAGGCGCTGCTCGATCAGCACCTGCGGATCCCCACAGGTCTCCCGCGCGATCGAGACGTGCTCCTGGACGAAGGCGACGTAGTTGTCAGTCAAGGTTTCCATCTCGTCATCAATCCAGGCCGAGACAGGCCGTTTCGAGCGCTGCTTGAGCGCCCTGCGGAGTTTGTGTTCAGCCAGTGCATGGGCGGCGGTACCTTGCTCGGCAGCCGCAGACGTGGATTCTGGCTCATCGGATTCGAGTCGAGCGGAGGGGGTGCAGTTGAGCCACCTGTGAGCACCAGAAGCTGAGAGGAGTGCGTGATCAGACGGTGCCATCAGCAATCTCCTTCGCCCGCTCAAGAAGCCAGCCGAACTTCGCCGGATCCACCGCTGAGAGCTTGTCCGCACCAGCCTCGACGATCAGCTCACGAACCTTTGCCGTGTGGCCTTGCGCTGAGAGCTCGGAAAGAAAAGCACGGACTTCTTCGAGCGTCACGACCGGTTCAGGTTCAACCTCTGGCTCGTCCGCGAGTAGTTCTAGCTGGGCGTGCGTGGCTGGGATGGTTTCGAAGGGTTCCTTGATCTGCAGGGCAAGCTCCGGGCGTTCACCAGGCATTCCTGCGTGGTCTTCGAAGCTCTCCTCAACGATCTGCTGAGCCCGCGCAAGCAAATCGGCGAGCGATCGCATCGTCTGGTTTCCATCACGAATGAAGGCGTTAATTTCCGGCATCATCATTTGGATTCACCTGCCTTGAGAGCATCGGCCAGGGCCATGAGGTCGTCATCGGTGTTTTCGGTGATGTCGATCTGCTTGACCGAGTCACCGGGAACGAGAATCATGACTTTGCGTGGGGTGCCAAGCAGTAGGCGCATGAGCCGTTCGCGCAGCGTCACGTTTTTGGTGGTGACGATTCCGGGGTCGTCAGGGATATGCCGGGCAATATGAAGCTTGAGACTATGTCGGGTCATCGGGCTTACCTTTCTTCCATGTTGGTGGGAGCAGCCCGGTTGGCTTCTCCCTTCACCCCACTGCCGACACCGCTCGAAGTGTTAAATCGGGCCTCCTCGACCGCCTGTCGGATCAGCGGTTTTACCTCTGCCACCAGCTGCGATACCCGAGCACGGGTCAACCCCATATCGCGCGCCACCTGCGCCTGATTGAGCTTGTCGGTTGCAAGCAGACGCGTCATCACCTCACGATGCTGAGGATCCAAACCAGCGATGACGTCACGCATGACCTTGAGCTCACAGGCACGCTGGACACTGTCCGCGCGTTCGATGACCTGGTCTTCAGCGCTGATACCCGGTGAAGCAGGGTCAAGATCGATCTCGAGCATCTGCTCATACGAAAACGGCTTGTTATTCGGGACGCGGCATCCACGTCGAGGACCGCACCCAGCCCCACACGTACATTTCTTCTTACCCTCGCCGCGATCGGCGCGAACCGCTTTATGCGTGGCCGCTTCCTCTGCGTTCCACAACTCGTCCAGAATCTTCTGCGGCGTGCAGGGCTTAACCTGATCGAGCGGAACACCAGTAGCGGCGGCACGTTGTTCACGGTGGGTTGCGATCATGAGAGCGAACTCGCCAGGGTCAATGTCGAAAGTGTCAGTGATGGACTCGTTCTTGTTGTTATCTGCTTCGTGCTTGAAGGTGACCTTCATCGAAGGATCTCCATTTCTCCGGGAATCCCGGTGATTTGGAGACCTGATCTGTTTGGCTCAGATCACTGGTGAGAACTGCTAGGAAGACGACAAAGGCGAGCCACCCCACCCAGCCCTCCGCAAAGAGGGGTTGGGTGCGGTGACCCGCCGAGCGCTCCCAGAGCAGGTCTCACTAGTGATTTGTTTGTCTACAACCACAGCCAGCACTCGCTGTGGAGGTCGCTCATCCGCCAGATGAGCTCCCGAACAATCACGCTCAGGCTTGGAGAACGTCAGTACCGGTGGCCACCAGCACTACCGTCCCCACCTGCTCTGGCGGGAGAAACACTCACACCAGAGCAGGAGTGATTGCGGCTACTTGCCGCGCTTGGCCGGCTTGGCCTGCGCTAACGCCGATGCAGCCACGGACTTCGAGTCCTTGCCATAACGGCCATCGGTCAGAATCTTCGATGCCTTGGACGCCACCTTCGCGGACGTCTGCTTACGGTTCCTTCCCATGTGTTCCACCTCCTTCGCTACGATCAGGGCACCCACCACCAGTTGGTGCGTGTTCGTGAGCGTTAGCGCGAGTCGGTGTGCGATAATGAGATGACAGTTGCTCGTCTCGTCGGCTCGTGTTTTGCTCACATACTCATCAAACGCTGTGGTTTTGGGACTTCAGATCGGTGAGGGAAGCAAAAACTGGGACTTCTGGGACTAGTTTTGGGACTCGACATAGAGGAGCGTGATGCATATGGGTTTGCCCGAGTTTTGTCGCGCTGTTTACAAGCGGAAAAGTCCCATCACTAACCAGGCAAAATTCGTCCAAGCCGTATTCCAACACGCTGGCAGTACAGAGCGGTTAGACGACGAGTACGCACGAAAGATCTTTACCGGGGTAAAACCAATCTCCGAACCGCAATACGAATCATTTCCTACACAGGTGAGCAAGAAATCGTTGCATGATTTCTTTCTTACCCACTTGACGCCCCTCCCAAGCACGCGGGCCACATTGGACGACCGCTGCCAAGAAGTCGGCAAAGACACCGGACTGCCCTCAACCCTCACTATCGAACCAGAAGCATTCATTTGGGCACTCACAGATTGGTTCGACGCGATCATCCACAATCCAAACCATTGCGATGTCCTCGAACACTGCTACCGACTTCGCCTTGAAGACCAGGAACCAGAAGAAATAAACCCCGTGCCGCAGCCGCTCTATCAAGGAGATCGCGTCGACGTGACGGAACCGCCCGCACTGCAAAAACACAAGCCAGGATTTTGGGCCGAGTTCACTCACACATGGACACTGCGCAACGTTGGCAGCATCGACTGGACCAGTCGGACACTCGTCTGTACGAATCCAACAGACCCGCGAATACGACCCGTCGGCACCACACAAATCGCCATTCCTGAAAGCCCACCAGCGACAGGAAAGTTCATCAAGATTTCTTGCACGTTTCGGGCGCAAGGCTACGAAGGAGCAGCCTCAAGCCACTGGGAAATGCGCAACCAGGAAGGCGAGATCTGCTTCCCTCAAGCGACTACAACATTCAATGTCGATGCCACAGTTATTAACCCGGATCTTCACTCGACAAGGTAGGGATGATGAGCGAAGCTGAATTAGAAAACTGGGTCACCATGAAAGAAGCACAAGCTCACCTCGGTGTGCGCCGGGAAACCATCACGAAATGGATAACAACCCATAATCTCCCTGCCTACAAGGTCGGCAGGGTGTGGAAGTTCAAACTCTCAGAAATCGACGAATGGGTCCGCACCGGTCAAGCCGCAGAAGAACCACATCCCAACAACTCTCACGAGCCTAAGGAGGAACGCTAATGCCAGAACTGAACTGGGTCGGCAAAGACAAGGTGATCACCCACCACCTCGACGTTCCCTACCGCGTCCTCGACCGCCAATACTCATATGACGAGCACGGTCAGCACGATGCGGACAACGGCTCACAGAACATGATCATTCATGGCGACAACCTCGAAGCCCTCAAAGCTCTACTACCAAAATACGAAGGCAAGGTTGACTGCATTTATATCGATCCTCCCTATAACACAGGCAACGAAGGCTGGATCTACAACGACGCCGTCAACGACCCACGAATCAAGAAATGGCTTGGCGAAGTCGTCGGCAAAGAAGGCGAAGACCTCTCCCGCCATGACAAGTGGTTGTGCATGATGTATCCAAGGCTTCGTCTTTTGCAAAAACTACTGTCTCCCGAAGGCGTGATGGCGGTCAGCATTAGCATGCACGAGCTTCCAAATCTTCTACCTGTATTGCAGGAGGTTTTCTCAACAAAACAAGTCGTACCGATTACAGTACAAACCTCCGGTGGTAAACCTTCAAGAGGTTTCAGTATCAGTAATGAATACCTAGTAATCGTTGCGCCGGTCGAGTTCAATCCGAATACATACGATGAAGGAAAGAAGAAATATAGTTCGGCGTACCATGGAATGAACTTAGCTACCTTCGATCAGGTTCAGCGACCAAACCAGACCTATCCGATTTTCATTGATAGCGTGGGGAAAATAGTCGGAGTCGGTCCTTCCTTGCAGGAGCGTGTGTCTACTGGTGCTTTTAGTAGCGACGTTTCTGAATTCAAGTTTGATTATTCGGAAGCACCTCAAGGGTGCGAAGCAGTTTGGCCAGTTACAGCGAAGGGCATCCCTTGCGTCTGGAGGTTGATCCCTGATCGACTTTTGAGTGATTGGGAAAAAGGATTCATTAAAGTCGTTCCGTCGACAGACAAAACGAAGAATGCATGGACGGTCCAATATCTCTCTGGCGGAGTGATTAAGAAGATTAAGTCCGGTGAATTTCAAACGCGTCGTGTTTCCGACAATCCGGAAATCCCAACCCTCGAAGTAATTAACTATGAGACAAGTTCATCTAGTGTCCCCACAGTTTGGTTAGATAAACAGCTTTTTACCACTCGCGGCGGAGAGCAAATTACAGATCTTCTCGGCAGTAAATCTGCTTTTCAATATCCAAAGCCTGTCGACTTGGTTAAGCAATATTTACAACGCGTGACCTCAAGAACATCGATTGTACTCGACTCCTTTGCCGGGTCCGGAACTACAGCCCATGCGGTCCTCGAACTAAATTCCGAGGATGCAGGAGAACGTAACTTTATACTCGTGGAGCTCGGAGACTATGCAGATAGTGTTACCGCCACACGCGTCAAGAGAGTCATCAAACAACAGCTCGAAGGAGATTTGTTGTCGGCAAAGTTGGATAAATCTTTCTCCTTCTATGAGCTTGGCGCGCCGCTTCTTGTTGATGGTGATTTGAATCCCGACGTTCCTCTTGAGCGGATCCGTGAGTATGTGTGGTTCACCGAAACTGGGCAGCCATTCTCGAATCCGTCCAGTGCTCATCCGTATTTCTTAGGACGGCATGAGGATGCATCGTTGTTTTTCGTGTATGAGCCGGATCGGGCAACGGTTTTGGATCGTGACTATCTGGCTTCGATCCCTCCTGAGTGTGCGGCTAGTTCGTATGTGATTTATGCCGACACGTGTTTGTTGTCTGATGAGGAGCTGCGCTCTCTGAATATCACGTTCAAGAAGATCCCTCGGGATATCACCCGTCTCTAAGGAGTGTTGGTTATGGAGTTGAAGAAGTATCAAAACCGGGTGATCGCCGATCTAGAAGATTACCTCACCCAGCTCAACGAGCAGCCTAAGCTGAGCGATGCGTTCAAGGTGTTTTGGGAGTCCCGTCAGATCGAGGTTGGCACCCCGCAGATGCCGGGCTACCAGAACGTGATCGATGGCGTTCCGCACGTGTGTTACAAGGTTCCAACTGGCGGCGGAAAGACGTTCTTGGCTTGTGCGTCAGTGAAGCCGATATTTGAGGCTTTGCCACCGACGCGGAAGAAGGCTGTGGTGTGGCTGGTGCCCTCGGATTCGATTTTGACGCAGACATTGGCTGCGTTGAAGAATCCCTCGCATCCATATCGGCAGAAGCTGAATGTCGATTTTGGTGGCCGTGTTGAGGTGTATTCGAAAGAAGAGTTGCTTGCGGGTCAGAATTTCAGTCCGTCGACGGTTTCCGAGCAGCTATCGGTGATGGTGCTCTCCTACGACTCGTTCCGCTCACGAACAAAGGACGGGCGAAAGGCCTATCAGGCGAACGGCAATCTCGCTTCATTTGCGACCGCGTTTGGTGCCCCGGAGCAGCCGATCGAGAACGCGGATGAAACTGCACTGTTCCAGGTGATTAACCAGCTCAATCCTGTGGTGATCGTGGATGAGTCGCATCACGCGACGAGCTCGTTGAGTCTGGAGATGCTCACGAACTTCAACCCAGCGTTCATTCTTGATCTGACGGCAACCCCGAAGCGGCAAGCGAACGTGATCTCGTATGTGGATGCGCTCTCACTCAAGAACGAGAGCATGGTCAAACTTCCGGTCATCGCATACAACCGAGCCTCGCAAAAGGATGTTGTCACAGACGCGATCGACCTGCGCCGTTCACTAGAAGTCGCTGCTACACAGCAGTATGAGAATGGTGGCGCTTATATTCGACCGATCGTGTTGTTTCAGGCTCAGCCAAAGACGAGCGAGGACGCTACCTCGTTTGAGCGGCTGCGTGACAAGCTCGTCAAGGCGGGTATTCCTGCCGAGCAGATCGCGATCAAGACCGCCGACGTGAACGAGCTCAAGGGCGTGGATCTGCTCAGCGAAGAGTGCCCGATCAGGTTCATCATCACGGTGAACGCGTTGAAAGAAGGTTGGGACTGCCCCTTCGCCTATATTTTGGCGTCCTTGGCGAACAAGACCAGCCAGGTCGATGTTGAACAGATCCTTGGCCGTGTTCTGCGCCAACCCCACGCCAGGAAGCAGCCGAACACGTTGTTAAACATGAGCTACGTGTTGACCTCCTCGAACGATTTCGGGGCCACGCTCAATCAGATCGTTGCGGGGCTCAATAGTGCCGGATTCTCCAAGCGTGACTTCCGCGCAGCCGATCAAGTCGCTTTCGACTTCACTGGCACGAGCCAGCCAAGCAAACCCGCCCCAACGTCCCCAGTCCCAGGGGAAGGTATGGACGTTGAAGAGTTCTTGGAGTTCGACGAAGAACAGGTTGCAGCTGATTTAGATGCGCGAGAAGAAGCCGCTAGTTCACCAGAGCCTTCGGCGGATCCGACGGTTGCTTCGATGATCGAGCAGGCGGCTCAGCAGGGTGCGGACTATGAGCAGGAGGCCGAAGAAGCCGCACAGATGGGTGAGGGCTTCGTGCCCTCAGATTTGGAGGATGCTGTGGACACGAGCTTCATCAACCCCGAATTTGCTGACGAGATCGAAATCCTTCGCCTTCCCCAATTCGTCATCCAAGAACCCGGATCAGCATTGTTCCCGACCGCTCATGAGGGATACGACGAACTTAAGCACGAGGCACTAGCCGGTGACTTCGACTTGGCTACGAAAGACATCGACATTGACCTGTCGACGGCCGATGAGCAGATGTACAAGATCGACGTGCGAAAAGACTCCGAGGTTCCTAAAGCCTTCCGGATGTCGAGTACCGATCAGAAATTCATGCGCGAACACTTCTCCAAGCTCACTGTCGAGGGTCAAAAACGTAACACAGCTGAAGCGATCTACGATCGGATCAAACCGATCAATTCGATCACTGATTCTGATTTGCGCGCATACATCGTGCGGATGGTTGAGGCCTTCGGCACCGAGCAGCTGCTGACATTTCAAGAGCACCCGCATGCGGTAGCAAGCAAGGTCAAACAGAAAATTGACGGCCTTTTGGAAGCGCATAAGGTCAAGAGGTTCTATGAGGACATCGAGACCCGCCGCGTTGATGTTCAAGCGCTATACGCGTTCCCGAAAGCGATCCAGCCCATTCATGCCTCCTCCCTCATTGGTGGCTCCCTGTATGAGGCCGAAGACAAGATGAACGGCTTTGAGCTCGAACTCGCTGGTCGCTTCTCTGGAATGGACAACGTTCGCTGGTGGCACCGCGTCATTGAACGCAAGGGCTTTTGCCTCAACGGTCCGTTCAACCACTACCCAGATTTCGTCGTGATGACCGCTAGCGGCACCATCGTGGTTGTCGAGTCCAAGGGCGAGCATTTGAAGAACGACGATTCTAACCGCAAGATCAGGCTCGGCCGGGCGTGGGCGAACATGTCTGGCAATGACTACCGCTACTACATGGTCTTCGAAGATGGCGTCACTCCGCCTGACGGGGCGGTCACTTTGTCGGAGCTCGTACGTATCCTCGAAAAGCTGTAGGCGGGAAGGACACCTCTTGGGAGAAGACGAGATGGCACAGGCAACGATCACGCCAACGCTGCGCGGCGACACATTCGCGTCCACGTTCACCGAAGTGGCCCATTCGAACACGTTAGGTCTTCGAAACGACGAACAGTTACGCCTGTTCCATCTGTCTATCCAAAACAACCGCTTCGACCACACAGCCCTCATCAAGTTCCTCAAACGCAACGTTGGACGCTACGTCTTCTCCCGCGCCGAATACGAAGGCTACAAACAGCGAGACGATCTCGAAGAAGTTGCTCTCGACGCGGTAAACCGGATGCGTTCACAACAAGACGGCATGGGGTTAGGTGAAATCTTGCTCTACGTCCTGCTCGAACAAATCCTCGAAGCACCCAAAGTGATGAGCAAGATCGAGCTCAACCAGGCTCGAGGCCAGATCCACAGCCGCTGTGACGCCATCCACCTACTCACACCAGACGGTCAGCGAACCACCAGCAGCATCGTGTTTGGAACCTCCAGCGTTGTGGGCAACATTGGGGATGCCATCACTGCAGGATTCGAGCGCGTCGTAGACATCGAAAAGAACCGAACACGCGAAGTTCAGCTCGCCGAGCAAACTGTGTTCACCAAGACCCTCGACCCAGCAACAGCAAACTACGTCAAAGATCTGCTAATCCCGAAGCCGGGTGGGGCACCCGTGTTCGATACCGCTTATTCGATGTTCCTGGGCTATGACATCGGTCTCGATCCGAAGAACTACAGCAACCAGCAGTATCGAGCTGCGCTCGATCAGAAAATGCAGGGAGATATCGCCGCGCACGCCCAAATGATCGCCAACGAGATCAACACCCGAAACTTGGATAATTACTCGTTCTACATCTATGTTCTGCCACTCAACGAAGTAGACGTCGATGCGTGCGCGATCATGGATGGGCTCGTGGACGGTCCAGGTGGTAGCCATGTCTGACAAGCAAGTAACAGTCGGCGATCTCGTGTTTTCTGACATCGACTCCAACGAATTCCTCAAACAGCTGTACGCCAACCTGCTCTACAACTACGGCTTACATCGGTTGGGGCTGGTGGATCGTCAACCATACGATGTGGATCTTGAAGCCGCCCTGCGGTTCGCTGACCTGCTGTCGAAATCAACCCACCCCACCAATCGTGACCGGCACAGGGTGTGGGCGCAAGAAATCGCGCTCCTGTGCCACATCCTCTACCCAGACGATCCGCACACGCAGGCATACGTTCCTGCAATCTTCACCACGCTAGGTAACTACCCAGGCCTGAAGCAGTTGGGCGTGACTTCCGATGCGGGCGTCCTCGACGCCGCATTCAACGCCTACCAAGCCGAGTACCTCACCGTGCCCGGTGACAAATCGATGAAGTTTTTCGCGCCGCAAAAGAAGATCTACGACCGCCTGAACGACGGCAAGTTTTCCTTCTCAGCCCCAACATCCTTGGGTAAGTCCTTCATCATGCGCACCTTCATCACCAACCAGATCAAATCAGGGATGCTGGCCAACTTTGCGATCATCGTGCCGTCAAAAGCGCTGATCAACGAGACCCGCTCGAAACTGATCGCAGACCTTGGCGAAGACCTGGAACGCCGCAACTATCGAATCGTCAGTGCCGCCGGTGACATCGTGCTCGAAGGCGATCACAACTTCATTTTCGTACTCACCCCAGAACGCCTGCTTTACCTTCTGATCGGCAAACCTGCGATCGAATTCGAGTACGTCTTTTTCGACGAATCACACAAACTCTCAGGCAAGAACAGCCGCGCCCCGTTCTACTACCAAACCGTGACAATCCTTCAACACCGCCACAGGCCACCACACTTCGTCTTCGCTTCACCCAACATTCCCAACCCAGAGGTATTCCTAAGGCTGGTTGATCCAAACTCTGACGAAAATGAAACCAACGCGGTCGCAACCCAGTATTCTCCAGTCGCGCAATTCAAATACCTCGTCAACCTGCACGAGAACACCATTTCCAGCTACAACGACCACACCCAAGAATTCACGCACCTAGCCTCGATTCAAGCTCAGGACGCTACTACACAGGGCGTAACCCGATTTGTTAGTGAATCATCACGAGGTTCAGATCATCGTGGGCAAACCATCGTGTTTCATTCTGCCCGACATCACGCAGTGCAAGCGGCACGTGACTACGCTCAGGGTTTGGCAGACCTCAATGATAAAGACTTGGACGATCTCGCAAAAGACATCGAACGCGACGTCCACGAGGACTACTACCTTAGCGGTCTCATCCGTAGAGGCGTCAGCTACCACATCGGCTACCTTCCACCAGCAATCCGCGAACGCATCGAAGGACTATTCCGCGAAGGCAAAATCTCGACACTATTTTGTACCAGCACGCTCCTCGAAGGAGTCAACCTGCCCGCCGACAACCTCGTCATCACAACCAACAAAATCGGCAGAGCAGGAATGACGGCAGTCGACTTCAAGAATCTGATCGGACGAGTTGGGCGTATCGAGTTCAACCTCTACGGCAACGTATTCATCATCGTGGGCAACCAACTTGCATCCGAACAAAAAGCCAAGGAACTCCTGCAAGCGAATGTTCCTGCACAGAAGCTATCTGTGCAAACCGACTCACAAATTATCAGCAAGAAAATGAAGCAAGGAGTCGTTGCTGATCTCCAAGAAGGACAGATCGAGTTCGCCAAGGGAGATGAAAGCTACGAACGCTACAACATGAAGCGCAAATTCGGACTCATGCTCTTGCGCGACATCACCACAGGACGTCAAAGCCTGGTGCGTGAAGAATTCTCCGACTACCTCGACTACCAAACCGTCAGCCGAATCCGAGAGTCTTTCGCGCAACGAGAAGGGCAACAAGACGACGACATCAACGTATCTGTTGACCAAGCAGAATCCTTAACTCAAGCTGTCCGAGCCGGGCTCAAGTACCCGCACATCTCTCCAGACGGGAAGTTCAACTACGACGAAACTCTCGCGTTTCTCGAAAGGCTCGCCTCAATTTTCAAATGGCGCGTCTACGACCCCGAAACACTCGGAAAAACAGATAGGTACGGCAACCAGCTCACGATGCTGCGCTGGTACACCGTATTGCTTACACAGTGGATGGAAGGTCACGGACTCCGTTCCATTATGAACCGTGCCCTCGGGTACCGCCTGCAGCAAGGGACGCTCTACATCAAAGGGCAAGGAGAGATCCGTTACGAGAACACGCTCCAGCACCGCAACATCGTCATCAGTGAAATCCTGAAAGTTCTTGAAGACGTCATCCTCTTCAGCCTGTCGAACTACTTCCTCAAATTCTCCAACGAATACAAGAAGGTCCACGGAGTAGAGCAGTTCGACAACGACTGGTACGAGTACATCGAGTACGGCACGACAAAGCAGGAAACCATCCTTCTCCAACGGCTGGGATTCACCCGCGAGAGCGCCACCTACATTCGAACCAACGTTTCCAATGCGATCTTCTTTCGCGAAGGAAAGCCCTACCTGAACCCGATTCTCCTCGAAAGCTCGAACATCAACGTCCGCAAAGAAGCCAACGAAATCAGATACAACGTACCAGAAGCCTTCTCGATGCCTCTAACACCCTCGTCTGATACCCGCTAACGCAAGCACTCGCGCAGACCCCCTCAACCAGAAACGTGCACCTGTCGCGCGGACGTCATGGCGACGAGCACCAGATCACCGGACCTCCAGCGAGCCAACGAACAACCCCATAAACAACAAAACCCCTGCTCAACAGGGGTTCAAGGGCTCAAGCGGCTTTTATCATTTTCGACGTCTTAATATCCAATCAAACCTTCTTCGACCTGCAACAATGCACTACAGAATAAAGATGTGACACGGAGCGTGACACGGGAGGCATTCCCAAGTCATCTAAAACTCCTCCTGCAACAAGGTCAAAAATGAAAACTCCCAAAAAAATAGTCCACAAAAATGGGACCGTCGTCTGGCGCGTACGCTTCAAACCCACGCCCGGGGCTAACTCAGCATCCGAGACCTTCCCCACATTCGAAGAAGCGCAGCAATTCATCGCCCTGATCGATCAAGTAGGTGGCCAAAACGCTCGCGCAGCACGCACCCCTATGACCGCCTCCGCAAGAACTCTTAATGCCGCCTTCGAGGATTACCTAATCGTCGCAGCCTCGCACGGTGCCGAGAGAATCGCAAAAGATTACCGGACAATCTACAACAACCGGATAGCCCCCTATTTCGGGAGCTGGCCTACCGACGCCATCAAGCGGGAAAACGTGGAGCGGTGGATCATGGAGCTACGGACCACCGAAACGCTGGCCTCGGCCAGGGCACGCAAGCGGAGCAAAGAAGAAGGCAAGCCCCTACCTCCTGCTCGATTCCTCGCCCCCAAAACAATCGCTAACGCCCACGGCCTACTTTCATCCATATTGCGTAACGAGGTACGCGCTGAACGCCTTACTGTAAACCGCGCCGAAGGGATACCCCTGCCCCGCATTACCAGGCGTAAGGAGCCAGTTTTCTTGAAGCCGGGAGAGTTCGCGAGGATACTCGATGAGCTCCCAACGCGGTGGCAGCCGCTCGTGGCTTTGCTAGCTGCCACAGGGATGCGTTGGGGGGAGGTTACCGCGCTCTACCCTGACGATTTTGATTACGAATCCGCGCCGGTCATCGTGCGCGTTTCGAAGGCGTGGAAGCGAGGGGTAAGCGGCTGGTACATTGGGGAGCCGAAAACTGCCGCCGGAGTGCGTGATATTACGCTGCCTCCGCAGATTTCCGAGCTTCTCCTGCCTCTCGTGGAGGCAACGCCGCACGAGCTGCTCGTTTTTAGAAATTCCGAGGGTGGGCACCTACGCGGGGATTGGTTTAGACCTATCTGGAAAAAAGCCGTAAAAGCTGCCGGCATTAGACGGATGCCCCGCCTACACGATTTGCGGCATACGCACGCTTCTTGGCTGATATCGCAAGGCGTGCCATTGACTGTAATCCAGAGGCGACTAGGACATTCTTCCATAAAGCAAACCTCTGACATTTATGGGCACCTCGCCCCTGAGGCGGGTGCGATAGCTGCAGCTGCTGTGCAGGTAGCACTTTCTCAGGCATTGCCAGAAATCGAGGGGTGACCAGGCGCGCTCAAGGGGGGCGCGGTTGGCGCGCACGTGACTGCAACCCTAAACTACGCGGAAGAAATGGAAGAGCAATTCGGCACCCCCGAATTCGTCCAGCTGGAACGGTACCCGAATAACGAAGCTGCCCAGCGCGGCCTGGGGGAGCCTGTTCCCGCTAAAATGCATGGCGCGATGATCGGCCTATGCTGCGCTGCCTTAGAAGCTGAAGGCTACACCACGAGGATTGGCTGGATACCCGAAGAATCATAAGCGCAGGGAACGTATAAAAAAGAGGGGCACCCCGGCCAAACCTGGTCAGGGTGCCCCTAAATGCTAGTGCTTGTTGCACTTCTCAGTCCGTAATTCTAGGTTGCGCATGCGCGCGTGTAGATCCTCAGCCGCGATAGCCTGCTCGCGCCGATAATCCCCAACCTGATGCCCCAGGCTCTTCACCT